>Ga0272448_1008695_pt1 | contig 10519 bp, 8 predicted proteins | sample YNPCB0191_FD_202220 | JGI IMG/M metagenome (GOLD analysis project Ga0272448, IMG submission 202220) | Hot spring sediment microbial communities from Yellowstone National Park, WY, United States - YNP-CB-019-1 | ecosystem: Environmental > Aquatic > Thermal springs > Hot (42-90C) > Sediment... | reverse complement strand
CATGGCGGTTCCCTCCGTTTGTGGCGGTTAAGTTAGACATAAACATACCTAACTTTATACCACAAAAGCACTTCGGAGGGACCGCCTATTTTTTCCCGCCCCACGAAAAAACTGGGGATAAGTCAGGTCTTTCGGGGGACCAGAAATTCTGGAAGGCAAATCCGCTAAAAATTTCTGCTGGCCTCCCGGGATTTACAAAGGGCCTATTTTTTGCTAACTTGTTTACAGAAAAATAGATAAGTTTTTCTGTTCTCGGGTGTCCTATTTTCGGCCCAGGAGGTGGTGGAAAGGCGCGGAAAAAACTTCTCCGCGGGAGCAGAACAACAAGGGTTTTGTGTTTTTTCGAGCAAAAAGGACTTTTCTTCTTGGATCAGGTCCTCTAGGGACCGAAAATCCAAAAAGGTAAAATAAATGACAAACATTCCCCTTTTTCTTTTTAGGAGATAAAAAGATGCTTGTTACGACCAGCAACCTATTTCGCCATGCCTATGGTAAGTATGCGATCGGCGCCTACAACATCAATAACCTCGAACAAGCCGTCGGCCTGTTTCGTGGCAACCTGGGTAAACGCGACAAGAACGACGAACCGGTCAATCCGCAGGTGGCCGCCCCGTTCATCTTGCAGATTTCCCGAGGCGCCCGCAGCTATACGGATAAGCGATTCCTCGAAGCGATTATCCGGACCGCCGATGAGGTCTTTCCAGAATCGATCTTTGCAGTCCATTTGGACCACGGCACGGAAGAGGTCTGCTACGACGCCATTCAGAGCGGCTTTTATACTTCGGTGATGATTGACGCTTCCGAGCATCCCTTTGAGGAGAATGTGGCTATTACCCGGCGGGTAGTCGAGCGGGCCCATGCCAAGGGGGTGGTGGTGGAAGCGGAGCTCGGCCAATTGGGCGGAGTGGAAGAAGATGTGGTGGGCAGCGTCCGATTGACCGATGCGGACCAGGCCGCCGAGTTTGTCCAGCGGACTGGCTGCGATAGTCTGGCCGTGGCCATCGGCACTTCGCACGGCGCCTATAAGTTCGCCGGCGCCCAAGGCGTCCGGTTGGACGTGCTAGAACGCATTCAGAAAGCACTCCCGAAAGGCTATCCCTTGGTGATGCACGGTTCTAGCAGTGTTCCGGCCGAATGGGTTCAAAGGATCAACGCCGCCGGCGGCCAGATCAAAGGCTCCAGCGGCGTGCCCGAACAGGATTATCTGAAGGCCGCCAAACTCGGTGTCTGCAAGATCAATATCGACACAGACGGCCGGTTGGTCTGGTGTGCCGTGTATCGGGAAAGTTTCCGGGACAAACCCGCGGATTTCGATCCCCGAACGCCTGGCAAAGTGTTTATGAAAGAGTATGCCTCCTACATCATCCACAAAAACCAGGTGCTCGGTTCGGCCGGCCAATTGGAAGCCGTCCGACAGTTCATCACCCAGAAAAAGTAACCTCGAGTGGTTGTATAAAATTTCATCTAGCCCTTGGGAGGCCCGGAAAGTTTGCTCCCAGAGGCTGTCCCGAAATTCCATTTTTAGCCGGGATGCACGACCAATGGGTGGCCCCCAGACTGCCAAAAACCCTAAGAAAACGGCATTTTGGTTAGTCAGAACGGTTTGGAAAGGGATTGGGGCCGCCTCTTGGCTACCAATTTCGGGACAGCCTCTCAGAGGAAGAGTCCGCCTTGGGATGGAGCGAAAGGATCATCCGCTGCCACTCTTCCGGCAGCAGGCTGAGGGGATGGATGTAGGACATTCGGCCCACGACTTCCGGCAAGACGTTTTCGGAGGTAGGCACACCGATGAGTCGGCCTTGGCTGTCCAGGGCAGCCCCGCCGGAGCTACCCGGAGCGATCAGAGCGTCGGTCTTCATCAAGACGCCGATGGGGCTTTTTTCCCACCCGCTTAAGATGCCCCGGGTTAAAGTAACACTGACCCGGCCGCCGCTTCCGCCCACGGAAGGAAACCCGACAATTCGCACCTCATCCCCTATCTGCATCTGAGCGGGATCGCCTAAACGAAGCGGCGGAAAGCGGTATCCCTTGGGCAAAGGCTGATGGTACAAGCCACAGGTAATCTGCACCAAAGCCAGGTCCCGTTCCTTATCGAAGCGGACCACTCGGCTTCGGAATAGTTCTTTGGGCGGCAAAGCTGGGTCCACTGTTACCGCAATGATGACCGGATCCTGTTCTGGGTTTTCGGGCGGATTATCGGCCACCTCGGCGACTACATGATAATTGGTCAGCACCAGGCCGGTTGGCGTCAGTAAAGTGCCGGAGGCCGCACCGTATTCGGTGGCCACTTCCACGGTGGCGGCAATGGCTCGCTTGATCGGCTCCTCCGGACAGGCTAGCTCCGGAATCTTCAGCAGTTGTTCCGGCGGATCTATACTAAAGTTCACATAAAAACTGAAATCCACCACCCCTTCGTCCAACGGATGGACCACATGGAGATACCACCGTCCGGGGCGAAGCGGTTCGGGCGACTGGGGAGTGATCAGTAGGCTTTCTCGGCCCATCGGGCTGATGGCCGTATGCGAAGCCTCGCATTGTCGGTAGGCAGGCTGGCCAAACCGAGCCCATAAATCCAAATCGCCCGAAACCTCATCCAGGTCGATCCGCAAAGCCGGTGCCTCGGCCGGCACATCGATCACCCATGTCTGGATGCTGCCCTCCTCGGCCCGTATTTGACCTGTATATTTTTCTCCCGCTACGGCAAGACTGGCCGGTTTGGGCCGAACGACCAAAAAAGTGATCGTAAAAGGAATCTCGCCAACCGGCCTTTTGTGCACCACTACCGGCCGGTTCCCTAAATGCGCCACCGTCAGATAATAATCCCCTTCTTGCAACGGCGGTGTGCTTTGCCGACTGATCCGCAGCGTGTTCTCTAAAACATCCGCAGTAAACTGATAGTCAGCCTCCTCCGGGCTATGGATCGGTTCGCCTTTTTTCACCAGCAGATCGATCGGCACGGGACACCGACTGATCTGAAATACCGCTAGAAGGGCCTCCTTCGGCACGTGGACGCGGAACTGCAGCATGCCTTCCTCGGCCAGATTCAGCACCGCCGAGACCGGTATCTGTTCTTGCAGCAGAAGCGGTTCGGCCGCTTTCGGCAAGGCAACCGGAGGCCGTTTGCCCAGTTCTGGAGGTGCAGTTTGTTCGGCAGGCGAAGTGGGTTCGGCCCCTATCCAAAGCCATCCTCCCCACCCTAGGGCTGCTCCGACCAAGCCGATCCAAAACCCCCGCCCCATGCCCCGCCGTTTCCTGGGCTGGGGAGAATCCTTTTCCACGGGTGGCCCTCCCCTTGGGCCAGGGTCGGTAAAAGACCGCCCTTTGCAGAATCCGGGAAAATACGGGGGGACGCTTTGCCGATTGCTCCTTCTTCGCGGTACAAGTGCCATGATTCTCTCCTCCTCAGTTCCATGCCTTGAGGCGCCCAAGTGGCTGTTTTTGCCTGGGCCTCCTCAGGGCGTGTGTTTCCAATCCAAGCCTTCCAGCAGGGTATTGAGATTTCGACAGCCGGTTTCGGTGATCACCACCAGGTCTTCCACCCGGACTCCGCCCACCTGGGGGCAATACAAGCCGGGTTCAATGGTTACCACATCGCCCGGCAAAAGTTCCGGACCGCTGCGGTCCAGCAGGGGCATTTCATGCACTTCCAGGCCCAAGCCATGGCCGGTCCCATGTGGCATGGAGGCCCGATCCTCCGGGGCCTTGTCCCCGGGTGGGCCGACATGATATCCCCATGCCTGAAGGACTTCGGCGGCGGCCTGGTGGACCTGGGCGCCGGACACACCCGCCCGAGCCGCCGCCATAGCCGCCCGTTTGGCCTCGCAAACCGCCTGATGCATCCGACGGACCTCTTCCGGACAGTCCCCATGGACCACGGTGCGGGTACAATCCCCATGATACAGGGTTTGGCGGTTTCGAGGAAAAACGTCGATGAGGATCGGCTGTCCGGTGCGCAACGGGCCAGAACCGTTCTCATGGCAATCTGCCCCTTGGGGGCCGCCGGCCACAATGGCCGTTGTGTTCAAATATCCATGATCCAAGAGAAAATGGTCAATGGCCGTCCGCACCCGTTCGGAACTAACCACCTGGCCATCCACCCGAAGCACCCCATCCGCATCGGCTTCGGCCGACGCAATCATCCGACAGGCTAAGGCCACCGCTTGTTCGGTTACTTGCTGGGCCTCGCGGATCCAGGCCAATTCTTGGGCGTCTTTGCGCCGCCGCTGGAGCACCCCAAAATCCAGGTCGCAGGCAAGCTCGATGCCGGCCTGTCGGATCATTTCGGCAAACAGCAAAGGCAATGAGCGATCGGCCGCCACCTGTCGGACGCCGGCCCGGCGGAGGCACTCGGCGGCTGCCTGCGCTGTGGCCAATTCCCGATCGCCAGAAAGTCCACCGTCCGGCGCAAAATCAGCCGGGCATGCCACTCGGTCCACCCGCGCCTGCTGCCGAGCCCGCTCCATCTCAATATCCCGGCAAATCAGCACCGTCTGCGCCGGGCCCTTCTCCTGCGGCAACTCCAACCAAACCACCACATCCACCACCGAAAACCGAATCCGGTGATACAGGGTGGCGTTCTGCTGCGGAATGCCTGCCAAAATCCGTGCCCTCGGCGTACTTGTGTCTGACTGCTGCATCGGAATGCCTCGAAAACTTTTCCTCTTCAGAAGGATTCGGTCACTACAGGTAACCCTTTTCTTGGCTAGGTGCTGGCCGGAAAGCAAAAGGCTGCTGTCAGTCTGCCCTTCCCAGATCAGCATAACCTTTTTAGAATACGGCCCATATCGGACTTTGGGAATCTCTGGAAAAGGGATGTTTACCCCCCTTCCTGGGACTCCGGTAGGCATCCAGCCTCCGACAGGCAAACCAGGGCCAACCTCCAGGGATCATTCTAACTCTTAGGCGTTCCCGGAAGGACGCCCCTTTTACCAGCAAAAGCCAGCAACCTTTCTGCCACTAACTCAGTCCAACGGGTTTATTGTATCCGGAAGTAGGGACGATGAACAACGGCAAAACCTCCTCGGCCTCTGTTTCCTCCCTTCACCAGCCGACCCTTCTGGGACATCCCCCAGGGCTTTTTACCCTCTTTTTTGCCGAGATGTGGGAGCGATTTTCCTTTTACGGCATGCGTGCCCTGCTGACCTTTTACATGATCAAAGGGTTTCTGAAATACTCGGACGCCGAGGCCTATGCGGTTTATGGAGCTTATACGGCGCTTGTTTATACGGCCCCGCTATTGGGCGGCATTTTGGCCGATCAGCTCTTCGGCCCTCGCCGGGCGGTCATCCTAGGTGGGCTGCTCATGGCCGCCGGACACCTGCTGATGACCGTCCAACATGAGGTCGCCTTTTTCACCGCCCTGGCCCTGTTGATTGCCGGCAACGGCTTTTTCAAACCGAATATTTCGACCATCGTCGGCAGCCTGTACGGCAACCAGGGCGGCAAAAAAGACGCCGGGTTTACCATCTTCTATATGGGCATCAACCTGGGGGCGGCCATGGCGCCGATTTTGTGCGGCTATGTGGGGGAAACCTACGGCTGGCATTATGGATTTGGGTTGGCCACGGCGGGGATGCTGATCGGCGTGGCCATCTTTGCCGCCCCGAACCGACTCACCCAGATTCTCATCCTGGTAGGCGGACTGGCCACCGCCGCTGCCATGCCCTGGTTGCAGGATAGTCTGTTGCAACTGGGGGTTCGGCTGTTTTTGTCGGCTTCGCTGTTGCTTTCGGCGGGGGTGGCCGTGGTGGCTTTGGGACGGGGTGGACTGCCTAAACAAGCCGGTGCCCCGCCCGCCGATCCGCTGCTGGCCCGGATGCTGGGCGGCCCCCAGATCGCCTATCTGGTGGTGTATGCGGGGGTTGCGTTGGCCATTCCGTTGACCGCCTTGCTGGTGCAGCGTAGCCAATGGGCCGGTTGGGCCTTGGCCGTGGCCACCGTGGCTGCCTTGGTCTATATCCTGGCTGAGGCTGCCTTCCGCTCCACGCCCACCCAGCGCCGCCATATCGGCGTGATCCTGGTCCTGATGTTCTTCTCTTTTATTTTCTGGGCCTTTTTCGAGCAGGCCGGCAGCTCCCTGAATAACTTCACCGATCGGAATGTGGATCGGGTCTTCCAGAGCGGCTGCGTGCAGGCCGACCAGGTGGGCCAAACCATTCGGTTTCGGGTGCTGGCCCGGCCTGCCGACCAGCAACTGGTCGATCTGCCGCTGCTTTCTCAGGAACAGCTCGGCTATCCCTTCCAGGGCAAGCCGTTTACTATGAGCGACCTTGTCCGGCTTCGAGAACAGGCCGCCCAACAGCCCACTAATCCCCAAGCCCAGGTGCTCGATTGGCCGATCAGCCAGGAGCATATCGGCATGGGCATTGCCGACTCGGAAATCCCGGCCTCCGAGTTCCAGGCGGTTAACCCGGTGTTTATATTGCTTTTCGGCTTGGCATTTAGTGCGCTATGGGGATTTTTAAGCGCCCGGGGCTGGGAGCCGAGCACACCGGTTAAGTTCGCTCTGGGCCTGGTGCAATTGGGCCTGGGCTTTGGCGTGCTTTGGTACGGCGCCCAACAGGCCGACCAGCGGGGCATGGTCGGCCTGGGCTGGCTGGTCCTGGGGTATCTGCTGCACACGACAGGCGAACTGTGCCTGTCGCCGGTGGGCCTGTCGATGGTCACCAAACTTTCCCCGGCTCGGATCGTCAGCACCATGATGGGCGCTTGGTTTTTGGCCACCGCAGTGTCCCAATACGTAGCTGGGCAGATCGCCGCCTTGACCGGCGTGCCGCAGTCGGAAGGCGCCACGGAAGCCCTCATTCCGCCGCCGACCGAAACCCTGGCCCTTTACGCCGACGTCTTCGGCCGGATCGCCCTCTGGGCGCTTGGCGCCGGAGCGGTCTGCTGGCTGCTAGCCCCGCTGCTTCGCCGCTGGATGCAGCAGGCTGAATTCACAGACCAGTCCACTAGCTAAACTTGGAAACCCGTGGAAGAACGGTTCGAACATCCCTAAAGGGGTGTATCCCGGCGGTTCTTATACCCCCCTCCGCGCAAAATGAAAATTGAAATACAAAGAGGAGGATGGTATCTTATTAGTTTGACTGTATCTCCCCGGCAGGCTCCTCCCAAGGGAGGGGCCAGGGCTGGGGAAACAGTTTAATCATGGAATCCAGTCGGGGCGGTTTTTATGCTAGCCAGAATTTATCTAGATTTTCCAAATTGCCTAAGCTCACATTGAGTCCGTCTATTCCCCGGCGAAAATTCGATCCGATTAGCCCCTACAACTGGTCGGGGCCGGAGGGGGAGATACAGTCAAATTAGGGGGTGGGGTGGTTGGATGTTGCCCAAGGAGGAACGTGGAAAAAGGCGGTATTTTACTGGGGGATTTTGGTTCGCCTTGAATAACGTTGTCCTTCTCATATTAAACCTTGAATAGTCGATCCCCATTGGCCTCCCATACGGTATCTGGGTGGTAGGAGAGGGTTACTACTACAGCCGGGTTTTCCCAAAAAACAACAATATCTAGTGTTTATCTAGGCAAACAATACTATGTAGATGATCTGTGACTCTCCGGTGTTCTTGCTGTTTGAATTGCCAATTAGCCCCCTCCAACCCGCAGCAGACTGTGCGGGGTTTGTGAGGCAGGTCTGGTTTGATTTGTTATTCAAAGCTCCATAGTTGGCAACGTAAAGACGAATAAGAAGGCTGCTGAGGGTTGCTTTTTTGGAAAGGCGTCTGTTCCTCCATGGAGAGGGTGCGCTAGAGAATAGAGCATAAGGAAAGGCCGGAGTGTGGTAAAACCAATCTTACAAGCCCTCGTTTTAGCAGAACGGGTTTATGAAGACAAAAGTACAGGGACGAAAATTATTTGCGGAGTTTTTAACAAGTTAATTTGTCGGCAAAAGGAAAAGAGTACCTCCGAAGAAGAACAGGCGTTGAAAGGTGCTTCTCCCTTGGTACGACAAGTCGGTTCGCCTACAGCGTATATTAATTTAACTGGGATCCATGGCCAGACGCCGCTGGAGCTTCGGTACGTAAGTTTGAAGACTCAGGAAGTCCTATTCCGGGTGGAATTCTCAGTAACCTGTAACGATCCTTTGCCATCGATTGAGATCATTCTGCCCTTGCCTATGCTACCGATACCCCATCCCGGAGTGTATGCTTTAGAATTGATTTGGAATGATGAATTGGTAGGTAGTTGTCGTATAACCGCCGACCTTCTTCCTTTTGACCAAAAGGAGTGAACCTCCTATGGAAATCACCTCGAACTGCTGCTTCTATTTTTCCTCCCAGCACATTCAGTACGCGGCCGGACAGTTTGAATGTCGGGTTTGGATTATTCCAGCAGAAGGAGGGGGTTTTACATGTTTTTCTCCCATTCTGCCGGGAGTGGTTAGCGAAGGCGAAACTTTCGAAGAGGCTATTACGAATATCCGAGATGCTCTGCGAGGCGCTATCCAGGTTTACTTAGAGGATCAGCGACCTATTCCTTGGACTCCCCTGGTCTCCGAAGTTCCCCCTTCAGGAACGATCGAAAAATGGATTCTCGTAAATGTCTCCTAAACTTCCCGTAGTTTCCGGCCCTGAAGTGGTTACTGTGCTCAAAAAGCTTGGATTTGTCGAACGCCGCTGGACGGGAAGTCATTGTATTCTGAGTAAGCCTGATTTCCCGTTGAATATTTCGGTCCCTTGTCATGGTCGTCGCCCTTTAAAAGCAGGCACGTTACGTCGAATTCTGCGGGATTGTCAGTTGACAATTGAACAGTTCTGCCAATTCCTTTAACTTGATCGGTCGGCCGCATATTCTGTCTGCACCACGCCCCATCCTTTCACGAAGGCATAGATAGGTTTATCTCTTTTACCAATCCGGCCAAAAGGTTTTCATACACAGGGCCGAAGGCCCGGAGGCGGAATTGTCGGCTCTCCGGGCCGGTAATCTCGATCTGGATTTCTAGCCGGTCCGGCGGAAGACAGCCGGCCACCCGATCCGCCCATTCGATCAGGCTGATCCCCGGGCTTTCCCAGTATTCTTCTGGCCCCAAATCCATGAACTCTTGTTCTGATCGGATCCGATAGGCGTCCATATGATAGATAGGCCGTCGGCCCGGATATTCATGGATCAGTACGAAGGTGGGGCTGGAGGCCACATCGGGAGGGACTTCCTCAGCCCGAGCCAGCGCTTGCACAAACCGGGTTTTCCCTGCCCCTAACGTACCCACCAGCGCCACCACTGCCCCGTTGGGCAAAAGCCGAGCCAACGCCCCGGCTAACCGGTCGGTATCCTGTTCGCTTCGGGCCTGAAGAATCCATTCTTTCATGCCGAAAGTCCTCGGGAGCTACTCTGTTTGGGAAGGTTTCCTTCGGCCGGGACCCTGGTTGGATTGCATCGGTTTTATCCGTTGAACTTATGTTCCCAACCGGCGGCCGACAAAGGCCGAAGTTCTCCGTCGGCCGTCTGTTCCCAAAGGCCGGGGGTTGGGATGAATTGGCCGATCTGCCAGACCGGCACAGCCAACGGTTGGTCGGCCAGGATTCGCCGGGCCTGGTCTGGCGGAACAGCCAGGATCAGTTCAAAATCTTCGCCGTCGGCTAGGGCGTGTTCCAGCGGCGTGGAACCGTCGGCCAATTGCTGAGCCAACCGATAGGCATCCTCGGCCACCGGCACCGCTGCCAGGTCCAAGACGGCTCCGCAGCCGCTTTCTTCGGCCAGATGGCTTAGGTCCAACGCCAAGCCGTCGCTGCAATCGATGCCCGCATGGAGATCGTAGCGCTGGTGCAAAAGCAGGGCCTCTTCCACCCGGGGCTGAAAATCCAGGTGTTTGCCCAGGATGCTGCCGCCGAACCAGCCGGTTACCAAAATTTGATCCCCTGGTCGGGCGCCGCTTCGGGTAAGGGGGCCTCGGTCGGTGCTTTCCCCCAGAATGGTAACACTAGCCGAAAACGGCCCCTCCCAACTATTGGTATCGCCGCCGGCGATGGCCAGATCATATTGGTGGGCCAAAGGCAACAATCCTTCATAAAGGGCCTTGGCCAATTTCGCCCCCCCCGAACGAGGCAGCAGCAGTGCGATGACGGCTGCCAACGGACGGGCCGCCATCGCAGCGATGTCGCTCAGGTTGACGGCCAACAGTTTGCGGCCCACCCGAACCGGATCGACCTGGGAAAGTTCAAAATCCACGTGATCGCTCAACAGATCGACCGTCAACACATACTGCCGACCGGCCAACTCCAGCACCGCTGCATCATCGCCCAGGCCCACCTGCAAAATCCGATGCCCAGGCACCCGCTGGCGAAAATACCGGATTAGGTCTGTTTCCATGAAAACCTCTGCATGTTTGGGGCTGGAAGCCCTTGGGGATTCCTGTGGACTAGACTGGCGAACATCATCTGCCTCAGACAGTATGGAAGCTAGTGCTTCGTCACTTCAGGATTTTAGGGTACAGGCTCTTCAGTTTGCAGCGGGCGTCTGTTACGGTCATGTGCCAGTCCACACCACGTTGGGTCTTGTTCAGGTCCTGCGACCAGGCCGCCAGTT
>Ga0272448_1008693_pt1 | contig 10520 bp, 7 predicted proteins | sample YNPCB0191_FD_202220 | JGI IMG/M metagenome (GOLD analysis project Ga0272448, IMG submission 202220) | Hot spring sediment microbial communities from Yellowstone National Park, WY, United States - YNP-CB-019-1 | ecosystem: Environmental > Aquatic > Thermal springs > Hot (42-90C) > Sediment... | reverse complement strand
TCCAACCTTCTTTCAAAGGATAAACGATCACGTTATGCGATGCGGCAATCATGTTGAGGCTGTCCGTGATCTCATATTCTCCCCTCGGCGATCGTTTTGTCTTCCTGATCCATTGAAAAATTTCTGGTGTGAAGATAAACACACCAGCATTGACGAGCTTCGATGATGGAACTTTTGGCTTTTCAATAATTTTCAAAAGTTTTTCTCCTGATATCTCGATGACACCAAACCTCGATGGATCCTCGACTGTCACAGCTCCCATAACGATTGATCCATATTTGCGATGGAGACTGATCATCTCTTTGAGGTCCGAAGCAGAGACGACGATATCGCCGTTGACGCAGAGAAATGAATCTTTCATGGCGCTCTCAGCGATGCCGATCGCGTGCGCTGTGCCCATTCTCTCTTTCTGTTCAAGATATTCGATGATGACGCCTTCAGCCGAACCGTCACCATAAAATTCCTTAATTCTGTTGCTCTTCCAGCCAACGAGAAGACTGATTTCTTTGATACCAGCGTCTTTCAGAGCGGCGATCAAATGACTGAGAAATGGTTTTCCAGCAACGAGTAGCAGCGGTTTCGGAATGTTCGATGTCAAAGGTCTGAGCCTCGTCCCCTCGCCTGCGGCTAAAATAAGCGCTTTCATGAAATACACCTTCTTGCGATTTCTGTCGAAATGGTCTTGAGCCTCGTGAGCGCTTCTTCTGTACGCGCTTCGACTGTGATCCTCATTTTTGGCTCCGTCCCAGATAATCGAATAAGGAACCAACCATCTGAGAATTCGGCTCTAAATCCATCCATCGTTAACAGATTATCGCACTTCACCTTTTCAATTTCTTGCGCGAGCCTGCTTTCGATTTCTCTCCTTCTCGCACGCTCGAAATTGAAAGAACCTCTAAATGATGGATAGATTTGCAACGAGTCAACGATTTCAGAAATTTTATTTTCAGAGGCGATTTTAACCAGGAGAGCAGCGGCATAAATCCCGTCGGGACAAAGCGAATTCTTCGCGAAAATGAAAGTGCCCGAAGGCTCCCCGCCAAACTCGATCCCAGTTTGTTTCATCATGGTCGAGACGTACGCGTCACCAACTCTTGTCCTCACCACTTTGCCCCCAACCAATTCGTCGATGATCATCGAGGAATCGATCGTCGTCACCACTCCGCCTTTTCCAAACATTGCAGTCAGCAGGGCAAGCAATTTGTCGCCCCCGATAAATCGTCCCTTCTCGTCGATAATCACAACCCGATCGCCATCACCATCGTGGGCGATGCCGATATCGGCATGCTCGTTGAGAACGATATCTTTCAATCGCACCAGTTGATCTTCGGTCGGTTCTGGCAATCTTCCAGGAAAAAAGCCATCTGGGTGCGAATTGATCGAGACGACTTTACAACCGAGTTCTCTAAGAAGGCGGGGCGTGATGATAGAGGTAGCACCGCATCCGCAATCAACGACAACCTTTGCCGCAATTGGGCCGACAAGTCTTGAAATGATTTCGATGTGAGACTCGATCGCGCCCTCATGTGTGAACTTCGTCCCGACACTTCTCCAGTCAACCTTTTTGAACTTTAGCAATCTCACCACGTTTTCGATGTCTTCCATCTGATCATCATCGAATGAGGATCCATCGGGATTCCATATCTTGATTCCGTTGTATTCTGGTGGGTTATGGGAGGCCGTGATCATTATACCGCAATCGTAATCTCTTGTCGCATGCGCGAGGGTAGGCGTTGGTACTATGCCAGCATCGTAAACATCACCACCACATGACATGATCCCAGAAGAGAGAGCGCAAGCGATCATGTCCCCACTCGTTCGAACATCTTTCCCGATGACAACCCTGCGATACTGACCACCGATGGCAGCGCCAACCGCTTGTGCCAAATCAATTGTCATTTCATGATTGACAAGACCGCGGATGCCTGAGGAGCCGAAAAGTGATGTCACGTTAGATCGCCATTAAAAGAAAATTGCCGGAAATAAAGCTTTTTAATCGCAATATCTGTGAATAGGAGAGGGTTGGGAGAGTCGTGAAAACGGATCAGATTGCCTTCCAGTATTAGCCATATATCTGGTTTGTTGATTCGGCGAGAGATAGATTTTTAAAAGGGATAGGCACTGGATAAAGAGCATTATATGAAAAATTTTATATATGAGCATGAAGCATTACTATCCAGTCATATGGCCTGTTGCTGGCCGAAATTGACTTGCGAAAATAGGAGGGAAAAGAATTGGTAATGGAACAAATAAGCCTGGATAAGGCAAAAGAAATTGCTAAGAAGAAAGGATTGAAGCCCGGACGTGTCAAGGGAACAACTGGTGTCCAATTCACAAAGGGAAACAATCCTCGCCTCGAGATCATCTCATGGGAAGAATTTGAGAAGACGCTCGCGAAGAGAGGACTTGCCGTATACGAGAGCGGCGGCTGGATGAAAATCATGAAGAAATCCAAGTAATTTTTCTTTTTATTGTTTTTCTCTTATCTTGGTCTCTTTTGATAATTTTGTCTCGAGTTTTTTTTTCGAAAAAAATCAGATCAAATTCGTCTCGAATCAAATCGTTTCTGTTAATTATTTCGTCTTGATGAGGAGCCAGTTCTTTACATCTTTTTCTTTTCCCTTAAATCTGATCAGTGCATATCGGCCTCTCAGTTTCGTGCCTTCGATGTCAATAACGATTCTGTCAGGGGTTCTCTCGACAAGATGAAATTTCCCTCTATCCCAGATCTTCACTTCTCCGGAACCATATTGGCCTTCGGGAATCACGCCCTCGAAATTAAGATATTCAATTGGATGATCTTCTGTTTCGACAGCGAGACGCTTGACGCCCTTTTCCAAAGGGACACCTTTTGGAATAGCCCAACTTTTCAGGACGCCGTCAAGGGAAAGGCGAAAATCGAAATGCAAGTGCGAGGCATGATGTTCTTGAATGACAAACTCATCCTCAATCCCTTGAACGCTTCCCTCTGGCTCCGGGGTTATGATAAAATTTCTCTTTTTCTTGTATTCGTCGAGCGCCATCTCTCTCAATATTCTGAATTTGACGAACTCCTATAAATCAGGCATCATTGCGTGTTGCTTTTCCTTTACTTATCCAAATAAAATGTCAGGATTACTAAATCAAACGGCTTGAACTCAAGCCCTAAATACTCATGGATTGAGTATTGGGTAAGGTTTTAGTATCGCGACGGTATCTCTCTTTCTTAATCTAGTTGCAGGGATAACCAAGCCTGGCCAACGGTGCGAGATTCAGGGTCTCGTCGCGTAGGCGTTCGGGGGTTCAAATCCTCCTCCCTGCACTTTCTTTATTTACGATTTTGGAATGATTCTTTGTTCGTGATTTTAGTATTCTTTGGTAATAAGGAATTCAGTGGTAGCTCGTGAATCTGGATATAGAGTCGACTGTATTCGTCTTTTAAATTTCAATAGTGATTTCAGAATTCCTTCGATGTTCCACCCTAAAGATACGCAAATTGTATAAGGGGAGGTATCAATGATCAATTATTGGTGATATCATGAAAGTCCTGGTCGTTTATGATTCGTCATATGGGAATACGGAAAAGATTGCTTTGTCCATATGCGCTGGCATGAAGGAAGTTGGCCTCAACGATGTAACTTGCAAAAAAGCGGATTCGGTCACAGCGGATGATTTCAAATCTGCAGATGTTTGGGTCTTGGGAAGTCCTACTCATGTTGGAAGTGCAACTGGAGCGATTAAGAAAGTTTTGAAATCTGCAATTAAGACTGGTGCGTCCGGAAAGATTGGAGCGGCCTTTGATACGAGATTCGACAAGGCTTCGAAAGGCGGCGCTCAGAAGATTCAGAAAATGATGGAACGTGCTGGAATGAAAATTGCCGTTCCGGGAGAATGGTTTATCGTCGAGAACATGAAGGGGCCTCTTGCACCTGGAGAAGAGGCCAAAGCCGTTACTTTTGGAAGAAAAATCGCGGGTGCAATCAGACAGAAATAATCTTTCATGCTCCTTCATGTATGAATAGCGTGCTGATCTGCTTGTTCTGACGGTCCTTTTTCCACATCGAGGATCATTAGAATGATTGCCGCACAGAGGACAAAAAGGGATGCGATGACGAATGTCGCAAAGAAACCGAAATACTCAGCTATGATACCTCCGATGAATGATCCCATGATCGATCCAAGACCTTGGATTGCGCTATAAATACCGAGAGATTCTGTTCGAAATTCCGAGTACGACATGTTCGAGACGAGCGCGTTTCCCGCGACACTGAGGTTTGCCCAGCAAAAACCGATCAGTCCGTGAAGGATGCAAAGAGTGATGATTAGCCACTCTTTGGTCAGAGGAAGGAAGGTGACAGCGAAGAAAGACGGAAAAAGGACGATTCTTCCAACAAACGCAGCCAGTTGCGTCTTCTTTCCGCCAAAACGTGCAACCCATCTCCCCGCAATCGAGTAGGTAATCGCTGAAACCGCTGAGCTCGCGAGAAAAACAACGAAAACTTCTGAGTTAGAAACACCAACATAGTTTCTCAGATAAATTGGAAGACCCACATAGAACGTGAGAAAACCCGTGAATGCAAGAAATGTCATGATGTAATACTTTTTTAAATTCGAAGGAAAATTTCGCATGCTGAGATTTCTTGTGCTGATTCGAAGAACATGAAGAAGCCTGTGAGGAAAATATTTGACTTTTTCGAAGACGATGAGTGGCTGATCCAAAATATTTTTTTCAATGTGTTCCCTCCTGACCTTCTCTTCCGGTTCAGGAACCCATTTCAACGCGAGGAATAACGAGGCGAGGGCGAGCAAGCTCGCGACGAGGAAGAGCCCTCGTAAGGAAAAAACTGATTCTTTTGCCCCTGGCATGAATTCCAGCCATAAAGAACCTAGTATGAGACCAGCAACCCAACCGATACCGCCAACTTTACTGAAATCTCCTAATCTTCTTGCCCATTCATGCTTTCCAAACGATTCAAGAACGAGCACAGTGCCCACAGGTGCTGCGGCACATGCAAGAAGACCGAAGAAGAAGTTGGCGAGATAATATGAGGAAATGGTCGTGGAAATCGCCATCATGAACAATGCAAACGCCATGCCTCCGAATCCGAGGAGGACGAAGGGGCGACGTTTTTTCGTTGTATCTGATAAATTCCCCCAGAGAATATTGCCCGGGACAGAGGCGATCGATGAAATAGCGCTGACGATGCCCACCTGGGTTAGACTACCTTTAAGTCCCTCAGTAACAAAGAGCGGAATAAGTGGAGAGGTGCTTCCACCCGCAATGTTGTATGGCAAGAATGTGTAGTACCAGCTCTCTTCGTTCTTCTTCATCGCACCCCATCCTGTTTTTTAGAGATTGAAGCCGAGTATAGCAAGATCTCTTCAATAATCTTTTCTAAAATGTCGTTGGCTTCATCGAGTTCTCAAGAATAAATTATCTGGAAGTCTCATTTCTTGTCTTAGTTTGTATCTTTTGAAAAAAAGACCATGAGGAATCTTGAATATGCTGGGTGATTTGCTCACATACGAAGATTTCAATGAAGCTGAAAAATAAGCGGTTAAAATCGCCTTCTACACTGGGGCATGAGCGGTATTAATCTTCTAGACTTGAAATAAAAAAAGACAATCGTTCTCTTAAATTCCTGATATCTCATTGTTTGTGAAAGTAAAATTTACCAATTTGTCGCTTTCTATCGCATCATAGTGGTTTTCCTAAAAATAGCCAATACCTTTTCATAATATGAGATACTTTACCTAACATTTAAATATCAAAGAATAAATAACAAATTTGTCCGACAACCGTCGGACTAGTGGGATGGGATGTGAAAGTGCTTGTTAATTCATCGAGCAGAGCCTTTTTATTACCTCATACCGGGGGAATTATATGTTCTTGAAGCAAATTGAACTGGAAAATTTCAAATCTTTCGGCAAGAAGTTAACGATCCCCCTTTTAGAAGGGTACACCGCCGTGACGGGACCAAATGGATCTGGAAAATCGAACATCTCCGATGCAATTCTCTTTGTGCTCGGTCCGAAAAGTTCAAGGGCAATTCGGGCTGGTAAACTCACAGATCTCATTTTCAACGGCGGCAATTCAAAACAGCCAGCAAAATATACAAAAGTCTCGCTCATTTTTGATAATAAAGACCGGCTCATCCCCATTGATTCCGATACTGTCAAGCTGACAAGGCTCGTCAAGCTTTCGGACGCAGGAGATGGTTATAATTCATATTTCTATGTCAATGATCGAAAGTCAACACTAACGGAGTTTGAATCGTTGTTATCACATGCAAGAATCAGTGCTGATGGATACAATTTTGTCCAGCAGGGCGATGTGACGAAGATCGTTGAGATGTCAAATATTGAGAGAAGAAGAATTCTCGACGATATTTCTGGTATCAGCAGGTACGATGAAGAAATAGCAAAGGCAGAAAATGAAAGGAAGGAAGCAGAGCAGAATATAGAGAGAATCACCATCATCATGAATGAACTCGAAAAGCAGATCGAGCAACTTAAGGGGGAGAGGGAATCAGCGCTTAAGTACCTCGAAATTAAAAACACCCTCAGTCTTTCAAAAGCGCAGCTCGCGCACAAGAGGAGAGAAAGTGTTCTTACTGAGATCGATTCGATAAAGAGCCAGATTGAACAATATAATCGGGAATTCAACGATCATCAGCTGAGAAAGGACGAAATATCAAAAAAGATCAACGAAATGGAACTTCGGATAAAAGAAATCGAAGACGAAACCTCGAAAAAAGGCGGGGAGAGTTTCAAGGAACTCAAGGAGAAAATCGATTTTGCGAAGATCCAAATTGCCAGGTTGCGCGATCAAGCCGAAAGAGCTCTGGAAAGTACAAAAGAAATTGAAGAATCTTTACAAACTAAAAAAGAGGAAAGGGAGCAGCTTTCCCCTGAAGTCGAGCGACTGGAAAGCGAGTTGAAGAATCTCGATTCGCAGCTGCAGAGCAGGTCTGAATTACTCTCGTCAAAGAAACAAGCTCTTGAAGAGATTCAGAACAGAGTTGGCGCGTTCGACGAAGAACTTCAATCGTTGAAGCAAAAGATCTCTTCTCTCGAGGAGGAAATCAAAGCAAAAGAGGAGAATCTCCACGCGCTTTCGATGGAGCGGGAGAGACTGGAGGAGAAAAAGAGCAGGATTGAATCAGAGATTTCCCTCCTCGAGGAATCGAGAAAGAGCCTTGAGTTTGAAATCAACGATGCCGAATGGAATATCAAGACCCTCAGGAGCGCCGATAAAGATTCAGTGAAGGAAATAAAAGCGCTCCAGGAGCAGTATCTTTCGAAAAAGAATCTCGAGTCAAAATTGAGCCGTCAGGCGGATGAGCTTGAGCAGGCAATTCAGCGTCTCACGCGAGAATACAATCACTTGAAGGCTGAGCAGGAAGCTCTCGAAAGCGTCGCGAAGGGATATACACGTGCGGTTCGCAGCATCCTTGAAGCGCGTGATCGTAGGGAACTTAAGGGAATTCACGGGACGATTGCAGAACTCGCTGAGGTCGACGAAAAATACCAAACAGCGCTGAATGTCGCCGCAGGCGCAAGAATGCAGTCAATTGTTGTTGACGATGATGAGGTGGCCGCACAGGCGATCGAATATTTGAAAAAGAATAACCTCGGCAGGGCGATCTTCTTACCTCTCAACAAGATGCTCGATGGAAAGCCAAGGGGTAAGGCGATTCTTGCAGAAAAGGAATCCCTCGGTTACGCGATTGATCTCGTGAAATTCGATGAAAAGTATAGGCCAGCATTCTGGTATGTCTTCGGCGACACCGTTGTTATGGAAACGCTCGAAAAAGCAAGAAGGTTCATGGGAGGAGTTCGCCTCGTGACACTCGAGGGCGAGTTGCTAGAAGCTTCTGGTGCGATGATCGGGGGGACGATCGAGGGAACTCAGGTCAAATTCGGGTCTGCCTCAAAGAGCAAGCTTGACGAAATTGGTGAAGAGTTAAGAAAGGCGACCGACGAGGCTGAGAAAGTCGGGGAGGAGTTGAGAAAGGTCAGGGCTGAACTTATTGAAATTGAAAATAGGATTCGCGAATTGAATAGCGCGGGTGGCGCGAATGACGTGCGGCTGAAAGCCCTCGAGTCAAGAAAAGAGGAAATCAAGGCGAGGTTGCTCAAGGTTAGAAGTGACCTCGAAGCGAGAAGAAAAGAAAAGGAAGAAGTCGAGAAATCCCTCACATCGATCGCAGAAAAAATAGACCAGCTGACGAAGGAAATTGCTGAGGCTGTTGAGCTCAAAGAACAAGAAAAGAAAAAGATGTGTGATCTCGCACCGATGGATCTATCGAAAGAGCTCAAGAATCTCCAGGGGGAAGTTGTCGAACTTATCAACGAAGTCTCTGAGCTAAGATCCCAGAAAGAAGCGATCTCAGGGAAGTTACATGTGGTCAGAAGAAGAGTCGAAGACCTTGATGCCATGGAGGCAGAGGCGAAGGAGAAAATCGAAAAATTGACGAACGAAGCGAAAGAAGCAACGGAGAAAGAGCAGCAGTTTAGGGTCGAGCTCACGGCGCTGCTCAAGATCGAAGACTCGATGGGCAAGGAAATTAACGAGCTGAGGGAGAAAAGGGATGCGCTGTTCAAGGAGAAAACGAATCTTGAAGCAGAAAAAGACAAATTGCAATCGAAGATCGAGACGATCAAAGATTTCTCCGTTGGATTGACAACAAAATTGTCGGTCGCGGAGGATAAACTCAAGGAGATCGACGAGGAAATCAAACAATACAATGTCCAAATCGTCTATCCCCTACCTTCATCAGAATCCTTAAAGGAAAAGATCAGTTCATGCGAGAGGCAACTTGCCTCGATGGGTGCTGTCAATCTCAAGGCGATCGAAGACTACGATGCGAAGAAGGCAAGGTACGACGAACTGAAATCGGAAATACAAAGGCTCGAGGATCAAAGAAGAGATCTGCTGAAACTTATGGCAGACCTGAACGAGAAAAAGAAGATGGGTCTTCTCAAGGTCTACGAAGCCGTTAACGAGAATTTCAAGAGGATGTACGCAGAATTGTCTGGCGGTGGAGAAGCGGAACTTGTTCTTGAAAATCCCGAGGATCCTTTCCAGGGAGGCCTGGTCATCAGGGCAAAGCCAAAGAATGGGAAGACGCTGAGGCTTGAAGCTCTCAGCGGGGGAGAGAAGAGTCTTACCGCACTCGCATTTATCTTCGCCATTCAGGAATATCAGCCGTCGCCGCTTTATCTGCTCGATGAGGTGGACATGTTTCTCGATGCGGTCAATGCAGACACAGTAGCTCACAGGATACAGCGTGCCTCGAAGACTGCCCAGTTCATACAAATATCTCTGAGGAAGGTCACGCTAAATAAGGCTGATCACATCATTGGTGTCACAAAGCAAGAGGGAGGCACCAGTACGGTCATCATGAGACCAAACATCGGCGATATAGCGGACTTCCATGAGGATGCTGCTAAATCGAATGGGAACACTGCGGAGGGGGTAGCATGACCATATGTGAAAACGCATCATCGATTCTTGATCATCTTCTCTTTCATAAGGCGATTATCGATGATGGCGATCGTTCAAGAAGAATTGATCATTACCTTGAGCTTTTGCATCAAGCGGAGTCTCAAACCCCACCGATCACGACGAACCCTCTTGACAGAGCGATACAATTGGTCTTCGAACTTGTTATCTCGAACAATCTCGATCCTTGGGATATTGACCTCGTGCAGTTCACGAAACTTTACACTGAAAAGATGCAGGATGAGGAAATCAATTTCATTGTCGCAGGCAAACTCATGTTTATGGCATGGATGATCCTCAGGCTGCAGAGTGAAAAAGTCCTCGAGATGCACCAGAGGGCAGAGGTTTACGACTTATTCTGTAGCGATTGGGATTTCGACCATCTTGACATGCTAACGAACTCCACGGATTCTGCGCCATTCGAATACGATATCTTGGACCATGTTGAACTCGCGGAAGCTATCAGACGTGGTAGCTCGCGCCCGGTCTCACTAGTTGAGCTACTCGATGCTTTTGATGAGGCGCGTAAGGAAGCTGAAGCGAATCTTAGGAGAGCAGCAATTAGGGAGGAGATGCGAAAAGCTGGGATCAAGTTCGATGAGAAAACACATTCTGAGGACGTTGAAAAGGACGTTGAGATCGTCTGGCAAAGGATTCAGCGTTGCGGTCCTGGCGTGATCAGCATCGAGGACCTCTGGGAAGAATCGAAAGAAGACCGAGTTATGGTTCTCGTTTCACTCCTCTTTCTTGCGAAAATGGGAAAGATCTCTCTCACACAGGATGATCTGCCGTATGGCCAGATCTTCGTCGAGGCAAGAGTCCCATGGGATATTGGTGCGATTGAGGATGCGACAACGCCAGAAATCACATTTTCGAATGGTGAAGCGGTGATGTGATGTGGATCCCGTGAGGGTTGTTGAAGCAGTTCTTTATTCCTCTTCGGAGCCCATCAGCATCTCCGAAATTGTCATGGCCACGGATCTTTCTCCCTCACAAGTTCGAAAGGCGCTGAAAACGCTTATTGCTGAATACA
>Ga0272448_1008689_pt1 | contig 10523 bp, 6 predicted proteins | sample YNPCB0191_FD_202220 | JGI IMG/M metagenome (GOLD analysis project Ga0272448, IMG submission 202220) | Hot spring sediment microbial communities from Yellowstone National Park, WY, United States - YNP-CB-019-1 | ecosystem: Environmental > Aquatic > Thermal springs > Hot (42-90C) > Sediment... | reverse complement strand
TGCCGGACTATCTTCAGCTCATTCCGGTACCAGTCAAAACAGAGGGTGCCCAGGTACCCGCTTACTATTGCCCCCCGGCTGCCAGCTTCCCTTCTGGTGAAGAAAACCTGGCTATAGACACCATGAGCACCAGAGGCAAATTCCATAAGGGCACTGGAGCAATCTTCATTGGTCCCTTTTTCTTTTGTCCCACAATCAATGCTGTAAACACAGAGGTGGTCACCGGTATGATAACCGGAGAGATTCTTCTTTCTGTTCTGAGGGCTCTCTAAACAGGTATCCTGCTGGTCACACTCACTGCAACGTAACCCGGATTTTTTCTTCCCGCCAAAAACATGCTGGAAGGTAGCCATGGCAGCAACCCGGACAATAGATGAGCTCATCAGAAAACTTATGTAATCAAAATCGTGCGTGGCTTTCTGCAAAAAAAGTCCGCCGGTAATGGAATAATCCCGGTAAGGCTGCTCCCAGTAAACCGTACCGTAGGGAACAAAGTTAAAGGCATGAACATGAACCGGCCCTCCCAGTGCACCTTGGCTGATATAATTACCTGCCAGGCTACATAAAGGCGACACCCTCAAGGGAAAACTTACCACTACCTGACAGCGAGATTTTTCAAACGCTTTCTCCAGAGAGATAGCCTGTGGCATACTGATAGCCACAGGTTTTTCCAGAAAAAGAGGAAGGTCATACCTGGCTGCCTGGCTGGCATAATAGGTATGCAGATGGCATCTGGTGCCGATAAACAAACCATCCAGATTCGCCTTTTTCATCATTTCTGGCAGGGAGGAGTAAAACACCACATCCTTACGGTCCTCTTCTGCCAGCCGCTCCCTTACCCCTTTTTCATCTGGGTCCACCACTGCCACTACTCTTGTGTCCGGCTCTACCTGCCTGATAGCCCCGTTGATAACACCATGGGCTCTTCTCCCGTAACCTACCACCCCTAAGCGCACCATTTTCCCCCTTCGTTAAAAAGAAGTTTTCCTTTAATTATAGACCGCAGGCCACCAATGTCAATTCCAGCATTTGACACCGACTTTAAAAAAAGGTATAATCTAAAAAGGGAAATAACTTTGAGTTTGAAAATGGTAGTGTGAAATAAGTTATGAAAGATTTCACCAGGTAATTATAAGAAAAATAAGGAGTTCCCTTCCCCTTGAGGGAGGAAGCAGAAAAATTAAGGAAGGAACTAACAGAGACAGAAAGATATCTGTGGAAGAATTAAAGGCACAAACAAAGAGGAGGATTTGAATTTCAGTGTCAACAGCCAGTAGGAAGATACATAGTGAACTTTTTATAAAAAGGGAGAGGGTAAAAGAAATAATTAGCCAAATTTGGCAGAACCGTTGAAAATCACAGGGAGGGCAAAATGGCAGGTCAGGAAAGAAGTGGTTTTACCTTGATAGAATTGCTGGTGGTAATAGCAATAGTTGCCATTCTGGCAGCGCTGCTTTTGCCTGCTTTGTCTAAAGCAAGGGAAAAGGCAAGACAATCAGTGTGTATAAGTAACTTAAGACAGATGGGGCTGGCCATGTTTCTTTATGGCCAGGACTATGGTGATAACTATCCTATAAACTGCTACTGGGGAACAACGACAAAAACTGACCCGGCTATGAATTTCATGAAATCAATACCGGCAGATGGAAATGGGGGAGAAGGTTATGTGTGTTGGATGTGGCTATTCTTTCCTTACCACAAGCAGCCAAATGTTTATCTCTGTCCTTCTGCAAGAAAGAAAACACATGGATGGACATACGGAATTTCTTTAGGCTTTGCTGCCTCTGTAAAGACAGATGGGACACTCACAAATGGCTGGGGTATCAGCCCACCCTATCCGGTGAAAATGGGAAGGGAAAGGTATAAAACAAACAAGATAATTATTTCTGATGGTCTTGCCGGGAGAGCCCCAACCAGTTTAAGATGGTGTTTCACATATGGACAGGGAAAAGCAGAACATATGCTGGACCACAATGGTGGAACAAATTGCCTGTTTATCGACGGTTCTGTCAGATGGGTTCCTGCAGATTCTATTGCCTTTAATGACCCTGCCCAGACATGGTTCAGACCTGACCTGGAAAGCAAACCATAAGTTCTAACAGAGAAGATTAATGAAGATTATTTTCCTGGTGATTTTTGTCTGTGCTGGTAGTTGCTTTCCCATGAGTATTATAAGAAACTGGGATTTTGAAAAAACCGATAATGAAACAACACCAGCAGACTGGGAACTATCAGCAACAGATGAGGGATTAAAAGTTTCCCTTGATAAAATCAGCAAATTTTCTGGTAAAAGTAGTTTGAAAATAGAGATAACCAGACCAGCAAAAGTAGAGATTAAAAGTAAGGAATTTCCACTGGAAGGTGGGAAAAATTATCGCCTCACACTCTGGTGCAAAACAAAAAACTTTACCGGTAGAGGAAATGAAACCACTGCTTCCTTTATTATATGGGCAAAGGACAAGGAAGGTAGAAAACTCACCATTGTTAACAGGGGTATTACCTCCAGTGAGATTCCCTGGAAATTTGTGGATGCTATTTTCCCTGTCCCCGAGAATGTGGTTTCAGGCTATATCAGTCTGTATGTGCATGTTCCCAGACAGGATCTGATAAGCTATGTCTGGTTTGATAGAATAAGGTTAAATCCTTTCTCTTCCCTGCCTGTGCCCACCATTCCAGAAACCTTCTCTTACAGCCCGGAAACATTTGCTATTTCAGGTGGAAGTAAAATAATTGAGGATGTTTCTTCTACCTGTAAGAAGGCGGTTTTCAGAGCAAAAGGAGAGAAGGTTTCTGTTTTACACTTTGGTCCCTATCAGACAGACCAGAGACCAGGACAATATAAGGTCATCTTCAGATTGAAGGTGGCGGATAATACCTCGGAAAAATATGTTGCCGGAATTACTGTCGGAAGTAATTATGTCTTAAACACGTATCTTGCAAGTAAAGAAATAAGGGGCACTGACTTTAAAAAGCCCGGCACCTGGCAGGAATTTGAAATTGAATTCATCAGACCTCCCTCCGGCTGGATTTCCGCAGCCGTTTATTTTCGTGGAGAGACAGACCTTTATTCTGAGACCTATACTATCATGGAAGAAAAAATCTTTAAGACAGACAGAGAAATAATGGAATTCTACTGAACAATGAATAAGAAATTGCTCATTCTGTTCTTTTTAATGAATGTAAGTATTTTCTGCAGAGAGAAGGTTTTTTTTGCCCGGGGATTGTTTTATGAATATTACCAGATTAAGGAAGCATTAACACTTGCCGGAATAAAGGAAGTGGTGGAAAGCAGTTTTAGAACAATCCAGGGCGGAAAAGAATTAAACCCACCCTTTCCAGAAGAGCTTGATAGCTTCAAGCTCATAATTCTGGCCAATGTTGATAGTGAATGTCTGAGTGTTTTTGACAGAAAAAATTTAGCAGATTTCGTGGAAAATGGTGGCTGTTTATTGGTAACAGGCGGACTCTATTCCCTGGGTAAAGGGAAACTTGATGGTACCTTCATCAGAGACATTCTACCTGTAGATATTGTCTCCTGCTGGGATATTAAATCTCAGTTAAGTTTAATAAAACCAGTTAAAGAGAGAGAAGGAATTGACTGGGATGAAGAAATCTATGTGCGTTATTATCAGGAAGTGAGATTAAAACCAGAAGCAGAAGTCTGGATAAAATGTGATTCCCAACCACTTGTTGTATGGGGTAGCTATGGAAAAGGAAAAGTATGTGTTGTGACTGCCACACCACTGGGAGAATATCCTTCAGATAAAAAGCCGTTTTTTGCATCGGGTGTCTGGAAGAATATCATGAAAATGCTTATTAAAGAACTGGTAAATTAATGGAACACATAAGAAGAATAATTCTCTCCCTATTCCTTCCCTGTCTTCTTTCGTTTGCGGAAATAAGTTTACAGAATAACTGGCTGAAGATTTCCCTGTCCCCGGAAAGAGGTGCTATAGTCAGAAGTTTTAAGTATAAAGAATGGGGAGAGAAAGAAATTATTGACCAGAGCTTTGGTGGTCTTCTTATGGACCATTTCTGGCAGCAGACTTGGCCCGGTGAGTTTCTGGATGTCCCTTACGATTTTAATATTTTGAAGAATAATCCTGCGGAAGCAGAAGCGTTGTTTTTCAGGCTATCAACTGGCCAGTGGAAAGGTAATACACTCCCCGGCACAAAGGATATTTTGCTGGAAAAAAGAGTTATTATTCCAGAAAATAAACCGTATCTGAAAGCTGTTATTTCCCTCACAAATAAATCAAATATAGGGAAAATTGTGGGCCTGTGGGAACAGAACATATTTTGTCTTGGTGATGGGACTGATGAAGACATTTATTTAAGACCCTCTCTCAGGGGAATTAGAAAGGGTCCGCCAGGAGAGGATTTTGTTAAAGATGTTGTCTACGGCTGGACAGGCGTTGTGGAGCCAAAAAGCAGAAGAGGCATGGTCTTTCTGATGGACTACAATCATCTCATGTGGCTTTATAACTGTTTTCCAGCAAGGACGACGGAATGGCAATATGACAGAATTGCTTTACCTGCTGGAAAAACATGGAGCACTGAATTTTATATACTTCCAACATACGGACTGGAGAATCTTGCTCATGCGACAGAAAATTTTATTGCTGCTTTGTCCGTCAAGAAAGACAGCGGATTCTTGTACATCACTCATCAGTTCCGGTCAGCTGTCAAAGAAGTGAAAAATCTTGTGGTAGCAACAGAGTATGAGGAATTAAGGACAGGCAAGAAATATAAACTGGAGGAAATAGAATTTGAAAATCTCGGAATGGATATCAAGAGAAAAACATTAAAGGCTGGTGTTTCCTGCGACCCTTTGGTCTTCAGAATAACAGTGACCGGGAAATATTTAAATAATGAGAAATTTGTGGACTATTATGAATATTATTACGCCGGAGATTATGGAGAAAATTTAAAAATTGATTTGGGCAATCCTTTATATGTTTTCCCGGAAAGGGAGAAGAAAAAGTTTTATCTGAAACCGGATAAAATTGAAAGGAAGAGAAACGAGGTCTGGCGTGTTTTGCTCTTAAGAGGTCTTTTTTCAGATAAATATAGACTGGAAGAAACCTTTTCCCTTTTAGCACCACAAACCCAGATAAAAAATTGTTATTTCCTGTCAACACAATTTGGCAATCAGATAGATTATTTCCCTGCTGATTATGAGGAGCTGATGTCATATGATTTCATTATTCTTTCCAATGTTGATGCCACCTGTCTGGGAGATATGGGAATAGAGATGATAAAGGACTATGTGGAAAATGGCGGCAATCTGATTATTTTCGGCGGGCTTTTTGCCTACGGGAATGGGAGGTACAGGGAGACAAAAATAGAAAAAATACTGCCTGTGGTTGTGGAACGAGGATTTGATATAAGAAAAACGAAAGATTCCAGAGTGGTGACAGAATCAAAGTTGCAGATGAAAGATGTCCACTGCTTCTACATGCACAGAGTAAAACCCAGGGAAGGTTCAAAAGTTCTTTTCACCTGCGACGGTTATCCATTTCTTGTTACGGGAAAATTCGGACAGGGTAATGTCCTTTGTTTCACCGGCACAGTGATGGGGGAAAATAAAAAGAGCGGTTTCTGGCAGGGGAAAAACTGGGCAGGTTTACTTTCTGAACTACTGAGGGAGGTCCAGAAATGAGAAAACCAAAGAAGATATTTGTCTCATCTGTTTTCTTTCTCCTTTGCGCTTGCGGGTTTGCCCAGATACAGATAGAAAAAGTGCTACCAAATAAAATTGTTTATTATACAAATGAAAAGGGGAATATTTCCGTAGAGGTAAATAACAACACCGGTATAGATTTTAAGGGCAAGATAGTCTGTGAACTTTCTCACCTGCTTGATAAGAGGATGAAAATTTATGAGAAAGAAGTTTTTTTCAAGTTAGGCAAAAATGATATCACCATTAATTTTAGAACGGGAAGCGAAGAATATGGATTTGAAGTTACTGTTTCTCTACTGGATGAAAAGGGTAGGCAACTCTCCTGCCGTAGCGAATATTTTTCTGTAGCGGATAATATCTGGAAGGTTGCGATTGGAGGAAGGACAATAAAAAGGCCCCAGAAACCAGTTACCCCTTATATCGTGCTGGAGGAGAAAAATTTTGTCATCAATCCAGAGGGAGACAGGGAAATGGCTTTTCTGACCAGGTCCGCATATATCAACTGGTATGAATTTTATGCTTGGGCACCGGATGATTTTTTTGAACTTTCCCCTGACGGTGGTGAAGACGAAAAATGGCTATCCGCAACAGGTTATTATCTTATGTCAAAAAGGAAAATCAGAAGTATTATAGAAGGTTACAAATCCCAGGGGATAAGATGCATAAGTTATGCTCAACCTTATGCTGTGGGGAATGCTACTTATGAATTTTTAAGAAAAAAGCCAGAATGGTTTATATACAATAAATACGGACAGCCAGAAGCCTCCTTTAACGTTGCCAGCTTAGAATTTCTTAAGGAAAAAACCCAGAAACAGGATTTTTCCGTAAACCCCAGGCTGATAGGTCTGGGAGGAGAACAGGCGATATCCTTAAATCATGCCCTTGCTGAGGTGACGGAATATGGCATAGAAGAAGTCGTCAAGTCTGCAAAGATGTTTGGCTGGGATGGGGTAAGATGGGATAACAGTTTCTACAGTGTTCCTAAAAAGGGCTACGATTTTTACGGAAGACCAATTTCCTCCTACGGAGATTATGATGAGATTTCAGCAAGGGCAGTCAGTTTAATAAGAAAAAAATTGTGGCAGGAGATAAGTCCGAAATTTGCTATCGGATATAATGATGACCCTAAAGCGTTAGTGCCTACTTATCCAAAGGCACATGCCGAGGCCTGTAAAGACGGACAGCTATGTATAAGTGAAGTATTCAACAGGAAATTCAGTTTGCCTGATGCCCGGTGGAAAGAAATGGTTGATTACATCAAAGAAGATATTCGCTATGTCCATTCTCTTGGTGGCCACTATATGGTTGTCGGGTTAAACCCCAGCAACCAGACTGCCAGGGGTATCGCTCAGTCATATATGCAAATCTTAATTTTTGCCACCAGAGCTCATCCCTATCATGGCCACTGGTTTGTTTATGATGACCCTGAGATTACCGGTAGCTACAGTCAGTTTATGACAAGGTATAGTGCCTTCATATGGGACATAGAAAAGGTAAAAAATATAAAAAACCCGGAGGAAGTATTCCAGGTGAGAAGCGCAAAAGAAATCTGGTGGAAAGAGTGGGCATGCGAAAGAAAGGATAAAGAAGAGTATCAGTTGATTTTACACCTCATCAATCCCCCTCCCTGCGAGATTATTTCCAGGACAGATAAAGCACCAGAAGTTTTGAAAGACATAGAAGTTTCTGCTGTCAGGCCGATGAACCACCGTACTAAAAATGTTTATCTGCTAACCGCCGAGCCGGTAACAAAAAAGGAATTAGTGCCTTTTCGGGAGACTGGAGAAAGAATTGAGGTCCGTCTGCCCGAGTTAAAGATATGGAGTATATTAGTTTTTGATTTTGAAAAAAGGTAAGATGAAAAAATCCTCTCCGGAAATTTTCCTGCTTTCCACCTGTCATGGAGAATACGCCTGGATGCATACCCGTTTATGGCACAAGTTAAGATACATTCTTGTTTTCCAGGAGGTTCTGGAGCTGCTGGAAAAGACAGAATTTAAATGGTACCTGGAAAACTATAGAACTCAGTTACATGTTTTCTTAAACGAGTATCCGGGTGCAAAGAAAAAGTTAAGAAGGTTTGTCCGGTCAGGAAAACTTGCTATTTGTGGAGATTTTACCAGTATCAGGCCAAATATGGTTGGAGAGGAAACAATTGTGCGCAACTTTATTCTGGGGAAGGAAATCCTGGAAAGATATTTTCCCGGGGTAAAGATAGAAGTTAACGCCGACTATGGCGATGTCAGTATGTGGAATAGCCAGATGCCTCAACTTTTAACTCTTTCCGGATACAAATATATTCTCGGTGGCAGACCCGGTGATGCGCTGGATATTAAGGGTATACCGGAGGAATTCTTATGGGTTGGTCTTGATGGTTCCCAGGTTATTTGTTGCAGAAAGGCTCTTACGGCAATAAATCATCCCTCTGATATTCAAGATTATAAGAATGACTGGAAAAACAGCAGGAAAAAGATTCTGACCCCGCTGAAAAAAAGAGTAAGGAAAACACCTTTTGTTCCTGCCTACTTTATCAGCCACGGAGGAGATGATACCAGACCTCTGAAGTGGGGTGGCGACGACAGTCCTGTTGACATAGCAGGTTTCCTGAAGGAGTGGAACAGCAGGGAGGAAATACCTTTAAAGTTCGGGACACCCGATGAGTACTTTGAAAAAATAGAAAGAGTAAGAAGTAAGCTTTTGCAAGTAAGAGAAGTCATTGACCCCTGCGATGTTTGTTTTAATGCCTCCTTCGGCGGTTCAAAAGGACTGTGGTCGTTAAGAAGACAGATAGATGAAGCTATTTGTAAGGCTGAGTTTTTTTCCTGTCTGGCGGCAGATTTTGGCTTGTCTTATCCAGAAAAGGAGATAGAAAAATTATGGAAGGAACTGCTCACTATCTGCTCCCACGCCACGCAATGGCTTTTCCAGAAAGATTTTGGGAGAATTTACCAGGCTGCTATTACGACTAAGTTTAAGGCAGACAATATCAGGAAAAAAGCACTGGAAACAATAGCAAATAATATTAAGCTGTCAAACAACGATAGGGTCCTGGTTTTCAATCCCCTTCCCTGGCCCAGCGAAAAAATAGTAAAAATCCAGCTTTGCTTCCCTGAGGGAGCACCAGAATCCTGGCAACTTTTTGACGCCAACGGCAGGAAGCTATGTTTTCAAGTAACGAATAAAATGTCTGGATGGGGCTTCAGAAATCTGGAATATGAATTGTTTACCAAACTCCAGCTGCCCGGTTTGGGATATAACACAATAACGGTAAAAGAAAGCCGGCAAAAAGCTGTAACCTGTAGCAGCAGAAAGCAGGCACTGGAAAACAGATATTTTAAGATAGAATTCCAGGATGGCAGCTGGAAAAGTATTCTCCATAAACAAACAGGACATCTATTGCGTTATGTAACTTTCAAATTTTATAAGGTGAATCCGGATTTTTATTTGCATGTAGGAAAAATTCTGAAGGTAGAAGAGATTAACTGGAAAAAGGGTGAAATGGAAGAAACTGGACCGCTTGTCTATTCCTGCAAATCAACCGGTCTGATAGGTAGAAATTCTATCGTTTTGCAAACCACAATCTACAGGGAAGAACCGGTTATTGAGTTCCAGACAGAAATCTTATGGAGCGGTGGGAATGGATTCCTCACCCTGGAAATGGAAGTTCCAGTGAAAGGAAAAATGCTGGCTGATATCCCGTTTGGTTTAGAAAAAAGAGAGCTTCAAAAGGAACCCTACGATGAGACAGAAACAACATATATGATAGACAGGAAAAGGAAAGGAATGTTTTTTTCCCGCAGTTTTGTTCTGTTTCAGAAGGGGGAATACAGTTTTGCGTTTGTTTCTCACAATGGAGATAGATATTATATCTATGACGAGAAAAAAGGGATTCTCAAGCATATTCTCATAAACAGTATCGCCTATGAGAAAAACTGGGAAAAGGATGTAAATCAAGAGAGAAAATGCCAGGGAGTTCACAGGTTTAAAAACAGTTGTTTATTTCTGAAGCATGCTTCTCTGGTGGAAGTTTACAAAAAGGTGGGCATAATAAAAATGGAACCGGAGATATACTATCCTTTGAGAGAAAATTGGAAAGGAAAGCTTCAGAGCAATACCAGTTTTATGGTACTGAAACCAGACAACTTAATGATTTCTGCCTTTTATATTAAAAACGGTTGTTATTATTTAAGGATATACGAAGCAGTGGGCAAAAGAACCAGAGGATTCTTAAGGTTACCTTTCATTCCTGAAAAGGTTGAGCCGGTAAATTTTTTAGGGGAGATACTTCCAGCTTTCACCATCGCCAGTGACAGAGAAAACATTTATTTTGAATTAGACCCATTCAAAATATTGACCCTAAGGATAGAAAGATGAGTTTTGATTTTTGTGTAGAATAAAGAGTTTACTTGCTGCTGCAAAAAAATTTTTCTCTGCTCTTTATTCCAGGCTACCTATCTATTTCTATCCTGGCAAAACCACCTGGGGCAAGGGTAACCTTTTTGGCAAATTCACCAATCAGATTAAACCCAGCAGGAGGTTTTATGGTAACAGTTATCTCCCTGTCACCTGGATTATTAGCAAAAATTTTAACTTTTTGACAGTTTATCTCTTCCAGTTCAAGAAAAACATCAGGATGGTCGCATACCAGCAGGTTTCCCATGTATACTTCCTTATCTCCTATCTCTGTGTCCACCTGAAGCATTCCTGTTTTGTTAAGAATTCCAAATCTGAATACCGGGTCCTGGAAGACAAATTCCTGACGGATGGAATACCTGTTGTGAACCTTATCCATTTTCCAGACTGGAAGAAAAAGACGGTTTCTACCTTTATACCATATTCC
>Ga0272448_1008687_pt1 | contig 10524 bp, 7 predicted proteins | sample YNPCB0191_FD_202220 | JGI IMG/M metagenome (GOLD analysis project Ga0272448, IMG submission 202220) | Hot spring sediment microbial communities from Yellowstone National Park, WY, United States - YNP-CB-019-1 | ecosystem: Environmental > Aquatic > Thermal springs > Hot (42-90C) > Sediment... | reverse complement strand
CGGTCGCCACCTGCGCCCAACAGGGTGGCGAGGTCTTTCCGTTCTTGCTCGACTCGGTGCAAGCTCATCTGGGCAGTGCAAGCTCATCTGGGCGGTACTCCACCGCGGTCGCTGTTGCCGTCCGGCCCCTACCGGCCTCACCCGCTCCCTGCCTTTCGGTTGTCCTCCGTGGTCCCCCCCGGCGACCCCGTGAACGGTTACAAGGAGTTTTTGGGGATCGCGAGTATCTGGCATATCCTGCACGTTCCTTAGCCAGCAGGTTCCCCTCCGCCGCCCCTGGACATTGCCCCAGGCAGGAGAACGATGCTTCGCCCCAGGTAGGAGAACGATGCTTCGCCCCAGGTAGGAGAACGATGCTTCGCCCCAGGTAGGAGAACGATGCTTCGCCCCAGCAGGAGAACGATACTTCCCCGAAATGGGGCCAAGCAGCCGGTTTTGCAGCTTGGCCCACCGTCCAGGCCCGCAGGGGGGTTGCTGCTTGCGCGGGCAGTGCCACAGGGGCAGACACAAGGGGTCCTGGACTGCTGCTTGCGCAGGAATGACACCAAGGGGCATACTCAAAGGAGCCTGGGTCCCTGCTTGCGCAGGAAGGACATGGGGGGCGGCACACAGGGGGCCCTGGACTGCTGCTTGCGCAGGAAGGACACCAAGGGACACACTCAAAGGAGCCTGGATTCCTGCTTGCGCAGGAATGACACGGTGGGGGTCCCTGCTTGCGCAGGGATGACACCCACTGGATTCCTGCTTGCGCAGGGATGACACGGGGGCCCCCTCAGCCGGCTTCGGCTTCGCCTCTGACGGCCTCTCCCGCAAGGGGGAGAGGCGTACTGGACTGCTGCTTGCGCAGGAAGGACACATAGCCTTCTGCATTCGGCTAAAATGTCACCCTTTTGTGGGATGTTTGATGGATCGCCGGGATGTGGATTTACCGGTTGTGTCGGATGAGGTCGTTGAAGGTATGGAGGGAGAATTGGCGGTGGAAGGCGGCGCCGAACTGGCGGCTTGGACGGCGTGGGCCTCGGATGGGCCAAGGCCCCACGTGGGCCAATTCGGGCATCAGTTCCACCAATTGCTCCATGAGCATGTGGGCCATCCGACGGATGCTCTTCTGCCGGGTCCAGTGAAAAATGGCCGAAGCCGTCTTCATCAGCCGGACCATCCGCGCCCGTTTGAGCACCGGCGCCGAGAGCGGCTCGGCGGGCTCGGAGAGCAATTCGCCGATGGGGACCCGAAGGGCTTTTTGCCAGGCGTAGATTTGGCTTAAGGGGAGATCCTCGGCCTCCTCCATCGCTTTGACGGCGGAGATGGTCGTATGGAGTCGGCGGGCGATGGTCCGACGGGAAAGTCCTTCTCGCTGGCGTACTTCGGCCAGCCGATGAAAAACTTCCCGCCTTTCCGACGAACCCCGTGGGATCTCCCCGCCCGCAGGCAGCCTCTCCTTTTGGGCAAGGCTCATCGTTTTCCCCCTTGGGCAGAGACTCACACAGAGAACCCCTAGGCCGTATATGCAAAGGCGCAGGGAATAAAGCTTCCCCCGTTCCCTAAGCCTTTGCTTGGGAACGACCGCCCGAAAATGGGGGAAAACCTTCTCAGCCCACTTGCCGCCGGAGACGAGATAATAAGTAAAACGCCGAAACAAGAACTTTTGGCCCGGATAATCCACATCGTCGCCAGCAGAACGGAGCTTTTCCGATTTTCCCTCCACGTTCGGCAGTACGGTTAAAAAGGAATCGTTTTGTTTGGCGAACACCCGTGGAGGAGAGGTATTCCATCAAGCCGGACGCTACCCCTTCCAGGGTAGTTGGCAAGCCTCACCGACACCTGCGGAGCACCTTTGTCCCCCAACCTTCCAGACGAAAGTGCGTGTGTGCGCCTTTCGGAAAAGAACCCCCTTGCCCTTCCATTAGGATTATACCCAGCCGGTCAAGAGTCAACAAGCCACCCATGAACTCAATCAGTTTTGGCCGGCTCCGTTTCTGGAAGAGCCTTCTCCCCCATGCTGCTAAAAGGAATTTCTTTGCCGAAGGTGGCAGACGAAGCCTTCCATTTCCGAAAGGACGTTCCAGTCCCTATGTTTGCATTCTGCTGCCCTATTCCTCTTCGCAAAACCAAGGCACACAAACGTGGGTGAAAACCAGGGAATTTAGTGTCTCTACCATTTGCGAAGATTAGGTTGGCCCGATTCCCACGCTCCATCGCCCGCCCGTGTTTTTATGGTAGCCTGGATGATTATAGATTCCCTAAGGAACCGTTGGCCGGAGCGAAATACTTTATAGAGACCGGCATACTCCCCGGAAGTTGGGTAGGTTCTTCATAACAAACGGGAAGCATTTTTTCCATCCACAAGGTGGGCCATTGGTTTTGGTGGGAGTTTCGTGCATATGGAGGCGGTGAGGCATACGGCCGTGGAAAGTGGGCCATTCATCTTTGGGAGGGTTAAACATGGGCTGGATCGGAGGATTGGGCTACGTCGTATGGTTGGGCATAGGGCTGGCGGAACTTCTCGGAGGGCCGGAGGGGGTCCCGTCGGAACGGCTGGCTGGAGGGGCCACCCAGCGCTTGGAACACCCTCCATTTGCTCTTGGCTGGCAGCGAACCATCTTCGCTTCCACTGGCCTGCGCGCGCAGGCTGCCGCCGAACGCCAGCCCTTTGCCATCGGCGTGGAGTATATCATTCCGGGGTTTGCGGAGGTCTATGCCAAGACGGGCGTGCGCTGGGCCAAGGCGGCGGCCGTTGGATGCACCTGGGGCGATATTGAGCCGGAACCGCCCACTGGCGGTAAACATTCCTACCGATGGGAAGTCGTGGATCGGACCCTGCTGGAGTATCAACGGGCCGGGTTCCAGCATTTCCATATCTATGTCCGGTGCATGAACCGTTGGGCCTCCAGCAAACCCGTTCAACCGATCGGCGGCGGCAGTTGGTTGCCCAAACCCGAACACATGGAAGACTACAAAGCCTTTCTCCGGGCCTTCGTCCAACGGTATAACCCGAACCATCCCGACCATGTCCCGGGCCTGCTCTATCCGATCGACTATTGGGAGATCGAAGCCGAATGGGGCACCGGCTTCTGGAAAGGCACGCTGGAAGAGTATCTGGAACTGCTCAAAGTGGCTTATCCGACGGTTAAACAGGCCAATCCCCAGGCCAAGGTGATTTTGATCGGTTTCTTCCTGGCCGGGCTGTTCGAGGGCCGTCCGGATCCGAAGGAAATCCCTGCCGCTCTGGCCGCCATGCCCGCTCAGCAGCGTCGAATCACCCAGCAATACCTGGCCGATGTCCGCCGATTGTTGGCCCATCCGGACCTGTTCGATGTCGTGGAATTCCATAGCCTGAGCGACTGGAGCGAGATCAGCGGGATGGCCCGGTTTTTGCGGCAGACGATGCAAGAGCACGGCTATCAGAAGCCGATCTGGGTGGGCGATGTGAACTACACGGCTTCGCCGCTGATGTTTTGGGGGATTCCGGTGCCGCCCTATACCGAGAAGCAGAAACCGGCCATCCAGAGCACGTTGGATGCCCTGGCCCGACCGTGGCATCCCCGTCATGCTGAAGCCATCGCCTGGTTGCGGGCCGAACAGGCCAGAGGACTGGTGAAAAAAACGGTCCTGGCCATGGCCGAAGGACTGGCCGGCATCAACCTGGGCAATACCACAGACTGGGGGCTGTTCGGCATTGCCCCCCGCATTACGGGAACCGTAGGCTTTCAGGGCCTGGTTGAGGCAAAAGGCATTCCTCCGAAGCCGGGCGAGCCCCGACCGGCCTATCACGCCCTCCGGCTGCTGGTAGAAAAACTGGGCGATTTTTCCGAAGTCAAGCCGTTGGACCTGGGCCGAGGGGTATATGTATATAAGTTTACTGTCCAGGAGCATCCGGTCTATGTGCTCTGGTACGACGACGGGCGCCGGTACCTGCCGGGCGATCCAGAACCAAGCACCACAGTCAGATTGCCGTTGGTGCGGGGCCAATATCTTCTTACGGAAACGCCTACCGGGGCCGAGTCGGCCGGACCGTCTGGAATCCCAGGCGCCCCAGCCGGCGTTTCCAAGGCCGAAACACCTCCACCGGCCAGTTCGCCTCCCGGCCGAATCGTTTCCCCCGGTGCGGACGGCTATCTTAAAGTTACCCTGGGCTTAACCCCGGTGTTTCTGGAGCCGGCTGGCAAATAAACGGCTCTTTAACCTACTGCTGCATCGGCGTCTTGAGCGGGCATCGGTTTCTTTAGGTCCGCCTGATGGTTGGCCTGGACTGGCCGAAATCACGCCCCTCCGCCGGGAAGCCTTATGGCGGGGAGTCCTGGGGAAAGGGATTTTTCCAGGTGCTTTCCCGAAACCCTGCATCCAGGTTCACTGTTCGGGCCAGGACAAATAGCAGGTCGCCTAGCCGATTCAGATAGGCTTGCAGTATGGGGGAAATGACGCCGGGGGAAGTCTGGCGGACCAGACTGGTCAGACGGCGTTCTGCCCGTCGGCAAACCGTTCGGGCAACGTGCAATTGGCAAGCCGCCGGGGAACCTCCAGGAAGGAGAAAATCCCGCAGGGCAGGCAACTGGGTTTCCCATTGGGCGATCTGGGTTTCCAGAGTCTGAACATGTTCGGGGTGGAGAAGAGGAAGTTTTTGGGACGTCTGCGCCCCGGCCAATTCGGTCCCTAGCTCACAGAGCTGCTGTTGAATCTGCCCCAGGAGGACGTCCAAAAGGGCGGGAAGGCCCAGACTTCGGGCCAGTCCCAGGTGAGCGTTGAGCTCGTCCAGGGTTCCTAGAAGTTCCACCTGGGGGGAATCTTTCCAGACCCGAACCTCTCCCCTTAGGCTGGTTTGTCCGCTGTCTCCAGGGCGGGAAGAGAGAGACGTCATGGCATTTCCCCTTTGGAATGATGGCCCGCCCAAAACAAGGGAACCCCTCTCGAGAAGAATGTGTCTCCAGTATTTTTCGGGGGATTGGAGTGGGACGATACCCCCAGCGGATTAAACCGGGGGATAACTCAACCTCTTCCCACGCTTCGGATCCACCTGCCCGGGGGCCTTACGTTTCCCAAAAATCCTTCGGGGCCAAGATACTTATGTTTCTCCTTATGATAGACGCCCTGGATGGCCGTGAAAAGAGATTAAAGTTCTGGAAAAAAGGAGATCATTTTCCCAGCAAAAATAGGGCGGATGGCTTATGGAAGTGGGGGGCGGTACACCCCAGAGGTGTTGTTGGCCCAATTTCCCCTCCCAGGTCTTTCTGAAAATAGAGATATTTCTTATTTCCCATGATCGCTTTATTCCTTATATCCCGTGAAATCTGAAGGAGAAAAAAGGAGCGGAGGGGGAAGATTTTCAAGAAAAAATCCCCCTCGAAAGAAGATAGACTATAGTAACTTTAGATATGCCTGGAGCGATACGGGGCAGAATCGAGGGAGAGAGGAGCACTGTCTTTTCTTTCTTCTAGCCCCTGTGGGATACGATGGTCAAGGGATTGGAAGCGACCTTTCAGTATTTAACCCGAACAGACAATCCTGCGGCCAGGGAATTGCTAGAGGCTGCCTTGGATTGCCCTTCTGCTCCGGTTCGGGAATTGGCGTTGATGGCCTTATTGACGAAACCGGACCGAGTTCTCCACCGGCGGCTTTTTGCCCGGCTGGAGCAGTTTGACGCGGCCTGTAAGGCGATTTTGGCCAAGCGGTCGGATCGGTTGTCGGCTGTGGTAGGAGAGATTTTTGTTCAGACACCCCGGAAGCGCATCCAGGAGCAGACCCGTTCGGCTTCAGAAAATAAGCATGGCAAGCCATCGGATGGGCGTCCTTTTTCGGAGCCCCCCGTTCCGGACAAAAAGTTCCAGAAGAATTTCATTCAAGCATGTGAAGCGGTTCAGGAATTCCATCTTTACGATGCGATTCCCAGTCTGGTGCAGGTGGTGGAAAGTGCGCATCCTGTTTTCGCCGATTGGGCGGCCGGTACGGTCTTGGAGCTGACCAAGACTTTTTATAAGGAACTTTCAGCCGCTCAAACTTCTTTGAAGGATTTAAAGACGTTGCGCAGTCGGTTAACGGAGGTCCTCCAGGCCTCGGCCAGCGCCTATAGCCGACATGGACGGAAAGAGCTTTTAGAAGCGTTTTTGATGGTGGCTAAGCCGCAGGATGCAGTTCTTCGGCGGATTTTGCATGATCGCAGGGAATCGGCTCATGAACCGGTCGTGAGTATTTTAACCCAAAGTATGGAAGGCGGCGTGATCCGACTGCTTTTGGGTTTTTTGGAGTATCCTCAGGCGCCGCAGGTTGCTCTGGAGGTGGTGGGGCAGCGCACGGACGCCCGTTTTGTCCAATATTGGGCCCAGCAGGCAGGCTATTGCCCGCCGGAGGTTTGGAAGGAAACCTTGGGCCGAATCCGCAAAATCGCTTGGGCCGAACCAGGCCATCCGCTCTGGACCCAATTGGATGGCCAGACTCAGGCCGGATGCATCGGGTTGCTGTTGGCCAGCCGAATCGATCGCTTGCGAGTGTTTCAGATATTGGAGTATTTGCTTCAGCATGGGAAACCGGAAGGCCGACGTGCCGCGGCGGCGGCTTTGGCTCATTTTCCCGGCGCCAAAGCAGACGCTCTGGTGCTTCGGCTTCTGCAAGATTCGGACCCGCACGTTCAGGCCGAGGCCATTCGACAAGTGCGGGGAAGAAATATTCCTGACGCCCTTTCGTTGTTGATTCGTTTAGTCGAGTCGGACCAAGCTTCGGTCCGGGAGGCCTTGCAGGAGGCCTTGCCAGAGTTTACCTGCAAAAAATTCTTACGCACTTTTGATCATCTGCCGGATGACCTTCGGCAAACGGCGGGGTACTTGGTGCGGAAAATCGACTTCGACGCCCCAGCGATCTTGCTGGCAGAAATGCAAAGCCTTTCACCGGTTCGGCGTCGGCGTGCCGTGGAGGCGGCCAGTGCGATGGGCGCCGTCCCGGAACTGGAAAGTAACATCGTCCTGTTACTGCAAGATGAAGATCACCGAGTGCGGATTGCCGCTGCCAGGGCCCTTGCTGACAGCCACTCTCAGCCCACTTGGGAAGCCCTTCGGGACGCCCTGTTCGATCGAAGCTTGGTCGTCCGCGAAGAGGCGGAAAAAAGTTTGGAAAAAATCTCCGCTTCGTTATCCGAACGGATCGAAGCTCTTGGGGCCGCCTCCGCCCCTTCCCCTGACCGCTCAGAATCACCCATCTCCGAACCGCAATAGGAGCCCGGCATAATGACCGAGATCATTTTAGTGGCTGTCCTGGTGGGAGGACTATTCGTGAGCTTCGAATGGGTCCGCCGAAGCCGATGGTATCAACATCGGCAATTGTTCCGCCAGTTATGTCGGCTGCACCAATTGGATCGGTCTTCCCGACGACTTTTACAACAGTTGAGCCAACAACTTCGGCTTCCTTATTCGGCCTGGGTGTTTGTGGACCCCCGGTGTTTGGCGGCTGCCCGACAAATGCCTGGCGCCCCGTTGCCCCAACTGCTGCATTTGGAGCAACGTCTATTTGGGGACCAGCCGGAACAAACCCAACAGGCCAACGAGCCGAAAAACACCGCTGCCAACTAATTTGACTGTATCTACCCAGCCAAGCCCCCACAACTTGTAGGGGGTAAGAATCGGCTCCAACCCAACAAATTGTGGTCATTACTTCCGGTAGATACAGTCAAGCTAAAGGCACATCGAAGACGGGATCGGGTTGGAAGCGATCGGCTTCTTCCCCAGGACCGTTCCATCGCGCTGTCCCGCCGGGCCTTCCCTACCCGTCTGACAGACTGCCTGTTACTCGCTAAAATTCATCCCCGCCTGCAACGATTCCACAAATCGGGCCAACAGATCGGCCGCATGATCCAGGTCTTCTAGGGAAATCATTTCCACTGGAGTATGCATATAGCGATTAGGAATGCTGAGCAGTCCGGTGGCCACGCCGGCGCGGGAGATTTGCATGACCGCTGCATCCGTTCCGGGCGGCTTGCCCGATGCGCCCATTTGATACGGAATCTGGTTGCTTTGAGCGGTTTGTACAAGCAGGCGGACCACTTTCGGATGGAAGTTGGGGCCCCGATAGAGGACCGGCCCTTTGCCCAACCGAATATCGCCTTCCTCTTTTTTCTCCACGGTGGGACAGTCGGTGGCATGGGTTACATCGACGGCCACGCCCACATGCGGCTGGATGCCGAAGGTGCTGGTAACCGCTCCGCGGAGGCCGACTTCCTCCTGCACCGTGGAAACCGCATAGAGGGCCGCCTGGAGTTTTTTCCGATCTGCCCGGCGCAGGGCTTCCATGACCACCCAGGCCCCGCATTTATCGTCCATCGCCGGTCCCACCGCCCGCCCATTCCGAAGCACTTGCAGCCCTAACGGCACCGTAATCGGATCGCCGATCTGGACCAATTGGGCAGCTTCGTCTTTACTGGCCGCCCCAATATCCACCCAAAGCTCTTTTAATTTCGGTACCTTTTTCCGCTCTTCTTCGTCCAGAAGATGGATCGGTTTTCGCCCGATCACTCCGGGCACCGGCCCCGATTCGGTCCACACGGTAACTCGCTGACCCAGGAGGATCGGCACGTCCCAGCCGCCAATCGAAATCACGTATAAATATCCGTCCTCGTCGATATGTTGCACGCCCAGAGCGATCTGGTCGCAATGGCCCGCCAACATGACCCGCATCGGGCCGTCGGCGTTTTTCACCGCAATACAATTCCCATGGACATCCGTCCGCACCTGGTCGGCATATGGGCTGATATACTCCCGAATCACCTGTTGGATCGGTCCTTCATAACCGGAAGGACTCGGCGTTTCGATTAACTTTCGCAAAAACTCCAGGGATCCTGCTTCCATCGTCTCACCTCGCTTTTGTCCCTTCCGCGGGGAAGAAAAACGCCTGGTTCCTATCCCGCCGTCTAAAAAACGGCAAGAATTCTCAGAATTCTATGAAAAACTTATTTCAAAACCCCTCAGAATGTACCCTTCCGGACGGAGTGCTTTCTGGCCAGCAATTTTCCAATGGATTTTCCCGTCTCTCTGAGGGGTACCCGATTCCTGCTCACATCCCCTAGAGACTCCGTCGGCGTCATGGGGGCGGAGGTTCGGGACTACGGTTCTGCGGGCTGCTTCCGGTAGGTGGCTGTTCCCTTACGAGTCGGCTGATCTGTTTAAACTCCGGCGTCCCCGCCTCCCGACACCATTCCCATAGCGCCGCTTCCGTCGTGGTCAACACCGCCCCGCAGGAATGCATCCGTTCTAAAGCAGTCCGATAATCCAGCTCGAACCGTGAACCCACCGCATCCACCGCCACATACACCTGCCACCCGTCAGCCAATAAATCCAATACCGTCTGCTGCACGCACACATGCGTCTCGATCCCGGTCACCAAAATCTTATAGATATTCCGGGCACGGAATGGCTGAAAGATCTCTTCACACACCGCCGCACTAAAAACCAATTTGGAGGGCATGGGCCCCAGTCGCTCGGCCAATTCCGACGCCGTTGGGCCAAGCCCCTTCGGATATTGCTCTGTCCCCGCTGCCGGAACCCCTAACACCTTCGCCCCGTCCAAAAGACGACGGATATTCCAGACCAACTCCTCCCGATTCCAAATCCAAGGCAGTAACTTTTCCTGTACATCCACCACCAACAGGGCCGTGTCTTCACGATTCATCAATTCCGGCGATCGGATCATAGGCAAGGCTCCTTCCCCAAGACAATCCGGCAAAGATACCTTATCGGACTGCAAAAGAAAAGACACCCCGGGCAGGAAACCAGACCCTCACCCAGAATTGGTTACCCAAAAGCAACTTATGAAAAAAGCGGCGCTGCAGACCTGTGCGGTGCACAACGCCGCTTGCCTAACATGCGGGCTTTTTCTTCAGGATACCAGGATGCCCAGACGGGTACGAGCAGTCCTCGGACCCTACCGATTGGCCAGTCGGACCAACTGAGCCTCCACAAACAATTGATCCTGCCGACTCAATTGCTCGAAAGCGACCCGATAATACTTCCCATCGACGGAGCGAATCCGGACTTTCCCATCCCTCGCTCCCACAAACTGCCCTAGCAATTCGTAGCTCCCAGTGGCATCCTTCCAAAGTCGCAGTTGATATTGAGCCTGGGGCTTTTCGGCGGGCTTCTCCGCTGGGGCCTCCGGCTTGGGCTGCTCGGCCGGTTTCTCCGCAGGCTTTTCGGGAGCGGCTGGCAACCCAGGAAGAGCAATCTTTGGCTTTTCTGCCGGTTTCTCTTCGGGCTTCGGTGCCGGTTTTTCTTCGGGTTTGGGAGCCGGGGGTGCTGGCGGGGCCGGAGGAGCAGGTTTCTCTTCCGCCTTGGGAGCGGGTTTCTCTTCCGGTTTGGGTGCTGGCTTTTCCTCAGGCTTCGGTGCCGGTTTTTCTTCGGGTTTGGGAGCCGGGGGTGCTGGCGGGGCCGGAGGAGCAGGTTTCTCTTCCGCCTTGGGAGCGGGTTTTTCTTCCGGTTTGGGTGCTGGCTTTTCCTCAGGCTTCGGCGCGGGCTTTTCTTCGGGTTTGGGAGCCGGGGGTGCTGGCGGGGC
>Ga0272448_1008686_pt1 | contig 10524 bp, 10 predicted proteins | sample YNPCB0191_FD_202220 | JGI IMG/M metagenome (GOLD analysis project Ga0272448, IMG submission 202220) | Hot spring sediment microbial communities from Yellowstone National Park, WY, United States - YNP-CB-019-1 | ecosystem: Environmental > Aquatic > Thermal springs > Hot (42-90C) > Sediment... | reverse complement strand
ATCCATCATTTCTGTTTCCTTTCATGAACTTTGAGCGGTTCATGAAACAGAATGATGGATGACTCCCGGAATTGTCAAACTCTGGGAGTCCCCCGGTAGACCCGGGGGCTTACCGTGTTTAGTTAGTTCGTTGAGTGCATACGCCTAGCGTACGCTAGCAGCCTCCACCTCCGGATCCATATCCCCCACAGATATCTTCATCGATGCAGAGGTACTGAGCCGAGCCGCAACTGAATGAACTGCCAGGGTTACAAGTGACACTATTGGAGCAGTTGAATGTAGCGGTTTGGCATGAAGCGGTATTGGTGCACGTATACGTATCACAAAGGACAACGCTCATACACAAGGTGGTATATTTTGAAGGGCAAGTTCCCGAATTAAGCGAGTAACCTGCTGCCTTAGCACCTACTCCCATCGACAACTGTCCTATTTGATCCATAAATTCCATAATATCACCTCCCTTCTTTAAGCATCTTCGTGTTAGTCTCCTGATTTAGAGCGCTAAGCATCTGCTAGAGCAAATTTGTAGACCCTACATTTGCACTCTCGTGTATATCTAAACTGATATGCAGGCAACCGGCATTAATATACAATCTTTGTGGCGAGCACCTGATTACCAATAGTCTCTCCAATCAGCAACTATTATTACTGTGCTCGTATAACAATAATACCTACGCATAACCCATATTCATTGCGACTACTCATTTAGTATCTGCAAGCGTAATGATGCCGGTTGTATGGTTGGGAAAACAATGCATACTGATATCTTCATCCGGCGATTGCAAGATAATCCTAACATTGATGCCAAACACTCCGTTTGGACGCAGATAGTAACCAAGAGTTGTCCAAGGTATGCGCAGCCAACAGCTATGACCACCGTCTTCGGTTTTGCTTGCTGCACACAGCATTACATCGCGAGCATTAATGTCCTCCCTCGTAGCAACGCATAGAGGATCACCGGTAATGTAGTATTCTGTTACTCTTGCAGCAGCTTGGGTAGGCTGACCCGCAAAACGCACGGCAATGCAGTTGTCCTCACCAATTGCTTTGCCTCGTGTAAATTGCAACCCTTTCACATCAAGTCTCAAATGCAAGTGTTCATCGTCAGCCAGGAGATAACATATCCCGGAAAGATCGTCGTTACCGCGCCAAATACGCCCACGCATTTGTTCAGCACTACCAAGATGAAGCACTAGACCTTGGTCCAGCAATTGCTGTTCACTACTAACTGGTAGATCGCTAATTGGACACGTTAGCCCTGTTTGTAGAGCCAATCGCACCTCTCTACACAACAGCGAACGCAGCACCTGTGGACGAGTAGATTCGATTTCAGCGACCAACCAGATGGCCAAAGCTGCCAAATGACGATTCAATGTGCAATGTGCGGGATCGGGTATCTTGAGATCGCCGGACTTCCGTGCAGACGAGAAATGACATCCACCTGCGCATAGATAGCGTGCCCAACAAGCAGCACAAGCGGAGCGACGATCAACGAGGAGTTCTTCCAGATATGGCCATTGGTCCTCTGGGCGCAGCCCATCCTCGACTGTTCCTAAGCAGTGCTTGTCCCATCCTGCAAATTGCGGGCATGAATATACCTTTCCGTCCACATCCACGCTCAAGAAAGCCTTTCCTGCAGGGCACCCACAGGCACTACCGGTACGTGTCAATAGCCTTGTGATGAATTTGCCAAAGATATCAGAACCCCAGATCGCATTCAGGTATGCCAACAACATGTCATCACTCATATCTAGAAGGGTATCAACAAAGCGCTCATAACTCATAATAATCGATTCCACGGACTGGTCATTAACGCCGTAGGATCGTTGTCCAAATCGGATCGGATCAATCGCGATCCGTCTGAAACCCAAATCATACAGGTAAGTGTACAAGCCCAACACATTTGGAAATCTGGCTGTAATCCGAGCACGACCGATTGCACGTTTTGCGCCGGCCGTTTCGATCCAAGAGCGAATATGCCGTTCAATCACTGGAGACGAAGCAGACCCATCTGCCATAGGCAAGATTATATCTTGAATATCTGGTGGACCAGCGATATCAAAGTTGACGAGCGCCATTCTATCCTGTGCGATCATGCTCACATCTTGGGTACCGTCGCATGTAAGTAGACCAAATGACAGATTACGGCTCTCTCTAGCGATATTGATAACTCGTTCCAATGAGGGCAGTCTATCGAGAGATTCACCACCAACACCTACATGCAACTCTGTCATTGATGCCACTTTGCCTATTGTCTGAAAGGATAACGCAATAGCCTGGGATATTATCTCGGGAGGCATGTTTTGGTCATCTCGCTGGTTCGAAAAATCGTGAGCCAATTCTGAGCGTCGGGAAAGGCAAAGATGCAATACCGCATTCTGATAGCGAAGCACATGCGAATCTGGGAACGCACCAAAGTATCCTGCCTCCAGCATTTGCTGGATCTGATGGCACACCGCCGTCTCGGTTTCACGGCCATATTGTAAACCGAGAACTTCATGGGCCACTTCTAAACCACCCGTATCATAGGCATGCAATCCGTCTATGAATGCTCTGCTAGCGCTTGCTGCGGTTGTTCTCCCAATATCAAGAACAAACTCCTGATCACGAATCTTTAGGATATGCGCATTTAATAGAGAAATCATTTATCTCATTCCTTATCTTGGTTTATCATAGTAGTCAACCTGTGTATGTCGACTTGAGCAAACAGTTGTATTGTACGATTTTATGTTACTCTGTATCATAATCGAGCGCGCGGATAGTTTTACATACCTGACTCATAGTAGGAATCCACTGCTGGAACTTGCCCGCACTATCGTCCAGATAGCAATGAATGGGTTTCTATTAATTACACCTCCTATCTCAGACTAGCTTGTGGCCAATAACGGCAGGGACTCTTCAAACTGACTTGTGTTTTCTTCGCCGTAGAGTTAAGATTGTCGATGTTTGAATGCCAGCGATATGGACATATAGTAGATATCTGGCTCAGTAATATCCATTCCTTTCGAGATCAACAATTTCTCTGAATATGCAAGTATCCCGTAATGAGCGCTACCAGTAGTAGGAGCGCGATTATGCCTATACGCAGGGGTAGCACTACCATGTCTAGCGCAACCAGGACAATAGTGCAGATTCCCATTGTAATCCCGGAGGAAATCGCGATCTGTCTCAGCCCCTTGTTCATGAGCCATTTCCTGATTTCCTTGCTTATGCTCAATTCACTTCCGCATTTTGTGCACACTGTATGTCCATGAGGATTCTTATGGCCACAACTGGGACAAGCAATAGTAGGATCCCTTCTTTCGTCTTTCTCTCTCTCGAAATATCGCAGTCTCTGCACGTCGGATGTACTACTAGGAGACCTTTTCACCGTTTCTCTAAGCTCTTCAATTGCTTCGTCCAAGCGCCCTTGGTTATATAGAGCTTCTGCTAACCGCGACCTGGCTGCAAGGTTCCCGGGATCTGCTGAGATCGCCTTTCGATATTGCTCCATTTTCTCATCATCTAACAAATGAGAACTTCTACGATCAATCCTTTTGGTGACAGAGGAGAGCAGAAGGAACACTGCTAACAGCAGTACTGATAAAACTATCCTGATGATGGGCAAACGAAATGCAATGATCAAAGCAATGGTAGTAATATAGAACGCCCCGGTGAGCATGCTCTGGGTACCACTCATCACTCCGTCGAGATACCAGCCGATAATCTTGTGCAGTCCAAACCCCACAGCGATCGCCACAAACACGAATACAGAAACGATGACCATTACTGATCCTACCGAACCTGACACTTCTAGAGCCCTCCTTCCCCAAACCCATCTATGCAAGCTGCATCTCGACTGTGAGAACATCATGTGCAAATACGTAAGCATAGAGAGATCAACCTATGATAATCCTACCAAGTTTAGCGGTTACGCCTATATCCTATAGTCTACTACCAATCGAACGATGGCGGCTATGGCTAGAAATACAAAGAGACTTGTAGCACTCATCTTCAACACATCATCGTTCTCATCCACAATATATTGCCCGAGAACCGCAGGACGTGCATACGGATATGCTATCAGCATCACGAACCCTAGGTGGATTGCCGCCCCCAGTAAGACATACGGTACATCGACAGTCTGTAGGTTGCGGTTAAAGAGAAACTCCCCCTGCATAATTGGAGGTACCAGTCTAAATATAGCTGATACCCAAAGACCATAGGCGTAGCACCACCAAACCCCAGTCTTTGTCAGAGTACGCCGTCTGATAGCATATACTAGAGCAGATATGGCTCCTACTAAGGCGTCCACTGCCAACACCGCTGGAAAACGTAGATCACCCCCGCTAGATTGCTGAGTTGACAGATATGACAGGAAGAGTGCAAGCGTGAAGCCCGCAAGAGCCATAGCCCACATGGCAATTTCCCTTGGTGAAGGAAGAAACTCCCCTGTTCCATGTTCTATTCTGTTTGGATCAGTCAATTTCTTAAATCCAGTCATTTTTGTCCTCGTGTTGCGACATCAACTATTTCGATTTGCATACCATCAAATTGTGAACGGACAGCAGAATAAGTTGCAGATGAGATATCATTGCCTTGCAATGCGTTCATATGCGAGTTAGATTTCAAAAGACTACTTTCGCTGTGCCGCATCCGCGACATCCACTCAGGCTCATCTCGATACGTATCAATTTCCGATGGATGAACCACCCACTCCACAATTCCTTGAGTCGCCGATGCAAGCTTCGTAATCATCAGCAGTGAATCTTCTGTAACCTCATTTCTCATTCGTCCGCAGAGTGATGATGGGCTTATGTACGCATCTATGGTTGGTACTCCGCCTTCGTCCAATTTACGTTTCAAAGACCTGCCTAGTAATCTCACTCCTAGACTTTTCCATACGCCGGGCCTGCATAGAGTTTTCCAGTATTCTGAGCAACCTTTGCAGGATGAAAGATCAAACGCTAATGGGCCTGACGTATGCCTTACTGCAAGATGCTCTTCTTTTGCAAGTTCCCTTACAACATCCGCGATACCCGGCAGAATATGCACATGCTGATGCGAATCTAGATGTGTCGGCTTAATCCCTTTTGACTGGATCAGGGCTATCTGTGCTTGCCATTCGAGTCGTATCTCGTCAAGAGGAACACTCCTACAAAACGCCTGCATGGCTAGCTTACCGAGTCGATAAAATTTCCCATCTTTGCCGATAAGTCCGCGCGCCTCAGTCAAAGGCTTTAATCCGTCAGTTAAGCACAAATGCACACCAATCGAAATGTGTTTCTGCCGTGCAGCCCATGAAGCAGCTTGCTCAAAATCAGGCCCAACTGCCATCAACGATGCGCTTGTTATAGCACCAGACTCTGCGAATCTGAATATCGCACTATTGATGCCTTTAGAAAAGCCAAGATCATCGGCGTTGATTATGACCTTAGCTCCGCAATGACCGCTTTGGGAAGTTCCGTTCAACGATTGATAGAACGCGGAATCATGCAGTTCGTTCACACATCCCATTACAAGCTTGCCATAATTACGTCGTTTGATATCGATAACACCGAGTCGGCAGCTTTTTTCCCTGCGGAAATGCATCCATCCATGTTCAAATACTCCCAGCTGCCAAATCGCCCACTGCAATGAATATTCTTCGATGAGAGGTAGCTGATCAACGCTTGGCGGCTACCATTACGTTTATGGTCATAAATCACATACGCCGGATCGATCAAACGTGTATGGACGAACTCCACTTGAGATATATCAAGATAACCAGCCTTGGCAAGCTGAGCTACAGTTTCCCCTGCAACTCTAGTTTCATCAATATCCGCGCTCATGGGGAAAGCACATTCCGCCTGAATTGAGCCAGTTCCATAAGGACACATCGAATCAGCGTAGTTACACGGAAAGCTTACTCTGAAACACGGATATTTCGGCTCTACAAAGTAAATCCAATGATACTCATGTCCAAGCTTTGACCTCAAACCTATATTCACCAGTAGCACCTTGGTGGATCTCAGATTGCCTACGGCATCCTGTAACTCGACAGGATGATCGGACAGTAATTTTATCAGCGAGTACAATGGAATCGTAGAGATCAGATAGTCATAATGTATGACTCTGCCGTCAGATAAACAAAGAACCTGCAGATCCGTATCCACATTGGATACACAAGCGCCACATTCTATTGAATCGCACTTTTCAACAAGTCCTGACACAAGCGCCTCTGTCCCGCCGTATTCAGGATAGCCAAACTTTGCATTTGCACCCAGCATATTCTCTTTCAAACCGATTGCACCGTCTATTAGTTCCTTGGCAATCGGAACGTCTATACGACCAGTTTGCCAGTCAGAAACCAATTCGTCTGGTGGAACTGTCCAGACTTTGGAATTATATGGGTGCATAAAATGGCGGTAGAATCCGTCACCAAAACTGGATTTCAGCCAATCACCAAGGCTGCCCGATACTTGTCTTGGATTACGCACAGCTTCTATATATCCGACAAGACATTCTGATACGACGTCTAATGGCAGGCCGAATAAGTTTCCCTGAAACGGAGCCGGGATTAAGCGATCATAGATATGCACCCACGCCGAGCGATTGTGCTGCAGCATAGAAACCCCAGATAACGACTTGACCAGAGCATCAACATGCCTATCTGAAGTGAACCAGACATGTGAACCCATATCAAAGCGGAAACCATTGATTTCTTCGGTCTTGGCAAGACCACCTACTCGATCATCTTTCTCTAACAGCAGATAATCGCGGCCACGAAGGTGATAGGCTGCACTCAAGCCAGTGAGTCCACCGCCCAATATGATCGTATCAACTTCCATGCACCTAGCGCTCATACTGCTCCTTTGCGCGAAAAGACTGCCATAGGAGTACGAAACATTATGACCAAGTCCTGCCACAGAGACCAATTACTGATGTATTCAAGGTCATATTCGATCATGTCAGCAAGCGATTCGTTGTGATCCCTTGCTGATACCTGCCACAGGCCGGTGATTCCCGGAGGAACTACTTCCCTTGCCTTAGCCCATTCCGGAAAGGGCTTGAGCATGCTTGGAATCAAGGCTCGAGGCCCAACGATACTCATATGCCCCAGCAGAACATTCACTAATTGCGGTAACTCATCGATGCTCGTTGTACGAATAAACTTGCCAACTCTGGTAACGCGAGGATCATTATCAAGCTTCAGCACTTTGCCGGCTGCTTCAGCGTCCTTTATCAAAAGTGGATCGCCTATTCTCTTGTCTGCATCAATGTACATGCTGCGAAACTTGAGCATCCTAAAAAGCCGTCCGTTCAATCCAACTCTGGTTTGCGCGAACAATACCCCTCCTGGAGAGTCGATAACAATGGCGACAGAGACAACTAGAATCAACGGCAGCAAAACCGTCAACGCGATTATAGAAAAGAACATATCTGCAATACGTTTTAGCAGCAACGAAATAGTTATATGCCGAGCTATTTGAACACCCTTCAACTGTGGCTCTCTAGACTTTACAATCACTGGCTGTCTCCACAAGACTATGCGAATCCACTGTCGAATCCCGGGTCAGGGCATCATCTTCAACTTGATCGTTCGCTTGCGACCAACACACACCAAGTATCGTAGCCAACAATGCACTGCTAGGCACTATCCATTCAGGAAATCTGAACATCGCCCCAGACAGCATCGCCGAGCCAAGACCTATGGAAATGATTTGTATTATCATTCCTTTGAGCAAATACTTCATGACGAGAGAGTTCTCAGCAAACATTTGTCTCAGTGCACGCATAAGTATTTGTAATCCGGCACATAATCCGAGAAGAAATCCTACTATGCCACCTTCAGCAAGTAACTCCGTGTAGTCACAGTGCGCATGTGGCGGAAAATAAGCTATTGGCAAAGTTGCTCCGTGCGCGAGTCTCCAAGATTCCCAACCTGTTCGCCACCATCCGAAACCTATGCCGAATACAGGATGTTGTTGGAATATGGAAAAGGATGCTGTAGCGAAGGTTTGTCTGTCACTGGCAGAACCGTCCATTGAATAAACAGTCGACCAGAAGTTGCCAGGAATAACCATCGCCAGGAATAGCAGTACGCCTATAACAGCATAGATTCTACTTCTCTTCAGAATCCCATACTTGTCTGAAGAAACTATCCAAAGTACTATGCCAATTATTACAGATAGCATTGCTGCTCTGCGGCAGGTCAGCATTATAGCAGTTGATTGTATTGCAAAGACTGCCAGATAGAAAAGGCCGATAAGCCGAAATCGCTTCTCATTAGTGCGCCCAAAGTAATATAGGCAGGGAATAAGAGAAAGAAAAACTATGGGAAGAGCAGCAGTAATATGCACATCGCTGTTTGCAGCAAATGATTCGCCACACATTCGAAATAATGCCAATATACCCGAATTGTTCGTTGCGCCTTTTAAATGCATCAGCATATCGAGTTTTTGATAATACTGTATCAACAAAGGAAAAAACACCATAGCAGCAATGGGAACGGCTGCACACAAGCTTCGCCAAAGCCACTTAGTTCCAAGGCTGGAAAAGGCGATGTAGCAGCCTAGCATTACGAGGCCGTAGCTTGGTAAGAAGAGCAATCCCAAGTTAATACGAGAGGCAACAACAAGAGCAGCTAGCAACGCCCAAGTCTTCCAGCCGGAAAAGCTGAGATACTTCCAGGTAAAGCAACCAATCACGACAGCGATTATCGTGAATACGGCGACCGATAATGGCACATCATAAGAAGCAGGAAGCAATAGTGCCATCGGATACAATGCTGGTGGATATTTGAAATCAGGCCAGAAACCAAGGTCCGTATATCCTGGTTTGAATATGGTGGGCAGTCCACCATATTCAAACCAGTACGCTTACAAGTATGTATGCGATGAGTAGCCAAAGAAAAGATAGTGATCGCCAATTGCAACTTGGTTTGCGATTTGATATCGGGGCTGTAATACCGACCGATACAAGGGCGTTAAGGACTATGATTGGCATTACCCACCATCGAACCATGTTCTGACAATTCAAACCGGTGTATTCAAACACTGTAGTGTTCACGATAAGCACAAAAGAGATGAGATGGAATAACCCAAGGAATCCCAGCGCCTGCTTTTGTGCAAAGTGACAATTATTAGTAGAATTGCGACCACTAGATACAATTGGCTTCTCTGCTACCATTAATTCATCCTTAAAAGGAGTACTCGATCATCAATGTTGAATATACAGGTAAACTCACGTGACATCATTAGACCAGGTTCTCTGAAACTCAATTCATTTCAGAAGAGTAGCCAAGTAGACTTGAAGATCCTTGTCATTCAAACACGTTACTTTACCAACAGGTATAGCTAAAGGGTACTTATCATTGGGATTCCACATAACTATAGGGTATATCGTATCCTTGACGCTAAGAGCAGCCACATGCCAATCTGCAAACAGGAAATTCGGCATAATGTGCTTCTTCCCAGCCTTATCTATGTCATTAAGTAGAAACGGCTCCATCTGGCCGATACCCAATGTGCTTTCACACAAAAGTATCTTCGCCGAAGGGTTTGTTACGTCCGATAATCTATTGGATTTTAATGTATTGAACAATGCGTTCATAGAATAACTTAGAGTGGCGGTGGGGTTTCCAAAGCCGATATTCAGTGGCAGATCGGGTCTTTGTGGGCAAGCAAATACGCTACGGTCTTTGACATACGGCAACAAGGCATCGGCCCAAGACATGCATGCCGATTTTGGATCGTCAGGCCAATGAAGCCCCCAGCCATTAGCATGCTTCGCAGGCTCTCTGTAAGAGCAGACTGGGAGTGTGTTATCGAAATCCTGAGCATAAGCCTGCAAAGCCTGTCCCAGTAATTTCAAATTGCCGATGCATGTAGACTTCTGACTTTGGGCCTTTGCATCTCCAAAAACGCCTCGCAGGCAGCCGATTATCACAGCAATAGAAATCGTTAGAAGCAAGACGTCAATCAAAGTAAGATGTCGCCTACGATTAGCATATGTCATTTATAACTCACTCTCACTTACAAACAGGACAGTCTCTCAGTAAGGACATCGCAAGGGAGCTATTGTCGCCATAGGGTATAGAAAGCACATATCTCAGCTTATTAATCCAACGAATAGCAATAAAGCTTGGTTGATACTATACATAATAACCAGCTGTTTGTCAACAGTTTTTTTTTGATCGTCCTGTTCAGTCAGCTGTCTTAAGCTAACGCAGTGCCGATGTCTCATGGATCTATCGCTTATTTCAAGACTGTTTTAGCGGTCTGATTGCGAAGTCCTACAGTGAGAGGATATCTGAGGCCGGGACATATATTTGAGGACGATAGCGCTAAGAGCATAGGATTGTGACATGACCCCCGAAAACTGATCCAGATAATATATTATAATCACGGATCAGAAAGTGGAAGACAGAAGATGCCCAGGGCCAACGCATGTTAACGACTGGATGAAATTACATGTAATTATCATATGAGATGTGGAGGAACCAGAAGGAGATATGCCGAACAGGTAAGAAATACTACTTACCGGAGTTTGGCATGAAAGATT
>Ga0272448_1008685_pt1 | contig 10525 bp, 10 predicted proteins | sample YNPCB0191_FD_202220 | JGI IMG/M metagenome (GOLD analysis project Ga0272448, IMG submission 202220) | Hot spring sediment microbial communities from Yellowstone National Park, WY, United States - YNP-CB-019-1 | ecosystem: Environmental > Aquatic > Thermal springs > Hot (42-90C) > Sediment... | reverse complement strand
TCTTATTTGGCAATATAGCCAAATAGTCAAGTATTTCTAAAAAAAATTTTAAGCATTTTCATTTCTTCATGTAAAAAAGTCATTTGTAGTATATAAAAAAACAAAATTTTATTTGGGCGATAGTTACTGGCAATATGCCTAAAGTATTTAAAAAGGGGCTGATAGTAAATAATATGGTTGATTTTACAATGTGTATAGATTAGATATGGAAGCGATATGAATGAAACCTAATATTTTTTGTGAAACTATATTCAAGAAATAATAAATTCACACTCTGCCAAAAATAACAGGAGTGTGATTAGTTTTTATATTAAAATTATTTTCAAGGAATAAATGCTTTATACTATATACATTTTTGAACGGAAACTATTTAAAAAAATCAGATTCTTGTGCAATTTAAAGTTGCTGATATATAGTTTATAAATGTGTGAAATGACAAAACATTTGCAACATATAGAATTATACAGAATAACACATATTAGTAATATTAGTCATATTTTGCAATATGGAATTACTCATAAAGACTCAGTTAATGCAAATCATAATTACTAAAACATTGGTGATCCTTCTTTGATTTATACAAGATTTAATAAAAAAGTTATGGTCAGAAATAGTAGTAATGGTATATCTAAAGAAATAACATTAGGTGACTATATACCATTTTACTTTGGGGTAAAGATGCCAATGTTGTATGTAATTCAAAACGGAGGGAATTTTATTGAAAAAACTCCTGCTAAGGAAATAATTTATTTAGTTTGCCAATTAGGTGAAATAGTTAATCTGGGAAATGAATTTTATTTTTCCGATGGACACGCAACAGATAATTTATCAACTTTTTATGATTGTGATGTCATTAATCAAATATTGTCTATTATAGATTGGGATGCAATAAATCAAACTTATTGGGGTGGAGAAGGCAACCTTGAAATAAAAAGAAAGAAACAAGCTGAATTTTTAATAAAAGGAGATATACCATTCAAGTATATTAAAAAATTTATTTGCTACAATGAAGAAGCAAAAAACAGCTTGCTTTTACTAGGTGTAGATTATATGATGATAGAAATAAACGACAACGCTTATTATTAAACGTGGATACTTATGATTAAGTATATCAAAGGAAATATATTAGAAAGTGATGCACAAGCACTTGTGAATACGGTTAATACCGTTGGGGTAATGGGAAAAGGGATTGCGTTACAATTCAAGAAAGCTTTTCCTGATAACTTTAAACAATATGTACTGGCATGTAAAAACAAAAAAATTGATATTGGTAAATTATTTATCACCAAAGAAACAACATTAATTGGAGAAAGAATTATAATCAATTTCCCCACAAAAAAAGATTGGCGCAATCCTTCAGAATATGAATACATAGAAAAGGGATTGGATGCACTCGTGCGTATCATTGACGAATATAAAATAAAAAGTATTGCATTACCACCTTTAGGTGCGGGCAGTGGGGGCTTGTTATGGGAAAGGGTCAAAAATATTATTGAAGAAAAAATGAGTATATTAAATATCGACATATATATTTATGAACCAACAAAACAAATAGAAGAAACCTTAAAAAAAGAGCGAGTTCAACTTACTGAAGCTAGAGCACTATTACTCTATGTTCTTTATGATTTAGTGAGACAAGGAGAATTTGTATCAGAATTTTCAGCGGAAAAGATTTGTTATTTTTTACAAAAATTTGGAGCCGAAAAGTATTTCAAATTAAAATTCCAATCTAATTTTTACGGACCGTATTCCGGAAAAGTTCGCTATGTACTTAATTATCTTAATGGAAGCTATCTTACTGGATATAGCGATTTAAATAGAAAACCATTTGAACCTTTATTGCTAGTAACTGACGGATATACTGATGTACAACAATTTGTTGAATCCAAGCCAGAATTATTTGAGATAGCAAAAAAAACTACACAATTTTTAAACGGGTTTTATTCTGATTTTGCATTAGAATTGCTATCTACCATCGACTGGATAATGAAGGAAAAGAAAACTGATAATATACATATAATTAAACAGGGACTCGAACAATGGAGTGAAAGAAAAAGAAGTAAATTTTCCAATGATAGATATATTGAAATTGCATTACATCACCTGACAGAAGCAAATAATAAATAATTTTTTCTTTACCATTTTACAACCATACATTACACTTGCCCTATGAACACACAAACACGTACTTCAGCTACTAACTTTGCATTTAAAATCACTAAGACTATTATTGATTGTATTGGACCACGGCCAAGCTGTTCATTTGAAACGCACATTACGGCACGCATACTGCAATTTTTATATCAGTCGTTTTGCGATACATCGCGCCTTCATACATTTGTTACACATCCCAATGCATTTTTGGGCTTTCTTACGCTTGTGCCGTGGATTTATATTGTATGTGTCATACTCATCTTTTTACAATGTTACACTATTGCAGCATTGGGATTTACCATTGCCAACATCATTGCAACAAGCCAGTTTATTTTTTACAAAGGCACATTTGATTTTTTGTACACACCAAAAACCGGATACAATGCCATTGGCTTTATTAATCCAAAAAAGGAAGTGCGCCAACAGGTTATCATAAGCGGCCATCACGATAGTGCGTATGAATTCCGCTATATGCGCACCACACCAAGGGCTTATCGCATACGCGTTGCATCAATCATTCTTTCAATGGTACTATCGCTTATCATTGGTTGGTTACTGGTTTTAAATTTTTACTGGCTTGGCTCTGACCCCTTGCATCGTATCTTTGTAGCAGCAATAATTCTGCTTGGCATTGCTAACATGCAGATGCTTTTCTTTAAAAGCAAAAACGCAACGCCAGGTGCCGGCGACAATTTAATAGCAAGTGCCATTTCCGCAGCATTAGCTAAAGTTTACAGTAACTATCGCCCAAACTATACCCGTTTAATCTTTGTAAGTTTTGATGCCGAGGAAAGCGGCCTTAAAGGCTCAAAGGCATTTGCAAAAGAATACTTTGAAATGATTAACAGCATGCCAACATTCCATATAAACATTGACAGCCTGTATAAGGTTGACCTGATACAATTTTTAACAAGTGACATCAATGGGTTTGTAAAGCTTTCAAAGGAATTTGCAAAAAAATGTGTGGCGATAGCTCATGGCATAGGCCACCCTGCCAAACCATTTACCATGTATCCGGGAACAGGTGCCACCGATGCTGCCCCGCTTGCCCAAGCCGGTGCCACAGCAACAACATTAATTGCGCTTCCAACAGAGGTTGAAAAGCAAGACAGCGTGTACCATACAATGAATGACACACTGGAATATGTTGAACCACAGGTTGTACAGGCAACAATTGAGATAGTACATGAAATTGTTCACTACTTAGATACAGAGGTCAAAGGATATTCTTTTGATAGTAATATTTAAAGAAGATTCCAAAAGCTTCCTGTGATAACACTGCAAGGCTTTAAGCACAACTTCCTTGACTATCGTAGGTATTCAAAATATAAACAGCGAAATAACTATGCCCAATAATACTACATAGAGAATATCTATATTTTTTATAAGTGCAGCTAACGCAGCTAATCCAAATAAAACTTTTGCAACATCCCACGGCACGGCAAGGGCAAATTTTATAGTAACAAAAAAAAGCAGCCCCACAAATGATGCAAATATCCCTTTAGTTGCTTTTGAAAACCATTCCGATCCCTTTAATCTGTCAAAGAAAGGTGTGACAATAACAAGGATCAAGAATGAGGGCGTAAATACAGCAATAGTTGCCACTATTGCCCCTGGTATCCCATAAACAACAAAACCAACAAATGTTGCGGTTATAACAATTGGGCCAGGAGTAATCTGCCCTAATGCAATTCCATCCATAAATGTTTTATTGTCCATCCATCCTTTAACAGTCACTATCTCATGATGCATTAAGGGCACTGATGCAAAGCCGCCTCCAAAGGCAAATGCATCAATTTTAAGCATTATCGCTGCAAGGTTAAAGAGTTTATAGTTTGCAAAATAAAGCACGATGCAAGCGGCAAGCAATAGCATAACCAGAATGCCTAAGTGCTTATACTGTACAGTGGTTATATTGTTAGTATGTGGTTGTATCACAGACTCTGATGTATCCTTTTGAAATAATACTAAACCAATCAAAGCTGCTATCATGATAACAAGAAAAGGGCTAATTCCTATCCAGAAAAGTATTGCCGCTAATGATGCTATAATGAATTCTTGATAGCTTTTTACGGTACTTTTGCCAAATGAATAGGTTGCATTGGCTACAATGGCAACCACTATTACTGCAAGCCCTGTAAATAATACAGTTACCTGATGTATGCTGTGATAGTGTACATAAAGGAATGACAAAATCAGCATAAATACAAAAGCAGGCAAACCAAACCCTATGTACGTTGCTAATGCACCTTTGATACCCCTTGTTTTTAAACCAACATATGCGGCGGCCTGTATGGCAGTTGCACCGGGTATGGTTTGACAAAGCATAACACCGTGTTTAAAAGATTGCTCATCAAGCCATTTGTTCTTTTTTACAGAAAGCTCTTTTATATATGCAACCATTGCAGGTCCACCAAAAGCAGTAAGCCCAAGCTTTAAAAAAGAAAAAAATAATGTAACTAAAGAAGGCTTATATAAGGATTTTTTCATTGTATGTACACCAATTAGCAGATTTGATGTTAGGCAACAAGAATGTGTGGATTAAAATGTAAAGAATGATGCACGCCAGACAGGACTCGAACCTGTGACCCACGGCTTAGAAGGCCGTTGCTCTATCCTGCTGAGCTACTGGCGCATAAAAATTCGGGGCGAGAGGATTCGAACCTCCGACCTCATGGTCCCAAACCACGCGCTCTAACCGGACTGAGCCACGCCCCGAAATTGTGAGGTACTTTGATTATGGAAAGAAATATATCACAGCCAATGATTTTGTCAAAGTAATAAATTGTTTCACAGTGTCAATAAAATTTTATTATTGATTGTACCAGCAACCCGCACAATTTTTATTTGACACCCATCTAATGATAGCTATATATTTACGATTAGTAAAATACAAAATATGGGATATACATGCAGGATATACGATATAAGCAACGATTTCAAAACTATGAAAATGCCTTTACTATGTTGAAGGATTCTTTAAAGATTGAAGACCCTTCAATTTTAGAAAAAGCTGGTATCATTCAATTCTTTGAACTGGCATTTGAAATTGGCTGGAAACTATTAAAAGATTATTGTGAATTTGAAGGATATACGGTGAATTCGCCAAGAGAAGCTATTAAAACAGCGTATATGGCTAATATAATTAATGATGTTGAAACATGGATTAAGGCTTTAAACGATAGAAATCTTACAGTTCATGTTTATGATGAAGAAATAGCTAATGAAGTGTACAATAAAATTAAAACAGAATATTTTGACATATTAGAAAATTTATATAATAAATTTAGAAAAGAGCTATGTTCGGACTAACTGAAGAAGAATTAAAACAAATTATTGATATTTTAAAAGAACATGGCGTATCACAATGCATCATCTTTGGTTCCCGTGCCAAAGGGTGCCATAAAAAAGCAAGTGACATTGACCTTGCCATTACAGGTGATGAGCGATTAATAGCATACTATCTAAATGAAGAAACCACTTTACCCTATTTCTTTGATGTTATAAATTTAAATAAAATCAAAAATAAAAATTTATTAGAACATATACAACAAGTTGGCGTAAAAATAATCTAAATTATTGTAATGGGTAATCTTTTAGCACTGTCTGCAATAGGGGAACATCATCAGTAACTATACCATCGACATCAACATCTAAAAGCCGCCGCATGTCGCGCTCATGATTTACTGTCCACACATCCACCTGTATGCCGCGATCATGTGCCATGCGTATAAGTGCCCCATTTGCCAGATGCGATGGACCAATATATTCCGGTATCTGCAGCGCATCACCAGGAAATTTTTTGAATAAGCCCAAAAGCCCGGATCTAAATAAAAAGTAAAACCCTAACACACCCCACAGCCCAAACGATGTTGCCATAGTTGGGATTCTTTTTCGCACATATTGTAAATTTTTTCCATGCTGTGATGCTCCCAACACCCTGTGCTCTGCTTTATGCTGCAACACAACATCACAAAATTTTTCAGCAAGCATAGTATTATTATCTTTCAGGTCCACATTAAATCGCTGCTGGGGAAATGTTGCAAGCATTTCATCTAATGTCATGATTGTAATTCCCTTGCCACGGTAGGGGTGATTTTGGCCATCCACAGTAAAGTAATACGCCGCATCCAATTGTTTTATTTCTTCTAATGTAAGCTGGCTAACCTTGCCTTTCCCATTGGTTATGTGCGATAGTTCCTCATCATGAACTATCACCACATGTCCATCCTTGGTAAGATGCGCATCTGTTTCAATGACATCTGCTCCTAACTCAATTGCTTTTTCAAACGCTATAGCTGTGTTTTCAGGATATTCTTTTGAATATCCACGGTGTGCAAAGATGCGTGCTGGCTTTTCAAAAAATGGCTTTTTCATACTTGTACACTCTTTAGAATATAATCAACTGCATAGTGTAAATTCCTTTTAACAATTACATTATCAACTTCATTTCTATGCTTTCTGCCATGTCCTGTCAACACATATATTCCTTGCATACCACAACGTTTGGCAAGCATAACATCAGAAGGATGATCCCCTATTACAAAAGAATTGTTTACATTAATCTTGTGTTTGGCAACTGCTTCATCAATAAAAAATGTATTGGGCTTCCTGCATTGGCAGTTATCTTCTTTTGCATGCGGGCAATAATAAATTTCCTCAATTGTTATTTTATTCATGGATAGTTCATTTTTTATGAAATCATGAACGCTAACAACATCATTATGGGTTAAAATGTTTTTAGATATCCCGGGTTGATTAGTGATAATAAACAGCTTGAAAAATTTTTGTGCTTTTTGTAAAGCTTCAAAAGTAAAGTCATAAAATTTAACATGGGTGATATATTTCACATCACCCACATCTTTTATAATAGTTCCATCCCTGTCTAAAAATAAAGCAGCACTCATATAGTATTATCTAATCTTCTATAATAAAACTATCACCTTCAAGCAAATCCATATATTCATTGACTGTACCATCAGATAAGCAGCATTCAATTATCTGTTTACCCAAAGGGATTATGTCAGGATCTTTGTAATAATCATTTAACTCTTTCTTAAAGAATTCAATAAGTATTTGTGCACCCTTATCATATGCTTCTTCCCCTACTTCGTTTTGCAATTCAGGTTTAAGTAAAAATTTTTCAATCTCTATACCTTCAACAATTATTTTATTGAGTGAAAACCCCAACAATGAACATCGTGATGGGGACAATTCATCAGCAAAAAACTTTACCCCACCCCTCCGGGCTAAATACTCGCGCATAATCCATTGTGGATTAAATCCAACCCTCCATGCACCTATATACTGATTAGGTACCAGAACATACTTTACCTTTGGTGACGCAATTATTTGTTCAAGTAGCAAATTAGCAAAATTAACCTTTTTACCAGTTGCAAATGGCCAAAACGAACCAACTCCTTCGGATTCAAGACCCGCAGTCATAACAATGCTTGGATTATCATGCCCGCGCGGTGATACAAGCCTCCACAGCCAGGCCAAAGCTGGTGGTAAAATATGGAACAGACCAATTATTCCATAATTAGGATTTTCTTTTGTTGACGGGGGAGTCCTGACACCAAAGCTCCTTATATGAACCTGAACTGGTTTATTAACAATATCGGGCATTGCATTGCGAGGAACAAGAAATCGGGGATTTGGACATGGTTTGCCCGGATCATCTTCAATGTGTTCCCATAACAGAGCAGTACTGAATGGTTGCGCATCTATATTCAAAAACATCAAAGGCAAGTTTGGATGAATTGAAAGCGATTCAATATCCGGGTCAGTGCCATATTGTTCAATATGGTTTACTCGTATAAACCAGCCAGCTTCTGCATCTTTAACATATATATACCCATCTTTTTTCTGAAAAGAAGGATGACATAACCCCATGTCATCAACAACAGGTCTAAGAAAACATCCTCGCGGTAAAACAAGTGATAGCGTTTCACCAGTAACAATGTTTTCACCAAGTTTAATTGTTCCATCTATATCACGGTGAATATGCTCGTTGGTTTCACTTTTACCACTCCCACTTGCACCTTCATGCATGATGGTTGTCTTATTGCCATACGGAGTAATGACCTGCACTATTGCGCAATGATTTGTTACCCAGCCTTCCTTTTCACCAAAATCAAGCAGTGCAGAATATACGCCTTTCTTAGCACTTGGTCCGGGATATAAATTATAACTGTATATTTCATGTAAATTTTCACTTCTATAATGAACAACAATTTGCTTTCCATCAAAATGTGTATGTCTGAACACTGGTGCTATATATAATATACATTTAATATGTATAGGGTCCTCAACTTGCCTTATATCAATAACCCCCTGTAATATCCCTAAACCTAAGCAAAAGAAACCAGCATTTGCAGGTGCTATCGCCATACCATAACACCCATCAAGTTGGCCTGCTTTGAAGAAGAAAAGTGCTAATTCCTGCTTTTGCAGCCAATCAAATGTCTCTTTTTTTAACTCATTAAAATCTTTACCAAACTTTTGGTTGTATGTTATCTTATCAGTTGGTAGCTGGTCACCAATAACCATACTATTAGGGTCACGCCTGCGCATGTACGCTTCAGTGTAATTCACAGCAATACCATTTTTGACTTTGTTTACCACAGCTTCACAGCATTCCCCTCTACCAGGAACATCATACACAACTTTTTGAACACCATCATTCCCATATTTGAGTGATAGCTCAAACAAATCATCAACTGTGTATGCCACACTTACATTGGTAATCTGTAATAACTTTTTTACCTGTTCTGGTACAATTAATTTTTGTAACAGGTTTTCCATTATGTTTCCTTTCTAATTATAATTTTAATATTAGTATTTATTCCTAAACAATAATTTAACATAAATACTTGTACACTCCCTAATTATTTTTTGTACATAAAAATACTTTTAGTAATTAACAGTGATTTAATATAATATACTCACTTTTTGCTATTCAAAAACTCATACTTAAAAAGTCAACTTAATTGTTTTAATACAATGCTCCAATAGCTCATCTCATCATACTATTAAATTATTGATTTTATCAGCAAGTTATTGTAGTATTATAATTCATTATATTTATTTCATAGGGAAAAATATGAAATGGTTATGGTTACTTCTATTATTGGTTATCACAATCTCATGCACACAGGTTAAAGAATTCCCCGATGCTCCATATATAGGCATTACGTATGGAACAATTCAAACCAGGATGCTACCATATGGTATTGATATAAATAAAGATTATATCCATGCCCTGCAGGCTCACCACGCCAATGTCATACGGATTTTTATAAGCGATAGTAACTGGATAATGTTTCATCCTGAGATGATGCGTAATGAAAATCCAGTATTTGATAATCTTTTTGCCGTGTTTATCAAGGAAACAAGAGCTTATATGCATAAATAACATAATTCTTTCTTTTCAGGGAGGATTGTATGAAATATATGAAAATATTCATCAATATAATCTGTATACTGGCAGCAATTTTTGTCATTGGTCAGATTGGTATTTACATGTACGTTGATGCTCCTTTGCAAACTGACTTTTACGGATCAATACCCAAAGAACTGGTGCAACAAAAACAAGCTTATTACAAAGTAAAAAGTGTAAGCGGCAATGGTTGGATCCACTTAGGATGGATTGCCAATCCCGATGAAGAAGAATACATCATTGAATTACAAGATAACGATGGCAGCTTCAAAAAAATTGGAACAGCACAATTTGGTTCGTACCTGTATCGAGGCAGTGGTGGAACATTTAACGTTGTAAAGATAAACAAAAAGACAAAGATGCGTGCTGTGGTTGGGCAGGCAAAGACCTTTGCTTACAACAAAAAAACTGATATTTATAAGCCAGTAATTACCGGTAACTATCGCCCACTTTTTAAACCACAAATATATGGCTATTACATTAATGACCATACCATTTTTCAGGATGCACAACACAACTGGCGTTTGATTGGCATAACATCAAAGACCGATGGCGACCCCAATGCCGAAACATACTTTGCTGTTGCATCAAGCAAAAAATTTCCGCCTGATGCCATGATGCGTGAGGAAGCACCTGTTGCTGAAGTTGGGGATTTGGCATGGGCGCCGCATGTTATAAAGCATGACAACATGTATCATATGTTCTGGTCGCCGCATAAACTTCATCATGCAACATCAAAGGATGGCATACGCTGGGAAAACCATTCAGTTATCATGAAAGCGCCATACCATAAATTTTTCCGCGACTGCATGATTGTACAGGTGGCACCTGATCAATGGCTTTTGTACACCACCGCACGCGGCAGGTTCTTTTCACAGGTTGATGTGTACCAATCGTTTGACTTGACTTGCTGGCAATATATCAGGACTG
>Ga0272448_1008684_pt1 | contig 10525 bp, 9 predicted proteins | sample YNPCB0191_FD_202220 | JGI IMG/M metagenome (GOLD analysis project Ga0272448, IMG submission 202220) | Hot spring sediment microbial communities from Yellowstone National Park, WY, United States - YNP-CB-019-1 | ecosystem: Environmental > Aquatic > Thermal springs > Hot (42-90C) > Sediment... | reverse complement strand
GAACTCGCATGAGCACATCCCATCCCGCCCAGACCGATGATCCCGAACTTGAGCATCTCAGAACCTCTCCAGAAACTTCTTCGCTTTGACGATGTCGGAGATCGGATCCGTCCCCGTCTCGCGTTCGATAGTGTAGAAACCCTCGTAGTATATCTCGTCCAGTGCGTCCACGTATTCGGCGAAGTTGACCTGCCCCTCGCCGAGAGGGACTTCGCCGCGCTTGCCATCTTTGCGGTAGCCATCCTTTGCATGGGTGTGGACGATGTAGGAACCGAGGATCACCACGCCCTCCACCGGATCGAAGCCGTTCATCACGAGATTCGCAGGATCGTAGTTGACGGCGATCCCGTCGGTGTCGAGGGACTCGATGAACTCCCGCATGAGCTTCGGGTGCTCGGGCCCGGTCTCGCAGGCGAACGACGCCTCCAGGTTGTCGCAGTACTTGCCGAGCTCCGTGAGAGCTTCGCTCAGGGTCTCCCAGACCTTGGAGTGCTTGTCCTCAGGAATGACGCCGATGTGAGACGTGACGATCCCGGAGCCGATCTCGCAAGAGAGCTCGATGATGGGCTTGGTCTTGGCGATCAGCTCGTCCACGGTCCTCGGGTCCGTGAAGCCGCGACCGAAATCGGAACAGACCGCGCTGACCTCGAGCCGATTGTCCTCGAGCAGTTTGAGCAGATCCTTTCGCCCGCTGCGAGAAAGGTTCTGGGGGGAAAGCTCACCTCCTGTGGCGAAGAACTGGATGCCTTCGAGACCGATCTCGGAGGCCTTCAAGATCGCATCGCGCGGCGGCAGCCGCAGAGACTCCAGCATCACACCGATTCTCAGCCGTCCCATCTGCTTCCTCCTTTCGGGGAAGCGGTCGCTACCGCATCCCGCGAGTCCATATTCTACCTCACTTGCCATGCCCTGAGCAACCCGCACACGGGGCGAGGGTACACGAACGGTCTTGCCCGAGTCCGATATGACCCTCCTCCGTCCTCCGAGGTCCCGGCACAGTCCCGCAGGGAGGGGCGTCAATAGCCGGGCACGCCCGCCCGCTCCGGGCCAGGCGCTGGGCTCGCAGGAGCGATCCCCTCCCCTCTTCCCCTTGCCTGGCGCCTCCCCGCAGATAGGCGGGGCGGATCGCCCTCGAACCCGGCTCACCCTGCAGGAGCGTTCGTCCACCCCGCGGACGATCGGGCCTTTGTTGCTCAGAAGCGGGGCTGTATAATCTGCTGAAATGCTCGAACGATTGATCATCGCCGGCTTTGGCGGGCAGGGATTGATGTTCGTCGGCAAGCTCCTCGCACACCTGGTGATGGAGGAGGGGCGTCATGTCACCTATTTCCCCTCCTACGGTGCAGAGGTTCGAGGCGGAACGGCGAACTGCCACATAATCATCTCTACGGAGGAGATTCACTCGCCCGTCGCAGAGGTCGCCGACAGTCTTATCATCATGAACCAGCCGTCCTACGGGAAGTTCATCGCTCGCCTCGACCCGCAGGGGATTGCGTTCTTGAACAGCTCGCTGGTCACACCCGGGGAGCCGTCCCCCGGCCGCCAGCTCCTCATCCCCGCCACGGACATAGCGCAGGAGCTGAGCGATCCTCGGGTGGCCAATGTCGTCATGCTGGGGGCATATAATGGCGTCCGCCGGCTGTTGGCGGACGACCGAATCCACGGTTACCTCAGGAAGATCATGGTCGGTGCCAAGCAGGAGTTTCTCGACATGAATCTCGAGGCCTACGAAAGGGGGAGAGAACTTGCGCTACGCGAATTTTCCGTCTCTTGAGCTGCTCGACGCTCAGGTCCGGGATCGCATCCTGAAGGCGATCAACTTTCAGGAGGGCGACCGCGTACCGATTTGGGACCTCCTGGACAATCGCGCCATCTGGGAGCGCTTCGCGCAGCCGGGCGACTCGTACGAGGTCGGCATGGCGCGAACCTACCAGGGGCTCGGCATCGACCTCTGCCGCGGCTTCGCCAACTCCTACGCCGAGTCCGACGAAGGAACGACGAGAAGCTTGGGCAACACGGAGACCAAGATCTCTGGCCGGACCTGCTGGACGACGAAGTATCCCATCCGTTCGATCGAAGACATCAAGAACTACAAGGTCGAAGTGCAATCCTGGGAGTCGATCCGGGAGCAGTGGGTGCCGTGGCTACGGAAACAGCAGGAACTCCTCGCGCCAAAGACCTGCTATGTGCCGTGCACCGGTTGCGGCTTCCACGCGACCTACGGGCTCATGGGCTTGCAGCTCTTCTCATACGCCATGTACGAATGTCCCGAAGAGCTCTGGCGGATCATGGACGCCTTTTGCGAGAACACTGTGCGAATCGCGACGGTCTGCGTCGAACAGCGCCTGACGCCGATCTTTTTCGTCGGCGACGACATCGCTTGCAAGGGCCGGCTCATGTTCTCCCCGCGCTATCTCCGCTCGACCTTCATCCGTCTCCTGAAGCGCATCGGCGACGTCCTCCGACCCGCCGGGATCAAGTTCTTCTTCCACAGCGACGGCAATGTCATGCCGATACTCGACGACATGATCGAGGCCGGGATCGAAGGGCTGAACCCCATCGAACCGATCGCCGGAATGGACATCGGGTACCTGAAGAAGCACTACTACGGGCGGCTCGTTCTGATCGGGAACGTCGACTGCTCGCAGGTCTTACCGCTCGGCTCGGTCGAGGATGTGATCCGTGCGACGAAGGAGTGCATCCGTGTCGCATCGCCCGGCGGTGGCCACTTGATCGGTTCCTCGAGCGAGATCATCGCCAGTACCCCAGTGGAGAACATCCTCGCCTTCTACCGTACCGTGCACGAGTACGGGCGGTATCCGATACGGCTGTAGGCTGCGGCCGGGGAGGTGCCGGAGCGGCAGCCGGGCAGGAGCACCGGCCTACGCCCCCGGCACCTGCGGAGGACGTCTGCTTGCGTCCGGGCGATGGCTTCTGCGATAATGCGCACGGAGGATCGAATGAAGAGGCTCGATCACGGTCAGTCCTTCCGCCGCGCGGCCGCATCTGTCCTGGTCGCCGTGGCCGGTGGAGCGGTAGTGCTCTCGGTCTCATGCGCTTCTCCCCACAAAGCGCCCCCGGCAAAGGAGGCCGGCAAAGAACTGAAGCCGCTCGGCAAGCCAAGACCGATCAAGGCACGGAACTGGGACCAGCCCTTCACCCCGATCAAGACGCTCTGGGGTTCCTACTGCTCCTTCATCCGCGTCCGGCCCGACAGGTACGAGGTGTTCAACAACTCCGTCGGCGGCGGCCTGCAAGACGGGATCACCCGCTTCGTCGGCAAGTCGCTCCTCGAATACGGTCCGAGCGAGATCGTCGCGAAACACGAATTGATCAACGACGTCCTCGGCCCGGACGGAAGGCTGTCGGACATACGCCGCTTCACGCGCCCGTTCGTCGCTTACGATCCGAGGGACGGCTACTTCATGATCGCCCACGTTTGCGACGGCTACGGACCGAGGGACGGGCGGGTCTACCCCTCCTTCCTCACCTCCAAGACGGGCGACCCCGGCACCTGGACCTACCACGGCCGCCTAAAGGGCGAGGTCTACGACCAGTTCGGCCCCGAAAAAGGCAAGTCCGCTCAGTGGGCCGACGGCGGCGGCCTCTTCTACCAGCCCCAATGCCCCGCAACGCTCGACCGCGAGAATCCACTGCAGAATCGTTTCCTCTTCTTCACGAATCGTTATGTGGACGGCAACGGCCTCGTCCTGCTCATCTCGGCAGACGCGAAGGAATGGGCCTTCTACCGCAAGGATGGGAAGATCGTCAACCTCTTCCCGCCGGAGATCGCAGCGATACCGAACTGCTTCACCTATGTCATTCGGGCGGGAAGGCACGGTTGGCACTGCTGGTTCTCTGAGAAGTGGCCGCCTGTCGCCATCTGGCACGTCCGCTCCGCCGACGGCCTGCATTGGGAGTTCTTTCGCGGCAACCGGCCCGAAATTGTCAAGCCCAAAGACCGCTTCATCAAGAACCTCAACGCCTGGTACGATCCCGAAACCGACCTCCTTCACGGCTTCCTCAGCGTCTGGGAGCAACTCGAAGACAAGACGGAAAACTACCGCAAGTACCACTCGACGATGAAGGACTTCTGAGAGGTCTCGTCGAAACCGGAGGGAGGCGCAGCGAGGTCGCGCGCGATCTCCCCCGGGCCGGAACGACTGCCCCCTTCCATTGGTAGACCGCCCGATATGCTGGTCCGTTCCGCGGTGGAGACGGCTAATGCGGCTTCATGCGGTTCTGGACCTTCTCGACGATTGTCTGTGCCGTCGCGAGCCCGGACATGAGCGCGTCCACTTCGGTGCGGACCTTCTGGACGAACTCGGCGTCCTTGAGGCCGGCGAGGTTGATCTCGACGTTGAGCCGAGCGCCGATCAGAGCGCCCGAGGAGATGGCTGCGCAGACGCCGACATCGGAGATGAGGTTCGGGTTGGCGATTTCGCAAAGCTCGTCGGCGACCTGGATCACGCGAGCGATCGCCCGCATCGCCCGGAGGGGCGGTTCGAGAGCGACCACGAGGGCGTCCTGGATTGCCCGGGTGCGCTCGGCCTTCTGCTCCGGTGTCTCGCTCGGCTTCCCGTAGGCGGCCGAGACGACGCTGTATGCCTCGACATCATCTTCCATGATGACGAGCAGTTCCTCCATCCGTGCCTCGATCTCGGCCAGGAGTTCCTTCACTCGCGGCTCGACGGCTGCGAACTTCTTCTTGCCGACGGTGAAGTTGGCGGCCATCGCGCCCATCGAGGCGGCCAGGGCGCCTGCGAGCGCCGACACGCTCCCGCCGCCCGGTGTCGGGCGGCCTGCAGCAGCATCCCGCACATACCTTTCCAGCGGCTGCTCTCTGTACATTCGTCTCCTCCGGAAACGGGTTTTATGGGTCAGGGGCCGGAGCACGCCCCGCTATCGGTCCCGCTCGGGCTCGTATCCAGGCGCGTGCAGGCCCGCTGGGCTACCGGGTATATCTCCTCGCGCTTTGTCGCGAGGGTCGCACGCGGCAGCGACTCGATCATGCTCTCGCCTCATGAAACCGGCCGGGTTCGTAGAGCCGAATCTCGTAGATGCGCGCCTCGGCGACACCGCGAGCCGCGAGGACGACGACTCTGACCACCCGCGTCTTCACGGGTTCGATGTCGAGGACGACGCGGCGCTGGTAGTTGCCGCGAATCTCTGCGACCCGCTTCCAAACGCCGGCCGCTTCGGCCAAGACATCCGCATCGCTTACCGTCTCGTTCGGGAGGGTATGGTGAAGCGAGCCGGCGAAGTTGGTGTCAAACGTCAGGACGACGGTGCCGAGGGTTTTCTCCTCGGGCAGTCGAAGCTCGATCCACTGTGGCAGGCCCGGTTCGGAGATCCAGATGTTGGGCCAGTTCCAGGGCCGGGCAAAGCCGTTGTTGACATTCGCGGGACCAAAGGGACGCAAGGCGGGCGTCGTGCGGAAGCAGAGCGTCCCGCGCCGCCACTGATGCTCCCAGCGCTCGCGGCAGTCGGCTCGCTGAGTTCCGGGCGGAGCCGCCTCGGCACGCCACCAGCCAACGCCTTCCGGCGGACGAAGGACGATCCAGTACAACCCCCGCTCGTTCACCTCGAGAGGGAACTCGACCCAGCACTTCTGCGTCGGTGGGAGCTTGGCTGTCGCCCGCTGCTGCGGCTTCCCGTCCGGGTGGTCCTCCAAACCCTCTACGCGGTGCAGCTCGGCTGCTACCTCGATCTCGGTCTGGAGCGAGGAGCCGAGAAGCAGTTCGACCTTGTCGAAGCCCGGCTCGACAGGGATCAGTTGGGCGAGAGCCGGCGCCTGCTCCAGGCGTTCCGCAAGCTCCACCTTCAGTGCGGCGTGGCTGGACGCACGGACCTCTGCTCCGAGGGCCAGGTCGGCGGGGTCTTCGTTGCGGACGCCCGGGATGAATGCGTCGTGGCGAAGGAGGAGTTGCTGGATTTCCCGGATGTGTTTGCGTCCGGCTTCGCGGGGCGAGCATTTTTCACGTACTGCTATTGCGGCGGCGACGCCACAGGCAAGCCCCATCACTCCGCCCGTCGCCATGAGCCGGGTCGTGCCGAAGGCGGCGTGAGTGACGCTGGCGTTTCGCCCGGCAAAGAGGAGGTTCTCGATGTTTTTCGAGTAGAGCGAGCGGAGAGGGATCGTGTAGAGTTTCTGGAGCGGGATCATGGTGGCCGGTGGGCCGGGTTCGAAGATGCCCTTCGGCGGGTGGTGGTCAATCCACCAGCCGCCGAAGGCGACGGCGTCCTCGAAGAAGCGTGCGTTGCGGACATCGTGCTCGTTGAGGAGATAGTCGCCGACGAAGCGGCGCGACTCGCGCTTGCCGGGCACGGTGCCCATCCACTCGATGGCGAGGTTGGCGGCGCCGTGGTCGCCGTGGTTCTTGATGTGATCCCAGACTCCGAGCTGGCAGCGTACGAGTTCCTCGCGGATGGCCTCGGCGTCCTTGATCGTGTCCAAGGTGCCGCCGAACTCGATCCACCACTCGCCGCCGCGGAAGTGGCCGTGATGGCGATGGGGGAGCTCATCGTCGGTCGGGAAATCGCGGGCCCACGCGGGCGGCGTGAAGGGGACCGGCCTGCCGACGTCGACGACCTTGAAGAGGAGCGAGTTGCCGAGGGTATAGGAGTCGGCCTGCTCCGGGGCGAGCGATTCGTTGAACTCTGCCCGTGCCTCGCGGCCCATGCGGAACTCCGCCCCTGCGTCGAAGGCCAGTTGCCCGTCACCCGAACAGTCGCAGAAGAGCGTTGCACGCAGGGCAATCTCCCGCTCGGAAGACTGCTGGTGGCAGATCATGCCCTCGATACGGGAGCCGCGCATGATCGCCGTTCGGCAGTGTGTGTTCAGGTAGAGGTCGAGAGTCCGCTCCTTCTTGACCCATTCGAGGAGCACGAGGTCCCAGATGGAATTGATGTCTGCGGTCCAGTGGGGCGAGTGGTTGCGGGCGCGGTCTTCGAGTCGTATCTCCTCCAGGACGCCGGTTTCGCGTGCGTACCTTCGGCCACCGCCTTCGTCCGCCCCGCCGACGGGTACGCGGATCTCGCTGGAAGAGTTTCCGCCGAGGACTGGACGATTCTGGACGAGGCCGACGCGGAGGCCGAGCCGCGCGGCCTGGATCGCACACGAGACCCCGGCGATACCGCCGCCGACGACGAGGAGATCGTACTCCTCGAGGTATCCGCCTTTGTAGTCTTCTGCTTTGATCATTGCATCCTCACTTTCCCGGTGCGACTACCGCCTCGGCCGCCTGTACCAGTAGTCGGGCAGAGCGTCGCGCTCTGCTTCGAGCAGTTCCGCGATGCAGGCGTCCGCATCGGCAATGTTGTTGCAGATTGGGTCCGTGAGCATCGCGCGACGGAGGATCGCCCGGTCGCCCGTCACCGCAGCCTCCGACGTGAGCTCGTGGGTGTCGAGGAGACGGTGTTGGAGGGCGAGCAATCCGCGCGGGAATTCGCCGAACGGCTGCGGGCGCGGACCGTGCATATCGATGTCGCAGCGGAGCTCCAGGAATGCGTCTGCGGGCAGGTTCGTCACAGCGCCGCGGTTCGCGGAGTTGATGTAGAAGGGCTTGCCCAGGCCGCCCCACATGGCCTCGATGATGTCGGTCGCGTGATCGTTATGGACGTTCTCGAGGAACTCCGCGACGGTGCGCTTGCCGGACGCGTACTCCGCCGTGACGGCCCAGGCCCGCTCCATATCCCTGGCCCTCTCGTCCGCATCGAAGAGGGCGATCGGCTCCGGGTGGTTGGGCTTCACGCCGTAGCCCTGGAAGAAAGGGACATACTCCTTCGTGTGTCCTATCGCGGTCGGGTAGGCGCCGTAGAGGTCGAAAAGCTGGAGGGAGTAGGCATGGTTATAGCGGGCTTTGGAATGGTGCTGCGGTGCCTTCGCCTCCTCTTCGACCCACTCTGCGACTTTTTTTCGGAGCACGGGGAGGAGGTCCTTGCCATCGTATCGGAAGCGGACGATCCAGGTACAATGATTCACGCCGCCGATGGCGAGATCGAGTTTGCTGTACACCTCCGGCGGGACAGTCGCGGCGTCCTTGGGGAGGATCCCCATCGTTTTGCACCAGTGGAGCGTATTGTACGGCTCGTGGTGGCCGTCGCAGAGTGCGAAACTCCGTACCTCGGGGGCGTACCGCCGCAGAGCCATTCCGAGGACAGTCGTGGGATTCACGAAGTTGATGACCCATGCACCGGGCGCCAGTCTGTGAGCATCCCTCGCCACGGCAAGAGCGTGGGGCACCTCGCGGAGTGCACGGAAGATACCGCCGGGGCCGATGGTGTCGGAACTGCACATCCGGATGCCATGCTTGGCGGCGATCCGCGTGTCGAGTCCGCGATAGTAAGCGTTGCGGTAGGAGAAGGTGAGTACTACGAAGTCGGAGTCCGCCATCACCTTCCGGCGGTCCGTCGAGCCGATCACTCTGACGCCGCACTTCTGCTTCCCGAAGACTCGGCAAGCCAGCCGCATCATCGTGGCGAGCACCTTCTCGTCAATGTCCACGAGGGCCAGCGTCCCGCCCGCCATGATCTCGCTCGTCGCCATCTTGTGAATGACGGCCTTGCCGAAGAAATAGCTTCCCGCACCGATCACTGTGATCTTGGGTCCAGGCATTTACCTCTCCTTACTCTCGAATCTCTTGTGGAATCTTACAAGCTTCCCCCATGCCCCACAACCTCGGGATTCGGGCATACGAGAAGAAAACCGTCCCCCGGCGCCGTACACGAGTCGTCCGTGGCTGTGCGGTATCCGTACGTGCCTGGGCCGTATGTTCTGTCTCGCGTTCCGCCCTGGATAGCGCGGTCACTGGGCGGGTCCGGTACGATGGCGGGGGATCCCGAAGGGATTCCGTCCCCCTGCGGGGCCGACGCCCCGGCTACCTGCGCACCGCGAAGAAGCTGTAACTGACCTCCCAACGCTGCTTCTCGCCCGGGGCGAGCTCGATATTCACGAACGGCTCCGGACAGAGGGCAGTCCTGACGCAGAAGAGGCAGAACTGGAGGAGCGGCAGGGTACCTGCGATCTCCACTCCGGCGCCGGTCTTTGTGTTTTCGACGGTTACTTCGTTGTCCGAGACCGAATTGCCGAAGCCACCCAGGATCGTGAAGAGGACGTCTTTGTCGGGAGCGAACTCGCGTGTGAAGACGATCTCCTTACCCTTGACGGCGGCAAGTCCCTTGAGGTCGCTCTTCGCCGTCACCTCGAAGGGGAACCGGAGCACATAACTCGGCCCAACCGGTTCGCCGTCAATCATCAGGAAGTTGTGGCAATATACCGTGTTGTGGATCGGCCTGGAGCCGGTGTTCCGGAGCGTATGCCGGATCGTCATACGCGGCTCGCTCTTTTCGAGGACGATCCGCTTCGCGTAGTCGTATCCCCAGCCGAACTCGGTCCGAAGCCGCTGGCGAAACTCGACCCAGTTCGGACCGGACTCGACCTTCCACTCTCCGGGGCGAATCCACTTGTACTTGCCGAAGAACCAGTATTCGGGTTGCGCCTTTTCCATGACGCCGACGCCGAGCTTGACGAACGGTTCGCCCGGCTTGGCTTCCTGATAGCCAAGCGGAGCTGGCATGGCGAACTGGCCCATGCCGAACTCCTCGGCCGGGCCGACGACGTCGTCGTGATTATCCGGAGCGTGCTGGACCTTCCACCGGCCGAAGTAGGTGTGGCCTGCATATTTGACCTCCTCGACCAGCCCGGACCAATCGAATCGCTGGCCGCGGTAATAGCCCGCGACTGGATCGGGCAGGTAAATCGCCGCCTCGACAATGCCGTTCGAGATCACTGCCTTCGGAAATCCGGGAGCCTCCTTCGCCGCTTGCCGTCCGACCGTGCAGCCCGCCGCGAAGAACGCGGCCGCGCAGACGCTACGAAGTACTGTTTTCGCCACCGCTGCATCTCCTCTCGCGTCGATTGTACCAACAGCCACAGCCGCGATTCGGGTGCACGAACGCTCTCGCATGGGGCCGGCATGATTATTGCCCGGCCTCCCAGCTCCTCGCACCGTCCCATAGAGACGACCGTCAGTAGCCGGGACGGCATGGCCTCGACTCGGAGCGGGCGGCGTAAGATCCAGCCTCAGTGCCCCGGGGACAGATGGGAGAGCCGTGATGAAACGCCGGGGCTGTTGCATGGTCGTGAATCCGAGCGGAGCCCCGCAAGGACCGGGCAAAGTACTGCAGATCCAGCCTCAGTGCCGAAGGCACGGCGGGGAGTAGCCCAGGAATTCATTCCTAGGATTCCGGAGCACGGGCAGCTATGAGATCACCGGAGTCCCGGAGGAACGGCGGAGGATCGGCGGGATTGGTTTTCCGTCGTCCCTACGGGACTCGGGGGCCTGTGCGATCCCGGCCCGGCCTTTGTCCGTTGCGGGACTGGGCGGCCTTGTCTTGGGTGCCAGCCCGTGCCGCAGGGGCGGCGGGCAATGGCGCGCTGCGCTGGCCGGCTTTGGGCCAGGCGCTGGGTTCGCAGGAGCGATCTCGTCGCCCTTTTTCCCTCAGCTGGCGCCTGCCCGGAGGT
>Ga0272448_1008679_pt1 | contig 10530 bp, 10 predicted proteins | sample YNPCB0191_FD_202220 | JGI IMG/M metagenome (GOLD analysis project Ga0272448, IMG submission 202220) | Hot spring sediment microbial communities from Yellowstone National Park, WY, United States - YNP-CB-019-1 | ecosystem: Environmental > Aquatic > Thermal springs > Hot (42-90C) > Sediment... | reverse complement strand
CCTACTAGTTACCCCTCTAGACGCCACATAAGACGTCTCACCCGATGGTCTGAGCGTCAGCCTCAACTTACCCTTCGATTCTGCTAGAATCAGTTTTTCGGCGTCGGTAGGTGTAACCGCGAGAGTAGCATTTGGCTGAGTCTCCGCCTTCGCTTGCTTGCCTCCTGGTTCTAATTTGCTTTTCACAATTTCTGAACCTGTGGCCAGCAGCAAGACATTTTGCAAAACTGTCTTGGTCACCGATGTCTCTCCAACCTCGAACGTGGCGAGCACATCTACATGGTCACCTGGTTTCAGGAATCCTGCCACGCCAATTATTGGGTCGAGCGCCACTGTAACAGCACGCATTCCCTCGGGCACGGCATAAGAAAGGCCAAGCGCTGCACCCTTAGGAGCAAGTTGGCTCATGGAGATAGGATCTCCCTTTTTGAGTGGCTGCAGAGCCACCTGCCCGACAACCGCTTCCGTATTGATAGCGGCACCCGGCGGAATCAACTTCTTCGGGAAACTCTTAATGCTCACCATGTAATTCTCGATTACTCGACCCGCGGGAATTGATTCATTTGCCGTCACCACTGCCTGCAAGCGGTTTTCTTCGCTTACTTGCTTATTCAAGACGACGTAAACAAGGAATGCAGCAATCAGCGCCAGACACAGCCCTGCAGCGATATACCTGCTTCTAGGCATTTGTCTCATAAACCCCTTACCTCCTCTTAAGAAATCAGTCGTACAGATTTCAATGTCTGAACCTGCGTCGCCTCACCGGTTGGGAATAACCACTGAATCGTATCCCCATTGGCTACACCTTGGATGAATCTGCCATAGATGTCTCCGTTTCTATCAACCCATTCAATGAAGAAGCCGGCAAATCCGACTACCTCTACTGGCTTCTGACCGTTCACAGCCTCAGGATTGTCTTTTATGATGGGCACGACAACTGTTCGCCAAGTAGACGGAAATTTCCCTGTTTCAGGATTGTATCCGCTGAGCCAGTCTGTCCAAGCAGTCTGATCATTCGTATACACAGTTTCCTTTGCCAGGCGCGCCTTTATACCCCTGTACGTAGGGTTGCCCATAAAGCCTGGCTCTGTATCAACCATCGTAGGAGGCTCAGTGCCCAGACACACAATGTCTTTGTTTCCTGCAAGACGAGCTCTATAGTCTGCTGCGCCAGAGTCATCTCCTAAACGTATCGAAAGGTAGTTACCCGGACCCAGAAATCCCTCCTTCCAACTTGGCTCGTGGAGAACATATTGATCTCCGAAGTTTATTGGATCTGGATTGTCTGGCGTTCCAAGAATTAGCAAATCAGAAACGACAATTGGTACCATGTCGGCGCAAACACCTCGAGAGGTCTCAACTACTGCAGTTGCAGATGCTTTCACTCTTCGAGAAGTCTGACCAAAGATGCGCGCAAAACCATAGTTCACAAGAATTTCCGCTTCTGTTCGTATAGCATTGCCGGGTTCTACCGCGTATATAGTACCATCATCAGCAGTAACAGTCGTCGGAAAAGTAACTTCAATCCCATATTCATCCGTACCAGGGACAAGGGTTCGCCAATTCGTCACCTCGTTGTTACCAGCCGCTGTCTCTTGTGCTCGTGCACTCGCCGCCGCCATGCGAGTCCCAAGATCCTCATTGAGAACAGCCAAGCGCATCATGCCTGCAATTGCCGCTGCATCACATGTATTCTGCGCCTTTTGCCTAGCCACATAGAGTTGCCCTAGGTCAATCGCTAGTGCTGCCATCCCAAGCAACACGACAAGGACAATGGCAACAATTATGATCACGACGCCTCGCTTGTCTTTCATATCCAGACAGCCCATACCTCCATCCTCCCTTCTGCTCATTCCCTTTTCATTACCATCTCGCTAGTCACGGTAAGATAGTCCTTGCCACCGGCAAGCCAAGAAAAGAATGACCCTGTTATTAATTTGTGCTTATACTCCGAATGCACACGCACCTGGACGTTAGAAGTCAATATACTATCTGGTGGTACCGCATTTTCTATCCAGGGCCCCCACGTACCCGAGGTAGAATCATAAACACGATATGAAGGTCTCACTACAGTTATTCGGGACGGATCGAGCCCAGGTCCGCTGGTGAGCACTCTGTTCACCACGGTATTGTAATTACTCCTCAGCGCTGCGCTTCTTGCCCCTTCCCGGGTCGCCTGGTTCAAAGCCAAAAAGTCTTTCAGCAGCATGCCGAATTCAATTATGCCCAGGACAAGGATAAATAGGAGCAGAGCAACTATGGCAAACTCCACGAGCGCTGCTCCCCTCTTGTTCCTGAAATCAAGTGGTCTCACTCTACCAACACCAGATTCCCACATGCATCCCACCATGTTCGTCCGCTACAAGGGCTATGTGCGACGATGAATTAGCGTGTTGGGTATGTGTCACGGATGTTGCCAAACATATTGCCAGTCTTGCCGCCAATGCTGCGCACCGCAAGTATGCAAAGCACAGCAATCGAGAAAAGGATTAGGCTATATTCGACAAAAACATGCCCCTCCTCATCTCGAATCAACATTCTCAGAGTTTTGGATGTATTTGCCAACATACCTTCGCTCCTTTCATTCAGAAAGCTCAAGCACAACTCTCACCTTCCTAAGCAAGCATGTTGGCATCACCCCAGGCCAAACCTATTCCAGATTCAATAGGCAATTAAAATGCTTAATAACTCTCAAAGTCCGGGGTCAGGTCGGCCTTAAAAAACATGCCAGCAGGGTGCCGAGCGCAATGGCTGGCGTATATCGAAACTTTATCCGCCGTGACCCACTGGAAATGTCAACCGGCGCGCGCAGTACCGTGCTTAGGTATAGATTCCCAAGCATATTCTTTGTAATAGACATCATCGCCCTATATCTAGCCATCACGATAAGCGCCAGGACACCTCCTGCGATCGCCGAGTACAACATCACCCATACCACAGTCTTTGCTCCAAGCAGTGAGCCAATTGCCATCATCAGTTTAGCATCGCCGCCACCAATCCCTGCCAGCGGAGCAAACACTAAGAAGGGGACAAGAACCACTAGTACGCCGCCGATGCTCATGAGCAATCCGTGCCACCCGCTGCTGACTGTGCTTAGAATCACCCCAAGAGCAATAGTTGGTAGCGTAAGTTTGTTATAGATCTTGCCATACCGAAGGTCTGTGTACAAAGCAACCACCAAAACTATGGCTGACAAAACTTCGGGCAAGATTTCTGACACCTTCAGTATTCCAGGCATATCCTGTTATAGCAAAAAACAATTTTTGTTTTTGAGGTTCTGCCTCGCTTTCGGCGAGGCAGAACCGCCCTCACAGTAAGCCGTTGTCAAGGGGCTACTACGGCATCGCATCAGCCGACTTCTGGAACGTCCCCTTAGCGTTCTGCCCCAAGGACTGGACGATCGCGATGCATACGACAGCAATCAGAGCCAGCATCAGCGCGTACTCGACCATAGTCGCACCCTCCTCATCCCTGAGCAGCTCCTTCATCCTCTCGATCATCTTTATTCACCTCCTTCTTTTGTGAATACTTGCAGCCGTTATTGCCTCCCCCACCATGGCTACATTAAATCAGTATAGTACTCAAGCAACACGAAACTCTATAAGTCTCAAGTTGCAAAATTGGCATAATGCTTAAAACTTTGCGCCAAAACTCAAAACAAATCCCCTAAAATCGGTCCTCGAAACATCCGTGTATTTCAACTCAACTGAGCGCCCGCGACGCGACTCATAGCCCAATCCAGCCTGCCACCCGAAAGTAACTACGCTTGATTTGTCCTCTGCTCCGCCCGCTGAAACCTTGTCCCTGACATAGTAGGCACCGACGCCGACCCTTGCGTATGAACCGTCCCTGTCCTTTCCATTTTTGACTCTAACGTTCAGCGTAAACGGCAGCACACGAATATCTCGCTTAGTCTCCAAGTCATCGCTAACCAAAGAACCTTTGCCTTGATAATACCCAAGACCTGCTTCTAATATACATTCATCTCGCCTTGCCAACCTGTAAGAAACCTCAACGGTGGGCCACAAAGCACGCGTTTCGTCACGTACGGCCTTGTCATCCGGGTAAAAGATGCCAACCTTCAAACTCCAAGGGGACTTCTCTGACCCTAATCGGATGCTTTCGTAGCCCTCGCTCACATCCCTATCATCAATCGCTTCGCTATAACTCGCCTCTGCATATGCTCCAACCGGGATGAACGCTGAGGGGTCTTCCATAACAAACTTAGCCCTCGCCACGTACGGAGAATCTACCGTGCAGTCCGAAACCACTGCACGCGCAATCACTTTGCTCCCAGGTACCAGCATGATATCGAAAACCGCGCCCTTCTTTGCAGGAGTAGGCAGACCAAGCCAAAGAAACTTTTCCGTCCGGTCAACAACAAGCCCACGAAATGGTTGGTCGTTCGCAAGATCCGCACATGCAAGGCCATACGAACAAGCGATTGCTCCTAACGAAACCAAAAATACCATCATTCGTGTACACATTCCTTTACCAAATCCTCCTCCCAATGCCTGATCTGCAACCCGTCGCAACAATCACGTTACCGCTAACAACTCATAGATGATATCTATAAATAACTTGGTCAACCAATTTGACTCTTCCGTTTACTACTGCGCACTGCCTCGCCTTCCTAGAAACAACCAATTTCAGTGTTTGCGGCCGGAGGTTCTGACCTAGAATGGAGTACCGCCGTCCCGCGCAACGGCTCATCATGCGGGTGTCGGGTTTCCAAATACTTCCTCCGCACGAACCAAGTCAACCGAACCTGGCTCTCTTGAACGCTTTGCAGTCTTGCACTACGGTCTTGCATTCTCCCTCACGATAAGTGCCGGATCCCTATCGTGAGGCATTTGTTCGGTAATCACCGCTAAAGATCACAGCAAGAAACATGCCAAAACTGCAATTCGCTCGACTGCGAAAGAAAAACCCGTTACTTGGCTGGTATTATACTACAATTTTCTAAACTTGTCAAGGGACTCGGAAAAAAAGAGCTCAATTAGATACCAGACAGCCGCCAGATTCACCTAACACGCCGCTACAACTTCCATACTCACGGTAAGCAGTTACCTTCACTTTCCCACGTCGCGAACCGTTTTAAACTACCCCGACCATACGGTCCTCGATCTTTGGGCTCGCTAACCTGAGTTCTGTCTGTGAAGTCTTATGCTGCCTTCTCTCCTGACTCCTCAATCGGCCATGCTGTGATTATGTGCGCCTTGTTCACAATTGCTACCGAATCACGGGTAACCGTACCCTTCCCATCAAAGGGGGAAATCTCCGCATCCGTTAGAACGAGAAAAGCCTTGTCGGCCCGGTTGACAAAGTCAGACAACCTCGCCCCAACTGGCATATGCAAAGTTCCCACAATGTCGAATCTGTCTGTGCACACCTGCACAAGCACCTTCTGGACGGGCACCCTATTGATTGTCACGTACACAGGGCACGTGGCACAATTGTCCCTGTGCTTGTTACAGCAAACCACACGCTCTAACTCATAGCAGTTTTTGCGCTGTTGAAACGCAGGACACGCCATATAGTCAGACCGGCTACACCCTGTCACCTCCCAGCAGGTTGTGAACAAAGGCTCATTGACTTCACTCTGAGTGGAACCATTCTTCATATCCAAGTGTCAGTTGCCCCCTTAACACTTCATCAAGAGACCCTACATCTGGAATAATTGCCATGCTCCGCAAGATAACCAATTTCGGATGCAAATCCCAAGCAGGATCCTCCTAATAGAAGTATTGGCATTTGAAACTGGCGACTTTACTGGACTTGCTCCGTGGATAGCGGGAAGGGACGCCTCCTCCGCCTTTCGCCAGTCTCTCTATTACCCTGCCCGTCGGTGTAAACTAGAATCCGATGGAAAAGAGCGCGCCATAATACATATCGCCCTTGACGGAAGATACCTTTGCCTGCAGCGGGCCGGCAATTCTATAAATTGCCGCCCAGTTGAAGTCCTCAGTATCATATTCCCCTATCACGTGTATACCAATCGGTAGGGTTCCTTCTACCCCAAAGAAGAATCCGCCCAGCCCTTCGGTTCCTATGCCACCGTGAACACGCATGTCCTGAAATAGGACGGGAACCCCTCCAGTCAAAGGCACAGACTTCGAAACCGCTAGGTACAACGAGCGCCCTTCGTATGGAAGACCAAGATGCTTTGTCTCATCCGATATATCCCTTACACCTAGCGCCACCGCTGGCGTGAAGGAAGTTTCAGGAAGCACAGCAATTTGAGCGCTGATGACGTCCGTGTCTTCGGTGTTTCCAAAGTCCGTAAACCTCGCGCCCTCAAGTTCCAGTTTGGAAACGCCAAGGTTCACCCAGTAAATCTTGCCATCTGTGTCCGAGTTCGCCGCATACTCACCCTTAAGACCTGCTGTTCCCAAAGTACTGCCCGTCGGAATCAAGATGAGGCGGTCAGCGCACGCTGTGTTTGCAACCAGGCAACATAGCGCAAAGATGAGGATAACGAATTGCTGTGTTTTTGTCATTGTGTGCTCCTTTCCAAAACAGTTTTTGACTCTTTCAAATGACATCTAGAGTCTCTTCTTTTTTAATGCAAAGAGTTCTCTCTTCGCAAAAATCAGCCGTGCATGCACAGTTGCTGCACGTCATTATTGAATGCTAAGTCTGTGTATTAATATGTTCGACAAGGACTTTTTGTTTCATTTCCGAAACATTCTTTCGGCTTGATGGAGTGGAAGTATCTACAATGGCCACGAATTCGACGCTATGAGACTTAGGCGAAGGGCGCTGACTGCTCACGCGATAGCGCTTATATCTCTTTGTAACCACTGTAAGTCTGCCCCTCTCCGAAAGCACATCGAAAAGTTCCTCAAAGGGAAGAATACCCTCCGTACTATAACTTACAAGAATGAATCGGGCTCTCGTCCTCTCCACAAGATCCTGAAACGCCGCCGTAGCCGATTTCCGGTAGCAGTACGGGCTCCGACGATCGTAGCGCCAATCAGTCCGAATAGCAGACTTTCCATTTCCTCCTTTCCAGCGCTCGAAAGGTGTCGTGACGGGCGGTTTATCCCACAGTGCGATCGTGTTTAACAAGTGATAATTGGCGCCATATTGATGCTGGTTATACGGTGGGTCATAGTAGGCTATGTCAGCCTCAATTGAATCCAAAAGCGAGTGGGCATCTTCCTGCAGCACTAAGTTATCATACCCGTTATCCCAAAACACAGGTGCTTTTAGCATAAGCCTGCTCCTAATACGATACCAAGCAGTCTTTGTCGCTCCACCCCACCCCCTATGAAAGCCTTTGAAAACCCCGGATGTGTTGCTACAATAGGATGCCTGGAAAATCAACGGTGCGAGTAGAACCGCCTCTTCGTGGTCCTCTATTAACCCATCGTCCTTCCACTCTGCAATCTTCTCACGGATTGCGTCTATTCGTCTTCCATTTTCTTGAGTGTAGAACATGCGCTCAACCGATGGATCATAATTCTCATCGTCCGCCGGACAGTAGTAGGTAGCGATATAGCCCCGAACTGGGGTGAGAGAGTTCAAATGGTTGATCGCATGTGCTAGTCCCCCAAGGGCGCGAAACTCTGGCTCGCGGTTGCACGCAATATAGCATTTGTTGATGAAATATGAGTACGGTTCCCAGTCATTCGCTATAACGCGAAAACCCAACGTCTTGGCGAAACGAGCAACGACCCCACTCCCAGAAAACGCATCATAAAATGTTCCTGAGTGAATGCCTGTGGCGCTTATTGCCGCATGAATCAATGGAAGCAGTTTGCGCTTATTACCAATGTAAGGAATCAGTTGATGAGTGACATATTCCAAAGAATTCATTAGGCTACTTTTTCTTGCGCGCCGGCGACCACGCAGGCTGATAATTGTCCCCCTTCCCATTTGTCAGATTGACCGCTTCACTTCCTTCTGCTTTCACACGCCAGATATCCCGCCCTCCGTCTTCTCGAAAACGCTCGAAGGCGATATATTTACCATCTGATGACCAGGTCGGGTTTCGGCAATCACCCGACATAATGAGCCTCGGCTTTGCGCCGACATTGAGGACACAAATCCCAAGGCTTTTCTTCGGCAACCCATCCTCTAGTGCCCATAGTTCAAATGCAACTTTCTCTTCGTCAGGGGACCAGGCGACCGCACCTGGCCCTTTCGTAGCGTCTTCGCTCACCCAGATATCCTTGCTGGAGACACGTTCGATGTCTGCAATTGCTATTCCGTTCTTTCCTTCGCGACCTATAAATCCAATAACCAATTTCTCTCCTTTTGTTCCCCACGACGCACTCAGACGGCGCGCTCTGGTAACACCGAACGGTTCACGTTCTGGGTCTTCGAGCACGTAAAGCATTTGGGTTCGGTCAGCATCCACCATGAAGGCAAGAACCGAATCTACTGAGGACCAATCCACCCAGGTAATCGGCGGATTGAGTTCGCCAAAACTGATGGCAACACCGGGGTACACTTGCTCCTCGGTCCCGCCATGACGAGGCACGGAAAAGATGCGACCTGCCGCAATATAAGCAAGCCGAGTGCCGGCTTTGTTCCACCTTGGTATATCCTTAGCACCAGTCGCCTTGGTCAATTGCTTGGTGTACGTGCCGTCCCACGCCGACACGTATATTTGAAATACGTTCTTGTCACGGTTTGATACGTAAGCAATCTCTACGCCATTAGGGGACCAGACTGGTGCACGTTCGGTGGCTGCGTCCTGCGTTACCTGTCGCTTGTCGGTGCCATCCCACTTCATTGTCCACAAGTCCTCGTTTCCACCTGCTGTAGAAATAAACGCAATCCGCTCTTCCGGTGGACTTTCGACGAACAATGACGGACCGTACTTAAGTAAATACAGTCCTGCCGAACATATCACAATTATAGCAAGCAGAGCGAGCACGATCCCTCTATTCATCTTCAATTCACCTGCTTCTTTCTAGTTTTAGCACCTGACCCGGTCCTCGACGTGCCTCGTCCGTCAGGGCACCTTTTTCGAGGCAAACTGCCCCATTTACTACGACGTATTCCACGCCAATTGCCGGCTTTAAAGGCTCCTCGAATGTTGCAGTATCGGTAATCCGCTCGGGATCAAACACAGTGATATCCGCCGAGTAGCCCTCGGCGATAATTCCACGCTTCCGCAACCCGAGTCTTCCAGCAGTCTTCCCCGTCATCTTGGACACTGCCTGCTCCAGACTCAATACTTTCTCTTCACGCACATATTTCCCGAGCACTCGGGCGAACGTGCCGAAAGCCCTCGGGTGTGGCTTCGATTCACTGAGCGGACCAGTGGTTGCGCGTGCAGTTGCATCAGAACCAACAAGAACTGCCGGATGTGCCATGACTGTCTTCACGTCGTTTTCGTCAATAACGAAATGGACAATACTGACTTCGCCGTCCTCTTCCAGCATGAGTTCAATTGCCATGTCAACCGGATTCGAGTTTCTCCGTCGCGCAATCTCAGCAACGCTCAACCCCTCGCAGGACTTATTCTTTTCGGTCTTAACTCCACTGATCACAACCGCTTCCCAACCGCAAAAATCCTTAATCCAGCCAGACTCAGTATCATGAGTCATCTGCTCCTTTAGCCGCTGCCTGATATCTGGATCAGCCAGCCGCTTTAGGAACTCCTTTCGCCCACCGTCGTACATCCATTTCGGAAACATGGTACCAAGTCCGGTAGACGTCGCTGTGTAGGGGTATTGGTCAGCCCACACATCTATGCCATGCTTCCTGGCTTCATCAATCACCGACAAACTATCCTTTACAGTGCCCCAACTTGACCGGCCGCATGCCTTGTGATGTGATATTTGCACACCCACACCGCTCTCGCGTCCAATTCGCAATGCCTCTGAGAGTGCATTAAGAAGATCAGTTCCCTCGTTACGCATGTGAGTAGCATAAAGCCCACCATACGGCACGACCCCACGGCAAATTTCGATCAATTCTTCCGTATCTGCATAACACCCCGGTGGGTATATCAGCCCCGACGAAATCCCGAAGGCACCTTCTCTCACAGATTGCGATGCCAACCGACGCATTTCTGCCAATTCTTCGGAAGTCGGCTTACGGTCCTCATATCCCATAACGTAAGAACGTATCGTGCCATGCCCAACCAAGGTGGCAAAATTAACAGCAAGCGGCACCGACGCGAGCACATCCAGAAAATCTGACATGCTTCCCCATGCCGGCTCAATCCCATACCGCTCAAGCGATTCCTCGTAATCTGCAAGATTTTGGCATCCACCTTTGGGAGCCGCCGAGTAACCACAGTTCCCAGACACCTCGGTCGTGACGCCCTGAGTGAGTTTGCTCTCACACGTAGGATTTGCAATTACAAGTTCATCCGTATGGGCATGTATGTCAATAAAACCTGGACTGACGACTAGCCCGTCCGCGTCTATCACCCGACGCGCGCCGGACTTCAATCTTCCAAGCACCACGATCAGGCCATCCATGATGCCAACATCGGCGGCAAATGCCTCCCGCCCAGTACCGTCTACCACTATTCCGTTTCGAATGATAAGATCAAACAATACCTTA
>Ga0272448_1008678_pt1 | contig 10530 bp, 14 predicted proteins | sample YNPCB0191_FD_202220 | JGI IMG/M metagenome (GOLD analysis project Ga0272448, IMG submission 202220) | Hot spring sediment microbial communities from Yellowstone National Park, WY, United States - YNP-CB-019-1 | ecosystem: Environmental > Aquatic > Thermal springs > Hot (42-90C) > Sediment... | reverse complement strand
CGCGCGTGATTGACGATTTCGCCGCCGTCTGATAAAATCACGCCCGCACCGGCCCCCATCGTCTAGCGGCCCAGGACGGGGCCCTCTCAAGGCCCAAACAGCGGTTCGAGTCCGCTTGGGGGCACACTCTTGAACGGCGTCATGGCTATTCCAACGACAAAGGAGCAGCCATGATGCGAATTTCGACTTCATTCCGTAAATTTCTTTCTGATACCCCTGCCCTGAAACTTATGCCTGACTTGTCTGAGTTTGTTACTACGCAGGAGGCTGCCCAGGAACTTGGATACCATGCAAATCATGTGCGACGCATGGTAAGGAAAGGTTACCTGAAGGCAGAACGTTTTGGGCATGCTTTGCTGATTACAAAGACTTCGTTGAAGGAATTCAAGGAAAATAGCACCAAGTATCGGAAGCATGATCGGCGGAAAATAGATATGCTCAAAAGAAAAATTTAAAAGATCAGTCAATTCATTTGACTGATTTTATTTTTCCTGTATAATGTTCACATATATAACATTATATATGTGAACATTATTTTTTGCTATCAGCACCTTACCAACCGAATAACCGCCCATCGTCAAGCGTGTGAGGAGCAAGCCTCAGGATAGCGCGGTAAACCTGTAAAAACAAGCGCCCGCCTGCATGGTACAGACGAGCGCAATCCCAAGAAGCCGGTGAGACTGGCAGAAAGGACATGGCTATGATACCACACACCAAAAAGACCGCTGGACAATCAGGCGGCCCGCAAACCGGCTGAGCGAAACGGCAAAGTCATGGTCATCGTGAAGGTTGTCGAAGTGATTGTCCAACCCCCAGAGGACAACATGAAACGAATCGCCCTGCTTAGCCTGCTCTTCCCCCTGCTGGCCATGGCGTGCAGTCTCACCAGCGGCGCGCGACTGGCTGTGATGGACACTGGCCAGGCTTCGACATCTACCCCAACCTAACGGTGGTCTCCTCCCCTGCCCCATCCACCTGCCTGGTAACGACCGGCGTCGAAGGCGGCTCCCTGAATGTGCGCGCTTGTCCGGGTACGCATTGCTCTGTTGTGCAGGTCGTGCACGAAGGCGACCGCCTCCAAGTCATCTCTGAATCCGATGGTTGGTGAACATTGGCAAAGGGTGGGTCAAGGCGAATTTTTGCAGAAAGGATGGATAAAAATCTAAAGATGAAGGAGGTCTGGGAAAAGTTCAAAACATTCTTGATTGCTTTTACCAAAGGCATGCTGCTGGCCGTGCTGCTGGTTCTGCCCTGGTTGATGCGCCTGATTGCCGTGCTGCTCTGGCTGACTGGCGGCCCCCTGGCCATGGAGGCCATTCGCACGATTTATAAGCCGTTCACGCCGTCAGGCGCGGTTCTCGCCTTGCAGTTTGCGGTCATCTTTCTGATGGTCGCCTGGGCTGGCGTGGCGCTACGGCGTGGCGGCAATTTTTTCTGGGGCAGTCTGGCGGTGAGTGGGGTCGTTCCAACCTTGCTCATCCGTTATGCGCTTCCCTGGTTTTTGGGTTGGCGGCATGGTGACCTGGTTGTCCGCATTTTGCCCCCTGCTCTGTTTGCCCTGGGGCTGATGTATCTCAATTTCCGCTTCCGTTGGTTACGTGAAAAAGGAGTATCCCATGAATGAGTCTGCTCAAACGAATTCCCTGATTGACACCCTGCTGGGCCGCGACGTAGAAACCGATCATGGCGGGCTGACGCTAGGCGATGTCATTGTGCTGATGCTGGACCTGGTGCTGCTGATTTATACAGGCTGGCGGTCCTACGACTTCCTGACCACCTCTGTACCACAAGGGTATGAAATTTTGGCGCTGGTTGGTCTGTGGGGTCTGGACATTGGCGCGGTTGCCTGGTCCCTGGTCTGGATTTTCGGCTCGGCCAGCAAGTATCAGGACTGGGTGTCTATGTTCTTCTTCGTCTTCGATCTGGTCGGTGTGGTGTTGACCTCCCTGACCGACAGTCTGCTGTACGGCCAGGCCGATGGCGTTCTATCCGTCATGTTGAAAGATATTGCAGTCGTGGTGGTGCCGCTGATTGTGGTGGCTAACGTTGTAGCCGGATTCATCTACCATCTGACAAGTCCGCAAACGCGCGAACGCCGGGCAAAGCGCAAGGCTGAACATGAATATCGCCTCAAGATGATGCAAATCCGCAACATGGAGCGCGACCTGGCTTATGCCGAAGCCTATTTGCTGGCCAGACAGGAGATCCTCGACAAAAGCGCGGCCATGGCGAAAATCAAGATGCTCCAAGACCAGATTGAACGTCAAACTCGCATGGCTTTACGTGATCTGACCGGCATTCACGGCCTGACCACCCAGCAAGACATTGAAACGGCTGGACAGGAAAACCTTTCTGCCTTGCAAAAGAAGATCGAAGAATTGAAGCGGGAATTACCGGCAGAACCTGCCGCGGTAACTGCCAGCGGGAACGGTCACGGGCCGCAAGGTGGTGCAGGAGGCGCGGCGGCAGATCCGCTGGGGTACTTTCCAGAAGAGTAAAAAAGATCGAACCCGCATTTATACCTGGCAGTGTGGCTACTGCGGAATTTCCTTTGAAACCACCCACTACGGCAAACGATACTGCTCCCCCCGCTGTAAGGAGCGTGCCTACCGCCTGCGGAAGTACGAGCGGGAAAAAGCCGAAAAACAGGCCGTAGAAGCCAAAGTTTGATGACGGTATACCGTCATCAGACCTCCCCTTGGCCGATGAAAATCACGGATAGCCCCAGGAAGGCGGCTTGTAAGCCTTCCTGAGGGCGCTTTCTTGTCACAAAAAATTCGCCCGATTTTTTTTGTAACAAGGAATTCTGACAGGAAAAGATGAAGATGAACCAAGACGACAAGGCTCTCTTGCAACTGTCCGCCTTCGATGGGGGCCGCCTGCTCGATGCGCTCGACCGCCTGACGCCCGAGGAAACGACCTGGCTGAATGATGTGATGAGCGACAACGGCGCGCCCAATGTCGAAGCCGTTCGGCTGTTCGTGGAACTGGTGAAGAAAGCAGCCAGGCTGTGAAAATCTGGCAGCCAGAAATCCCCCTTGGCTTTCTGGCTGCCAGAAATCGTTGAGTTTCTGACAGGCAGAAATGTATCATGCCGCACAGATGCCGCACGGATGCCGCAGGCGTGCCGCACACATGCCGCACACATACCACGAAAAACATACCTTCAAAAGGTATAATACCTTTCGTGCCGTGCAGATGCCGCACACGTGCCGTACCGGTGCCGCAGGCGTGCCACTCGTGCCACTGCTCTAAAAAAACCGCACTACCTTCCCCCTGGGAAGGTATGGCTCTTGCTATGGAGGTTCGATGACCGTCAATTTACTGCAAATTACCTCTTCGCCCAATCATCCAGGAAAATTCTCGCGCGTTCAGCCGATGACCCCTCAAGCGGCCCAAGCCGAAGCCCAACGGCTGCTTCAGACGGGTTTGAGCAGTTATGTGGAGACGACCCTAACCCTGCTTTATTCGGCGGGCGTCTTACTGGCCAGCCGCTTGCCCGTCAATGAGCGGACTATCCGAAAGTACCACCGACAACGGCTATTGGATCGCCTGCCGTACCTGGGGCAGGAAATCGCGGCGGCTTATCAGCAATGCGGCTTGCCTGCCCCGAAATCGCCTTTGGCATACACCCTGGGCCCGGTTGGACGGGAGATTGTCAAAGAGCGCTTCGGTCATCCGGCGCCAGGCGGATACCTGAATATGCCCTTGACGCGCGTCATGCACGACCTGACGCTCAACGAAATCATTTTCCACCTGGCAGAACTGGCAAAAGACAAGAGCGCGGCTTTTGAGTGGGTGAGCAAATACGAAGCAACGCTTTGGAAAGACAATCAGCCCTTGCTTGAACCTGACGCACTGATACGCATAAAGCGCGGTAATCTAGAAGATGTGTACCTGCTCGAATATCACAATGAGGAAGACAAGCGCGGGCGGGCAGCGGAAAAGGTTCGGCAATACGAAAAGGCTTTGCAAAGCGGTCTGTGGCGCGACCAGTGGGAGGTGGAAACCTTTCCCCCAATTCTCGCCATCTATCGTGACAAAAGCGTTGGGAAGGGATATAACGATGAAATAACCGCCAATCCTGGCAAGGTTGTTTTCTACGGCCGCTCTCTTGCAGGTTTTTTTGAAGATCCGCGCCTCTGGTATGATTTCAAAGGGAAACAAAAAGCGTCTCCGTTCCTCTGGTAGAATCAAAAAAGCCCTGTTAGCGCAGGGCTTTTTCAAAACTCGACGCGAGGCGGTTCGCGTCCATGCCGTAATGATAGCAAAAGCCGCCTCGCGTGTCAATTCACGGAGGCGATATGCTTTTTAATTTCAAAAACCCTCATGGTTATTTGTCAGTACTGTGGCTGGTTTTTTCTGGCATGGTGATATTTCGGTTATTGTTCAGGATAGAAGATTTGGACTGGGTCATTTGGGGCTCGTTTCTCTTGTTTCTCTTCACCACTGGCTTTGTGTTCGGACTGGTACGGCACAAGGAAAAAGGTCATCCGCTGGTGGATGACATAACACCTGTGCAAAATGACCTTCATTCAGAAGACGCACCAGCCTGGTTGACTGCCTGGCAAAAAATTCCAGACACAGACCCGAGAAAGCCGATTGCGAAAATGTGGTGTGAATTTGCTGAAGCAAGCGAGATCGCTCAGACTCTTTTTGTCGCTAAAAAAACCGTCTATAACGCAGTTTCAGACCTGCGGCGTCTCTATGGTTTACCTACGGACAAGGATCGCAAAGAATACTTGAAAAAAATCAGGAAGTGCCCTAGGGAATTCCAGGAAGTAGCCTAGCGGCTAAATTTCTTGTAAAAAATGACGATGGAAGCCATCGTCATTTTTTATTTTTCTCAAAGAGAGGACAAATGACGAAAAAGACCAGGTTCTATATCTCCGTTACAGATGACATCAAAAAGGCCTTACTTCTGCTCTCTAAACGCGAACTTCGGGACCCGCGTGAGCAGGCCGTTTTTCTCATTCGCCAAAAACTGGAAGAACTTGCCTTACTTGAAAAAACCGAACAATCAGAAAGGAGTACTGCCAATGACAACAACGATTGACAACAAAAATGCCCCCGTAACGGCGGGGGCGGAAGGGGGGCAGGGGAAAAGTTTCCCCTGGACGGACAATCAAATTATACCCCCGAATTGACCCTGCGCGCTTTGGAATTGCTGCAAAAGACTCTCCCGCCTGATGTTTTTGAGTCCATGATGCGGACGTATCAGCACAAACTTCAGGAGCGGTTAAGCGGCAACGGAGATGAGCAAGACGTAAACACCGAAGCGCTGCTCCCGCCGCTTCGGACCATTCCGTCCTGGAAAATCATGCAAACAGATTACGCCGAATCCGTCTGGCTTGTGAAAAACTATCTCGTCAGCGGCGTCTGGTTTTTGTACGGCAAGCCGAAAGTAGGCAAATCCTGGCTGGCGGGGCAACTGGCTTTCGCCGTAGCCGCAGGCGGAAAAGTGTTTGATAAAGACGTGAAACAGGGGAAGGTCTTGTATCTTGCATTGGAAGATGGAGAACGCCGCCTCAAAAAGCGCATGCGGCTCCAGCACTGGACGGAAAACGCTCTACGCTATATTGACTACATGCTTCCCAAAGACTTTCGAGACCAGATAGGCTGTCTGAACAACGGCGGCGGCAAACGCTTGCTGGCTCATATCGAAAGGCAGGATTATCTGCTGACCATCGTGGACACCTTCAGCCGCGCCGTCAATCTGAATCAACTGAAAAGCGAGTTGATGACCGACGCGCTTTCGCCATTCCAGGAATTTGCCCAGGCGAAGAACCGCGTAATTGTCTTTGTGGATCACGAACCCAAACGCAACGAAGAAGGCGATTCGGCGATTACCGCCCTGTACGGCGGTGTCGCCAAAGTGGGCGTAGCAGATGGTGTTTGGCGACTCTACAAAGAGCGCGGCAAGGGCGTAAAGATAGACATCGAGGGCCGCGACCTGGAAGATGCCTATAGCCTGAAACTGCGTTTTGACCGCTCTCTGTGCTACTGGTACAGCGAAGGGGATGCGGAAACTATCGAAATCACCGAGCGCAGGCGTGAGATTTTAGACGCTCTGGCTAACCTGGGAAAATGCACGCTCTCCCAGTTGGAGGACGCAACAGGGCAGCCTAAAGGCCATTTGCACACCAGGTTACAAGATTTGGCCATGGAGGGATTGGTAGTCCGCCACAAAAATGGCAACAACGTTTTATACGAACTTCGTGAGGACGGCTAAAAGAGCCAAAACAGCCCTGAAATGCCCTCCAAGAGCGTTAAAAAGCAAACCTGTCTAAACAAATGGTTGCAGCAGTTACAACTGTTACAACGGTTCACCTGCATTGATATATTTTTTCTATGTAACCGCATGAACCGCTGTAACTCCTGTAACGCCTGTCACGCCGAATTTTGACGAGGTACAACGATGGACGCCAGAGAAATCAATCAGACCTATGACTTGCTGACACTGGTTCAGCAGGATACCCGTTTGAAAAAATCGGGAGCGTACTACATCGGTCCCTGTCCCTTTTGCGGCGGGCGCGACCGCTTCAATCTCACCCAAAAGGCAAACGGTTGGCGCTGGTTTTGCCGTCACTGCGCCAACGATGGTTACAAAACCTCGCTGGATTATGTCATGCGGCGCGAGGGGGTTGACTTCAAACAGGCGCTCGAACGTCTGGGCGGGAACGCCGCCCTTGCCCGACGCAAGCCCGCAGAGCCGCCCGTTTCGCTCCCTGACAACCCGCCTGCTGCCCGCTGGCAGGAGCGGGCCAGGCAACTGATGAAACGCGCCGAGGCTGCTCTGTGGGATGGACGCGGCGAAAAAGCCCTTGCCTGGCTTCATGCTCGCGGTCTGCATGACGAAACCATCCGCGCCGCACACCTGGGCTACATCCCGCAAAGTTTTAGCGATAGCCCCGAAGTCTGGGGCAAGCCAAATGACGACCCGCGACCATTGTATTTGCACAAAGGTATTTTGATACCCGGAATTGTTGCGGGCCAGGTCTGGTATTTGAAAATCCGCATTTACAACCCTGCTGCCCCCAAAGACAAGTACAGGGGCGTGCGAGGTAACAGAAGCGCTTTGTATCTGGCCGACTCTATCGCCCCCGGCCTCCCAGCCGTTTTTTGCGAAGGCGAATTTGACGCGCTTTTGCTAAAGCAGGAAATCAAAGACCTGGCCAGCGTCATCACGTTGGGCAGCGCGACCAACAAACTCAACCTCGCCACCTGGGGCATTTACCTTTTGCGTCCATCGAGTTTTTTGATTGCCTATGATGCCGATGCTGCGGGAGCGCGCGGCGGCGATGACCTGACCTGGCTGCATGACGCTCGACGGCTTTGGGTCCCTGCGCTGCGTCCTGGTGACAAAGACTTGACCGACTTCCACAAAAGCGGCGGCAATTTGTACAGCCTGGTCGAAAGCGCCCTGCGTCCTGAAGCGCCCATCTTTGTCACCTGGCAGGCAGAGAGTTCTCCTGCAACAATTCATGGGCAGTACTGGCGCAATCCCGATAACACTCTGGAAGCGTTTTACCTGCCCGATGAATTAGACCTTTGCCTGAACATCATGAATGTAAGCGCATAGAACAGTGAAAGGAAATGACCATGTCCCGCCAAAGCCCTGAGATGTCATTGCAAGAGCATCCTGGAACAAAATTCCAGGACCTGACAGCAGCACAGCGATACAGCCTGAACGAAGCCGCCTCCGACCTGGTGGCTATCATCCAAACACTGCTTGACGCGGGCATTCTGGTCAGTCAAAACGGAAAAATCATCCCATCTGCTATGAAAGGATAAGACACCATGCCCGATTACATGCCTCCTCCCTCTACTTTGAAGCCTGGCTCAATCGTATGGGCTTACCTGCGAGATTCAGGCGGACCCAACCAGGAGCAAAGCGTGCCGCAGCAAGAGGCTGAAATCCGCGCCTATTGCAAACGTCATGGGCTGGTACTGACCCGCCTCTTTGCGGACGTGGGAAAATCAGGCGGAAGCGTCATTCACCGGAACAGTTTTCTCGAAATGATGGATTTAAGCGAGGATGAATCCCTGCGCCCCGCCGGGTTGCTGCTGTGGAACTTTGCCCGCTTCTCGCGGGACGTGGACGACTCGGACTACTACAAAGCCACCATCCGCAAACGCGGCATTGTCATCCATTCGCTTACAGACCCGATTCCTGAGGGTCAATGGGCGGGCGTCGTTGAAAAAATCATAGACATTGCCAACGAAGAGAAGCGGCGGCAAAATTCGCGGGATGTCAAGCGCGCCCTGGAGAGTCTCGTCAGGCAGGGATACGCTCCGGGCGGCACGCCCCCGCGCGGGTACAAATCCGTCCCCGTCGTGATAGGCGTCCGCGCCGACGGCAGGCCGCGTACCGTCTCGAAATGGGAACCCGACCCGGAGTTGTGGGACCTGGTCAAACTGGCATGGCAGTTGCGGGCTGAAGGCAAAACGTATGGCGAAATCACCCGCGCCACGCAAGGGAAGATATACAAGTCGGTCAACTGCTGGATTACGTTCTTTTCGAACAAGTCCTACCTGGGAATCGGCAAGTGCGGGGACAAAGAATTTCCCAATCACCACGAAGCCGCGATAGACGAGACCACCTGGGCGGCGGTGCAGCAGGTTCAAAAAGCCCATCCGCGCAGTGGACTGCGCCATCCGAGAAGAATCGCCTACCCCTCCCTGCTGGCGGGACTGGCGCGGTGCGCTCATTGCGGCTCTTCGATGGTGTATCACGCTCAGACTTCGCGCAACTGGCCCTATTACATTTGCGGAAAGCGCGACCGGCAAAAGGCATCTAAAAGTTGCGATGGGCGGCGAATCAACGCCCGCAAGGTCAATGCCCTGGTATTGGAGGCTGTCTTGCATCAGGTGCTTACCCCCGATTACTTCAACGCCCTTTTGCAGGAAGTGCAAAACCAGATGTCTGATGTCGCTTCGCTGGAAGCCGAAATTGAAGAAAAGCGGAACGACCTGCGCAGCGTGGAACGGGCCATCTCCAATTTGCTGGAACTGGCGGAAGCGTTTGGCGTGGGCGCCGCCCTGGACCGCCTGAAACAGCGCGAGGCGGAACGCTCACAACTCGTGATAGAAATCCAGACCCTCGAAGCGCGGCGGGACCTTCAGCGGGTGGAGGTCACCCCCGAGGCGCTTGCCCTGGCGTTGGACGTCTGGCGGAAGCGCATTCTGAATGCCCAGGAATCTGGCGATGTCGCCGCTTTGCGCAACCTGCTCGCCCATTTCGTGGACAAAATCGAGATGGATTACACCAGCGTAAAAATCTGGTACACCTACCCGTTGAAGAGCCTGAACCGGCCCGAAAGCGCCCTCTTGAACGGCGACGCGCCCTTCAGCGGGAGCATGGTCGTTTCGATGACCTCCCCCGCCTCGGGCATGGACTTCTCCCGTAGCCTGGTAGAAGCGTAGGACAAGTCTTCAGACTTGTCCTGCCACGGCTCGGCGCGTTTCCCCCTCCGTCCTGCGGACACATCCCCCAAATCCACAGGATTCGGGGGATGCAGGGTGGGGGTCCTACGGCTTGCCGGGGCAGGTGGCGCAAACCGTCCGCGAATGAAGCCACGAATGCACGAACTCTGGCCGTCCCTTCGCAGCGGTTTCATGGGACAGGTCTCCGACCTGTCCGCGCAAGTCGAAGACTTGCGCTACGCCAGTATCCAGGGACCAGGCGGTCTTCCCGTTGGCCCTGGAAGTGGGAGGGGAGGGCTTTGAGCAGGTCGCAGGCGAGGGAGGCGAGGAGGTTGAGGAGGAAGTCGGTGAGCATGAGAGATTCCAAGAGAGAATGGTGGTGCGCAAGATCCCTTAGCGTTTTTGGGAAAGAGACTCGCCCAATTCTTGCAGGCTATTTCTTTTTTCCAAACAAATGCAGAAATAAATCTACCAGCGCCTGGGGACGAATCACTCCCGATACTCCCAGCGCAGCCAGCAACGCCATCAACGCCAGTTGAACCAGCATCCAGACATCGCCAGTTCCTGAATACCGAATGAAGAGTCCCAGCGCTCCCAGGATTCCCGCCAGCGCTACCAGAAATGCCGCCAGCCGAAGCCACAGAAGAGAATTCTTGCCTGTTGGACGCTCGCTTGGAGAAGTCAATTTTTCTGCAGGGTGATTGACTTCAATTCTTACATGACTTTGTGAGTTATGGCCGATTACATTGCCAATGCCGCTGACATTGCCAGTGGTCAGGTCCGCTTTTTTCCCTTGCGGGGAAGAACGCCTGGATGGCGTTTGCTTGCTTTTCATGGTTCAACCTCCTTTTTCGTCACTCTGGATTCCAGCCAGTTTTTCTTTTAAAACCATTGCGTCATGGTCTCGTCCCAGTTCTTCGTATATTTTGAGCGCCCGCTCGTAGTACTGACGTGCCTCCCCATACTCCCCCAGCGCATGGGCAACATCGCCGAGACGATAGAGATTGAACGCCACGCCGTCCCTGCGTCCCAGTTCTTCGTATATTTTGAGCGCCCGCTCGTAGTACTGACGCGCCTCCCCATACTCCCCAAGATCATGAGCAA
>Ga0272448_1008677_pt1 | contig 10530 bp, 1 predicted proteins | sample YNPCB0191_FD_202220 | JGI IMG/M metagenome (GOLD analysis project Ga0272448, IMG submission 202220) | Hot spring sediment microbial communities from Yellowstone National Park, WY, United States - YNP-CB-019-1 | ecosystem: Environmental > Aquatic > Thermal springs > Hot (42-90C) > Sediment... | reverse complement strand
AAACTTGCCAGCAGATGCTCTTGCGTGAGCAGGATCGCAACCGCCGCGTCCTCCAGCATGAAAGCCAGGCGTTCGGATGGATACGATGGATCGAGCGGCACATAGGCCCCACCCGCCTTGAGCACACCCAACACAGCCACGATCATATCGAACGAGCGCTCACAACAAACCCCCACCAGCGTCTCCGGCTTCACGCCCAGCTTTTGCAGGTAGTGGGCCAGTTGATTCGCCCGCCGATTCAATTCCCCATAGGTGAGACTCTGACCCTCGAAGGTCAGAGCTACAGCATCCGGCGTTCGCTCTGCCCAGGACTCGAAAAGCTCATGGATGCACTGTCGATCAGGATAAGGTTTGGCGGTCGCATTCCATTCAACGACGATCTGCTGCCACTCGCGCCGTGAAAGCATCGGCACGTCCACCAGGCGCGCTTCCGGCGCATCGGCCATACCTGTCAGTAGTGTTGACAGATGACCCAGCATGCGCTGGATTGTCTCGCCGGCAAAGCGTTTCCGGTCATAGGAGATCTTGAGCATCAGGCCATCGCCAACACCGGCGACCACGGTCAGGGGATAGTTCGTCCGCTCAAACGAGCGCACATTCTCAATGCGCACACTGCCCGCCATCGCTTCCAGGGTGCTATCCACGGGGTAATTCTCGAAGACCAGGATGCTTTCGAAGAGCGGCAGGCTGCGGGGGACATCGCTCCAACCCTGCACCTGAAACAGGGGCGTGTACTCGAATTGGCGCAATTCGGCCTGCTGATTCTGGAGATTCTGCAGCCAAGAAGCAAGCGACAACTCAGGCGCCACCTGGACACGCACCGGCAGTGTATTGATAAACAAGCCGATCATGGACTCGGCGCCGGGTAGATCGGGCGGTCGTCCCGATACCGTTGCGCCGAAGAGCACATCGTCCTCGCCACTGTAGCGGCTGAGCAAGAGCGCCCAGGCAGCCTGAACCAGCGTATTCACCGTCACATGTTGCTGCCGCGCCAGCGTCTGCAAACGGGTTGTTGTCTCAATGCTGAGCCTTGTCTCTTCCTCGCCATAGCCGGCGGCCTGCTGGTCGTTGTCAGGCAGCCGATCAACGGTCAAGGGAGTCGGCGCGCCGAACCCCCGCAGAGTCTGCCGCCAAAAAGCCTCGGCTTTGCCGATGTCCTGTTGTTGAAGCCAGGCGATATAGTCGCTGTACGGGCGGGCCGGCCCAAGGTCGGGTTGCCGACCTCGGCGTAGGGCTTCGTAGGACGCGAACACCTCGCGGAAGAGCAGGGGAATAGACCAGCCGTCGAGCAAGGCGTGGTGGTGGTTCCAAACAAAGCAATAGCTGTCGTCGGCTGTGCGGAACAGGGCAAGACGCATGAGCGGCGCCTGATCCAGGACAAAGCCTTTCTTGCGGTCCGCTACCAGGAACTCTTCCAGTCGGGCATGCTGATCAACGGGTGACAGGTTGCGCCAGTCCGCCTGTTCCACCGGCAGGCTGACTTGTCGCTCTACAACCTGCACCGGCTCTTCGACCCCTTCGATGAGGAAGCCCGAGCGCAGAACCTGGTGGCGATCAACGACCTGCTGCCAGGCCTGCAGGAAAGCAGAAACGTCCAGCTCTCCGCGCAGCGTGCAGCTCGTTTGCTCGACATAGACTTCGGAATCGGGCGCATATAAGGTGTGAAACAACATCCCTTGCTGCATGGGTGACAGCGGATAGATGTCTTCGATGTTTCGTGGGCTCATTGTTGTTCTCTGTCCTTAAGCTTTGCCATAGCGAGCAAGCAGCTTGTCGAGCTGTTTCTGATCCACCTTAAGCAGGCGGAAATCTGACGGCGTGTAGCCGCCCGCCTCTGGCGAACGACAATGGTCAATGAGTGTGCGCAAGGCAGCAGCGAAATCGTCGGCCAGCCGCTGAACCGTTTCCCGCCTGTGGATGTGTTTGCTATACGTCCACACGATCTGCATTCGGCCTCCGACGACGGCGGCATTGACGTCAATGAGATGACTGCGCTGGCCACGCGGGCTGCGCGCCGGGCCGATCTCCTCACCAGCGACGGCAAACAGGCTCTCCGCCGGCAGCGTCTGGTCAAACTGACCAAGATAGTTGAAGCTGATGTCAGCTCGGGGCAGGGCTTTCAAACGTGCAGCTACCTCGCCGTCGCCATTGAGATAACGCAGTTGACCGAAACCGATGCCTCGCCGCGGAACGGTCCGCAGTTGCTCTTTGATTTGCTTGAGAGCTTCGCCAGGATTGCTCGCCTGGGACAATGCCAGGTGCACCGGGTAGACCGCAGTGAACCAGCCAACGGTGCGCGAGACGTCCACACCCTCAAAGAGGTCCTCGCGGCCATGCCCTTCGAGATCAATAACCACATCGGGCCAACCGGCCCATGCACCATAGGCCTGAACCAGCGCCGTGAGCAAGGCGTCGTTGATCTCCGTGCCATAGGCCTGGGGAACGTCGTGTAGTAGCGCCTTTGTCTCCTCAGTGTCGAGCAACACCTCGATGTTGCACGCCGCTGCCTCACTGTTGTCACCATTGCTAAAGTCCGCGGGCAGTGGCGCGGACCGCGCCTGGCCAATGCTCAGCCAATAGGCGAGCTCACCCTGCAGCGCCTGCGACTGGGCATCGGCCAGCAGTCGCTCTGCCCATACCTTGTACGATGTGGTCTTGGGCGGTAGTCGAACAGCCGTACCGCTCCGAAGCTGGGTATAGGCTTGCTGAAGGTCTTCCAGCAGGATGCGCCATGAGACGCCATCAATCACCAGATGATGGGCAGCCAGCAGCAATCGGGCCGTCCGGCCGGGCCCGCGGTCGAAATAGGCAAGCCGCAGCAACGGGCCACGCTCCAGATCCATGCTTGCCTGCACCTCAGCCGAACGGGCGGCAATCTCACCAGGCTGGCGATCTTCAGGAATGCCTGAGATGTCCTCCCACAGCAGAGGGACGGCGCCATCCGGCGCTGCATACATCTGTTGCCAACCATCGTCATTACGCACAAAGCGCAGACGCAAGGCATCGTGGTGTGCAAGGATATGACCGACGGCAGCTTCCAGAAGTGAGCGATCCAACGGCTCGCGCACCTCCAGCAGAAGCGCCTGATTATAGTGGTGTGGATCAGGCAGGTCTTGCTCGAAGAACCAGCGTTGAATAGGCGTCAGCGGCGCCGGGCCTTCGACAATGCCTTGCTCTGCCTGTCCGGTGTGAGTGGGTTGTGCCAGTGCCGCCAGCCCCGCCACAGTCGGCGCCTGGAAGAGCTGTCTGGGCGTCAGATGCAAACCGGCCTGGCCGGCTCTGGCGATCACCTGAATGCTCAGGATCGAGTCGCCGCCCAATGCGAAGAAGTTGTCGTTGATCCCCACCCGTTCGATACCCAGCACCTTTGCCCAAATGTCGGCCAGTATCCTCTCCGTCTCGTTGCGCGGGGCCACAAACCCCGTACGCGTCGCGGCCTCTGCTTCTTGCGGGGTAGGCAGGCGGCGACGGTCAACCTTGCCGTTGGGCAGCAGGGGCAGGGCATCGAGAGGAACGAACAGCGTTGGCAGCATGTATTCCGGCAGCCTTGCGCTCAGGTAGGAGCGCACATCGTCTATGTCCAGGGCTGTGGACTGAGCGGGCACAACATAGGCAACCAGGCGCTGCATGCCAGAGGTGCCCTCCACCTCATGGGCCAGCACTACCGCTTCCTTGACCATCGGATGCTGCCTCAGCACCGACTCGATTTCGCCCAGCTCGATGCGGAAGCCGCGCACCTTGACCTGGCCATCGGCCCGACCCAGGAACTCGATGTGGCCGTCGGGGCGATAGCGGGCAAGGTCGCCGGTCCTGTACAGTCGTCTGGGGATTGCCGATGCCGGCGAGACACCGGGAATCTCAGAACTGAAGGGGTCGGGGATGAACTTCTCCGCGGTCAACTCCGGCTGATTCAAATAGCCGCGGGCCACGCCAACGCCGCCGATATACAACTCACCCACAACTCCCACCGGTACGGGCTGCATGTGCCGATCCAGCACATAGACCTGGACGTTGGCGATCGGTCGCCCAATGGGCACCTCGGCGCGGTCGGTGGACATGCTCAGATAGGGATCATAGAGCGTGGCGACAATGGTGCCTTCAGTCGGCCCATAGCCATTGAGCCAGGCAACGTCACCGGCCAGCCTGCACCAGGTGGCATAGCGCTCTGCCGACGCCTTCTCGCCGCCGACAACCACCAGGCGCAGCGACGGCGGTAACGGCTTATTCAGAAGTGACAGCTCGTAGACCCACTCATGCCAGTAGGCCGTCGGCAGATCCAAGACCGTGATGTGCTCCTCCTCGATCAATCGCACCAAATCGGATCCGGTGAGTAGCTCACCCGCGGGACGTAGAACCAGGGTCGCGCCGCTGTACCACGTGGGGTAGATCTCCTCGGCAGCGGTGTCGAAATTGATGGTGGCAAATTGCAGCACACAGTCGGCGGCCTGCAAGCGAAATGCCTTGAGCATGGCCGTATTATGATTGACGACCCCGCGGTGCGGGACAAGCACACCCTTGGGTTTGCCCGTTGATCCCGACGTATAGATAACATAGGCCAGGTTGTCCGGTGTGACCGTGCAGATCGGATTCGCGCCACTCTCACCAGCTATTGTGGGCCAGTCGGCATCGAGCTGTATAATCTCACCAGCCGTGGCAGGCAGGTCATTGACCAATCGTTGCTGTGTCACCAGCACCTGTAGTCGGGCATCCTCCATGATGTAGGCCAGACGCTCCTTGGGATAGGCCGGATCGAGCGGAACGTAGGCCCCGCCGGCTTTGAGGATACCCAGCAAGCCGACCATCATGTCTATCGAGCGTTCGGCGCAGATGCCCACCAGCGTGTCTGGACCCACGCCGCGCTTGCGTAGGTAATGGGCCAGGCGATTGGCGCGCTCATTGAGCTGACGGTATGTGAGGTGTCGCTCACCCCCATCGGTGACTTGGCGGGCGGGCGCGACGACGGCAACCGCGTCTGGTGCGCGCTCGGCCTGCTGTTCAACGAGTTGGTGGATGCACAGCTTGTCTGGATAATCAGCCGCCGTATCATTCCACTCAAAGAGAATCTGGTGTTGTTCCCATTCGCTCAACAGCGGCAAACGGTCAATGCTTGTCTCCGGTTGGGCAGCGATACCCTCCAGTAGCCTGGTGAAATGCTCGATCATGTGCTGGATGGTGGTTGCATCGAAGATGTCGGTGTTGTATTCCATCACCCCGGCCATGCCACCATCTGTCTCTTCTAGCGTCAGAGTTAGGTCGAACATTGAGAGGCCCGACTCGACATCAATCGTGCTCAGAGTGAGACCGGGTAGTTGCCGCTGCTTCATGGGAGCGTTTTGCAGCACGAACATGACCTGGAAGAGCGGTGAGTGGCTCAGGTTGCGCTCGGGCTGGATGGTATCCACCAACATCTCGAATGGCACGTCCTGATGAGCATAGGCTTCTAGAGCCGTGTCACGTACCCGGCGCAGTAGCTCGCGGAAAGTTGGCTCACCAGCTAGGCTGGTACGCATGGCCAGCGTGTTCACAAAGAAACCAATCAGGTTTTCAATTTCGGCGCGGTTACGGTTGGCAATCGGTGTTCCGACGCAGATATCATCCTGGCCACTGTAGCGGTAGAGGAGAGTTTGATAGGCAGCCAACAGGGTCATGAAAAGCGTTGCGCCCTCTTGTTGCCCCAGTACCTTGAGCCGCCGCGTGAGAGCTGACGAAATGGCGAAGGGAAGGTGCGCCCCATGCGTGGTTTGCACCGGTGGACGCGGCCGGTCAACAGGTAGGTTCAGCAGCGGCGGAAGGTCGGCCAGTTTGCGCTTCCAGTAATCAACGTGTGTTGCCAGCACATCACCCTGCAGCCACGAACGCTGCCAGGCGGCAAAGTCGGCATATTGAATGGCGAGCTCAGGAAGGGGTGAGGGCTGACCCTGGACAAAAGCCTCGTAGAGGGCCGCTATCTCGCTGATCAGAACACCCATTGACCAGCCGTCGGAAACGACGTGGTGCATGGTGAACAGGAGGATATGTTCACGTTCATCCAGGCGTAGCAATGTGGCGCGCACAAGTGGGGCGCGAGACAGGTCGAACGGTTGCTGTGCATCCTGACGGGCCAGGCGGAGGGCTTCTATCTCTCGCTCCGCCGCAGGGAGTTGGCGCAGGTCTACCAGTGACAATTCAATGGTCAGCTCAGGCGAGATGACCGGCACAGGTTTGCCGTCCACCGTGGTCAGCGCAGTGCGTAGAATTTCGTGTCGCCGCGTAACCTCACTGAGGCTGCGCTGCAAGGCGGCCACATCAAGCTCGCCGACAAGACGAACGGCTGTCGGGATATTGTAGAGCGCGCTCTGTGGGTCGAGCTGATCCAGGAACCAGAGACGCTGCTGGGCAAAGGACAACGGCAGAGCACCCTGGCGCGGCACAGGCTGGATGGGCGGTACCTCCAGACCGTCTCTTCGCTGGCGGGCCTGTTCTACAGCCTGGGCAAGGCCGGTCACGGTTGGTGTTTCGAAAAGGACGCGCAGCGGCACCTCGACTCGGAAGACATCACGCACACGAGACATGATTTGTGTAGCGAGCAGGGAATGGCCGCCCAGGTCGAAAAAGTTGTCGTTGATCCCCACCCGCTCGACACCCAGCACCTGCGCCCATATACCGCATAGCACGTCCTCGACCGGCGTGCGCGGGCCGACATACCCCTCACCGGTACCCTGTGCCCCCCATTCCGGCGCCGGTAGGGCGCGCCGGTTGATTTTGCCGTTTGGTGTCATCGGCAGACTCGACATGGGCACGAACGCCGAAGGAATCATGTAGTCGGGAAGAGCAGCCTTGAGATGCTGGCGCAACTCGGTGACTGGGAGGATTCCCGTCTGCTCGGTGTTGGGCACAACGTAGGCTACCAAGCGCTTGTCGCCGGGCACATCCTCACGTACGGTGACCACCGTCTGCTTCACAGACGGATGCTGGGCCAGCACAGCCTCAATCTCTCCCAGCTCGATGCGGTAGCCGCGCAGCTTCACCTGATCATCAACACGCCCAAGATACTCGATATTGCCATCCGCCAGGTAGCGGACAAGATCGCCCGTCTTATATAGCCGTGCTTCAGGGGTGGCGCTGAATGGATCGGCGATGAAGCGCTCGGCGTTCAACTCGGGGCGATGCAGATAGCCGCGGCCCACGCCGACGCCGCCAATGTATAATTCACCCGGCACGCCGATCGGCACGGGCTGGCGATGCTTATCGAGAATGTACACGGTACGATTGTCCATCGGCCGTCCGATAACCGGTCGCGACGGGTAATCGTTCACACAGCAGGTCGTCGAGTCAACGGTGCATTCCGTCGGCCCGTACATGTTGTAGAAGAAGGTATGGGTAGCGGCTGCCAGGGTTCGCCACATGCCCTCGTCAATGGCCTCGCCGCCGGGCAGCACAATACGCGGTGCCCAGTCGGTGTTATTCAACAGGCCTGCCTCCAGCAGCATCTTAAGCTGCGATGGGACGCAGTCAACCACGTCCATTTTGTGCCGTGCCAAATAGGTCAGCAGAGCGTGACCATCACGCCGTATTGATTCCGGCAGCACGTAGAGTGTGTGCCCGTAGATCAGCATCACGAGCTGCTGAACAGAGGCGTCGAATGATACGGGGGCATTGAGTGTTATACGCAACGGGCCGGCCGCATGGCGGGTGTAGATGGAGCGATGAAGACCCGCCGCAAGGTTCAGCGCCGAGCGATGATCAATGACAACCCCCTTGGGTTTTCCGGTCGAACCAGACGTGTAGATGATGTAGGCCGCGCTCTCTGCCGTAGCTGCACTAACGGGGTTATCCGTAGATTCTTGCGCTACCCTCTGCCACTGACTGTCCAGACAGAGCACGTGTGCTGTGCGAAGAGGCAGGCTGGCTGCCACATGCTGCTGCGTAAGCAGAACAGGCGTCTGGCTGTCTTCCAGCATCAGGAGCAAACGGTCAACAGGATACGAGGGATCCAATGGCAGGTACGCCCCACCTGCCTTGAGGACAGCAATGATGCCGATGACCAGCTCGAGTGAGCGCTCGATGCAGATTCCCACCAGAGTCTCCGGCCCGACACCCAGACGCTGAAGATAGTGCGCTACCTGGTTAGCCCGGCAATTCAACTGGCGATAGCTTAACGAGTGCCCTTCGTAGACGACAGCCGGAGCATCAGGGGTTCTCTCTACCTGCATTTCAAACGCCTGCTGAACGGTGAGGTGGCAGGGAAACTCGGCCTCGGTCTTGTTCCAGTCAACCAGAATCTGTCGCTTCTCGGCATCGGTGAGCAACGGCAGCATGCAGATAGGTTGGTCAGGGTGGGCAACGATACCTTGCAGCAGCACTTGCCAGTGGCCGATCATACGCACGATTGTCTCTGCGTCGAAGAGATCGGTGTTGTATTCCAGGCCGCCGCTCAACCTGCCGGCATCGTCAACCATGAACATGGTCAGGTCGAACTTGGCCGTGCCGCTGTGGATGTCGAGCTCGGTCATGGTCAACCCGGGCAGGTGCAACGGTTGCACAGGGGCATTATTCAGGGCAAACATCACCTGGAAGAGTGGCGTGTGGCTCATGTTGCGCTGTGGCTGCACAGCCTCCACCAGCATCTCAAAAGGCAAGTCTTGATGCTCGTATGCTCCCTGTGTAACCTTCACGACGCGCCTCAACGCCTCCTGGAAGCTGGGCTCGCCGGACAGATCGGTGCGCAGCACCAGCGTGTTGACAAAGAAGCCGATGAGATTTTCGATCTCGGCCCGCGTGCGATTGGCGATGGGGCTGCCAACGCAGATGTCTTCTTGTCCAGAATAGCGGTAGAGCAAAACCTGGAAGGCGGCCAGCAAGAGCTGGTACAGGGTCACACCCTCGCGACGGCAGAGTGCTTTGAGTGCATCGGACAAGCCTTTGTCGAGTGTGAAAGACTGCGTTGCCCCATTATAGGTAACGGCCGGCGGTCGCGGCCGGTCGGTAGGTAGTTCAAGCACAGGGGGCACATCGGCGAGCTGCTCTTTCCAGAAGGTGAGCTGTGCCTGCAGAACCTCCCCTTGCAGCCAGTTGCGCTGCCAGACGGCATAGTCGGCATACTGAATGAACAGGTCAGGCAGTGGTGATGGTTTGCCTTGCATCTCGGCGGCATACAGGGCGGCCAGCTCTTTGATCAACACGCCCATTGACCAGCCGTCGGCGATGATGTGGTGCATGGTAAAAAGAGCAATGTGGTCTTGCTCGGTCAGACGCAGCAGTGTCGCCCGTAGTAGGGGGCCCTGGCCAAGATCGAAGGGACGGCGTGCATCTTCGGCAGCCAGACGGTGCGCTTCAGCCTCGCGTTCGTTTTCTGGCCAGCCTGTCAGGTCAACGACAGGCAGTGAGAGCTGGAGGGCGGGTGCAATCACCTGCACCGGCCTGTCATTCCTGGTCGAAAATGTCGTGCGTAGGGATTCATGGCGCCGGACGATCTCGTTCAGGCAGCGCTCAAGGCGCGGCACGTCTAGCTCGCCGCTCAGGCGCACAGCCGATGGGATGTTGTATTGCGCGCTTCCCGCTGTCAACTGATCGAGGAACCACAGCCGCTCTTGGGCAAAGGAAACAGGGAAGACATTCGTGTCTCTGGGTTGCGGCAGAATAAGCAGGCGCGCCACATCAATACCCTGCTGCCTTAGCAGGTCGAGCAAAAGCTGGCGTCTTTCCACCGAAAGTGCGGCAATTTGCCTGGCGAGATCGTTTGCGTTCATCACTCTGTACCTGTCCCTGACCTACGATGTCGCATTTTTTGACATCATCTCTCTGACCTGATCGTCGGGCAAATTGCTGACGGCGGCAAGGGCGGCCGCGATGGTTTCCAGGTCGGTAGACATGGTCTTACGCCCTTCTTCGATCCGTTTGGCCAGGCCGGCCACCGTTGGGCTTTCAAAGAGAGCCCGTAGGGGGAGCTCCACCTGCCAGCGGTCGCGTACACGGGCCATTAACTGTGTTGCCAGCAGCGAATGCCCTCCCAGATCGAAGAAGTTGTCCTCTGCTCCCACACGCTCGATCCCTAACAACTGGGCGCATATTGCCGCCACCTCTGCCTCAATATCCGTCCGCGGTGGCACATACACTCGTTCAGTCCCCATTCCCACTGCCGGCAGCGCCTGGCGATCAATCTTGCCGCTGGGCGTCAAAGGCAGCGCCTCGACGACGACAATTGCCGATGGCACCATGTACTCCGGCAGCATCCTGCGCAGGTAGTCGCGCACATCTGCAACCTCAGGTCCCGGCATCTTGTCAGGGACAATATAGCCGACCAGACGCTTGTCGCCGCTTTGCCCGATCTCGCGCACAACCACCACGCCTTCGCGCACACCCGGACACTGACGCAACACCGCCTCAATCTCGCCCAACTCGATGCGGAAACCACGCACCTTCACCTGGGCATCCACCCGACCGACAAACTCAAGCTGGCCGTCGGGACGATAACGCACTATGTCGCCAGTCTTGTACAGACGCCCGGAGAGTCCCAATGCCCGCGAGACATCGGCAATCTCGCCAGCAAAA
>Ga0272448_1008675_pt1 | contig 10532 bp, 15 predicted proteins | sample YNPCB0191_FD_202220 | JGI IMG/M metagenome (GOLD analysis project Ga0272448, IMG submission 202220) | Hot spring sediment microbial communities from Yellowstone National Park, WY, United States - YNP-CB-019-1 | ecosystem: Environmental > Aquatic > Thermal springs > Hot (42-90C) > Sediment... | reverse complement strand
GGGAGCTCGCCGCCTTCGACCTGAATAGGACCGCCATCAGGGCCAACATGCTGCGCTTGAACAAAATCCCTCCTGCCCCAACGCAACGGCACACGCCGTTCAAGACGCCATGCCGCTGCCTGCCACTGTCCGTTCGCTGCGGCGCTCGCGATTATCTGCAAATCACGCAGTTCCGCCTCAGCCGTTGCTTTTAGGATGGCGTCGGCAAAACGCCTGTAGATCCCCCGTCGGGAACTCGCGCCCCTCCGAAACCATTGATACAGAGTCTCTTTGTGAACGCCCGCGTACGCTGCTGCTGTTTCGACGTAGTTGCCAGCGCGCACAAGCACGCAGATTTTGTCAATCAAATCGTCAGTGAGCTTCGTGCGCCGACCTGGCTTGCGCACTTTCGGCGGCGCGCCGGATGGATACGGGCTGGTTGGGCCCGTGTACTCGACTGCCCCGCCGGTTTGGAGCGGTTCAGTTGCCGCTGGTGTGTTGTCAATCGGCATAGGATGTTACGACTGCTTTGGCTGAGTGTGGCCGGACTCGGCGTCATGCTGTTCGAGGAGGGCCTTTGCAGCCTTCAGTAATTCGGCTATTGCAGTGCCGCCAGCGCGAATGTTTTTAATCCTGCCGAACTGAGCAACAGAGCTCACAAACTGGTCCCATTGGGATTCATGGCCGACAACCATCAGGTCCACATGCTCATCGTATTTTTTGAGCCATTCAAGCACGCGATCGAATTGATGCGGCAAGAACATGAACAGCAAGCACTTTTGCTCGAACTCGAGGGTCGGCGTGAGGATTTGAATGTCAGCGAACTTTTTGTCCACAGGGAGTGCGTCCTGCGGGATGCCGGTCGAAAGGAGGTCGTCGGCGTTGTCGATCAGCCGGAGCATTTCAGCGAGGATGTCCTTGTCGTCAAGGCCGACGAGCGCGTTATGCGCGAGCTGCTTTGCGATCATCTGGGACCGGGTCATTTCAGCGCGGTCGATCAGGACCCAAGCTGTGGTGATGCCTGCGCGGAGGGCGGCTTTGCGTCTGTTATGGCCGCTCACGATCCGGATTGGGCCGACGCCCTTCGGTTGTGCGCAGTAGGGGATTGACTCGAGCTTGCCGCGTTTGCGGATGTTCTCGACGAGGGTCTCGAACTCGCGCGGCGGCATCATGCGCGCGTTAATGTCCGACTCCTGCAGCCGTTCAAGCCATACCTCGGCCAACACCATCTCGTTGCCGACGTCAATTTCGCGGATAATCACGCTATCCGCTATTTGTTCACCTTGGTGCTCGTTTTCTGCCATAGCTTTTCCTTCTGTAACCATTTCTTCAAGATTTGTCCCAAGGGACTTTCGTCAATCTCGCAGGCATATGTGAGCCGATACCGACTACCCTCGCGTTCACGGCTCACGAGCTTCATTATGCCACGCAGTCCTTTGGCTTCGTGCAGCCTAGTCCGTTCGATCGTGAACGCCCTGTGCACGCGAGCCGAAATCCAAGAGTTGAGGTACCGGAGCGGTTCGCGCGACGCAGCAATCATTGTTGTAAGCCGGGTCAATCGAAGCGTGGTATGGGGTGCGCCGAATGCGTAGTCGATCAGGATCGCATCGGCGAATTGGCCGCCGGCCCGGCTCTCGCGGACAGGATTGAAGTTGTAGCCGATCACCCCGGCAACCTTGCCGTTTACGAGTACGGCCACCGACTTCTGCGCCCGCCCGCCCTTTATCCTGTGGCACCAAAGCTCCCGGTAGTATTCCGCCGCGTTGTCGCCGATTGAGACAACCTTGATGTCCGACTGTTCGGTTATGTCCTCGGTCGGGGAAATTACGGGAACCGGTAACGGCACAACGCGCCGCTCGGGCGCAATCGCAACCGCCCGCGGACGGTCCTCGGGCAGTACGCTTTGCACAATGTCCGGGTGATTCGCGGTGATGAAAATGAAGAAGTCACAGCGGAGCCGACGGACGTAAACGGGCGTTCCGTGCATGTGCGCCCGGTCGGTGAACTGCTCGCAGAGTAGGAGCGCCTTCCAGTTTGCCGAATCCTCGATCAGTTTCTTGACGTGCACCTCCGGGTCGAACAGTGTGTATGACGGTTCACGCCATGTCAGCCGGCCGCCAGTCGAGTAAAAGCGCTCAAACCCGGACTTGTAACTGGGCGGCGCAGCAAAAATGATCGTGCAGGGATCGTCTTTGACGAGGTTCACGTGATCAAAGATGTCCAGCAACTCGAATGAAATTCCACGTATCCTATTCGCCAACTCGCGTATGGACCGTTCGATACGGGCAACATGCTGTTCCTTCCTTGTCTGCATGTCGTATGCAAACGCCGCTTCCCATGCGATTTTTGATGCCGCTTCCCGCTTCGCAAGGGCCTGCGTAAAAATCACTTCGGCGGCGTCCCTCGCTGGATCACCGGTCATCGGTAACGGCTTGCCGTCGAGTTTGATGTCGAGGTCTCGGAGGTCCCTGCCGGTGACTGCGTACCCAAGGGCAGCAGAAAACAACGTGACATCACTGGTTTCGATCCGGTCCGGCGGATACCCGGCGGCCAAGTAGTATTGGGCCATTGCCAGGCTTCCAGCGCACGGCTCAACGATCCTGTTGTACCCTCGGGCACGGAGTGCCTCCACAACTGTTGCGATAAAGCCTCGTTCCGGCCCGTACGAGTCGGCCAGAGTCAGAATTGTCGGTGCCGCAAATCCGGCCCCTTTTGTTAATGACGATCCACCCATAAAATGGTCCGGCGGGATGGACTTGAACCACCATACACCGCTTAGTCGCAGTTGCTCTATCCAATTGAGCTACCGCCGGTTACACTAATACACGCTTGCAGCCGTTCGATGCGTTTTTGCCCAGATCATACTCCATTACGACAGCAAGGCCCCTCTGCGTGATGAATTGAGCGAGTGTCGTTCGGTGGCAGCCAATCGGCGACGACTCCCAGCAGAGTAGGACTGCGTTTTCGGGTAGTTCCTTCACGATCGACGCCAACTCGCCGCTGACTTCGAGGGCCTTAAGTTGGGCCAGATACCGCTCTTCCCACTCGGGAACGTTGCGAACGGCCCATACCGCGTCATTCGGAGCGAACCTGGGTTCCCACATCATCATCGCCGGGACCCACCATTTTGGTGCTGTCCGGCTTATTCGGACTTGGACGTATTTCGGCGGCAGACGCTTGTACGCGCCGTAATACGCGGTCCATAATCGCTTCGTTTCATTCATTGCGTATCGGTCCAGTTCGAGTCACGTTATCACTGCGAACGCGGAGCGCAAGCGACTGTTTTTGGCGCTGCGTTTACATGCTTTCATCTGAATTACGTTGCGTTTGCTCTCAGCAGTCTGTCGCACCGTCATGTCCAACCATTTACGGTGCAGCCATCGCCGCCATGCTGCTTCGTTCATGCTGAGGGATGCTCGGAGAGCAATCTTTTTGTGTGCAATCATCCCCACTGCCTCGATCACGGCCATTTTTCGCGGTTCGAGCTCGTCCATCTTGTTTGCTTGAGGCCGCAGTCGGGCCAGTTCCGTGGGCTTCACAGAGCGAAGCCGCCGGGTGGCAGTTCAGCCAATCCGGCGGCTGTGGCATGTTCAAGGCTGGCTTGCGCCGCCTTTGTCTGGTTTGGTTAGTGCAGTGTTGGCGTCAGCAGACTCGGAGCCAACGCGCCTGCCGAGAAGCTGCATTGCAACATCGTGATACTCTTCCGCTGTGCGAAGCCGGAACTCGACGTCCCGTTCGAGGCCGGGCCGTTTCTGGTTCCTCTCAGCAAGCGCCCTTGAGATCGCCTCCCGGTAAAGCAGCAACGCCGGAACGATCGGGTCCCGGTAGATCGACCCTGGCGCGAAGTTGCAGATGAACGATGCCCTTTTCAGCAATGAAGCCAAGCTTGCTCCGGCTGTCTTCCAAGTCGGATCGGCCTGGCGAAGGAACTTTTTCAGTTCAGAAGCCAACCAACGCCTGCGCATCCTGCCAGACGCGAGGACGTGCTCCTCGACGGCGTCGTAGTCAATTGCGTTATCTTTGAGAAAGTTCATGGCAGGTATCCCAATTCCAGAAGCGACCGGTAGGGCGGGAGGCCCTCAACCGGCCGCGATCCAATAATGATATGGTCAAGCAACTTTATCTTGAGAACGTCGCCAGCACTCGCAATGCGCCTCGTCTCCCGTAGGTCCGACTCGCTCGGCGTTGGATCGCCGCTCGGGTGCGAGTGTGTGAGAATGATTGAGTGCGCCGCGGCAACGATGGCCGGGCGGTAAACCTCACGCGGGCACATGATGCACGTGTCGAGAGTCCCGATACCGAGTAGAAACATGCCAGTAATGCGCATGCGTGTGTTCAGCGTCCATACGCATATGATCTCGGCGTCCGGGGTCCACCATGGCGCCGTTACCACGATTTTCTTCCATGCCTCGTAAATGCGGTCCGGCGAATCCATCACCGCCTGTCCGGCGGTAACGGGTTGATCGCGTAGCCGGACCACCTTGCATTCAAAGATTTTGTAGGTCTTGGTTGGTTCCATGCGGCACCATCCTTTCCATGTGATACGCCATCGCTCCGCTAAACCGGAACACGCCGTCATCTAGTTGATTCCACCGCAGATCGACAACGACCCCATTGCCGACCGAGAAGCTCACCCTCGCAGAGGGTGGAGCGGCGTAGTCACCGAGCCACTCCATGAGCGCGCTTGGGTCGTAGCCGGCATGTCTCACGATGCAGGTCAGCTCATGTATCGGGAACACCTTGTGATACCGGAGTACTACCTGCTGTAAGCCCTGCTGCAGTGCCTCAAAGCTGGCGTCGTGCCGGAACGGCAGGTTTTGTTGGAGTTCCATCATTGCTCCTGTGTCTGGTTCGCAGTTGCGGTCTGCTCGGCAGGTCCCCTTGGTTCCGCCTCCATCTCGATGAAAAGACGGCAAAGCTCGTGCGCCTCTTCCACCGAGATTTCGATGCCAGCATCGTTCATCTCGGCCCACAAGCCGTCCGCGTCGTTCGCCAGTGCCCCCAAAGCCGTTAGAACAAGCAATCGGTCGTCGAGGTTGAAGTTCCGGACCATGAACTTTTGGAGCCTGTCGAAGGCAGGGTGTTCAGCGAGCCACTGCTTGCGTTGTTCCGACCAATGCTGAAACGCCTCGCTCGGTTCCCTGCCAGCCTTGACCTTTTTCCATGGCCTCGGTCCGTCTCCTGTGTCCCGGAGTACCCTGCCGTCTTTGAGCCATACCAGCCGATCCGCAAGCCGGTCAACGACTGCCAGCTCTGCTTGTTTCGCGCCGTTTTCCTTTGCTTCTTCCTGTTTCATTCCTTGCGTTTCCATCGTTTCGTTTCCTTGCGTTTCCATCGTTTCGTTTCGTTGCGTTTCCATCGTTTCGTTTCGGCGTCTGATCCGCCTTGCCAGCCCGTATCGCTCACTGGTTGCGCCCGCTGTTCGTCGTCCTGCCAACCACGGGAAGCCGGCAGGAAATCAATTAAAGGCTGAGCTTCAATTGCGCTGTTTCTTGAGACTGTGCTTCAGGCTGCCATTCAGCAACTTCCGCATAGCCACGTTCCATCAGGAACCTGGCGAGCTCACTCCTGTGGCACGTCTCCGCGTCCTTTTCGTAGCAGCAAAGGAAGGCGCCGTCCGGCAAAGCCTCAACGATCGCTTTCAGCACCCCCTGCTCGTCGAGGTGCTTAAGTTGGTCCCTGTAGTGGGCCCGCCAAGCAGGGTCATCGACTTCGACTTGCCCCGCCCAAGCCAGCTTCATCCACACCGGGGCCAACTCCTTTGCCTCGATCAGCTTGTCCAGCCAGCTTGGGCGGCTGTTACTGATCTGAACCCGGACGGCCCCCTTTGGAAGGGGCCGCCCGTAATAACTTGTCCAAAGCTTTTTCATATTCATTGTTTGTTTTTTATTTTAGGCCAGCATATCACGTAACTCACTGGGATGCAAGCAGATAAAACGTCTCCAAGCTGATTTTTTTGCGGCAGTTGGCACTGAATTTGTACTGCACCCACTTCAAAATGCATGCCAAGCCGGAGTTGGCACGATTTTTGAATTGGACAATGACCACAAATGGCGTGCCAATGCCGATCCTATTTTTCGGAAAACGCCGTCGTCTGTGGCATCCCTTGGGCCGGTCCGATCGTTCCCACCGAGGTATTTGGGAACTGGCTGTAAATGATGCCGTCAAGCTGTCGATTCCGCAGCGGGGCATTCCATCGTTTGAAGAAAAACGGCGTTCCCGTAGCTGTGCACCGATCCCGAATGGCCCGAGCCCAACCAGGGTCCATCGGTCGTGCGCCCGGCCCTGTCTCGCCGCCGACAATCACCCAGTCAAGCCCCTGTCGGGTGTCCCTGCCGTGCTGCCGGCGGAGGTAGGGAGTTAGGTCTATCGGCCCCAGAAGCGGCTCACATGACACGAAGCGGATCAGAGCGCGGCTTTCGAGGAGGTATGGGATTCGATCGTCTGCGCAGGCTTGGTTTTCAGCCGTCACGCCGAACCAGACGTTGTAGCGGTGCACGCCGGTCGGCAAATGTCCGAACATGTCGCGGTATTTCTCGGCTACAAGTCTGTCCCAGTTGCTGCTGTTCAAAATTTCCCACATGCGGACAGCCCGTTTCGTCAATACTTGGAATGTATGTCGAGGTGACGCGAGCATGACCGCGAATACGCGGGCAACGAAGTCCTCGTCCACGAGCTCGTGGAACAGGTCGCCCATGCTGTTCACGAAGACTATCCTAGGTTTGGTCCAGCGTACAGGTAGCAGAAGCCTGTCTGGCCGAATCTTAACGTTCTCGGTGGCGTTCTCAGATGTCCACGGTTTTGGGCACCAGCCGAAGCGCCGCGCCATAGCCTCAGCGTAACAGTGCATGCAGCCAGCGCTAACCTTGCTGCAGCCGATTACCGGGTTCCAAGTCGCGTTCGTCCATTCGATCTTTGACCCGTCAGACATGGCTTTGCTCCTGAGCGGTCTGCTAGCGGATCGAGCCTGTCATGCCCAGCTGTTTCAGCAACCACCTTGTCCCCGGCTTTGAATCCTTTGCCGCCTGGCGGGCTATTTCCTCGCCGATCGCGCGCGCGAGAGATAGTCTCCAGAGGTTCTTGCGATGCCTACGGGTGCGATTGGGCCTTTTCCTGCCGTTCTTCCCGTAAAGCGGGCAGTCAGCCGTCTTGTGAGGTCCGTAGCAGAAAGCGCACGGTTCGACAGCTCTCAACCGTTTCCAGTTGTATTTCTTGAGTTGCACGTTCGCGCGAATTCCAAGAACGCGTCCAAGGATCGAATCACAGCAACACGCCATCCATTCGCCGAGAGCTTTTCCAGCATCTCGGACTGATCGGGCCGCAAGCGCCCTGTCGGGCTCTTCAACTCGACAGCGCACGGTATTGCGTGGCCGCTTGCGTCCTTGAGCGCAAATGTTAAGTCGGGCCAGCCAGTCCTGCACGTCGTGCGCCGGTCCATCCGGCTGGCGTTCCATGCAATTCCCCACCGATCGAGCACGGCCGTCACCTGTTTCATCAACTGCCGTTCCGCCTTGGCATCGAGTTCCTGCCGTACCTCGTCTTCGGTTCGGCCAAAACGGCCCAACTGTGCCCTATCCGAGTCGCTCATCATTCGGACAAGTCTGGCAGACAGCCATGCTCTGTTAACGCCCATCGTCTTGAGTTGGTACGCTGTTCCATCTCGCCACGTCCGAGAGTAGTCCGAGCGCCCTCGCAGCCCGAACGTTATCATGCACCCACCGGTGATGTTTGCGGCAAAGCGCAACCCACCATCGCGTGTCCAGAAGAAGTAATCCGGCGCGACCGCGGCTGTGATGAACGTCTGTAGCCGCGCGGCGGCAGCCTGGAAAGCTGCATACGGAGTTGGCCGCAAGCCATCTCTTTCGCTCGGCCCTGTACAACCGTTGCAGGCGTTGCCGTTTGCATGAAAGACGTCTCATTTTGGCATTCCGATTGGATGGAATTGGGTTGTCGCGCTTTTGTTCGACGTGGACGGCTTTGGATCATTAAACCCGCCCCAGTTCATGTAGTCATTCCAGTCCACGTATGCGTTGCGGACAGCCCGTTCGATCAGCCAAGGTTGCTTGCAGTAAAACGTCGAGCGCCCAATGTAGGGGTCAATCCCGCTCAGCAACCAGACTCCCACCGCGGTTCGGAGGTGGAAGTTTGAGTCACACTTCACTCCGGCAGCGGCGTAATTTGCGACATAAACATCGCAGGCGCCATTCTGCTCGAAGTAACAGCCGAAGACCAGCAGGCTGCCAACCGAGCCGGTAACGGCGATCCCATACCGCTTGTTCCCTTCGATGCAGGACGAGATTTTGTTGCCGTAGTGGTCAAAGCCGGTGATCGAGACGCCAACCGTGTTGCCAGCTATCTCACCGCCGGTCACCTTCAGATCGTTCACCGCCCTTCCCGTTAGGGCGATTCCGTTCTCGCAGCCGTTGAAGTGGCAGTCACGCACTGAGACTATCCACGACTCCGTTATGGCGAGACCATTGCTGCACGAGCTAACGCGGACGTTTTCGATCAACCACCGGTGTGCCGTCCTCGACAGGATTCCATCGCACGTTTTTCGGCCAATCAGTGTAACGTTGCGCACCGTGCAGCCGTTGGCCAGCGTCATCATCGGGAACTCGCCATTGCTAACGTAAGTAGCGCCGTTTCCGTCCCAGATTTCACCGGGCTTCACTTTTATTGTTTCCTCGAGAAGGATTGTATCCCCACCCCAGCAGGAAAGACCCAGAAGTCCCAGTCCGGCTAGAAGCGGCACTGTGTGACGCTGTGAGTTTCTGGTTCGTTTCATTTCGCCCCTGCTGAATTTTTGCGCACGGCGTTGAGCTGGCATGATCCGTAAAGCGGGCAGCAGTGCATCGGGCAGTTGAAGGGTTTAGCGCCTAGCATTGCAGCCATGAGCCGCAAGTGATCCTCCAAGAACCGTTGACGGGCCACGTTAATATGCCAGCAACGCCATACAGGGCCCGCGGCAATGCCGCGCTCAAGCTGCGGTCGAAGTCTGAAAACAAAGTGTTCGCAGTGACATGAGCCGTTGAAGCCGAACTCGTCGAGATCAACGACGTAAGGCTGAAGCCAAGGCCGCCGACTGCGAACCAGAAAACGAAGCGGTTCGCCGGGCACCGGTCGCGCCGAATCGCAAAGCGCGTCGTAGAATTCCTGCTTCCGGCCAGCCGCTAGCATGACGCCTCCTGTAGTGCTGCGGTCTTGGCCTCGGTCTGGCCGTTGTCGAAGGTTCTCCAGATCGTATCGGCCACGATGCGCACTGCTGTGCGTTGGTTGCCGTTTGTGTCAAGCCATGACTTGTTCTGCAGTCTCCCCTCGACCAGGACGCGATCTCCCTTGTTAAGGCCGGAAGCGAACTCACCCAAGCCATGCCATGCTACGCAGGTGATTTGATTGACCTCGCGTCGGTACTCGCCGCGGTACGTCCAGCTATGCGTGCTTTCGACGCAGAATTCCGTGACGGTTGTTCCCCGGTCGGTCTTGCGGGTAACCGGCCTCTCAAGGACGATGCCACCGAAGATTGCCTTGTTTACGCCATCCATAGGTTTCGTTTCGTTGCTATTCGTTTCGACGAAAGTCTCCCGCTAGCGCCTGGAGCGCAAGCGCAAAAAAAACAAGCTAGCTTACGCACCCGGTTGCTTTACGCAACCGGCGAGCTCAGCCGTCCATGCTGCCGGCAACTTACCCCGGCAATGAAACCGGCTCGCCTCCCGACACCGTAACAATCCTGCCCTGGGCGCGACCGATTGCATTCCACAGCACGTTCAGTGCCGCGATCAGTTCCTCAAACTCTCGCGCAGGCTGTCTTCGCATAGGCTTGACCACAAACTCGGTCACAGCGTTAGCACCGTCGTTTCTTTCGACGACTGCACCGCCCGAGATAGCTGCTGACGCGACTTGCGTGAGTAGCTCGTGGGCGCTCTTGCCGTCCCACTCCTCCTTCGGTTCGAAAGGCGAATAGCGGTCTCTCTGACCAGCCTCGGGTTCGAGCAGCCGAATTTTTAGTGGTACGCCGGACGTCAGGCCGATGTTTTCAACGATCTTCGTGAGAGCCTTTATGTGCGCGCCGCCACGGCCAATGGCACGCGGCATGTCCGCGGAGTGGACTTGTGCACAAATAACACCAGAACGGGCAAGTTGTTCGACTGATATTTTGACACTATCCTTGTGAATTGCAATGCCAGACAGAATTTTTGACACCATCCTGGCGGTTTCATGGGCAATCTCATCCATACATTTCCAATCACATCTATACATTTCGTTTCACGATCTTTCGTTGTATTTCAACTAGCCGTTAGTTCGCCTCCAATATATCCGCCGCCCGATTTGTTGCAACCACGAAAAAACGTTCTGCGATTACCTGCACCAAAAACTGCACCACGTTTGGATGCCTTTTCATCATCAAACACTTACAACGACATAAATTTGAATGGGGTTCAGAAGGTCGTGAGTTCAAATCTCACCGTCCCGACCATTCTGTTTGTACACAAGGTCATTCAGTAGTCCGGCCGCACGCAGAAAAATACCAGCGATCCGATAAAGTCTCGCTGTTG
>Ga0272448_1008673_pt1 | contig 10532 bp, 5 predicted proteins | sample YNPCB0191_FD_202220 | JGI IMG/M metagenome (GOLD analysis project Ga0272448, IMG submission 202220) | Hot spring sediment microbial communities from Yellowstone National Park, WY, United States - YNP-CB-019-1 | ecosystem: Environmental > Aquatic > Thermal springs > Hot (42-90C) > Sediment... | reverse complement strand
CCGTTGGCCCTAACCTCATGCTCCTCCTTAAAGGCCTTTCTCTCCTCTTTTCCTATGGTCTCCAGGACCTCTTTCTCCACCAGCTTCCGCAATAGGGCTTTAAAGACTCAACTCCTTGATCAGTTTTTTGGTATTGTACTTTCAGATAAACTGCTTCCTGTTTGGAATTTGGTTCGATCAACTGGAGGCTAATGGTTTTTGGGGCCTGACACAAATCAAAGTACACTATGTTCCCTTTTCCTGTTTCGCCTCCTAGTTGAAATAAATTCACTAATCCGCCAGGAGGTATTTTATTCCTTGCCTGTTTAGCTATACACAAAAAGAAATACATCACCAAATTACAAAATAAATCCTTGATTTCTTTATGCTATTAAAAATTACGAATGTCTATCAAACAGTAACTTCATTTGAGGAACAGATAACTCTATCCCCTCATTAGCGAATCTTGTTTGAATTTGCTGCGCTATTTCTTTAATTACTCGGCTTTGACGCTGGAAATGTTCTAACCGGATGTCGTCAACATAAAATTCCAACATTAACGCTATTCCTGACTGGCCAAATTCTTTGAAAGAAACATCAGGCTCCTTCCAGGGTGGAATGAAGGGCTTGTATTCCTTTGCGATCCAATCCGCAAAGATCCTTACCTCCTCATCTAAAATCACATCGAACCCCAAAACTGGTCTGGAAATCCTTTTTAAAAGCTTTGACCACAAAAGCCGTAGCTTTTCGTTCTGCGCTTGCCAACGTTCTTCCTCTTGCTGAGCCTCTTCTTCGCTAATCCAAGGATCCTTATAATGAGACCATTCTAAAACTGCACTTGTAACAGCTTTTACTTCATCTTCAATCCGGGTTACCTGTCTACTCTTTATTTCTCCAACTTCTTCTCGGCTTAAACCATCCTGTTCTTTAAGAGCTAGTTCCCGTCGAAGTCTTTTCAGCATTTCCAGAAGTCTTTGTAAATTTTGGAAAACCTTTCTTTCTAAGTCGAGTTTTGTTTTCGCACTTTCCATTTTTTCAATTTCAAGGCCGTTGGAAAAAGGTTTCATGCCCTCTATATTCTTTGCCAGTTTCTCAATTTTTGTTTCTAAATCTCCCAGAACACAGGGGTGCGCGCAAACTATCTCTTTTAATATCGACTCAACCTTTGTAAGGTCTTGGGAATATGGAACAGTTATTTCAAGATTACATTTGAGGTCTACTGTCGGTTTAGTAATATTGATAATCATTACGCCTGCTAAATAGCTGTTCGGAGTGTAAATCAGAGAATGCTCATTAAGAAAATATAATTGGGTCGAGCGCAAACCGATCCTTTCAACAACGCAAATCTTGCCATCTGGAAGGATAATCAAATCCCCAGTTTTAAAGGCCGGATCCACCAGCATAGCCACACCGCAAAATATATTTGTGAGAGCGTCTTGCATGGAAAGTCCGAGCACTAAGCCTATGATGCCTGCTCCTACCAAAACGGAAGTTATATTCAAGCCCCAAATGGAACAAAAAACCAGAATTGCCACTATAACTGTCAACAGTGGCCCAAGGAAGTCCACCAATGGTATCAAAATATCATCTACTTTGCTCTCTGTCTTTTGGGCCCATTTCTCTCCGAAGCTGACAACAATTAGCTTGATTATTTTCCAGCCAATATAAGCCAAGATAAAGGTCAGGAGGGTATAGAATAACCGTAAGAAAAACTTGTACGCCGAGGGCGCGACAGGCAAAGCCGCAAGTGATTCCACCAGACCATAAGAAGCGATAACAATCGAAATAGGGGTGCGCATTATTCCCAAAAGTAGATCATCAATCTTAGTAGAGGTCCGGGCACATAACACTCGGATGAAAACCGCAACCATAAAATAGTAGGCAATAGCTACTGCAAACCAGATACATAGTGAGATAAGAAAGGAGATTAAAGGAGATTTCGTTGGGAAAACGAAGCAGATTAAATTGAAGGCCATTTATTTTCTTCTCCTTTGATACCTTGAATCATTAATTTTCCGTCCCGGAACAAAAAATTATCGAATTGACGTGATTCATAGGGATCACTGGCTCCTTATGAGGTAGCCTGGGGTAATTACTCTATAGATCGGGATTTCTACCTTATATTTCTCTGGAATCTCACCAAGGAACCAGTTTTCTGCCGTTGTCTCATAGTAATAATATTTTTCACCATTTATTTCGTAAAAATAGCCATTTGGAATCTCCACAGGAAGGGCTATGCCTAAGGCCATATGGTCAGAAAATAGTAAAAGGGCCACTTTATACCCCATCGCAAGAAGCAAGGAGGCAAATAAAATACTTTTACACTCACAATCGCCTGTAGCATCGTAAATGGTTTCGATGGGGTAGCGCCAGTATTCTTTTACGTGGTTTGGGGCAGTTTCAAAATCGTAGGAATAGGGAATAGCTTGCTGTATCATGGTTGCTGCATTACAAACTTCCTCAATAGGGAAAAAGTGATAACGGATGTCGGCTGAATATTGCCTTAATTGATATGCGATTTGAAATACTTCTTTTGTCGCAGCTCTGGGGTATTCTACCAAAGCCTTGTTCCAATCGGTTTCTCTGGGTTTATCTCGGTATTCCTGAAGAGTTTTTAAATCCACAATTACATTAATTTGAAAAGAAAAAGATTCACCGCGCCAGGGAAGCGCAAAATTCCAGATAAAAGTGCGTTCCTCAAACGAATTGGACTCCGTTTCTTCAGATTCTTTTTCCTCTTCAGGTTTTTCTGGTCCGACCTCGGGAATGGTTAGAGGTTCTGGCAAAATAACAGACAGTTTTTCATCTTCTTCTACATTCCTCTTGGAGAACAAGCTGCTCATTAATGCAAATGATAGCCCAAGTACCGAGAGAAACAGGGCCGTTAACCACAGTCCTCCATAAAAAATACCATATAAAGCAATGCACAATAGAATAAAGGAAGCAAGATAGATGATAGTCGGAGAACCTGTTTTCTTGAAAAAAATTGTTAATTCTTCAAGCATGGTGCTTTTATCCTCCATTGCTCGTGCCTCGAGGAATTAATAGATCTTCCAAAGAAAGACTGGCTTTAAGTTTTACGAAATAAATAGAATAGGGATCGACATAAGATAGACGTCTTAAATTGTTTATGGAGTCGCCAATTATTTCAGGAAAGTCTTGATCCCCACTGATTAAAAATTCTGCTTTGAGAGCATTTGGGGAAATGGTTTCCTTTATTCTGGCAAGTTCAAAGTTGCGTGTGTAAAGAAAGTCCCAAACAATGTTTGGTTCATGAACCTTAAAAATATCTTTCAGGCTGATCCTCAGTTTATTTTTGACTTCTTCTTCAATCAGGTGGAAAAAACGCTTTAGCTCTTCTTCTAAAGCCTGATCGCTAAAAGGGTAACCCTGAAAGAAGGATGCGCTTGATATACTTCCTTTACATTGTTCAATAATTTTCTTAATTATATCCTGAAAAAGTTCTACTATCTTTTCTTTATCTACCGGAAATTGGAACAAAGCAGAAGTAAGAGAACCTGATACTGGCTCAGGCTCGTTTAAATAGACCACAGCCGTTTTTTTTATTTTCTCGATACAATCTTCCGTTTCTTTTAATTTACCTTCCAGAAACTGCGATATTTTGTTAACTAAGGTAATCAAGGCATCTTGAGAGATTTTTTTCAATCGAGAGCTCACAACCTCTTCCACAAGATTCATCCAAGTTTCCGCTGCTCTCATGATTCGCTTATCGCTTAGCCATATCCTCAAGAGAGCGAATCCAAGGCAACCTGCCCAAATTAGAATTAAAAATAATATCTGGGTTAACAGGTTAAGACGCAGAAGGTGTAGAGGACCGGGAGTTAGATTTAAAATCACTAAAATCCCTGATAGAAGAGCACCAATTAGACAAAATTTGGTAATATAGGGGAAAGGCTCTATTCTTTTTTCAATCGCCGTTTTTAGTTCTTCCTCTATCGCTTTAAAATCAGTGGAAAAATTTGTTTCTGGTTTAGGTATTCGAAAAAGCCCATCGGAGAGCTCCTCGAGAATCTTTTTCAGGATATTTGGCAATGCGAAAAGGCCTCTAAATTTTGCGGTGGTGTTTACCATGCATTGTTGGACTTTCTCCGCGAAGTCTTTAAAAAGGGAACGGGACTCTGAGTTGTCAGCGTCCTCAAGCAGGGCCTTTCTTAATTCTGATTCAGCTACGGGCAATTTCCCCTGGAAAACAAAAGCTGTCCAATTCAGGATTTTCTCATAGAGAAGTGGGATCCAAACAGAACGGGGCCCACCAAAAAGAATAGGCTTATCTCTCAGGATCTTTTCCTGAATCCCTTTTGCCTTGATGTTGACTTGCCTGTCAATACTCTCCACGCGGGCAAAGTCTCCCAGGTCAAAAGTAAAGTCGCTTATTAGGGAAGGAAGTTCCTCCGTTTTATCAGTGATGCTGAAAACCCAGCTGAATAATTCTTCCTTTGCGGCTTTAACCGTGTCAGCTATTATCAATCTTTCCGGAAAAGAAAACCTTGTGATGCCGTAAACGGCAAAAGGCTGGTAATCACTCAAAAAGTTAGCCTGCTGTTCCAAAAAACTCAGGACGTTGTCATCCCTTGTGAGAGCATTCGCCAGGATAAATGATGCAATAGCCCATTTTAACTGCTCATCATCGAGTATCCCGGCAACATAAGAACGGTTAGTTATCAAACAGGCAGGAATACGCTTCCTAGAATCTGTTATCTCTTTTTGAATCCCTTCCCAAAAACCGCTTGTAACATTCCCTTCGCCAAGGAAGAGGTGAACAAATAGTTTGCTATTGGGGTTGGTATTTTCCTCTAAAAGATCGACGATTTCTGGCACTATCTGGAGAAACCCATTTCCTTGTTCCGAAGCACAATCTCCGATTAAATGGACTGTTATTTTATCGACTTCTGCAGGTATTCCCTGATTTTGGGTTTCTCTGAGAAAACTGGCAGTTTTTTCGGGACCGAAGAATTCCTTCAAGAAACTATTTAAGGCGGTAGATTCTGTGTCAGCGGAGAAGCAAAAAAGACATGTCCTGGCGAGGGCTTCAGTTTGATCAGGGAATTGACAAATTTCTACTTCAAGGGCTTCGAGTATACTTTTCCCGAACTCTCCCAGTGCTATTATAAGATTCCGATTCATATCAAATAAACCTCAGCAAAGCATTATCTAATTTAAAGATTATCTAGTAATTCTTTAATCTCGGAAGGGATACCTCTTCCCCGATCCATAAATTCTCTTTGGACAAGCAATTGAATCAAATTTCGAAGTTGTGTGGCGTAAGTTATTGCCTCTGGTCTTTGAAGGGTTTCATTTACCCCTATATCGTTTATAAGATGGGTTACCAGGCTTTTTATACTGGACAATCTTTCTGAATCGCAGGCCCCTCTCAGTTTTAATTTTATCTCCTCTAATAAAGCATCATCCAAATTCTTGTTCTCATTATCAACCAGTTTTTCTGCCAGGGTGATGATGTTAGGATAAGGAGGGTAAAAGTAATAATAATAAATATCCCCCCTTTGCTCAGACCTTAAATTTTCTGGCCTTTCGGTAAATTTAAGAGCATTGATACTCAAAGGATCTTTTGCTTCAACGGATAGGATTCCAAGATAATAGGCTTGAAGAACGTTATATTTGATATTTTCCAAGTCCTGAATTGTCTTTTCCTGCTTAATTAGTTGGATATAGGCTTCCCAGTTAAACAGTAATCGCTTATCAGAAAAAATCGGCAATCTGCCAGAGGAAACCTCGCTTCTTAAAGCCTGGACCAAGTGATCCCAGCTACTTAGCTCCTTGGGGGACCTCATACATTCAACCGCTGAAATGCAAAGGAAGTCATCCTGAGGCCTGGGTTCTATGGTAGGTTCTGCTGTGATTGTTTGCCGAAATTCTTGCAAAGCGGTATCCATAAGCTCTTGAAATTGTGGCTGCATCTGGCACTGATTTCCGACATAGGACCCAGGTACCATAACAGCCCCTGATCTGTTTTGTCTTTCAGTTTCGCCTTTGAGTTGCCACCATACTGCCGTGCGTTTAAAGGTCGTCTTGATAAGACTCTTAAGTCTTCCTTTGCCCTCCTCGCTAATATCCTCGGCGCTTGTTCCTGGATAACACTTTCGGTAGGAGCCCAGAAGGCCCATTTTTTCTATAATAGGAAAAAGGGAATTTCCGTAATCAATGGCCGTTTTTAAAATATCGTTCTCATTCTTGGCCTGGGAAAGCTTCTGGTTTATCTCTTTGGGAAATCTGAGAGCCTGGCTACCTGTGTTATTAAGGTGCTCTTTTCTCAGGGCGGCATAAATTTTATCCATTTCCTCTAAGGTAAGCGCTTTGAGCATGCATTCAGCTCCGGTTTCTTGTTTCATATTTGCCCGCCAGTTAGAATAATCATGTTCAAGGTTATTTTTAGCCTTACTGGCCATATCTAGAAGAGCTGTGAATCTTGCTTTCAAGGTTTTCAAAGCTGTTTCTTGAAGCTCCGTTAGAACCGAACGAGTTGCCGTTTTAACAATCGCATTTACTTCGGCATTCCAATAATTTCTTAATTTCACTTGGAAATCCGGATGCTTGACAAACTTTTGGTATTTCCCTTTGAGTTCCTTCACTTCTTGAGTAACCGTATTTTTCCAGTCGATCTTCTCCTGTTCTCCTTTTATCTCATTTTCCATTTCATTTTTAAAACCTCCGAAGCGAATATCTATTTTGTCGAGAAAATCGAGGGCTGTTCCCGCTCCCTCCTCTTCTAATAGCCTATTGGCCTCTACTTGGATCACCCTGGTTTTTTCCTGAATGAATTCTTTAGCGGTTACACCAATAGAATCCCTTATCTTTGCTAACTCTTTATCTATATTTTGGAAACCATCTTCAAGCTGAATGCTGGGAGTTATTCTTTTATCCTCAGCGATAAAATCCTCTGGCTCTGGAGACGCGAAACTACCCGGTCCCCTTAAGTAATCCTGAATTTGATTATTTTGGTCGCTTTCTTCGTTCATTCCATTGTTTGTGAGGAAATCCTGTACCCGTTTCTGCATAACTGGTTCTTCAGGTGTTCTTAAAAAATTGTCCAGCATTTCAATAGCCGTTCCGCAGGTAGCAAGGTAGCGCATATCACTCTTGGGATAATAGAGCCAGTTAGCCCCGCTGGAACTTAGGAATTTTTTTAATTTTTCATCTTCGGTATGGAGGTTTAAAATATTTTGAAGGTAGTGGTAACTATTGGAAACGAAGAAGGCAGAGTGGGCAGCAATTTCATAAATTTCTTTAAGTTTTGCGAAGCGATTGTTGCTGTTAACATTTTGGAAAAAAAGACAAATATCAAAGGGCTGGGAAACCTTGACCTCTTTCAGACCCTGCCCGGGATAAGCAACGCTCACTTGTTCACAGTTATGCCAAAAGAGCTCGATTAGAGAACGTGCTGTGTTAGCTAAAACCCGATTCTGGAGTTGGGAACTTGGCTGCAGGGGAACATACAAAGTCCCTTCGGTAAAGATACCGATCACTTTTTCCACTGTTGGGGAGGGATACCTATGTCTTACAATCCTGGCGAGGTCCAGGAAAATACCGCTTCCTGTCCCTCCACCAAGCCCGGAGACAACGAACACGTTCACTTTAGCTTGCCCTGCATGGGTTCCAGGCTGCTGATATTGCGTATTTAAATTTTCTAGGGCGGAATTTAATTTATTAACCACATCGTTTAAAGAATGAAACAGGGAGAGCCTGCCCAGAAATGCATGAGTATAACATCCTCCTACTATTCGGGGCAGAGAGACATTTCTACCCGAAAGGTCCAGAGGAAACCACTCTGAAAGATAATCGTCGGGAGCTCTCAGATGGGAATTAGACTGTATAAGGTCTATTGCCTCGAATCCTCCGCGGCTGAGATCGAGGGTTTCTGCGGGCGTAAGTGGATATAATTTATCCACATCCGTGGGAATATCCGTATCCAAGGCCAAAAAGGCATAATGGTCAACTTGCCCGATTTTCTGAGCAAAACTTTTCACCTCTTTCAAGATCTCCAGCCCCGTACCACCGCAGCCAATAAAGAGGTTATAATACTCCTCCTGGACATTCACATTACGGTTATAATACTCCTCCTGGACATTCACATTACCTACAGCCATTTTTTACCTCCTCTTAAGATTTATAGACCCAAAAAATAGGAGGACTTGCTCCTGAATCGTTACGCACCTCAAAAACTTCCCCGTCAAGAAGAACCAAGTGTATGCCCCTCCTGGCAACTGTCATTCCTCTCTGCCCTACCGGACGCACTCCTATTTTGCGACGGCGTCCTTCTTGATAAATTACGGCCTCAATTTTAAAAAGCTTGTTTCTCAATTCAGGAATGAAGAAATCCGCTCCTTTTGGGCCAAAGGTGATGTAGTTGGGGTGAAACAACCTGCTTAATAGCTTTCTTTCTCTCAAATTAAACCTTCGCTTAATGTCCTCCTCTCGCAAGATGCTCACAGTGCCATCCGAATTAGAACGAAGAGGAACGTTTTCCTTAATCTGGAGGATTCTTCCTGAAGGCACCGGTTTCTGTCTCCAGAAATAAAACCATATTCCTAAACCCAGAAGAATGGCTGCGGCGAAAATCACGAAAAATATCTTTAAGAAAGCCCAGACCTGATCCCATTTGCTTTCATGATGGTAATAAAGGCTAAAGCTTGAGGGTTTTACTTCTGTGTCTTCATCAAGGGGTACAAATTTGATAGTCCCTTCAAGCCTTTCTCCTGGAGGGAGAGAGCGAGTGGTTTGAAGAACAATCTTGTAAGACGCGAGTTCCTCAGTTGGTGAGAACTGATTCGGGCCACTTATTTTTAGTGAAGAGCGAAGGTTCTCGGAGAGCTCAATTTTAACGGGAGAAGCGAGTTTTGATGTGGCTTGAAGACGAACGGTGTACTCAAAACTACTCTTTTCTTGATCTGGCTTAAGTTTTATGTTGAAGCTTGAAACAGGTTGTCCATTTTCGCCCGACAGAGTTAAGTTCACAACCGGTCTGGGAAAAAGATTTACAGGAACAGGTTGGCTTTTTAAAAGGATCTCGTACTGGGGACTCAGAGAGGCTACAGCCATAAGATAACAGCGATTCAGATTAAAGTCAGGGGGCGGAGTCCAGCGAGCTTGATAAATTAATGATTGGGAAGATTCAGATTTGAGTTCGCCCTGAATTGGATTAATGGTCGATTGGGCTTGTAAATCCGTGCTTTCAAGAACCCAAAAATCCACCTGGAAATCAGCGGGATCCAAGATAGTTTTACCATTTTTTGCCGAAAGCTCGGCGTATAATTCTGATGGTTTCCCCCCTTTTATTAAGTTCGAATCCGCCTCAGGTTGAGTTAAAGAGATGTTGAAGTTCAGGTCCTGCAGAATCCAATATGAGGCGCTGCTCGCCTGGGGGCGAAGAACCTCCCATTCTCCTTTTAAATCCTGCGCAGTAGTAGAAAAGGAGTAGAGTTCATAATATTCGTCAAATGCGGTTGGTTCGACTTTTTCCGCTTTTGGGTTTATCACCGTGGATTTATTTTGAGAATTTTCGCGAGTGAAAAGAATGCTTAAGCGATCAGTATATGGACCAATAGTTATTTTTGCCCTGTCACTTTGAATTTCCGTAAGTGCTTGCCGCTTAACGGACCAGAAAATGTCTAAGAAAGCCTGGTTGAGATCTTGAGGGGAAACTACCAGCTCAAACCCACCCTTTCCTGTATGATCAACAGATATCTCAGCTATCTCGCGCATAAAACTACGAAATTGTTCCATACTGGGATCAGGCGAAAGAGCAATACAATAAAGGGAAATCCCTCTGCTAGCGAGATATGTGGCGTTTCCCAATGCTTCGTCCATTAAACTTTGAGTAGTGGCAGGATCATCATACCAGCTTTTACTGGGAATTCCATCAGAAAAAAGAACTACATATTTAGAACCTGTGCCATTCCATTTTTCAAGCTGGTCCTTTGCTTCAATTAAGGCTGAGTTAATGTTGGTGAAACCGGTGGCCACTTTTGTTTGCCTAAGTGCATCCTTCAGGCTCTTGCGGTTCTCCACAGTGAGTTCTGCCACAGGATGGATTATTTTTGATTCAGTGGCGAACATGGAAATGCCCACACAATCGGTATCATATAAAAGATCGACAAGAATCCTGGCTGCAGTTACACGAAGATCATCGGGGTCAGTTCCTTTTCCTGCAACACCTGTAGGGCTAATCCAGTCGTGCAAGCTACCTGAGGTGTCAATAAGGAGGTAAAAAAGGTCTGAATCTTGGGAATCGCTACAAATAACTCCCGATAGCCCGGGAAAAATGAACACAATTAGAAAAGCCAAAAAGGGTGCAAGCCACTTTAAATTCATATTTATGCCTTCTCTCACTTTAAACCCCTATACCAATTAGATTTAATTTTAAGAACTTGCCTCCGCACTGTCAAGGTAACGAATTGACTCATTAAAAATCTAAACGAGAGTAGGTCGTTGCCTCATTTAAAAAATCTAAACGAAATATATAGTCTCCCTCTTAGAGACTGATTTGCCAGCAATTTCTTTAAAGGGAGACGGAAATG
>Ga0272448_1008670_pt1 | contig 10535 bp, 10 predicted proteins | sample YNPCB0191_FD_202220 | JGI IMG/M metagenome (GOLD analysis project Ga0272448, IMG submission 202220) | Hot spring sediment microbial communities from Yellowstone National Park, WY, United States - YNP-CB-019-1 | ecosystem: Environmental > Aquatic > Thermal springs > Hot (42-90C) > Sediment... | reverse complement strand
CCTCCCTCTCTAAACTTTTCTTCGCTGCGTTAAGAGTCTTTTTTCCTATGGAGACTAAGTCGTCGATGGGTATATCCTCCCCTCCCATTCCGGTTATGAAGTTTAGAACTTTTGGCCTCTCATCCATCGCATATAGAGCCGACTTAACATCCGTGAAGGCTCCTCCCCCTCCCGTTCCATGTAGAACCATGCGGTCTACGACTCCTATCGCCTCCACACGGCTTGCGATCTCTCTGAGCTCCGAGGTTGGGAAAGGTCGCATGAATCTCAGCTTGACTAGACCGACACGTTCTCCCGCACTCCTCAGTTTATCTACGGCGCGTCTCGCAGCCGTCGTCATCGACCCCATGGTGAGTAGGACAGCTTCAGCGTCGTCGCAGCGATACTCCTCTATTAGGCCACCGTACCTTCTTCCAAAGATTTCTCCAAAATCGGCGTCAACTTTTGAAATCACCTTCTTCGAGTCTTCTAACACTTCCTCAAACAGCCTACGATAAGTCGTATGCAACTGGGTTGGAAGTGAGGCGGAAGGCCATTTGTCGCTGATGGTGGGGTCCACTGGGAAGGGGGCCTTATAAGGTGGAAGGAACTCGTCGACGACTTCTTGTTCAGGTAGGTTGACGCGCTCATAGCTGTAGCTTAGATAGAAACCATCCAAACTGAGCATTGAGGGCAGAAGAACTTTGTGATCTTCAGATATCTTGTATAACTGGAGAACCATGTCTAGACATTCCTGGTTACTCTCTGCGAAGTTGACGAGCCATCCTAGATTGAGCTCAGGCATTATGTCGGAATAGTCTGGTCCTAGAGACCAATACCATCCCAGGGTTCTGTTTGCAACAGCCATCACTATGGGGGTTCTATATGATGGGGCTTGCGCCACTACTTCATGCATATATGCTAACCCTTGAGAGCATGTGGCTGTGAACGTTCTAGCCCCTGCTAGGGAGGCCCCTACAGCTATACCCATGCACGTGTGCTCACCCTCCGACTGGATGTACTCTGCTTTCATCTCGCCATTCGCCACGAAGTCGGCTATGTATTCGACGATCGTTGTCTGCGGCGTTATGGGAAAGACAGGGACTACTTCAACCCTAGCCAGCTTCACTCCGTATGCTACCGCTTTATTCCCGGGCATTACATCAAATTCAGGCATATTCAATCCTCCCTTACCATCTTCATTGATTTTGTGGGGCATTCGTTAGCACACACCCCGCATCCCTTACAGAAGCGCAGATCTACCTCGGGCTTCCCCTCCTCATTCGCAACTATAGCTGCTTCAGGGCAGTACATTGCACATAACATGCACCCTGTGCATTTCTCAGGATCATTTGAAGGAACATAAATCCTCCAACTTGAAACATCTTGCCCCCCTCGCTTCGTTTTGTCGACGGGTAACATTCCTTTTATCGATTCAACCTGCCCCATCGTTTCACACTCCTCCTTCAAAATTTTTGATCTGCGCAGAATCGTATCCGGCTTTAGCTGCTTGAATATTCCGCTCAGCCACCTCGCCTTCAAATCGCTTCAATATGGCTTTGTTTATCGAATCTAGTTTTAGGAGTCCTGTGGTCTTCACGAAGACGCCGAGCATGGCAGTGTTCGGGATTGGCCTCCCGATAATCCTCTCAGCTATCTTATTCGCATCGGCTACCCCTATCTTGGAGAGGTCGGCTTTGAATATTTTAGCAGCTTTCTCCGGAGTTTCAGGGGTATTATAAGCGATGACTCCACCCTTAACTAGGCCATCAGTCACGTTTACCGTCAATGGCATAGGGGGATCCATTATAACTAAGTATTTAGGATAATATATCATGGATCTTGTGGCTTCGGATTCCTCACCGATCTGCGCGAAAGCTACCACGGGCGCGCCCCTTCGCGCCGAACCGTACATTGGAAAAGCTCTACAGAATTTGTCTTCGTAAGAAGCTGCTATGGCTATGAGTTCCCCCGCTGCTACTACGCCTTGCCCTCCCGTCCCGTGAAGCCTTATCTCTTCTACCATCTGTTCAACCTCTTTTAAAAAGATAGAAATTGAAATGGGTCGAGGTTAAATCTGACCGTCTTTGACCCATTATCAACTCTTACAAACTTCCTCAAGATTAAATAAAAACTTTCCTAAAATTATCCGTTTACTATAAACATAATATATACTTTCGTCGACTATATTTATCTTTGGGTTTAAACTTCCTAAAAGAAATATAAGGCAAGGACTCATATTAAAATCTGATAGTATGTTAAACTTCGATAGATTCTACTCGAAACTCGGGGAATCCTTCAAGCCTGGAGTGTTGACCGAGATAGTGCTAGCCGCATTCGAGCTGGCTAAAGAGGGGAAAAAGCTGATATCTTTGACTGGGGGGAGCTACGATCCTAATTCCTTCGCAATAGAACCTATACGAGGCATCTTCGCCGAGGCTGGTTTAGACGACTGGAGGGAGATGCTACAATATGGAAGCAATACTGGTAGCATGAAGCTTAGATCAGAGCTATCAAGATTCATGTCTCGTTCAGGGATAGAATCAGATCCTAAGAGCGAGCTGATTGTTACAACAGGCTCGCAACAGGCTTTGGATATTATCTCTAGAATTTTCATAGACGAAGGAGACATAATAGTCGTAGGCGAGCCTACTTATCTGCAAGCTCTTTCAGCCTTCAAACAGTTTAATCCCCGATTCAGAGTGGTTCCCTTGGATGATCGGGGGTTGGACACTGACGCCCTCAGAGTCGAGCTTTCAACTTTAGAAAGAAATGGGGAGACTCCAAAATTCATATATCTTGTACCCTCCTTCGACAACCCTACAAGCACAGTGATGCCAAAAGATAGGAGGTTAGCTCTAATAGACCTTGCGGAGGAGTTCGACTTCCTCATCGTGGAGGATAATCCCTACGGCTACATTTCCTTTGAAGAACCCATGCCTACACCGATAAAGGCTTATGACAAGACGGGAAGAGTTCTCTATATGAGCACCTTCTCCAAAATCGTCTCTCCAGGTCTAAGAATCGGCTGGATCACGGGTCACAGGGAGTTCATTTCGAAGATGGCTGAAGCCAAGAGCAATATCGACATATGCACCGACGGTCTAAGCCAATATTTAGCTGCAGAACTGTTAAGAAGGAACGTCGTCGAGAAGCAGATCGACTACATAACAAGGATTTATAAGAGGAAACGGGACGTCCTCCTCGAATCGATGAGCGCTAATTTCCCGGAGCAGGCTGAATGGAATGAGCCAAAGGGGGGGCTATTCCTCTGGGTTAAGATGCCTGAAAAGATCAACACGACAACCCTCTTAAAGGAGGCTGTCAGCAAAGGAGTAGCATATATCCCTGGATCCAACTTCTTCCTAAACCCTGACATTCACCACTTTCTCCGCCTCAACTATAGTTATCCCTCAATCGAAGACATTGCGGAAGGGATCTCGATTCTAGGGAAGTTATTCCACAATAGGCTTAGAGAATAAGTTCGTCACAATATTTTTTATAAAAACAGGGGTTAATAAAGGTGAAATAAGGATGAGGAGAGTCTTCAAGGTTTAATACTCTACAGGGACTTTCTGCATTAACGCAAATAGCCTCAGGAAAGCTTTCCCATATCTTATAATAGAGCTAGTGTTTCCCTTGAACTGGATTTGGCGAGTCATAATAGCGTTGGCTCCATCGATCTCGCCTTTGTTAACTTTCACCCAAGTCTCATATGGTCCCTCGAGGACGAACTCCGTCGCTTCACCTTCTTTAAGAGCCCTAACTTCGGTGACTTTTCCGTCTTCGAATCTAACGTAAGCGGGAAGCAGTTCAGGCTTATCGGTGACTCTAAATGTGAATGAGGCTTTAAGGCCCTTAGCCTTTATACCGAACTCTTGGTCACTGTTAGCAATGCTCTCAACTTGTTTCCAATACTCTAGGTCGAGGAATTTCAACATCTACACCTCTTCTATGCTCGATTTATGTGTCGTCTAGGTTTTTAAATAGATTGCTATTCCGAGTTTTTTGGTTTCTTATGCTCAAGCTTAAAAATTAGATGAATAGCTACTTATGGGATAAGCATGAAGAACCCTTTAAAAGAAAAGCTGAGAAAGGGGAGGCCTGTCATAGGGACTTTCGTAAGTCTAGGTCATCCCGACGTAACCGAGATGCTATCACATCTCGGCTTCGATTGGATACTGATCGACGGGGAACATGGTCCCATGGGGTTTGAGACCATGCAGGTTATGATGCAGTCAATGAACGGTTCCGACTGTGTTCCGATAATACGTCCCCAGTGGAATGATCCTGTTATCATTAAACGAGTACTTGACATCGGGGCATACGGTGTGCTCCTACCATGGATTAACTCGAGGAAAGAGGCTGAGGACGCAGTTAAGGCTTGCATGTATCCGCCGAAGGGGATAAGAGGATGGGGGCCGAGAAGGGCGGGGTTGTTCGACAAAGACTATTTCGCAACAGCAAATGACGAGATTCTCGTCGCTGTTCAGGTTGAGACGCAGCAGGCTTTAGATAATCTCGACGAGATCCTATCCGTCGAGGGGGTTGATGCCTGCTACATTGGGCCGTACGACCTTTCGAATAATCTAGGCTTCGGAATACCTCCGAAATGGAATGAGCCAAGGTATCTTGAGGCTATCGACAGGGTTTTAGAAGCATCTGAGGATGCAGGTAAGCCTGCGGGAGTCTTTGCGTCTATGGATAATATAAGATGGGCTCTGGATAAGGGGTTCAAGTTTAATACTGTTGACGACGCTGACACATTCCTCCTCAGAGGGGCGAAGATGGCTCTTGGGAGAGCTAAAGAATCCGGAACAGGCTTAGAATCGCCTCAGATTTAAATATTTAAGCCTCCATTTTCATAGAGCCTTATAGTGCGGGTGAATACGATGGATGTTAAAGAAGCCTTAGACAGTATCCTGATGCCGAAAAGCGTTGCAGTGATTGGAGCATCGAAGGATCCTCTCAAATGGGGTCACATGCTTCTTTCAGCTATAATGAAGGGAGGTTTTCAGGGGAAGATATTTCCTATAAACCCGAAAGAGGAAGAGATTGAAAATCTAAAGTGTTACCCCTCTGTTAAAGACGTCCCCGAAGACGTCGATATGGCTATAGTAGTAGTGCCTGCGAAGGTTGTCCCCTCAGTATTCAAGGATCTATCAGAGAAAGGTGTGAAGGGTGCGGTGGTGATCACCTCAGGTTTCGGCGAGTCGGGAGAAGAGGGACGGCTACTTGTTGAACAGATTAAAGCCAACGCCCAAGGGAAAGTCAGATTCATCGGTCCAAATTGCATGGGGATCTGCAGCAGCCCCGCCAAACTTAGCGCCCTCATGATACCATTCCTCCATGAAAAAGGCGAAGTAGCCTTCGTATCCCAGAGCGGGGGGTACGGGCTCCAACTCTACCTTAGGGCTTCAGCTATGGGGGTTGGTATAAACAAGTTCATCAGCAGCGGAAACGAGTCAGATATAATCGGGGTTGATTATATCAAATATTTCGCTGATGATCCGAGCGTGAAGCTGATATGCCTCTACATTGAAGGTTTGAGGAAAGGGAGAGAATGGTACGAGGCTGCTAAGGAGATTACGAAGAACAAGCCAATAGTCGCCATAAAGGTGGGAACGACGGAGGAGGGGGGGAAAGCAGCAGCTAGCCATACGGGGTCGTTAAGCGGAAGCGACAAGATCTATGATGCCGCCTTCAGACAAGCCGGAGTGATCAGGGCGAGAGACGCCTCAGAGATGTTCGACTTCGTTAAAGGTTTGCTGTATGCCCCGCTTCCGAAGGGGGATAGGATTGGAGTAGTCTCAAACTCAGGAGGCATAGCTGTCGAGACTGCTGACGCCCTCATCAATAACGGCCTAAAAGTTCCGGTTCTGAGAGAAGAGGTTCAGAAAGAGATTCTTAAAGTCATACCGGACTTCGGTAACCCTCGAAACCCCGTGGACTTAACGGCATCGCTGAATATGAACTCCTTCCTGAGAGTCCCAGACATCGTGTTATCCCAGCCTGAAATAGATGGATTAATCACAATCGGTTTGGGAACAAGCATCCTTCAGACAATGTTTCCGGATGTCGCTAAGGAGGATTTGAGCGGCATATACAAATGGATCAGCGAACAGCTTATTGCAACATACAAAAAATATGAGAAACCTGTACTAGTCATAAACCCTGCAGCAGACATTGAAGCTGAAGCGACTAAAATCATGGAGGACGCTCGTATTCCAGTGTACACCACTCCAGAGCGGGCTGCCGATGTGATGGGTGTCCTATACCGGAGGAAACTCTACTTAGATAAGGCGAAGGCGGAGTGAATAAGGAAACTTTAGAGAAGGTCGACTATTTCAGTGGAGTAATAAGAAGCTACATCCTCACCTTTCTTTTAGTTATGAAAATTACTGAAGAGTTAGGATCCGCCAAAGCTCTGCAAATCCTCCAAGAAGCAGTAGAGAAACAGGCGGAGATCGTCTCTGAGCAGATTAAGAAGCGGGTACAGAAGAATCTTAATCTTTTAGACTCGGGAATAGAATCATACAAAGTCTTTATGAGCGATGCGGGGGCTAGGATTCAGGTCGTAGAGAAAAAAGATGATTACGCTATTTTCGCGGTCAGCAGATGCCCCTTCTACGAGGCTCTATTAAGTGTAAACGTAGACTGTGGGCATCTTCAAGGTGAAGTCTGCTCGAATCTAGCCGTCCCTTCCATCGAAGCTATTCTAAAAAGAATCGACCCTCGGTTTAAGATCGAGTTTAAATCGGTGAGGAGGAGTTCGGAGGACATCTGCCTAGAGAAAATCAGTCTCTCAGAAACATTCGATTAGTTTTTATTAATTAAAAAATATATGTTTTTGATTAACATGGGTGAAGAGAGGGTTAGGTGGAGAAAGCTTATTGAACATTGGATAGAGCATAATGAGGAACATAAGTCACGGATCGATAAGGCATCTGCAGAGGTAGAGCAGCTTGGATTATTAGAGGCGTCGAAAAGCCTCAAAGAAGCTGTAAGATGCACGGAGGAGGTTTCTAAGCATCTCAAGAACGCCCTAGAGAGAATATAGTTTTCAACCGATTAGCAGTTCTTAGGTTCGAGCCTAGGTATGCCGACTGGGACTAGATTCATCCCCTAGATGCAAGCCTAAATTCCTCCTCAACTAATGTCTCTGATGAAAAGGCTAAATGATGATAGACGCATATTCAAGTGGTATGTCTGAATCCGCGTGCAACCCGCCTTTGAAAGGTATCCGCGTCATAGACCTGAGCCGAGTGTTGGCTGGGCCATTCTGCTCGATGATACTCTCAGAGTTGGGAGCTGAAGTTATAAAAGTCGAGATGCCTGAAGTAGGGGACGACACTCGAGTCTATCCACCCTTAATCAATGGCGAGAGCAGTTATTTTCTGTCGATAAACCGAGGGAAAAAGAGTATAACCCTAGATCTTAAAAAAACTGAGGCGAGGGAGGCATTATATCGGCTAGTCAAGAGGAGCGACGTGCTATTAGAAAACTTTAGACCGGGGGTCACGAAAAGGCTTGGTATAGGCTATGAGACGATTCAAGAGATGAATCCGCGCCTAATCTATTGCAGCATATCAAGCTTTGGGCAGTCTGGACCATACGCAGACTGGCCAGGCTACGACTTAATAGTCCAAGGGATGGGGGGGCTCATGGGGATCACTGGAGAGCCAGATGGGCCTCCCGTGAGAGTAGGCGTCGCGATTACGGATATCGGCGCTGGAATGTGGGCAGCAATAGCGATTCTAGCAGCGTTGATGGCGCGAGAAAACTCTAACAGGGGTCAATATATAGATGTATCAATGCTCGATGGGGCGGTTTCCTGGATGACTTATGTGGCGGGAAACTACTTTGCCACAGGCCATGTCCCCCCACGAATGGGGTCGGCTCATCCTAGCATAGTTCCATATCAGAGTTTCGGGACGGCTGATGGGAAGCATATTCTAATAGCTGCAGGCAACGATCGGCTCTGGTCCCTGCTCTGCGAGGGTATGGGTTTACAGGGGCTGAAGGATGATCCTCAATACGCTTCAGCTGAAAAACGTGTAGAAAACAGGGCTAAACTTATCTCTTTGCTGGAAAGCGAGTTCAAGAGGAAACCTAGGGATGAATGGCTTGAAAGGCTTAGAAGCATCGGATTCCCATGCGGTCCAGTCTACACAGTCGACGAGATATTCAAAGACCCTCATGTAATAGAGCGTGGAATGCTTATCGAGATGGATCATAAAAAAGCGGGAAAAATAAAGCAGATCGGGCCTGTCATAAAATTCTCAGAATCGTCTTGCGTAGCGGAGTATCCGCCCCCGCTTCTAGGGGAACATACCGAGGAGGTGTTGAGGGAGATAGCTGGGTACTCAAGCGATGAGGTTGAGGAACTGCGCAGGGTACGGGCAATTTAGAATATTTTAGGCTTAGAGGGTGGCAGGATGGTTAAAATCTCAGAGACAGATGTTCTAGTAATAGGCACTGGTGCGGCTGGCTTAAGAGCGTCAATCGAAGCCAAGTCTAGGGGGCTGCGGGTCTTAACGGTTTCTAAATCTCCTGCAGGGATGAACAATGCAACGGCTGTAAGCGGGGGAGGCTTCAGGGCTTCGATAGGCGGTTTAACCCCTGAAGAACATTTTAGAGACACGTTGGAAGTGGGGAAGTGGTTAAACGACCCTAACCTTGTCAGAATTTTATCAAACGAAGGTGGTGAAAGAGTCTCTGAGTTGAAGGGGTTTGGCGTCGACGTTAGAATCAGCTTTGGTGGAGCACACGTCGGTGAACCCTTCCACGCCTCAGGCTATGGGATAACTAAACCCATGGTGGACTACGCCAGAAAGATAGGTGTGGAATTGCATGAAAGTGTAATAACAACCAAGATTCTCAAGGAGGAAGACAAGGTTATCGGAGCAGTTGGCTACGATGTTCGAAGCGACGAGCCAGCTGTCTTCGCAGCTGAATCAATCATCCTTGCAACAGGCGGGGCAGGGGCCCTCTATAAACGGACGGATTGTCCTTTAAGAACTGTTGGAGACGGATATAGTCTAGCGTACCATGCTGGGGCCAAATTGAGAGATATGGAGTTTGTCCAGTTCTTCCCTCTAGCATTGGCGGAGGCAGGCTCTCCCCCCCATCTTCTTGGAGGGGCTTTAACTGAGGAGAGCCGGATAATAAACCGTCTAGGAGAAGATATAGTTGAGAAGCATAATGTGAGCCTGCGCCCCCTTGTGCTCAAATCGAGGGACCTGCTCTCAAGGGCGATCATGATGGAAATATTGGAGGGGAGGGGCGTAGACGGGGCTGTTCTGGTCGATGCGAGAGACTTTTTCAGGAAGGGGTCCAGCGAGGGATGGTTCTCATCCGGCTCGTACGAGTTTATCAGAGAAAAGTTGAAGGGTGGAGAGAAGCCCTTGAGGGTTGCCCCCATAAGCCACTTCTGCATGGGGGGAATCATCATAGACGGGTATGGGCGCACCGGCGTCACTGGGCTATTCGCGGCGGGCGAAGCTGTAGGAGGCCTACATGGGGCTAATCGGCACGGTGGCAACGCCCTGACGGAAGCTATAGTCTTCGGAGCCCGCGCGGGTGAAGCGGCAGCCGAATTCGCCGGGAGCAAGATTAGCTCCAAGATTGAATCTGAAGCTCAGCCTGAATTGGAGCGCTACAGAACAATCAGACATGGCGGCTCGGCTGGAGCAATTAACCCGAGAAGTATCCTTAACAAGCTCAGAGATCTGATGTGGACTAACGCGGGGATTATACGAGATGAGAAAGGCCTCTCAGAGGCTCTGGATGAGATAATCAGGCTTAGAGGCCTTCTCCCGATGCTCAGAGCATCTTCGAACAGTTCAATGCTTGAAGCTCTAGAGGCTCCCATGGCCCTAGACGCTGCCGAGATGATAGTTAGAGCCGCTTTGATGAGGACTGAGAGTAGAGGGGCCCATTATAGGCGAGACTATCCTGAGGAGGATGACCTATCATGGCGCGCATCAGTTAACTTAAGCCTTGGGGAGAACAGAAAGATGCTCCTTGAGAAGGCTCCGACTTAAAGCTCTCTCAAACCTAGTAGTTTTTCAGGATTATCTTTAACCATCACTCGGATCTCCTCCTCTTTCACCCCGTGTTTAAGCAACGTCTCCACGAAGCTTCTCAAACCTGTAGATGGAGGAGGGTTTTGAAGTTGGCCCAGATCGCTGGATACTATAAAATGCTCCGCTCCTACAGCTTTGATCGATTCAACCACCTCCTCAATCGTCGTGTGCTTCCATGGTGGGAGCAAGGTTGAGTAGCAGAGCTCGAGGAATACGCCCCTCTCAGCCATCCATTTCCTCTCTTCTAAAGATAGATTCGCGGTGATGAAATCGACGTGGGTGACGACTATCTTTTTCACATTACTTCGAGCTGCCTGCTCGACAAGGAGCATCGACTCTTCGGAAGAGAGGTGAGATGTCGCGAGCGCTATATCTGCTTCAGCTATTAGTCGTAGAATCTTTATCAGCCTTGGATCGAGGCCGCGTTCATCAATTATCTCGATACCTTCAGCCTTATCGTAAAAGAAG
>Ga0272448_1008666_pt1 | contig 10536 bp, 8 predicted proteins | sample YNPCB0191_FD_202220 | JGI IMG/M metagenome (GOLD analysis project Ga0272448, IMG submission 202220) | Hot spring sediment microbial communities from Yellowstone National Park, WY, United States - YNP-CB-019-1 | ecosystem: Environmental > Aquatic > Thermal springs > Hot (42-90C) > Sediment... | reverse complement strand
GTGTCCTTAAGCGGTTTGCTGGTAACACCCCGATTCAGGAAAGACAGTAATGGTTCCTTTCATGGACAGCTGTTGCTCCGGTAACAGAGGCGTGCCGGCAGCAGTGGCAAAGTGCGAAAGTCCACATTTACTGGCCGCGCGCAATTTCACCACCGCGACCGGGGGGAATGTGAGTGCGCGCATGCCGGACGGTTCCTGCTGGATCACCCCCAGCCGGCTGCATAAGGCCCGGGTACGGGTGGAGGACCTTGTACGGGTGGACGCCGAGGGCACCGTGCTGGAAGGCGATAATGTTCCCTCCAGTGAGACGGCGATGCACCTCGCCGCACTCCGGGCACTGCCGCAAGCCGGGGCAATTATTCATGCCCATCCGATCGCTGCCACCGGTTTCGCCCAGGCAGGTCTGCCCATCGACACCACCTCGTCTTCCGAGGCGTACGTTATCCTGGGTTCGCAAGTACCGCTGCTCCCTTATGCGACACCAAGTACGAATCAACTCGCCGAGATGGTCTTCACAGCGCTATGCGAACGCAATCAGGCCTATCTCCTCGCCAATCACGGCGTGCTCACCTGGGGCACCGATCTCTGGGGGGCTTATGACATCCTCGACACGCTGGAACTCTTCGCGCAAAGCCTGCTCGCCTCCAGCACCCTTGGCGGCGCCCGCAAGCTTCCTGATCACGAACTGGCAGTACTGGATACGAAGCGAGTGATCCTCTAATGCAGCGAAATTCGCTGTTCAATAAACGCGCATTCCTCCTAACCCCCTAAAGTTGTTCGTTTGTGACATCGACATTGTCGCCATATGTACATCACTGAAGTAGCGCATCGCTGTCATTAGCGCATCACTAAACGGGTTGTGCTTACCGGTGTGCACTCCATTATGCCGTTTACAGCATGGCGAAGGAGATGATGCAATCGACAACACCACTGCCTACGCCGTTAGATGTTATTCTGTCTCACTTACAGCCTTGCAATACTAATAATTTTCAGCATTATGTTTGTATTTATCATTCTCTAGCCTTGCTCCGATACACAGCATGTGCTATTATTACATCAGTAGACGATCCGCCCTGGGGCATCCAATGGGCTGGTAGACAACAACATGCCTCTTGTATACTTCTCGTTGGGAAGTGTGGTCGTGAATCTGTTCTACACTCCCGATACTGCAGAGGATGAAACAATAATGATCTATCAACAGCAAAACACCGTCTTTGAGTGGACGTTATGCGCACGCAACGCCTGTCAGGACCCGTTCAATGATCTCACGCTGGATGCGCTGGTCTCCGGACCGGATGGTCAGGAGCAGGTGATTCCGGCCTTCTGGGCCGGCGACAACCTATGGAAGGTACGTTTCGCATCTCCACAGACCGGGGAGTATCACCTGCACACGGTCTGCTCCGATGCTACCGACCAGGGACTGCATGGGCAGGAGATGGCGCTGACCCTCATCCCCTACCAGGGGGATAACCCGCTGTATCAGCATGGTCCCGTACAGGTTGCGCCGAATGGCCGCCATCTCATCCATGCGGACGGCACGCCGTTCTTCTGGTTGGCGGATACCTGGTGGATGAGCTTGACCAAGCGGCTGGCCTGGCCACAGGATTTTCAAACACTGGCTAATGACCGCATCGAGAAAGGCTTCAGTGTCATCCAGGTCATTGCCGGTCTCTATCCGGACATGCCGGCGTTCGATGAACGCGGCGCCAATGAAGTCGGCTTTCCCTGGAAAGACGATTATTCGAGCATCAACCCGGCATATTTCAACATGGCCGACCGGCGTATCCAGTACCTGGTGGAGATGGGGCTGCTGCCGTGTATCGTCGCATGTTGGGGCTACTTCCTCCCCCTGATGGGCCTGGAGAAGATGAAACAGCACTGGCGCTACCTGATCGCGCGGTACGGCGCCTATCCGGTCACCTGGTGCCTGTGTGGCGAATGGGATATGCCGTATTACCTGGCGGAAGATAAGGAAAAGGCGACGAAAGAACAGCAGGAAGGCTGGGCGGAGATCGCGCGGTATGTCCGGCAAGTTGACGGATTCAAGCGTCCCTTGAGCGCCCATGAAGGGAGTCCTGCACGGCAGTTGGGCGACGGCACCCTCGTCGACTTTTTCATGATGCAGACTGGCCACGGCGACCGAGAGAGCCTGCCGAATACCGTGCAGCGCGTAACCAGCGAATACGCCCAGACCCCGGTTAGGCCGATCATCAATAGCGAGGTGTGCTATGAGGGGATCGGGGAGGCGTGCCGGCAGGAGGTGCAGCGGCTGATGTTCTGGACGTGTATGCTCAGCGGAGCGGCCGGCCATACCTACGGCGCCAACGGCATCTGGCAGGTAAACACGCGCACGGCCCCGTTCGGCCCGTCGCCGCATGGCATGGCCTGGGGCAATACGCCGTGGGAAGACGCCTATCAGCTCCCGGGTTCCGCGCAGGTGGCGCTGGGCAAGCGCATCCTGGAGCGCTATCCCTGGTCAGAGTTCACCCCCCATCCCGAATGGGTCGATCCACACTGGACCGAGGCGCACTATTTCGGCGGCTATGCCGCCGGCATCCCCGGCAAACTCCGCGTCATCTACTTCCCGGGATCATGGTTCTTCGCCGGGAAAGTCACCGGCATCGAACCTGGCGTGGCCTACCGCGCCATGCTAATCAATCCCGTCAACGGCGATGAGATGGATCTGGGCGCCGTGGTGCCTGATGAACACGGCGTGTATACGTTGCCGTTGGATAAAGGCATGGGTGTCGTGATGCCGATCTTTCAGGACTGGGTGCTGGTGCTGGACGCGCGATAACCTGAATTATTACTGATTCAGGATGCAGGATGCAGGATTCACGCAACTATCATCGCGACCGGTTGCAGTTGGCATTCTTCGGCGAATCCAGATGTAAACCATCCGATATGTTTACGTCGACAGGCCTTGAATCCTGCATCTGAAATCCTGAATCCAGTATGAATGGAGCGAACGATGGCGGTTCCCATCAAAATGCCCGATTTGGGCACCACAGTTGAAGAATTTACGCTGATGGCATGGCGCGTCAGTGAAGGCGATGTCGTGTCTCTGGGGGATGAACTGGCGGATATTGAGACCGATAAAGCAGTTACCTCGCTGGAATCGACGGCATCGGGCACGGTCCTGCGGCTGTGCTGCCAGGATGGCGACATGGTCCATACCGGCGATGTATTGGCGTTTATCGGCCAACCCGGCGAGGTCATCCCGGATGCACAACCGGCGGCAGTGGTCGCCGTAGGCGAAGTGGTTGCTGAAGTCGGGCTTCCCGGTCGGCCTGCACCGCAGCAGGCGGTGGCGGTGTCGCCGGTTGTGCGAAATCTCGCGGCCAAACTGGGCGTGGATCTCACCACGCTCACCGGCACCGGACATGGCGGTGTGATCACCCGTGAGGATGTGATGCGTGCCAACCGGGGGAGCGCACCCTCGGCTAGCACGGCCCCCCACCCCGCCGCCACCCTGTCACGCGGGCAGGCCGCCGTGGCGCGGTCGGTGACGAAGAGCTGGACAGAGATCCCCCACTTCTCCGTCACGGCGTCGGTCGAGATGTCTGCGGCCCAACGCTTGCGTGCAGAATCTGCCGCACGGGGCGAGAAAGTCAGTTATGACGCCATCGTGTTAAAGGCAATGGCACGGGCGCTGGAGACGATGCCGCAGTTGGCGGCGAAGCTCGAGGGTGATCGTGTGATCCCGGCACAAGGCATCCACCTGGCATTGGCTATAGATCTCAACCAGGAGCTGAGCTTGCCCGTGCTGCGCGATGTGAATACCAAATCCCTTGCTGCACTCCAGGCGGAAATTCAGGATGTGGTCGCCCAGGCGACAGCCGGCGCATTACGCGCCGAGCGACTCACCGGCGGCTGCATGGCGGTAAGCAATCTGGGGAAGTACCCCATCGATGCATTCGCCCCGATCATCTTCCCCGAGCACAGCGCCATCCTGGCGATGGCGGCGGTGCAGGACCGCCCGGTGGTGGTCGAGGGACGGATCGAGGTGCGCCCCATGATGACAGTGCAGCTCGCTGCCGACCATCGCCTGATCAACGGGCGGTCTGCCGCGGAATTTATTACAACCGTCAAGACGCTCATCGAGTCAGGACAATTCGAGTGAGCTGGTTTGGAGGAATATATGTCATACGCCCCATCGTTGTTACTCTCCTTGTACCGAACCATGGTGTGCATTCGGCAGTTCGAGGAACGGGTGAAGTTCCTCTTTCTGGAAGGCATCATGCCGGGCACGATTCACCAATACCAGGGTGAAGAGGCGGTGGCGACCGGCATCTGCAGCGCCTTGCGTGCGGATGATGTGATCACCAGCACGCATCGCCCGCATGGACATGCTATCGCCAAAGGCATCGGCGTCGAAGCGATGATGCACGAGCTCTTTGGCAAGCCGACCGGCTGCTGCCGGGGGTATGGCGGTTCCATGCACATGGGCGACCTGGAGAAGGGCATGGTGCCGGCCAGCGCCATTGTGGCGGGAGGCATCCCGACCGCCACCGGTGTGGCGCTAGCCTTCAAAATGCGCCATGAATCCCGCGTGGCGGTGGCCTTCATGGGCGATGGCGCGACGAACGAAGGGGTATTCCACGAAGCGGTGAATATGGGCGCCATCTGGAACCTGCCTGTGCTCTACGTCATCGAGAACAACCTCTACTCCGCCTCCACGCCCATCGCGCAGACGACAAATGTGGCACACCTGGCAGACAGGGCGTCCGCCTACGGCATCCCCGGCGTCACCGTGGATGGCAATGATGTGCTGGCCGTTTATGAAGCGGCGCAGCAGGCCGTGACGCGGGCACGCGCCGGTGAAGGCCCAACCCCCATCGAAGCGGTCACATACCGCATCACCGGGCACTCGCGACGTGACCCGTGCTTATACCAGCCGGAGGAAGAGCGCAAAGCCGCGCTGGAGCGCGAGCCGATCCGGTGCTTCGCGAAATACCTGCTCGAGTCGGGCGTGGCCACCCAGGTCGTGTTGGATCGCATCCGCGCGGAAGTGGATGCGGAAATCGAGCAAGCGGTGACCTCCGCCATGGCTGCCCCGGATCATCAGCCGGAAGACGCGTTAGTCGGGATATTTGTATAAGTATAGCATCCGCGCCCCCTCTCTTCGTGGAGAGGGGCTGGGGTGAGGGGAAGATAAAGGAGATCATTGTGGCACGACAGAGTATTGCCGAAGCCTTGCGCCAGGGGCTGCGCGAAGAGATGGCGCGCGATGAGCGCGTGTTTTGCATCGGAGAAGATATCGGCATTCCCGGCGGTTGGGGCGGCGCGTTCACCGTCACCCTGGGATTGGAGAAAGAGTTTCGCGAGCGCCTGATTGACACCCCTATCGCCGAGGCGGGGCTGTTCGGCGTCGCACTCGGGGCGGCGCTGATGGGCATGCGGCCCATTGCCGATGTGCAATATAGCGATTTCATCTTTTGCGCTATGGACCAGGTGGTCAACCAGATTGCCACCATGCGCTATATGTCCGGCGGGAAAGTGACCGTGCCCATCGTCATGCGCGCGCCGGTCGGCGCCACCGGGCGCGGCGCCCAGCACGCCCGCAACCCGGAAGCCATCTTCCTCGGCGTGCCAGGCATGAAGATTGTCTGCCCGGCCACCGCCTATGATGCCAAGGGATTGCTGAAAGCGGCCATCCGCGATGACAACCCCGTGCTGATCTTCGAGCACAAGCTGCTCTACGGCTCGAAAGGCGCGCGCGCCGAATCCGGCACCATCGATGCCTCCAGCGAGATCCCCGACGAAGATTACATCGTCCCCATCGGGCAGGGGATTGTCCGCCGGGAAGGCACGGACGTCACCATCATCGCCAACCTGCTGATGATGCACAAGGCGCTGCTGGCGGCAGACCAGTTGGCTGCGGAAGGCATCAGCGCAGAGGTTATCGACCCCCGTACGTTGGTGCCGTTCGACTGGCCGCTGGCGGAAGCCTCGGTGATGAAAACAGGCCGCGCCATCGTGGTGGAGGAAGGCCCGCGCACCGGCGGCATCGGCGCCGAAATCGCTGCCTCGCTGCACGAGCGCACCAGCGACTACCTCCTCGCCCCGGTCACCCGCATCGCCTCCCCGGACATCCCGGTCCCCTTCGCGCCACCGATGGAAAACTTCTACCGCCCCACCGTTGAGCGCATCGTCACGGCTGCTCGTGCCTTGGTCGCGGGAGAAATGCTTTCAGTCGGTTAATGCGAGTATGATTACAGCGTAAACCCGAATGATGTCTGACACGCCTGGTGGCGAGCTTTTACATCATTCGGGTGAGCTGTGTATTAACCGGGAGATAAATGCCATGGTGGCGCACATAATCCCCCTTTTCCTGATTCGACTTCTGCAGGAACGCCCATGATGATTGGCGAAGCTGTAGCCTATTATGAATGACTCCATTATTGCATCTGTGAAAGAGCAGATTTGCACCACGATTGACGCGCATGCCGGGGAGATCATCGCAATTGGCGAGCAGATTCTTCACCATCCGGAACTGGGCTTCAAGGAGTATGACACGGCCGCGCTGGTTGCCGACACCTTCCGGCGCCTGGAGTTACCCTATCGTGGTGAGTTAGCCATCACCGGCGTGCGTGCCGACCTGGATAGTGGTCGCCCGGGCCCGACCCTGGCGTTGCTGGGTGAGCTCGACGCCATCCTCGTGCCCGAGCACCCGCTCGCCGATCCTGCCACCGGCGCTGCCCATGCCTGTGGACATCAGTCGCAGATCGCCGGTCTGCTCGGTGCCGCCATCGGCCTGGCGGCAACGGGGGCCATGCAGCATCTAGCCGGAAAAATCACCCTCTTTGCCGTGCCGGCCGAAGAATATGTCGAACTGGAGTACCGCCGGCAACTGATGCGCGAAGGGGCCATCGAATTCCTGGGCGGAAAACCGGAGTTGATTCGCCGGGGCGAATTCGACGATATCGACCTGGCTATCCTCATCCATTGTGGTGATTCCAACGGGGCCGGTATCGTACGAACGATCAATGGCTGTGTCGCCAAACTGGTCAACTTTATCGGCAAGTCGGCGCATGCCGGCGGAAGCCCGCACCTTGGCATTAATGCGCTCAACGCCGCTCACCTGGCATTGGCGGCCATCCATGCCCAGCGCGAAACCTTCCGCGATACGGACACTGTGCGCGTGCACCCGATTATCACGAAAGGGGGCGCTGTAGTGAATGTGGTGCCTTCCGATGTACGGTTGGAGACATTTGTGCGCGGGAAAACAGTGAACGCCATTCTGGATGCCAACCGGAAGGTCGACCGGGCCTGTCAAGCCGGCGCGCTGGCGGTCGGCGGCTCCGTCGAGATTACCACGCTGCCCGGATATCTGCCCACCATCAACACGCCCGAACTGGCCGAGTTCTTCAAAGAAGCCGTGTTACCCTTTATTCCGGAGGGCTCATTCGAAGAGAATGACCACTGGACCGCTTCTACCGATATGGGCGACCTCTCGCAAATCATGCCCATCGTGCAGCCCAGTATCGGCGGTTTTTCCGGCGCGCATCATAGCGCGGCATTTACCGTAACAGATCCCTATCTCGCCTACGTTACCCCTGCCAAAGCGCTGGCGCGCATGGCGGTCGATCTCCTGGCGCATGATGCGTCCCGTGCCGGCACGCTCCTCTCGACATATACGCCGCCGATGAACAAGGCGGAGTATCTGGCGTATCAACGCCAATTGTCGCGGACGGAAGTGTTCTCGTATATGGAGTAACCGGGATACCTCCTTATCCTGCCTATCCGACCGCAGCCGTAGCTGTTATACTAGGGAGCGCTGGTCAATATGAGTGACCTTCTGAGAATCGAGGATGTATGATGCGTTTGGTCTCCCTCCGCTTCACGTTATACCTGCTATCCGCCTTGTTCGGTTGCTTCTTATACTTCTGGCTCACTCCCTATATCTGGCCGGCTGTGGAAATACCGAAGCATATCTCCGCCCTGGAGGCAGAAAGAATAGCCAGGGCATCCTTGCAACGTGCCGGCATTACGATTCCAGGCAAATATCGAAACGCTGTCGCGTTCAAAGTCAATGATTACGAAAAAGAGTACCTGGAGCAACGCCTGGGGGTGCGACAAGCCCTATGCATAATGCAGACCACGTCGCCTGTCTACACCTGGCACGTGCGCTGGTTCAAACCGCAGTGTAAAGAGGATTTCAGCGTCGATATCTCCCTGGACGGGCAATTCATCAACTACGAGCATCATTTACCGGATGAGGCTGTGCAACAGACATGCGATTCCTTACGACTGGTCAAACAGTTTATCGCGCAAGTCGGGGGAGTGAATCTCACCAATTATGTCGCAGAGATAGTGGCAACTCTTCCTGGTAACGGTCATCCTGAACTATGGTTTGAATGGCGTCGAAAAAACCGACTCCTGGGTAATGCGTTGCAATCGGTGCAAGTGGTTGTTGTCGGAAATCAGGTTACCAGATTCTCCCGTTATCTCTATATGCAGTCGCCATACTTCGAACAGCATATTCTTCGAGTGGTACGAAATGAAAGGCTCTATAAATATGGCCTCATTCTGGAGGGTATCCTGCTGCTTGTCGGGGTGATAACGGTCATCATCGGTATTGTGACACGCACATGCCATTGGCGTTGCGGCGTTGCTCCCACTATAATGATCGTCCTGTTCTCCCTGCTCACAGCATTGAACTCCCTGCCCAAGGCTTATGCGAACTTCGATACAGGCTATTCATGGTCAGGCTTTTGGTGGCACCATGCCGGCATGGTCGCCCTCGACTTATTGTTGCTCGCCCTCAAAATATACCTGTTGGTGCTCGCTGCGGAATGGATCTATCGCCGTGCTTTCCCGCAGCATCGTCCGCTGGCCTACTGGTTCACTTCATCCGGATTGGCCAGCCAGGCCGGACGCAACAGATTGCTCCTTGGCTACTGGTTGATCCCGGTGCAGATGGCCTGCGTGACCCTGATCTACCTGTTGGCAAACCAATTCCTGCATGGATGGGTATCTTCGTCATTGGGCTACAGCGGCCTGATTACTTCATGGCTGCCGTGGTCTCCCGCGCTCAATAGCGGGTTATTTGCTGCGATATTTGAGGAATTTCTATTCCGGGTACTCACTATCTCCTGGCTGAAGCGGCTGGTGAAGTACGACTGGTTGGCCGTTCTGATCCCCGCGATCATGTGGGGCTTAGTCCATATCAATCATTCGAACCAACCATTTTTAGTTCGAAATTTCGAAGTAACCCTCTGGGGGATTATTTTCGGCTATATCTTCCTGCGCTATGGTCCGTTACCTGCACTCGTCGCACATGCCGGGTATGATGTCATCATTGATGGGATGGGCTTTCTCACGGCGAATAGCTGGTTGCTTCGCCTGAACTTTGTCGTCATGCTGCTTATTATCCTTTTACCGCTCGGACTTTCCCTCTGGTGGGGACGGCGGACGGGCTTAGCACCGGAGTCGACACTGCCGCCGGATAATCAATCCTTATCCGACCTGCTGAAACAGCACAAAGCCGAACGACGCCCACCGGCACTGCCCCCGGAAACAGAGCAGACAGATCCCACACTCCCGCTGACGTCATAGGCTTCGGCAGAGAAGAGAGATTTCGGATTCGAGATAGGAAGTGGCGCCCGAGGCAAGAGTCAAACTCCCACGGTAGCCCTACCTGCGTATTTTAAATTGGCACAATTGACAATGACGGTAGGAGCCGGTAAGTACCGCTGCAGGTGCTATAATAGGGTGCCATAACCCCGGGGCATTCATCACCTTCATGATCCAGGGTAACGCGGCATTATTCCGATAGACTCGTGAATAATGCGGGTTACCCATCAGCCAGAAAGGAAACCTTATGCACGATGTCCTTGAGTTGCCCGATGCCTCCGGCGCGGGACGGCAGTTGTTGCCCAACCTGTTTTACGTCTCCTGGCTGGGCATGACGCCGGGGCAGATTGATTGCCACGTCTTCGTGCTGCGCGGGTCAGCCGGATTGCTGTTGATCGATTGCGGGACGCCATGGGGCTACGAGCGGGTCCGTCGCAATATGGCCCATTGGGGCCTGGCGGTGGAGGATGTGCGCACGGTATTGCTCACCCATCACCATGTCGACCATGGGAGCGGCGGGTACCGATTTAAGGAACTCGGCGCTGAGATTCTTGGGCACCAGGACATCCTCACCTCGGTCGAGTGCCAATGGGAAGCCGCCGGCGTGCTGGTGACGGAACACATGGATTATCGCATGGACGGCACGCTGGCTGACGGCGATGCGCTGTCGCGCTGCGGTTTCGAGATTGCGGTACGCGCCACCCCCGGCCACACCCGCGGCTGCCTGAGCTTCCGCATTGCCGTCGATGGGCAGATGTGCCTGTTCAGCGGCGACTTGCTCATGGCGGATGGCCTGCCTGGCTACCACGGCGACCCGGGCTATTGTGAGGAAGTATAATGTACCCCAGAAACTGGACAGCGCGCTAAGGTGGTTTCCCATCTGGTAATCCAGTACAATGGGAGAGATTATGGGAACCATACGCAGACGATTTCGTGCCGAGATGAAAGCTTCTGCCG
>Ga0272448_1008665_pt1 | contig 10536 bp, 8 predicted proteins | sample YNPCB0191_FD_202220 | JGI IMG/M metagenome (GOLD analysis project Ga0272448, IMG submission 202220) | Hot spring sediment microbial communities from Yellowstone National Park, WY, United States - YNP-CB-019-1 | ecosystem: Environmental > Aquatic > Thermal springs > Hot (42-90C) > Sediment... | reverse complement strand
TACCTGAAACCGAGACAATCGAATACTTCCACTCGGTTCACCTTGTCGAGGACAAGTGCAAGGGTTGCGTCAACTGCATCAAGCACTGTCCCACGGAGGCGATACGCGTCCGTGACGGAAAGGCCCACATCATCGAGGCGAGGTGCATCGACTGCGGCGAGTGTGTGCGAATCTGCCCCAACCAGGCCAAGACCGTCGTCGCCGACACGCTCGAGCGGCTCGCCGACTTCGAGTTCAACGTCGCGCTCCCGGCACCGGCCATCTACAGCCAGTTCCGCGAGGGAACGCGGCCCGAGCAGGTGCTTGCAACTCTGCGCACGATAGGTTTCGACTATGTCGTTGACGTTGCGTTCGGCGCCGATCTTGTAGCGGCGAAGACTCGCGAGACAATTGAGACGTCTAGCGCGGAACGTCCGTTGATAAGCTCCGCGTGCCCGGCGGTCGTAAGGCTGATACAGGTGCGGTTCCCGAACCTTGTCGAGCATGTCTTGCCGATCATATCGCCCATGCGGGCCGCCGCCAAGATAGCGATGTCAAAGGCAGCCGCCGAATCGGGCGTCCCGCAGGACCGCATCGGGATATGGTTCATCACGCCTTGCCCCGGCAAGGTCAGCGCAATCAACGAGCCGGCCGGCTACGAGGAAACGATCATCACCGGCGCGATCCCGATCTCGGAGGTCTATCCGGTGCTGCGCGAAAAGCTCGTCCGCGATCCGGCCGAGACGGATCGTCTCACCGAAGGTCTATATCGAGGCACCGGTCTCGGCGTGGGTTGGGCGCGGTCCGGCGGCGAGAACCAATCGATCGGCGGCGGAAGGCAGATCGCGGTTGACGGCATACACAGCGTCATTCAGATACTTGAGGACGTCGAGCGCGGCAAGCTCTCGGATATCGACTACATCGAGGCGCAGGCGTGTGTGGGCGGATGCGTCGGCGGCGTTCTGACGGTCGAAAACCCGTTTATCACCCGCCGCCGCATAAGGATTCTAGCCCAAGAACCCGATGCGGCCGAATTGGCTGAGCGGGAGAGGCTCATGGCGGAGCTCGCGGCCGGCGGCTGGTTCGATCACGACCGACCCATCGTGCCGCGGCCGACGCTCAAGCTCGACGAAGATATGGCCGTCGCGATGCGCAAGATGGAGCAGATGGAGCGCATTCTTGAATCGCTGCCCGGCCTTGATTGCGGAAGCTGCGGAGCGCCCAATTGCCAGGCGCTGGCAGAGGATGTCGTCCGTGGGCTTGCCACCGAGATGGACTGCGTGTTCAAGCTCCGCGAGCGCGTAAGGCAACTCGCAAGCGAGATGTTCGAATTGTCGGAGAAAGTACCGCCCGCGATGGGGCACGTAAGGAAACCGGCGGAAAACAATGCGATTGGCGAACATAGCCCAGACCCTGGCTCTGAAACCGAAAACTGAAGCTGCAGCCGACGTCGAAGTGACGTCCGGCTACGCATCCGATCTGCTCAGCGACGTGCTGGCGCATGCCGGGAACGGCGCTTTGTGGGTGACCAACCACAAGCACGCCAACATAATTGGCGTCGCGGTGATGCTTAATCTGGCTGGAGTTATCATATCGGGCGGCATAGAACCGGACCCGGCTACGCTGCAAAAAGCAGCGGAGGAAAGCGTTCCTTTATATACGACGGACATGAGCATGTTCGAAGTCGTGGGCAAGCTCTACGAGTTGGGAGTAAGACCCAGTTGACGGACGAGGGTATTCGTTCGAGGCCGTTGCCAAACTGCGTGCTCTGCGGGCGTGAAGGAGAGATGTTCTACGAACATATCACCGATCCGCTCTACGAAGCGCCGGGGAGCTGGAACCTGAAGCGATGCCCGAATCTCGATTGCGGTCTGATCTGGCTGGACCCGATGCCGGAAATCGAAGACATCGGCAAGGCATACAAATCCTGCTATTACACCCATTCGGAGGTTGTGCCAAGGCGGAGCGTGTTCCGCACCATCTACGCGGCAATCAAGAACGGCTATCTGCGCGCCGGACTCGGCTATACCAAAGGTGTGGGGCCCGCCTGGTATGTAGTTCTCTCGCCGTTGGCGTTGTTGCATATATCGGGCGTGTCGGGCGTGCAGTCGGACGTGATGTATCTGCGAGCCGACCCGGGCGCAAAGTTGCTCGACATTGGCGTTGGCGATGCGGCGATGCTTGCGCGATTCGCAGAGCTCGGCTGGGATGTCGAGGGAATCGACGTTGATCAGATCGCTGTCGATGCCGCAACAGCCAAAGGTCTGAACGTAAAGTTGGGCGATTTGTTCAGCCAAGCCTACCCAGACGACTCGTTCGATTGCGTCACGATGCGACACGTTCAGGAGCACGTTCCGCAGCCGGTGGGACTGCTGCGAGAGTGCCGGAGGATTCTGAAGCCGGGCGGAATGCTGGTCTCGGTTGTGCCGAATGCCGAAAGCTGGGAGCACAGGCGTTTCAAGGATCGCTGGGTCGCACTGGAGCCGCCGCGACATTTGTGGCTCTTCGGCCCGAAATCTCTTGCGAGGCTGTGTGAACTTTCAGGTCTGGAAGTCGTGAGGCTCTTTTCGAGCGGTCAGGCTGCCTGGGCATCGTGGGTTCGAAACATGATGCTGCGCCCGGAGCGGTTCTGGGCCGGGTGGGCGCCGCGCAAGCTCGGAGGCCTGCTGTGGCACGTCGCTTTGCGAACGCGGATGTGGGTCGACCGTTGGTCGGGCCAGGAGATCGTTTTGATGGCTCAAAAGCCCATCTTCTCGTCTCAGAAGGGGGGACGGGCTGAGGTTCCAAAGGCAGATGGCTGTCAATAGATACCAGGCCGACTTGCACATTCACACCCTGCTCTCGCCGTGCGCGGAGATGGAGATGATACCTTCGCTGATCGTCGAGGCAGCGGCTCGTGCGGGGTTGGATCTGATCGGGGTTGCCGATCACAACTCGTGCGAGAACGCGGGCGCAGTAATGGAGGCGGCCGCGGGATCGGCAGTCAAGGTGCTGCCGGGACTCGAGGTACAGTCGGTCGAAGGTGTGCATTTGCTCTGCCTTTTCGACGAACTCGAGCAGGCTGTCGCGCTGCAAGAAGCGGTCTACGCGAGCCTGCCGGAGGTCATGCAGAACCCGATTCGGCATCCGGAGGGCGCGAGGTCGGCAAAGCTCTTCGCCGAGCAGATGATCGTAGACGCGCGCGACGAGTTCGTGGGTTATTGTGAACGGCTGCTTGCCTTCCCGACGCAGCTAAGTATCGATGAGATATGGAACCGGGTCGAAGAACTGAACGGGATGCTGATCCCATCGCACATTGACAGGTCCGGAACCGGGCTTTGCGACATACTGGGTATGGTGCCGGACGAGCCGGAGTTCGCAGCGGTCGAGATTTCGCGAAATCTGACGCCGACCGACGCCCGGGCAGCCTATCCGAGCATCGGAAATCGCGCGATACTGTGCAGTTCGGATGCGCACTGGCTTTCGGCTATCGGCGAGCGCAGGACCGTGTTTCACATGCAGCATCGGACGGTCGCGGAGATCAAGCTGGCATGTCGGGGCCAATCCGGCCGGAGTGTGAGTTATGCTTAGAATGGCTGCCCGCTATAGGTGCCGTCGATAACATGCGTGAACTCTCGATGCACATACTCGACCTTGCGCAAAACTCGATTGCGGCGGGCGCGACGCTAATCGAGATAGACGTAGTCGCCGATACGGGCGAGGACGTGCTGCGGATTGCGGTCCGAGACAACGGGCGGGGCATGTCGCCGGAATTTGCTGCGACGGTGTTGGATCCGTTCGTAACGACCCGCACGACTCGTCGGGTTGGTCTGGGCATCCCGATGTTCGCTGAGGCCGCGCGGGCGTGCGACGGCGACGTCGTCGTCCGCTCCGAGCCGGGCGACGGCACTTCGGTCGAGGCGACGTTCAGGCTGAGCCACATCGACCGCGCGCCGTTGGGCGACATGGTGTCAACGCTGATCGCCCTGATCGCGGCGAACCCGGACATTGACGTTGTATATCGACAGCAGGTGGACTCCTCGACGTTCACCCTGGACACTCGTGAGATCAAACGCGAGCTGGCCGGCGTCCCGATCAACGAGAACGCCGTGTTGAAGTGGATACGGGAGTACGTATCGGAGGGCACAAGAGATGAAGCGGCCATCGACTGATGTTCTGAGTCCGCGTGGGCAGCGCATCGCGCTTCTCGCGGCGGTAGCTCTGCTGATGGGCGCCATCGCCTTCTGGGCGGTGAGAGCGGTCGTGACCGCTGATCAGTTTGGATGGGGCTATGTTCTCTCCATTGTCGCTGGGGACATCGTTTTCTTTGTGTTGTTTGCCTTGCTGTTGGATCGCCGAAGCTGATAGCTTATAGCTTAACTTTGAACTCCGAACTCTGAACTTTCAATTTGCAATTGAGGAGCATCAAATGAAAACACTTGAAGACCTGAAGAAAGTACGCGAGAAGGCTCTCGAGCAAATGAGGATCCGCGAGGGCAAGTTCTCCGCGCGCGTAGTGGTGGCCATGGGGACTTGCGGGATAGCGGCTGGCGCCCGCGAGGTCATGACCGCCATCCTTGACGAGCTCGACAAGCGCGGCATTACCGACGTTTCCGTCACGCAGACCGGCTGCAAGGGTCTCTGCGAGCAGGAGCCGACCGTCGATGTCATCAAGGACAACCAAACTGTCACTTATGGTTACATCGATGCCGAGAAGGCCCGCCAGATCGTTTCGCAGCATCTGGTCAACGGCAACATCATCGGCGAGTGGGTCATCGCATCGGTGAAATAGTTCGAAAGTCTAAAGTCTAAAGTCCAAAGTCAGCGGTGTGTGCGAGCGGTCCCGACTTTCGCCTTTCGCCTTTCGACTTTGGACTCTCAGCTCCCTGAGGTCCTGAGGGGACCGAGGGGCAAGGAGGTAGTGGATATGGCTGGTCACGTATGCGACTGCGAGGAGCGCGTCAAGGCGGCGCAAGCCGAGGAGGCGGAGCTCTACGCGCAACTGGACAAGATAATCGAAAAACACAAGACCGTGCGCGGGCCGCTGATTCAAGTCTTGCACGCGGCCCAGGAGCTCTTCGGCTACTTGCCGGAGAAAGCTCAGGTGCGGATCGCGCAGGGGCTGGACATACCCCTGTCCGAGGTCCACGGTGTTCTGAGCTTCTACTCCTTCTTCACGACCGTCCCGCGCGGCGAGCACACGATCCGCGTGTGCATGGGAACTGCGTGCTACGTGCGTGGAGGCAAGCAGGTGCTCGAGAAGTTCCAGCAAGAGCTCGGCATCGGTGTTAACGGCACAACCGAAGATGGGCGATTCTCGCTGGAGATCAACCGCTGCGTAGGTGCTTGCGGCCTCGCGCCGGTTGTTACCGTCGGGTCCGACATCTACCGCCGCGTCAAGGTGGACAAGGTACCTGAGATCATTGCGAAATACCGCAACGCCGTTCCCGTTGCCCAAAGCGCCGGAGAGCCATCCAAGGATTTCCGACGCTCCGGCGGCAGGGTTGGCCATTCCCGACCCGCCAAGGAGGCAACTGAGTAACATGGCAGACATGAACAAGACCTACAGAACACACGTGCTCGTCTGCGCGGGGGCGGGCTGCGTAAGCTGCGGCTGTGAGGCGGTCGCGCAAACGCTTCAGAGTGAAATCGACCGGCTTGGCCTTGCAAACGAGGTCAAAGTCGTTTTGACCGGATGCATGGGATCCTGCAACCTGGGACCCGTTGCGGTGGTCGTTCCCGAGGGGGTTTTCTATGAGAGGCTGACTCCCGACGGCATCAAACGCGTTGTCGAGGAGCATCTTCTCAAGGGACGCCCTGTCGAGGAGTTCATGCACAAGGCTGTCGGCGGCGGCGCCGAAGGAGAAGAGCAGGTGTACCGCAGGATGATGGACCTGCCCTACTTCAAGCTTCAGCGCAAGATCGTGTTGCGCAACTGCGGCGTCATCGACCCCGGCAACATAGAGGAATACATCGCCCGTGACGGTTACGCGGCGCTGGCGAAGGTACTCGGCGAGATGACGCCCCAGCAGGTCATCGACGAGATCAAACGCTCCGGTCTGCGCGGTCGGGGCGGCGGCGGGTTCCCGACCGGCCTGAAGTGGCAGTTCACGGCCGACGCGCCCGGCGACGAGAAGTTCGTGCTGTGCAACGCAGACGAGGGCGACCCCGGCGCGTTTATGGATAGGTCGGTTCTGGAGGGTGATCCGCACTCGGTCATCGAGGCGATGATCATCGCCGGGTATGCGGTCGGCGCGCACCAGGGCTACGTCTACGTTCGCGCCGAGTATCCGCTTGCAATCGAGCGTTTGACCCGCGCGATCCAACAGGCTCGCGAGTGGGGCTTTCTCAACCACGACATACTCGGAACGGGTTTCGGATTCGACCTCGACATACGCATCGGCGCGGGCGCGTTCGTGTGCGGCGAGGAGACGGCTCTGATGGCCTCCATTGAAGGCAAGCGCGGCGAGCCGCGCCCGCGGCCGCCGTTCCCCGCGATAAGCGGCCTTTGGGGATGCCCGACTCTGCTCAACAACGTCGAGACCTACGCTAATGTCACATGGATCATTCTCAACGGCGCAGAGGCGTTCGCAGCCATCGGCAACGAGTCCAGCAAGGGCACGAAAGTGTTCGCGCTCGCGGGCAACGTCGTCAACACGGGCCTCGTCGAGGTTCCGATGGGTATGCCGCTCGGCGATCTCATATTCGACATCGGCGGAGGCGTTCGCGGAGGCAAGAAGTTCAAGGCGGCGCAGGCAGGCGGTCCGTCCGGCGGCTGCATTCCGGCAGAGCACCTCAACGTGCCGATGGATTACGATCAACTCAAGGAGCTCGGCGCAATGATGGGGTCGGGCGGGTTGATCGTCATGGACGAAAACACCTGCATGGTCGATCTCGCCCGCTACTTCCTCGATTTTATTCAGGATGAGTCCTGCGGCAAGTGCACGCCGTGCCGTGTCGGCACAAAGCGTATGCTTGAGATACTCAATCGCATCACGCGGGGTCAGGGTCAGGAAGGCGACATCGAGCTGCTCATCGACCTGGGTGAGCAGATACGCGATTCGGCGCTGTGCGGGCTGGGTCAGACGGCCCCCAATCCCGTCCTATCCACTCTGCGTTACTTCCGCGACGAGTACGAGGCGCACATCCGGGACAAGAAGTGCCCGGCGTGCGTGTGCAGTTCGCTCTTCGAAGCGCCGTGCTCGCACACCTGCCCCGCCGGAACGAGCGTGCCGAAATACATCGCGCTCATCAGCCATAGGCGTTTTACGGACGCGCTCCGGCTGATACGCGATCATAACCCGTTCGTGTCGGTCTGCGGCCGAGTTTGCAACGCGCCGTGCGAGTCGAAGTGCCGCAGGGCACAGATAGACGAGCCGGTTTCGATCCGCGCTCTCAAACGGTTCGCGGCCGATGCGGCCGAGCGCGGCGAGCTCCCGATGCCGGCGACGATGGAATCTAAGGCCGCCGGCAAGAAGGTGGCCATTATTGGCAGCGGCCCGGCGGGCTTGACTTGTGCATACCACCTCGCCCGGCTCGGCATAAAACCGACGGTCTTCGAGGCGGAGAGTGTAGCGGGCGGAATGCTGGCGACGGCGATTCCGCCGTATCGCCTGCCTCGAAACGTGCTTGCCGGCGAGATCGAGATGATCAAGTCACTTGGTGTCGAAATCAAGCTCAATGCCAGAGTGGACAAGGCCGGTTTCGAGAAGATCAGGGCCGACTACGACGCGGTGTTCGTCGCGACCGGCGCCGACAAGGGCTGGACGCTTGGCATTCCCGGCGAGGATCTCGAAGGTGTCTACGATGCGATAACCTTCCTCAAGGATGCCAATCTCGGCCGGAACACAATCGAGGTAGGTGAGAAGGTGGCCGTGGTCGGCGGTGGTAACTCCGCCGTCGATGCCGCTCGCACCGCTCTTCGCAGGGGCGCCAAGAAGGTGACGATAATCTACCGCCGTCTGAAGGCGGACATGCCCGCAGCCCCCGAAGAGATTCACGAGGCTGAGGTTGAAGGCGTGGAAATTCGTTATCTCGCTGTGCCCGTTGAGGCGATAGGCGAGAACGGCAAGCTCAAGTCGCTCAGGGTGCAGCTTCTCGATCAAGGCGAGTTCGACAAGAGCGGCCGGCGAAGGCCGAGGCCGATCGAGGGCAGCGAGTTCGACCTGCCTGTTGACACCGTCATTACGGCGTTGAGCCAAGAGCCGGACACAGAATATCTCGGCGGCTTGGTCGAGACTAAGAAGGGCGGCACGGTCAAGATCGATGGTTCGACCATGAAAACCAGCGCGGAAGGCGTGTTCGCCGGCGGAGACGTGGTCAACGGGCCGTGGACGGTTATCGGCGCGGTCGGCGACGGAATCAAGGCGGCGATCTCCATCGACCGTTATCTGGGCGGAACCGGCGAGCTCGCCAGCGATACCGCGAATATCGAGATTCCGCCCGCGCCGGAGGACGTCGACGATATCGTCGAAACGCCGCGTGTGCACACGAACTTGCTCAAACCGGAGCAGCGCGTCGGCAATGCCGAGGTCGATCTCGGCTACACGCGTGAACAGGCGCTTCGCGAGGCCGCCCGCTGCTTGAGATGCGACGCGTGTCAATAACCTACACCCTCCCCGTTGGGGGAGGGTTGGGGTGGGGTCCTTCCGGCTCCCTTTCCCGGGGGAGAGGACTGGAGTGAGGGCGCAGCGTGGTGTCATGCTGAACTTGTTTCAGCATCCAGGGCTGAAAGCTGAGGGCTGACAGCCTATTGAGAGGAGTAGCAATGGAGAACATCAACGTTACAATAGACGGAATCAAGGTAGCCGTTCCCAAGGGCAGCACCGTCCTCGATGCGGCGAAGGCCGCCGGGATTCAGATTCCTACCTTGTGCTATATGGAGGGCTGCAAGCCCCTTGGCGCGTGTCGGGTGTGCCTGGTCGAAGTCGAGGGGGCCAAAGGCGGGCTGCAGGCGAGCTGCGCGTATCCCGCCAGCGACGGTATGGTGGTTCGGACCAACACTCGCCGCGTTCGAAATGCTCGCAAGACAGTGGTCGAACTCATGCTGTCCGCGCATCGACAGGACTGCAACTCCTGCGTTCGTACGCTCAACTGCGAACTGCAGTCCCTTGCCAAGAGGCTGGGCATACAGCAGAACCGGTTCGCGGGTGCGATGCCGCCGCAGATTGTGGACACGAGCTCGCCCGCGATCGTTCGCGACATGAGCAAGTGCATACTCTGCCGCCGATGCGTGGAGGTGTGCCATAACGTGCAGTCTGTCGGCGCGCTGTTCCCCGTCGAGCGGGGATTCGAGACCGTAATCGCGCCATCGGCCAGGAAGGAGCTTGGCGAGATAGCGTGCGTTGCGTGCGGGCAGTGCGTGGCTGTGTGTCCGGTCGGCGCGCTTTCGGAGAAGAGTCACATTCAAAAAGTCTGGGATGCCATCGCCGATCCTGGCAAGACCGTGATCGTTCAAACGGCGCCGGCCGTGCGTGCGGCAATCGGCGAGGAGTTCGGACTTCCCGCCGGGAGCCTGGTGACGAAGAAGATGGTGGCTGGTCTCAAGCAGATCGGGTTCGACAAGGTCTTCGACACCGATTTCACTGCCGACCTCACGATCCTCGAGGAAGGCACGGAGCTTATCGGGCGTCTGCGCAAAGGCGGGGTGCTGCCGATGCTCACTTCATGCAGTCCGGGCTGGATCAACTTTATCGAGCATTTCTACCCGGAGCTTCTGCCGCATCTTTCGACGTGCAAGTCGCCCCAGCAGATGTTCGGTGCGCTCGCCAAGACGTATTACGCCGACAAGATCGGCGTAAAGCCGGAGGACCTTTACGTCGTTTCGGTAATGCCCTGCACGGCCAAGAAGCTTGAAGCCGGCCGCCCGGAGATGTCCGTAAACCTGCAACGTCGCTCCGGCCTTGATTCAAAACCCATACCGGATGTTGACGCGGTCCTTACCACCCGCGAGGCGGCTCAAATGATGCGCGAGGCGGGCGTGCAGTTTGCCGACCTGCCGGACGAGGAGTTCGACGAGCCGCTCGGCATATCCACCGGCGCGGGCGTGATCTTCGGTGCAACGGGCGGCGTTATGGAAGCTGCTCTCAGGACTGTATACGAAGTGGTGACCGGCGAGACTCTCACCAACGTCAACTTCGAGGCTGTCAGAGGGCTTGAGGGCGTCAAGGAGGCCACTGTGAAGATCGGCGATCTGGACCTTAAAGTCGCCGTCGCAAGCGGACTTGCCAACGCCCGCAAGCTGATGGACCTGATTATGGAAGGCAAGGCCGACTATCACTTCATCGAGATAATGTGCTGCCCCGGCGGCTGCCTGGGAGGCGGCGGTCAGCCGATCCCGACGACCGACGAGGTCCGCAGGGCTCGAATGGAAGCCATATATCGTGCCGACGAGGGGCTGCCGCTGCGCAAGTCGCATGAGAATCCTGCGGTTAAGGCGCTCTATGAGGAGTTCCTGGGCGAACCGAACTCGCACAAGGCCCACGAGCTTCTTCACACGCACTACACCCCCCGCTCCCCTTGGCCGGTGGGGCTGGGAGAGAGCGGTGAGCTGAGAGCGAAGAGCGAAGAAGCAGCGAA
>Ga0272448_1008664_pt1 | contig 10537 bp, 12 predicted proteins | sample YNPCB0191_FD_202220 | JGI IMG/M metagenome (GOLD analysis project Ga0272448, IMG submission 202220) | Hot spring sediment microbial communities from Yellowstone National Park, WY, United States - YNP-CB-019-1 | ecosystem: Environmental > Aquatic > Thermal springs > Hot (42-90C) > Sediment... | reverse complement strand
ATTTTTCAGGGAATGGCTATTTCCCTTATGGCCGGAGAAGTAGCCTCAACTCTGTTTTCCCGAATGGTAGTTCCAGTTTTATACTATCTTAACCGAAAACGAGAATTAAAGAAAAACAAAGAGAGAAATAATTTTTAAATTAAACTTTAAAAAAAGGAGGCATACTATGTTAATGAATGAATGGCTAAGGCTGATTGCTGGAACTTTCGTACTAATTAGTGTAATTCTGGGTTTACTTCACAGCAATTACTGGTTTATTCTCACAGTTTTTGTTGCTTTAAATATGATTCAATCTGCATTTACCAAATGGTGTCCGATGATGACAATTTTAAAGTGGTTCGGAGTGAAGGAATATTAAGCTTTAATACTATCCCGAAACCAGTTCGGAATTACAGTGAGCGGTAGAACATAAAATCAAAGAACTAAAATTGTTGAAGGGAGGTTCGGAGGGATAAGGCATAAGGAACCAGGAAACAAGTTACGGGTATTCGCTATATTAGAAGAATCAAAAGTAAAAGATTGAACTAAAAGAGGATAAATGAGGTAAAAAATGGCTAAGTTAAAATCTCAGATGACGGAAAGTGAACTTTTAAAAATTTATCGTAATATGGTTCTTATCCGTGAGTTTGAAGAAAGAACCGCTGAAATGTATAACCGGGGTAAAATAACTGGGTTCTGTCATCTTTATATCGGAGAAGAAGCAGTAGCAGTAGGTGCGATTAGCGCACTTCATCCCGATGACTATGTGATCAGTTCATACCGTGACCATGGCCATTGTTTGATGAAAGGAACTGATCCAAAAGAAGTAATGGCTGAGCTTTTTGGCCGGGCAACCGGCTGCTGTAAAGGCAAAGGTGGATCAATGCACCTTTTTGATGCCCGAAAAAATTTTTTGGGCGGATATGCCATCGTAGCAGGAGAGTTACCCATTGCGCTGGGGGTTGCGTATGCGGTTAAATATCGGAAAGATGATAAAGTAGTAGCTTGCTTTTTTGGCGATGGGGCTACTAATGCTGGGGCATTTTACGAATCCCTAAATATGGCTAAGCTGTGGTCGCTGCCAATCATTTTTATCTGTGAAAATAACTTTTACGGAATTAGCACCGCAGTTTCAGTTTCCTCAGCAGCCACCGAGATTTATAAAAAAGCGGACGCCCATGGTATCCCTTATGAAAAGGTAAATGGAATGGATGTGATTGCAATGTGGGAAACTACAAAAAAGGCCGCACGACACAGTCGAGAAGGGAAAGGACCATATTTCATTGAAGCCCTTACTTACCGATTTCGCGGGCATTCGATGTCTGATCCAGCTGATTATCGGATCCCCCGGGAAGAAAGGGTTTGGAAAGAGCGTGACCCAATTCCTAATTTCGCCCGGAGGTTAGTTGAAGAGGGAATTATTGATGCGGAGGGGTTACGAAAGATAAAAGAAGAAGTAGAAAAAGAAGTAGAAGCAGCAGTTCAATTTGCTGAAGAGAGTCCCTGGCCCGAGGCAATTGAACTGATGAAGGATATTTATTCAGAAAAAGAAGGAGATGAATAATGAAAGAAGTATGGGTAAAATATTTAAAAAATCTCCAACAAGAAGTTATTATGGGAGAACAGCGCTTGATTATTGATGAGCCTCAGGAGTTTGGAGGAGATGGCAAAGGACCAAATCCTTATGATCTTCTTTTGGCTTCTTTAGGAGGATGTACCGCAATGACGATTATCAGCTATGCTCGACGAAAGGAAATACCGCTTGAAGGCTTGCAGATAAAATTGACTCACGAGAAAATTTATGCTCAGGATTGTAGTGAATGTATGGCCAAAGAAGGTAAGTTAGATCAAATCACACGAACTATTTACCTACAAGGACCTCTAACCCAGGAACAAAAAGAAGCATTATTAGAAATTGCCCAGCGATGCCCGGTACATCGGACTTTGACCAGTGAGAACCGAATAATCGATAAGGTGGGAGGTTAAGATATGCCGGAAATAACCTATCGAGAAGCGCTTAATCAGGCCTTGCGTGAAGAGATGGAACGCGACCCTACGGTGTTTTTGTTAGGAGAAGATATAGGACTTTATGGAGGATCGTTTAAGGTAACTGAAGGGCTTTTAGCCCAGTTTGGTAATGAGCGAGTAGTCGATACTCCAATTGCCGAAGGTTCAATTGTAGGGATGGCGATCGGAGCAGCCTTAGCTGGTTTAAGACCTGTAGTGGAGTTGATGACGGTTAATTTTGCCCTTTTGGCGATGGACCAGATTGTTAACCACGCCGCAAAAATCCGCTATATGTTTGGAGGAAAGGCTCGAGTACCCCTGGTAATTCGGGCACCCGGAGGAGGTGGGCAACAATTAGCCGCCCAACACTCACAATCCTTAGAAGCCTATTTCCTCCACTGTCCGGGGTTGAAAGTAGTTTGTCCCGCATTTCCGGAAGATGCCAAAGGGATTTTAAAAGAAGCAATCAGGGATGATGATCCAGTTATGTTTTTAGAACATGAAGCGCTTTATGCTTCAAAAGGAGAAGTGCCTTCCGGTAAATATACTACTCCGATAGGAAGGGCGAAGATAATTCAAGCGGGAAAAGATATAACCATTATTGCTTTTTCCCGGATGGCAGTATTAAGTCTCCGGGCAGCTCGGGAGTTGGCACGAGAAGGAATCGCAGCGGAAGTATTAGATTTAAGAAGCCTTAATCCGTTAGATATAGATAGTATTATAAATTCAATAAAAAAGACTGGTAAAGCAATTGTGGTAGAAGAGGGTTGGAAAACCGGTGGGGTGGGGGGGGAGATAGTGAGCCAGATTATGGAAAATGCCTTTGATTACCTTGATGCTCCAATAAAGCGGGTAGCAGGTAAAGATGTTCCTATGCCTTACTCCAAGAATTTAGAAAAGTTAGCGATTCCTTCCACTGAAGATATTATTAAATCGGTAAAAGAAATTGTAACTAAGAAATAAAAAGGTGATTTATGCCAATAGAAATTGTTATGCCTAAATTAAGTGATACTATGGAGGAGGGTAGGATTATTAAGTGGCTAAAAAAGGAAGGTGATTTTGTTAATAAGGGTGAGGTAATTGCGGAAATTGAAACTGATAAAGCGGATATGGAATTAGAATCTTTTGCTTCCGGTATTTTGACCAAAATATTATACCAAGAGGGGGATACTGTTCCAGTAGGCACGGTAATTGCTATTCTTGCGGGAGAGTTAAGAGGAGAAGAGCCTCCTAAGGGTTCGGCAAAAACTTCCCCACCTCCAACTGCCGTAAAAGGAAAAGTAGCAGAACTTAGTGTCAGTGAAAAACCAGCGGAAAATAAGGAAGCAGAAATCAAAATTACTTTACCAGATCAAATAGAAAGAAATTTAGTAAAAATTTCTCCCCGAGCGCGAAAATTAATCGAGGAAAGGGGAATACCGATTCCGGAAATCAAAGGAAGTGGTCCAAACGGAAGAATCGTCGAGGAAGATATTGAAAGATTTTTAAAAGAGAGCAAAGGGAAAAAGTCGGAATTAGAACCTCTTCTTACTATCACCCAAGCTCCAACTGAAATTATAGAAGAAGTGATTGAACTTTCCCGGATGCGGTCGGCAATTGCCCGACGAATGACTTTAAGTAAACAAACCATCCCCCATTTTTATGTTACTGGGGAAGTAGATATGGAAGAAGCGGTGAGTTTTGTCGAAAATTTAAACCGCACGGCGGAAGGAGAAGTAAAGATTACTTATAATGACTTAGTAATTAAAGCCAGTGCGCTGGCGTTGCGGGATTATCCAGAAATCAATGCTCATTTTACTGACAACCGATTAGTAGTGAAAAAAGATATTAATATTGGAGTAATAGTGGCGGTAAAAGCGGGTTTAATTGTTCCGGTAGTGAGAGAAGCGGATAAACTCAGTTTGAAAGAAATATCAGCTACAGTTAAAGGATTGCGGGAGCGAGTTTTTAAACGGGAATCCACTCCTGAGGATTTAACCGGGGGAACATTTTCAATTTCAAATCTGGGGATGTTTGGGGTAGAAGAATTTGCCGCAATAATAAATCCTCCTCAGGTTGGAATTTTAGCAATAGCAGCAATTAAGGAAAAGCCAGTTGTTAAAAAGGGAAATATTTTGCCGGCCAAAATTATGAAAGTTACTTTATCGGCTGACCACCGGGCAGTAGATGGGGTTATAGTGGCTAAGTTCCTTCAGCGGTTAAAAGAGCTTTTAGAAAACCCTACTGTTTTAGAGAAGTGAATGAAGATGATACCAGAGTTAGAAGTAGCCCAGAAAAAACAAAATCGAAATTTGGGATTAAGGCGTCCTGCCTGGCTTAAAGTAAAGTTTAAGTGGGGAGAAGATTTTCAAAAAGTTGAAGGTATTCTAAAAAAATGGTCGCTCCATACTGTTTGCCAAGAAGCAAGTTGCCCTAATATCAGTGAATGCTATAATCAACAAATTGCTACTTTTCTTATCTTAGGAGATGTTTGCACTCGCAATTGCTCTTTTTGCGGCGTAAAAAAAGGGAAACCTTTGCGAATCGATTTTCAGGAGCCGGAAAAAGTGGCTCAAGCAGTAAAGGAGCTTGGACTTAAGTATGTAGTTATTACTTCCGTTACCCGAGATGACCTTCCGGATGGAGGGGCAACGATTTTTGCTAATACTGTGCAAGCAATAAAAAAAATTTCCCCTGAAATAAAGGTAGAGGTTTTGATTCCGGATTTAAAGGGTTCAAGAAAAGCGTTAGAAATAGTGATTAATGCTTCCCCGGATGTTTTGGGGCATAATTTAGAAACCATCCCCCGACTTTATGCTCAGGTGAGACCAGGGGCAAACTATGAAAGATCCCTTTCTATTCTTAGCTGGGCAAAAAAATTTTCTTCTTCACTAATAACCAAATCAGGTTTAATGGTAGGTCTGGGAGAAAATAAAAGCGAAATTTTATCAGTTATGGATGATCTATATAAGGTAGAATGTGATCTTTTAACTATCGGACAATATCTTCCTCCTACCCAATTAAATTATCCAGTAAAACGATATTACTTACCCGAAGAATTTAATGAATTTATTTTCGAGGGGAAAAAACGAGGTTTTAAATGGATCGAATCTGGACCATTAGTCCGCAGCTCTTTCCATGCCTATACCCAGTGGCAAAAACTACACTTAAGCCACCCTTATGGGTCATAAAATTAAATAACTTAGATTATGAAACCACCTGGAAGTTGCAAAATATGCTTCAACATGCCCGACTCCAGGGCCGAATAGACAATGTATTGCTTATCTTACAACACCCGCCGGTTATTACTTTAGGCCGAAAGGCTAAGGAGGAAGATATATTGGCGGAAATTGAAGAATTAGAAAAAAGGGGAATCAAAGTTTTTATAACCGATCGAGGAGGAAAGGTTACTTATCATGGTCCCGGCCAGTTAATCGGATATCCAATTTTATCTTTAAGTGATTATAATCTATCGGTAGGAGAGTACATAAGACAATTAGAAGAAGTTATCCTCTTTACTTTAAAAGATTTGGATATAGAAGCAAAAAGAATTCCAGGTCAGATTGGAGTGTGGGTAGGTAAGAAAAAAATTGCTTCTTTGGGAATAAAAGTGCGTGGAGGAGTAACTTCTCATGGTTTTGCTTTAAACGTAAATAATGACCTTACTCCTTTTCTACTTATAAACCCCTGTGGAATAAAAGGGCTGGAAGTTACCTCAATCCGCATACTACTTAAAAAAGAGATTGAGCTAAAAGAAGTTGAGGAATTAATTATAAAAAATTTTTGCCAGGTTTTCCCGGCTGAACCAAAAAGAACTCTTAACTTTGGTTTATAACTGATTGCTTAAAAGAGAACCGCTATGTTAATTGTTGGACTTACCGGTGGCATTGCCAGCGGAAAAACTACGGTAGCCAATATGTTTAAAAATGAAGGAGCCTATATAATTGATGTGGATAAAATTAGTCGGGAGGTAGTTGAACCAGGAAAATTAGGCTGGCAGGAAGTAATAAAAACTTTCGGAGAAGAAATTTTAAATAGAGATAAAACTATTAACCGAAAAAAATTAGGAGACATTGCCTTTTCTGATGGCGAAAAGCGAAGGATATTGGAAAAGATTATCCACCCTAAAGTTTATAGCGAGAAGCAAAAACTGATTAACCAAATTAAAGAAAAAGATAAGGAGGCGATTATAATAATTGATATTCCCCTTTTGATTGAGGCAAACCAACAAAAAACCGTAGATAAAGTAATATTAGTGTATGTTTCTCCTCAAACGCAAATTGAGCGGCTAATAAAACGAGACGGTTTTAATTTAGAAGAGGCGAAAAAAAGGATTTTTGCCCAAATGCCGATTGAAAGTAAAAAAAAATATGCGGATTATATTATCAACAATGAAGCACCATTAGAAATGGTTAGAAAAGAAGTTAAAAGTATTTTTCAAGCTCTAAAAATAGAAGTTAAAAAAGCCCCTAGAAATTTATGATAACCCTTCCAGCTCCTTTCGGGCTGTATCCGCCTGAGGGCTATTAGGATATTTTTCAATTACTCGTTTAAAAATAATCCGGGCATTATCATTATCTCCTAATATTTTGAAACTCACTCCTTGTTTTAGCAAAGCGTCAGGAGTCTTATTTCCCTGGGGATATTTTTTTATTACTTCTTCATAAGCCAGGATAGCTTCTTCTATTTTACCTTCCTTGAAATATGCCTCTCCAATCCAAAATTGGGCATTATCCGAATATTCAGTCTGGGGAAACTGCTGAAGGAATTTTGTAAACGCAGCCCGGGCTTCGGGATAACGGCCCTCCTTAAAGAGACGGTAAGCTTCATTATAGACTTCTTCGGCATCAGAAAGAGCACTTGGCGGCGGAGTTGTCTCTGGAGTAACGGAAGTAACAGAAGAAGAAGTGACCACAGAGGGAGAACTTGCTTTTTCCAGACGGTTTAATCGGTCTATAATTTCTTTTAGATTTTTATTAGTATTGTGCTGTTGTTCATCTATTTGTCCCCGCAATTCTTGTAAACTGCTTTGGGTGTCATCAATTTGAGTAGATAAATCCGCCATTTCCTTCCGGAGGTTTTGATTCTCTTTTTTTAAATCCGCCACCTCCATCTTCAGATCCGCTACATCTGAATTGAGCTGATCAATACTTACGCAAGCATTAAGTAATAGGGAGAAGAGAGAAAGAAAAAATAAATATATATTAGCTTTCATGGTCATAAATCCTTTTTAAAAGAATTTTAAGGCAAAGAAGGAGACCAAGAGGGGCTAAAGTTAATTCCTCCTTTGGTTAGTTGCCTTACATTGGTTCCATTAGCTAACATAGCGAACAATTGCTTACCACCCGCACGGGTGGAAGTAAAGATAATATGGCGACCATCCGGCGACCATTTTGGTGACTCATTACTCCCCTCCCAGGTTAATTGAATATTCCCGGTGCCATCAGGATTTATAGTACAAATCTGAAAGCCATTTTCTTTTTGGGAAGAGTAGACAATTTTGTCTCCCCGGGGGCTCCAATCAGGTTCACTATTATATGAACCTTCAAAAGTAATCCGCTGCACATTTCTCCCAAAGCGGTCCATAATATAAATTTGCGGACTTCCGGAACGGTTAGAAACAAAAGCAATTCTTTGCCCATCGGGGGACCAGGTAGGAGAAACATCAATCCCGCGATCATTGGTAAGCCTTCTTACTGATTTTCCCTGGCGATCCATAACATAAATTTCTGGATTTCCATCTTTTTTTAAGGTCAACGCAATTTCTGTCCCATCCGGCGACCAGGCAGGAGATAGATTTAAATCCTGCTGGTAAGGAGAAGCTAAATATTCCTTCCTGGTGCCCAAGTCTTTTAGAATTAAATTAGCTCGACCACCCCGATAAGAAGTAAACATTATCCAGTTTCCATCCGGCGACCACCGCGGAGAAAGGGTAATTGCTCCGTGATAAGAAAACCGGCTTTCATTATAACCGTCATAATCCATTATATAAATTTCCTTTTGTTTCCCTTCAGCTTTTACAAAAGCAATTTTGGTTTCAAATATCCCTAATTCTCCGGTTAAAGTATAATAAATCTGGTTGGCAAATTTATGTGCAATCTTGCGTAAAGTTTCTTTAGTGCCAACATAACGGCGACCGACCAAGGTGGTAGCCTGAGTAACATCAAAAAGCCGGGCCTCAATAATTATCTCCCCCCCTTTTTGGCTAAAACCACCTTTCACTAACCCCTGGGCTCCAATTACTAGCCAGCTTTGAAAGTCAATATCATCGGCGGTTATTCCGGATTTTTGCGGGTCTTCTAAGAAACTGGCTGGATCCAAAATCCGGAAAAGTCCGGTAAAAGCCAAATCATTGGAGATAATCTCTGCCATCTTTCCGGAAATATTGTAAGGATCCGGTTTGCCATCAAGATTTTTGAATTTAGGGATAGCAATGGGATAAAGTGCCCCTGGATGAGTCACATCAATTTGTTGGACTGCAAAACAATTTCGCCAAAAGAAAATTACCAACAGAAAAAGCAAGAAAGTGGTTGAGAATTTTTTCATTTATGTGCTTGCCTCCAATGGATGAAAACGGACTGATAGATCCAAAAAGGGCTCCCGATAAACCTCCGGTAAAGGTGGAAAAGATTCAAGTTGCACCTTTTGAATCGCTTTTAACGCATAGTCATCATATAAATTATTACCTGAACTTTGCTGTAAACCCTGCAAAGTAACTTTTCCTTGCCGATCAATACGAATCTGAATTATAGTCAATAATCCTCGTTTAATTGCTTCCTGTTTTAAACCCGGAGGTAAAAACCAGGCTTCAGTTATTCGGTCAATTACGATACTCAGGTAGACAATCATTTCGGGCGCACCACTTCCCCCTCCTTCAACATTTGCGCCAACCCCCACCCCTTTACCCACTCCTACTGTCTCCGCTCCTGCTTCTTTGTATCGACTTCCCACTCGTTCCCGGAGATTTTCAATTGCCTGGCTCAACCTTTGGTCTTCGGCTTGTTTGGAAAAAGTCTCTTCTTTTTTATTTACTGGCGGAGTGGTTTTAAGTTTTTTTGGCTCAGTTTTAGAAATTTCAATTGGTTTGGGCTCAACTTTTTTCTGAAGGAGCTCGGGTTTTTTAGTTACCGGAGCCACTTTCGCTTTTTCAACTACCACCGGCTTACTTAAAGATTTACCTCCCCCACCTCCTAATTCACCCGGACCAACTAACATAACTGAAGTATACTGGGGAATAGGTGAAATAACCGGACGAGAGGAAAGATAAGGTAAAAAGATAAAAAAGAACAGCACCAGGAAATGAATTACGCCGGAAACAACCACCATTTTTAAGAGGGAAGTTTCGTCTAAAAAAGCGCTATTTCCTATCAGGTGAACCATTATTTTGTTTTTTCCTCCAAAGGCAAGGTGATCATTCCCAATTTTTCATACCCTGCATTTTTAATTTCCGCCATTACCTCCATCACAAAGCCATAGGGAACATTTTTGTCAGCTTTCAGATAAATCTCCTTGTCCGCCCGACTTTGGGAAATAAATTCTAATTTGGTTTTTAAACGATCCAGGGTTACTTCGTAGTTTAAAATAGTGATTTTTTTATCCTGAGAGATAGTTACAATAAGGGGTTGCTCTTTGGTATGGATGGTGGCGGATTTTACTTGGGGAAGGTTAACTTCAAACCCGGACTGCATCATTGGGGCAGTAACCATAAAAATTACTAGCAATACTAACATCACATCCACAAAAGGAGTGACATTAATTTCCGACATCATTTTATAATTATTTTGATTGGTATTAATAGCCATGGGTTAGTAAAAACTGGCAAATGGGAATCTGAAAATATATTATATTAAATTTAATCTCATCGTTCAAATAAAGAAATAAATTCCGCAACAAAATTATCCATTTCGGTGACTATCCGTCTTATCCGACTTAAAAAATAATTATAGCCAATAACTGCCGGAATGGCGGCGAAAAGTCCAACTGCAGTAGCGATCAAAGCTTCAGAAATGCCGGGGGCAACAATAGCTAAGCTTGTTGCTCCGGTAAGACCGATATTATGAAAAGCTTCCATAATTCCCCAGACAGTTCCAAAAAGACCGATAAAAGGAGCCGAATTACCGGTGGTGGCTAAAAAGCTCAGTCTCCGCTCTAACTGAACTGTCTGACTATTTATTAACTGCCGGAGAATTCTTTCGATTTTCTTAAGTTGCCCCGGAGGGAGTAACTCTTTTAATTCCGCGTCTTCGATAGTAAGATTAAGATTGGTTTTTACTTGTTTTAATTCTAAATATCCTGCTCGAAATAACTCAAAAATTGGGCTTAAGGTAAAATTTCTCGCCTCCCGGTAAATAGCAGAAAGCTCTTTTCCGGACCAGAATAATTTTAAGAACTCCTCGTTTTCCTCATCTACTTTTTTAAGGAGCCGGTACTTTAATAAAATTATTGCCCAAGAAAGAATGGAAAAAAAAAGAAGGATTAAAAGCACAGTTTTAACTACTGGCCCAGCTTGAAGAACGAGGTGTAAAACTCCTCCTCGAAACCTAAAGCCACCAGTAACTGGACTTGAAGCTAC
>Ga0272448_1008663_pt1 | contig 10537 bp, 8 predicted proteins | sample YNPCB0191_FD_202220 | JGI IMG/M metagenome (GOLD analysis project Ga0272448, IMG submission 202220) | Hot spring sediment microbial communities from Yellowstone National Park, WY, United States - YNP-CB-019-1 | ecosystem: Environmental > Aquatic > Thermal springs > Hot (42-90C) > Sediment... | reverse complement strand
TCACCACGTCCTTCGCCTGCTTGTCGGTGGAGCCGAACTTCATCGCAGCTCTGCTGTAGAGCTGGATTCCCTCCGACCAGCCTACGACCGACGCCGCCGCTAGGCAGACGAGGGCCCTGACCCTCGGCTCAACGATGCCTTCACTGGAATCGAAGGCGGGCTTGGCGACCGTGACCACGTCGGCGAGCCAAGCCGGCTCTTCCACCACGGCCTTATGTCTAAAGCAGCGGGGAAGGGTGCCGAAGTAGTCCTCGACGGGCTTAAGGGTCCCTTTCACGGACAGGTCAAGTTTCCGCACGGCGGCCATCGAATAGGTTCCGAAGGTGGAGGCCGCCCTATCTAGGCTGGCTAAACCCATCGACGCCGCAACCGCCTTAATCACTTCGGTCACCTGTTCGGGGGTGGAGCCGGTATTGATGGCCAAGTCTGTATGGTTGAGGATGCCGGGCTCCCAGGAAAAGGCGAGGGACTTGGCCAGCCCGATGAGCTGACGGTCCTTCAAAGATATGCGGCAGCCTTTGGGCCACTGCAGCACGGTGGCTACATAGGCCTCCACCCAATCGCTGTCGCGCAGGATGCCCTTGGCCGAGAAGTAGTCGGGCGACGGTTGAAGGTCCTTCCTCCCCTTGGCGGAAACCATATGGAATCGACCAAGGTCAAACTCCGACTTATGTCTTTCCGGAGCAGGTCCCTAACGGACGGCCTTCCACAGCTTCCTCTCTACTGAAGTGAAATGAAGCCCAATGGCGGTCATTGCGACCGTGAGCACCCAAATTATGGCCACGAACAGCGAATTGCGGCCCTGAAACCTCCTGCTCGAAGAGACGACCACTTGGTCGATGGTCACGAACTTCCCCCTCCCCCTCAGCCTGCGCTGAAGGTCCACCGCTTCCTCCATCACGCCTTCCCTGAATCCACCCACCTCCAGGAAAGCCTTCCTCCTAACGAAGAACGCCGAGCTGATTCCGTGTATCCTCAAGAGGCGGCCGCCCACCTTCCTGAGCGCGTCCAAGAATCGAAGCTTGAAGCCCTCACCTTCAAATACGACCGTGCAGCTGCCCCCTAGGACCTCCGGGTCGTCGATCGCCTTGACGAGGTCTCGGAGCAGGTTCGGAGGAAGAAGCATGTCTGCGTGCAAGAAGAGAAGGACCCTTCCCCGTGCGGCGATTGCGCCCGTGTTCTCCTGTGACTTGCGAGAGGCGATCCTCGTAAACGCCAACTTGTCCGCAAGAGACATGGCCCTTTCTGCCGTGGAGTCGCTGCTGCTTCCGTCAACAACTATCGTTTCAAAGTCCGCTCCATATGACGCCTTCACGGATTTCAGGCTCCTCGAGATGGTCTTCTCTTCGTTAAGGGTGGGCACCACGATGGACACTTCGTAGGCATCTTCACTGGCTGGCATCTTAAGCGTGCTGAGGAAGGAATACGTCTTCGTGTGTCGGTATTCGGCCGAACGAAGGAAGAGCCTCGCGTCATCCCAATCATCGATGTCGTTTCTGCTTTCCAGAATGTAATAGCTCACGTTCTTGGCGCGAGCCTTCGTGATGATGTCAGCGCAGACCTTGTAAGTGTTCTCCAGGGAGAAATCTATCCCGTGGAACCCTTCCTTGTTGAAGCCGATCAAATATGCCCCTCCGTCAGAAGTGGGCCCAACGACAGCGGCAGGACGAAGGCCCTCGCCCATCGACGTCAGAATCCTGAACGATTCGGCGAGCAGGGCGCCGCTAAGGTCCGGATGGTCTCCTGGGATCAGACAGACGTTCCGATACCCAAGATTGAAAGCGAAATCGAAGGCGTTCCTTACCTTCCGAGTTACGTCACGACCTTGCTGCACAAGGTATGTGGCCTAGGCCACATACCTCTCCACCAGCGATTTGATGGTCTGTTCACCCTCGGCCGGGGTGAACGACACGATCAACGTGATGGGGAGCTCCTCCTTGAGCGCCGAGACCGCTGCAAGCGTATCCTCTAACAGATGAAGGTAAAGAAAAGTGGCCTCCTCCGACGATGGCGCGCCGCTGCGGGCCACGAACCTGGTCTTGACTAACCCCGCTTTCGGGACCTTGGTGAAGAGCACCAGCGCCCCGCCGCGTTCGTCGTTCAGTTTTGCATTCAACCGTCTGAAAGCAAGTGCTTTCCTGTTGTGAGTCTCCATAATAACCGTTATTCCGTGAGCGGCGTGTTGAACGGCCGGCCGAAGAAACCGCCCTCCGTACGTCGACATTAGGCCGCGCTCCTCATGGGTTTAGCGGATCGGCGCAGCGCTCGTCCGATGAACTGCACGGCCACTTTTACGGAGGGAGTCGTAAAGCGGATGCCGGCAGCGAGACCGGAACTGAGTGTGATCTCACCTTGGCTCTTCGCCGACGGCCCTGGCGGTAGGCGAGCCCATAACTGATGTGGTAGAATTCGTCGGTTCGCTCGAATTCAGAGGAAGGATCCTGTACGCTATGGTTAAGAGAAGGAGGGACGCGGCAAGTATCGCCATGACTATGGCCCACTCGATAACAGTCGGGAAGTAGCTGCCGGCGAGCATGAACGAAGATGAACCTTGAACGAACTCGCCTATGGAAGTGCCCGGCGGGAACTGGACCAGCGGGTTGACGTAGGCGGGGATGACCAAGTCCAGCCTGTAGATGAACACTTCGAACATTATGAGCGTGGCGGCAGAAAAGAGGCCCGCGAGCGACCGCCTTGTCCTCGGGTAGATGAGAAGAGCTACGGCCAAGAGAGCGCATCCCCATTGAATCCAAGCTAGGTAACCGTATGGGCCGAAGAACACTACGTCCAGAGATGAGACCTCCGAAGGAACTCCTGGCCAAATGGTCGTGATGTATTCCGAAAGGAGCAGAAAGAGGTCCACCAAGACGATCACGCTCAGCAGTTTGCCGATGTCTGAGAGAAGTTTGGTCTCCACTTTGAGGCCGAAGAACCTCTTCCCCCCTATCATCGTGAAGAGCACCAGCGCGAGGCCCGACGCCATCGCCGATGCCAAGAAGAGGGGCGCGAGCAGAGCCGTATTCCAGTAAGGCCTGGATATCTGGAGCCCGAAGATCCAAGCGGTGATGGAGTGAGTGAGGATGGCCACCGGCAGGGCCACGAAAGAAATCACTTTCACTGCCTTGGCGTCCCTTCGGGCGGAGGCCTCTGAAGCGTCCATAATGAGCGCCAGCCTGCTGCCCATCTTTGCCAAACGATGCCTTAACATGAAGAACAGGTCCAGCGCCGAAAGGACGAGGTAAGTGGCTATGATGAAGAGGTCCCATACCAGTGGTGACAAGAACTGGGGGTAAAGGAAGAGGTTGAGGACCCGGTCTGGACGTCCGAGGTCCGGCAGGATGCTGAGGGCCGCCATGGCTATGGCGATGAGCGCCAGAAGGGTGGCGAACGGAGAGATTTTCTCCCAGCTCTTTATGCCGAAGACTTGAGACGAAGACGACAGTATGAGCCCCCCCGCGCTGATGCCGACGAACCACGCGAAGGTCGAAATGTAGAGCCCCCACGAGATTATGTTCCTCATTCCTGTGACGATCAGCCCTTCCGTGATCTGGGTGTACCAAGCGACCGCGCCCACGGCGACGATAGCAAGAAGTACTCCTGTCAAGATGTAAAACTGCTTATTTGACATCGTTTGAAGCCTTGTTGTCTCTACCATCGGTCACTCGCCCCCTACTGGGCACCTCCCTTATCCTCGTTCGCCGGGGCAGGATCGGTCTGAACGGGGTCCCTGGCGTCGGAGAGCAGAGTGAAGGGGACCTTCTGAAGGTTCGGGCCCTTCTTTCTGGGAGGGAGGAAGAAGACGTCTGGTCCTGTCCCCAGCTCCGGCAGCAGGTTGAAGGCAAATCCGTTCCTCAGCAACTTGGACACTTCGCTATCCGGGTCCTTTTGGCTGCCGAAGAGCCTGGCCCTCGCCGGACACACGATTACGCAGAACGGCAATTCGTCGTTATCTATCCTCTGTACGCAGAAGCTGCACTTCTCCACTACGCCGACGGGCCTGACTGGCTCAAAGACCACCCTGTTCCCAGAAGAGTACTTGTCCGTGTGGACGCCTTGGAAGCCCACCGGGAAGTCGGGGACGCGCTGCGCAGGACCCCAGTTGAAGACCCTCACGCCGTAGGGGCAGGCGGCGACGCAATACCTGCACCCAATGCATCTTTCGTAATCGATCACCACCGCGCCGTCGGCTTCGCGCTTGTACGTGGCGCCCACTGGACAGACCTTGACGCAAGGTGGGTCGTCACAGTGTTGACAGGCGAACGGGAGGTAATGTATGGACAGGTCGGGGTACTGCCCTGCGGGGACGTCTACGTTCTGGCCCCCGACGGTGAGGACCCTGTTCCACCAATAGCCCAAGGGGGTGTCGTTCTCAAGCTTGCACGCAACCGCGCAGGTGTGGCACCCAACGCACCTTTCGAGGTCGATCACCATGGCGTAGTCCTTGCCCGTCTCTTCATCGCTGTGGATAAGGCTCATCCTCAGGCACCTCCATGCTTGCGTACTTCGACAAGGGTATCGAAGAATGAAGCGTTCAAGGTTATCGGATTCTTGCGGTCGCTTGTTAACTCCTGGTAGCCGCCTGCCGCGAACTGGCTTCTCTGCCAGCCCTTGTCGATGTTGATCATTCCGGGCGGCAGTGCTTCCGTGAGCCTGGCCTTGAGCGTGGCGCTTCCTCTGTCATTGAATACGTCAACTAGGTCCCCTTCTGTGATGGAGCGGGCTCTGGCGTCGGCAGGATTGATGTCAACGTGTGGGAAGGGGTCCAACTCTCTTAGCCAGGGTATGTTGAACCACTGAGAATGGACCCTCCACAGCGGATGTTTCTGTATGCAGACGAGAGGGTACTTTCCGGCCAACGGGTTCTCAAACCAAGCTTCAGCGGGAGGCCTGAATCTCGGCAACGGGTCTCCCCCATCGGTGACAAGGACGCCAAGGGCAGGGTAAGTATAGGGGAAGTTCACAATGACTCGCTCGGCATAGAATTCGATGCGCCCTGATGGGGTGGGGAAATTGTAGTCGGAGAACCCGACGTAAGGCTCGTCGCTGAGCCTGGTGATCCCTTCGTTCCTGAGCCTGTCCATCTTCTCCCTGCCGAAGACTTCCTGCAGCGCGCCGATGATCCTATCCCGCATATCCTTGGACGTCCCCTGGAAGTACTGGCCGAAGCCCATCTTCTCGGCCAATAGCTTGAAGAAGTCCCAGTTGGACTTGGCTTCGTAAAGGGGCTCGATTGCCTTTTCTTGGATGACCATATAGGGATGCAGCGCGACAAGCAGGTCGTCGTTCTCGAACCAACTGGTCGACGGAAGGACTATGTCAGCGTAAGAGGCGGTATCCGTCATGAATTCGTCGGCCACCACCACGAATTCCAGCCTGTCCTCCGCCAACACTTCATTGATTATCCTCTTTTGAGCGGGGAGATTGCTTACGAAGTTGGAACAGGTTATGATCGCTGCCTTGAGAGCGTAGGGGACGGTGACCGGGTCTTTGGATGTGGTCCCCAGCAATGGCTTGGACGGATCCCTAGGCACGTACATTTGACATTTGCCTGTGGCTACGGCGTCGTAACAGAGGAGTATGTTCAGGGAAGGTGCCCAAGACCAAGTGGGCGCCGTCCACCTCCACGATTCCCTAGCGACGGCCATGAACGAAGAGCCTCCAAAGAAGCCGCCCACGGATGCGCCCGGCAGGCCTATGTTGTGAGTGAGGGCGGCTAGGGTAGCTAGGGCTCTGCCGGTGAGGTCCCCGTTGTCCCACCTATCGATCCCGAAGCCAGCAAGGATCGCGGAGGGTTTGTCTGTGGCGTAAGTCCTTGCGAGCATCTTGATTTCATCGGGCGAGACGTTGGTGATCCCCTGGACCGCCTCCGGCCTGTATTCTGCCATCGCCTCCTTCAAGAGTTGGAAGGCGGTCTTGCACAGAATTCCATTGAACGTCTTTACGGCGGTAAGGGCCGGCTGTCTGGCTACATCGACAGCGGCGAAGGTGGACGTTGCTTCGTCCCAGACTACGTACTTGTCGGAATTCGTTCCGTCGATGTCCCCCTGCCTCAAGAACTTCCCGTTGTCAGTTCGAACCAAGAAGGGCGCCACAGTGTGCTCGAGCAGAAAGGTAGTATCGAACAGTCCTTCCTCCATCACGACTTGAATCATGGAAAGGGCGAGGGCGCAATCTGAGCCGGGCCGAGGCCTTATCCAAATGTCGGCCTTCGAAGCGGTCTTGCTAAAGCGTGGGTCTATGACGATGAACTTGGCACCGTTCTGAATGGCGTCCTCAATAAAATGCCAGTTCTGAAGCTGCGTTTCGGCTGTATCCATCCCCCAGGCGATGATGACCCTAGAGTGGTCCGCTATGTCAGCAACTTCGTTGCCTTCGAAGTGCGCGAAGTCGCTGCCAGGGATGTTGGCAAGAACTTGGCTCTCGCCCAGGGGCAGAGCCGAGTCCACGGCGTTGCTGGCGACGGTCGCCCCAAAGACGTTGGCGAACATGGTCATGGCGCCCAAATAGCCACCGTTGACGACGCCGAAGTTGCCGGCGTACGGGAGGAAGAGCACGGCGTTGGAGCCATATTGCGACTTGATCTCACCGAGCTTGCCAGCTATCGCGTCTATCGCTTGGTCCCAGGTAATGCGTTCCCACTTGCCTTCGCCTCTCTTGCCCACCCTCCTCATCGGGTACTTGAGGCGGTCGGGGTGGTAAACCCTCTGCACGTGGGACAGGCCCCTCAGGCAGATCCTGTTGTAGCGCGCGTTCAACATGGGGGCTGGCTCGGTCTTCACCATCTTTCCGTCCTTGACGCGGACGTACAGCCTGCAGTTCTGCTCACAGTCAGGCGCGCAGCCGGAAATGAACGTCTTTTCGGAAGATGCCTGAGCGGGGACAAAACGGCCACCAGAGCTTCGAAGGAGAAGGTCGCCGGCGGGGAAGACGGACGCGAAGGCGGCAACCCCTCCGACCAGCGCCATCGCCTTGACGAACGTCCTTCGTGATGTCGAAGGCATACGGCCATGGAAACATAACGTTGTTCTTATAAATGCTATCTATGTAAAACATTATAATTATCAACTAAATAGTTTTTCCTTGGGGTGCCCAAATGCTGACAACGAAGGCAAACAGCCCTGGCATGATATATAATTAATAAAGAAGAACCATCGGAGGTCTAGCGACGGCGGATGGACGTTCTGAACGCTGTACTGCTCGTCGCCTCCCTAACGGTTACGTTGGCGTTCTTTGTATATGGATTCAACATCTACTACATGCTGAGGCTCCGAAAGAAGTACAAGGAACCGGCTAGGATGACCGGCGTCAGGCCTTCGATCGCCGTTCACCTTCCCGTCTTTAACGAGCGATATGTGGCTGAAAGGCTGCTAGCCGCGTGTATCCGGACAGCGGAGAGATACGGGAAGGCGAAGGTCCGCGTCTTGGTGCTAGATGACTCCACAGACGAGACCTCGGAGATACTTGAGAAGGCGGCCTCCGATTATAGATCGAAAGGTTTCAACGTCGAGGTGCGCCACAGACAGGATAGATGGGGATACAAGGCTGGCGCCCTGAACGCTGCCCTCGCCGAGACCAAGGAGGAATTCATAGTCGTATTCGACTCTGATTTTATCCCAAGAGAGGATTTCCTCGAAAGGGCCGCTTCATACGTCACCACCAGCGATGAAATAGGAGTCGTGCAGTTCAAATGGGGTTACACAAACCGCGAATACAACTGGACAACGAAGGCCGTCTCCATAGGCATGGATGCCCATTTCTTGATCGAACAACCGGCCCGCTACGCCGGAAGCCTCTTCCTGAACTTCAACGGCAGCGCGGGCATCATAAGGACAAAGGCATTACGCGAATCAGGAGGCTGGCAGGCAGATACGCTGGCGGAAGACTTGGATGCCAGCTACAGGATGCAGATGAACAGCTACAAGATCGTCTACGTGCACGACGACGTCCCCTGCGAAGTACCGCCCACCGTATCCGGCTTCAAACGCCAGCAGGGTCGCTGGGCAAGGGGAAGCCTGCAGGTAGCTAAGAAGCTGCTGCCCAAGCTGCTTCTTGACCGAAGCCTAACTTTGAAGCAGAAGTTCGAAGCTTCGGTTCATCTGACTTACTATTTGGTGCACCCTCTGATGTACGCGTCATTCCTGCTGGCAGCGATCGCCGCCATACTCAACGTCGATAGCATCAAGGTCGTTGTGCCCACGGCCGAGCAGATAATGTCGATCGGGGGGGCCGGCGGCGAACCTCTGACTTGGGTGCAGCCGCTTTGGGTCGTCTTTGCCGCTTCCATACTTCTCTGTACGATTGCGGCTTGGTTGTACTACGTGGTGGCAATGAGGATTCAACGTATCAGCGTGTCGAAGAACTTGAAATCACTGTTGGCCCTGGGCTTTCTAGGGTACGGCATCAGCGCAAGCAACACCCTCGAAGCGTTGAAGGCCTTCTTGTTGAGGGACGCCGGCGTATTCAAGAGGACGCCGAAGTACGCGGTGATGAACACGGGAGGTTCTTGGCGTGACAAGAGGTATCAAGTGCCGATCGATTCAACTAGCGCCGTGGAAGCCGCTTGTATTTGGCTCGCCGTCTTCGCCATCCTGCGAGCGATCCATTTTGGCAACTTCGGCTTGATGGTGATACTTGCCGTCTACCTAGGAGCTTACGTGTTCGTCTTCACGACCACGTTGTGGCAGAGTGGGAAGGAGTATATCCCGCAATGACTTCAGTTTGACGGTCGAAGCACGGAAAGGTTAGGATGGCCAGCCTCAGAGGGACGGGTGGTTCACGGCCTTCACCTTAAATTAAGGTCCGATCGAACATCCTGTGGGGGAGAGAAAGAAGGATGGCCCGGATTGGCGAAACAGAGATAAAGCTGGCTGTACGCGAGAAGTACTCCTCTTATGCACGCAACGGATACTCTGGATGCTGCGGCAGCACGAATCGTGACGCTCCCGAGGAAGCGAACAAGCTGGGGCTCGGCTGTGGCTCGCCCGTCGAGCGTGCTGACATAAAACGAGGAATGGTCGTGCTGGACCTGGGCAGCGGTGGAGGCATTGATGTGTTTGCGGCCTCCAAGAAGGTCGGAAGGAGAGGGTGCGTCATCGGCGTGGATGCCACCATGGAGATGGTGCTTAAGGCCAGGAAGATCGCCAAAGAAAGCGGGCATCTCAACGTGGAGTTCAGGTTGGGGGAGATCGAGAACCTCCCTGTCGAGAGCGGTACGATCGACGTAGTTATCAGCAACTGCGCCATCAACTTGGTGCCTGATAAGAAAAGGGCGTTCGAGGAGATCTTCAGAGTCCTTAAGCCCGGCGGATGGCTCACCATCTCAGACATAGTCGCCCTCCGGCCTCTGCCAGAGAAGATCAGAAATGATGAGCAGAAATGGTCCGCCTGTGTGGCTGGAGCCATTACGAAGAGGGAGCTTGCGAGAGTGATAGAGTCGGCGGGACTCAGAGGATTTAGCGTGCTGGAAACCTCCAAATGGGAACACGGAGGGGACGAAGTCCAACTGGCGTCGATGACCTTCCGAGCACATAAGCCCAAGCCCAGAGCCGCGAGCCGCTAACAGAAAATGTGCAATCGTTCACAGGAACACGAAATCGACAGGTGTTATCCTCATTCGTGGGGTCGCTGGCTTCGTTCCGACTTGCCGCGGGGGCGAATGGTACGTCTTGGTGCACGGGCTCTTGTATTGTAAAAAGATCGCCAAATGAGGTGCATCAAAGAACCTCCGAGAAGGCTGCTAGGGGATGGACCTCTTTGTGGGCCACTGAGGGGGGGAGAGGAGTTGTACGACAGGATCAGATCAGGCACATAGAGCTTATATAAACGAGGTAAAACATTAGGAAGGTTGAATCCGACCAAAGCTTCCGACCTCAAGCATCTCATCCGAGACCTCCCCGATTACCCCGTGAAGAATGTCATATTCAGAGATTTGACCCCCTTGTTCAAAGACAGGGAGGCCTTCCCTTGGGCGATAAGGGAACTCGCCAAGTTCTACGAAAAAGAAGAGGTAGACTTGGTGGCGGCTGTTGAAGCTAGAGGCTTTATCGTGGGCGCTCCGCTCGCTATCGAGCTAGGTGTGGGGTTCGTCCCGCTCAGGAAGCCGGGAAAGCTTCCCTGGAGGAAGAGGAAGGTTACGTACCAGCTGGAGTACGGACAGGAAGCCATAGAGATACACGAAGATGCTATCAGGAAAGGTCAGAGGGTGTTGCTTGTCGACGACCTGTTGGCCACCGGCGGGACGGCCCTAGCTGCGTCGAAGCTAATACAAGAACTGGGGGGAGAGGTGGTCGGCATGGCTTTCATAGTCGAGCTGGCCTACCTGAACGGAAGGAGCAAGCTGAAGGGCTATCAGATCAAGTCTCTCGTGGTCTACAAATAGGGACCGGCCTTCAAAACTCTTCGACTTCGTCCCCATCGACCTTGTAAATGGAAACGTCGGGGAAATTGAAAAGCCCCACTTCAACCACGCCCGTGAGAGCCTTTATCTGTCTCTCCAGGGCGTCGGCGTTTGCTATGGCCCCGAAGGCTACATCGAGGA
>Ga0272448_1008662_pt1 | contig 10538 bp, 13 predicted proteins | sample YNPCB0191_FD_202220 | JGI IMG/M metagenome (GOLD analysis project Ga0272448, IMG submission 202220) | Hot spring sediment microbial communities from Yellowstone National Park, WY, United States - YNP-CB-019-1 | ecosystem: Environmental > Aquatic > Thermal springs > Hot (42-90C) > Sediment... | reverse complement strand
GTAAATGAAAGGCTTGACGTCAACACGGTCTGCGTCGCGGTAAGAAACGATGTCCAGATAGGTTGTTCCGTTCACGGTTACGGTGCAACATGCGTAATCGCAATAGAGAATGGCTGGAGTTGTGCCGTCGCTTGGGTTTGCGGTTCTTGAGAGGAGCCAGACATAGCCATTATCATCTATGAAGTCGGTAATAGATGATGTAAGTGTAATAGCGATGGTTTCGTCTGCTCCACCCGTTCCGCTTTGAGCGTTTTGCCACGCTTGAGTTACATGATTCCAAACCTTGATGATTACGCCGTTTCCTGCTGGAGCTGTTCCATAACCTTCAAAGGCTAAAACAATTTTCTTTACAGTCTTTTCTCGAGAATCAACTTTGAAGCGGAAAAGCATAAGCGCATATTCGCTGTTAACGTTGTGGCTTTTTGAATGGCGGTTGTCGTCGCTGTACCAGATTTTCTCGTATTCCACGTTTGTTAATTCAGTCCAGCTTGCATGTTGAGGAATAAGCTCCTCCGCTGAACCTGCATGATAAGCCTTATGCGTTTCTGTTGCTTGTCCAATCCCTCTGAAGTAGTAAAGTGTCTCATTTGGCTTGTTGCGGTTCTGCCTTACAATGCGGTTGACCTCTTCAACCATTTTTTGGCGAGTAAGTATGTCTTGGCTCCAAACATTGACACGTAAGCTGCCAACACGCCTGCGAAGCCTTCCGCTCATGTCGATTTTTGTGTCTCTGCTTTCCGCAAGCCCAACAGTTATTTGCCCATCATAGTTTTTGAAAAGCTCACGGTCATACCATTCTTTACTCGCGATTATTGAGGCAAGCGAGCCATCTTCTTTGACAACCCACATGTTTTTGCTTAGAAGCCTGACAACCGTGTCCACAGGATTCTCAACTTCGCTCATTGCCCGATAAACCTCCTACAATTAGCCTTGAAATAGGCTGTTTCGCCGGCAAAATCGAGCGCTTGAACGCCGAGAACCTCGTAGTCCTCGCCTTTCCTGCGGATCTTGTCATGTTGCCTTAATGGTGTGAAAGTGTAAACGCTGAGATAATCGTTTACTATGTAGCCGGGTTCTATGAGCACTTCTTCAACTCGGGTTGGCGAAACGATGGCTTGGACGTCTATGTCTTCGCCGTAAGAAACGGTTTCTGCTGCTTCTCTGATTGGGTAGAGCGTTATGTTTTCGCCTTTTGAACGCAAAATCTGTGTAAAGCGTGTTTGTGGCTCTTCATAGTTTAGGAATAACTGTGCAAGCCAGCAAACCGTAGCCATAGCCTGCTTATTCTCAACATAACTGTAATCCGAATGCTTGACGCCCCAAAACATGAACTCGTTTTGATGCTTTTCTATGATTTGCTTGCTGAAGGCGAAGCTTGGCTTGTCATGGTGCTTTCGTATTTTCCAGAGGATTCCGCTTGTAACCGCATCATAATAGTCGCAGGCTGGAAACCTCGTTACAACATCAATATAGCCAGCCCAGCAAATAGCGGGATTATAAGCTGGATACTGTGCAGAAGCCCTAATCGTGTTTATGAAGTTGTAGACTTTCTGGCAAGAAAGGCTCCAGCCCTCGTATTCATACAGGCCGACTAATGCGTAAGCGAAAGGGTCATCGTAAATCTCGTTTTCCGCTAAGCCTACACGGTGCCACTTTGAATCTGCAGGCTCGTAGTAAAGCCAAAGGTTTTCAAAGCCTTCCCGTAGAAAGCTTACAGCCTTAGCCATTATGGTCTGATAAAGACTTGCGTTTGTAAAATCATGCTTCTCAGCGAGCATTTTGAGGCCTATAAGCCCGTAGAGGCATTCAACATCCATTTGGAGAAGCCAAGCATCCGCTATTGTGACGGCTCTTGCGAATCCGCCATATGCTTGCTGGTCCTGCATGGTTTTTAGGAATGTGCCCGCTGCAAGTTTAGCCGCATTCAAATAATCCGTGTCCTTCGTAAGCTCATAGGCTTTTAAAAGCGAAGGAATGACACGACAAGCATCTGCGGCATAATAGTATGTGCTGTTTTCGGCGGATTTGAATCCTCCATAAGCCTTTTTCTGCTGGTCTGTGCACTGCTGGGTTAAGAGCCAGTCAGCAAGGCTTACTATTTTGTTGTAAATGTCTGTTTTTCTGTCTTCAAACTGTTTGGTTTGGTAGGCTTCATAGAGGAAGTCTATTGCGAAGGCTGCTGCGAATGCTACTTTTCCCCAAGCGGGGTCTGGTCCAGACTCGGGGATAACGTAAACGTAAGGCGCATAATCCATAACGAATTGGTAGTAGGCTTCGGGAACAGCGCCCACTTTTAGGGTCCCTCCAGAAGGCTTATGCCAAACCGTTTCTGGCGAGTTATAAACTGTTCAACCTGTTCTCGCAAAAATTCGAGTTGTTTTCCAGCGTCTGGCGAAACATGTAAATCGCCTATGGTGAAGTCTAATCCGACTGCTGAGCCGCCGGAAACTTTGCAGTAGCAGTAGATGGCTGCCAAGTTGCGTATTGCATTGGCTTCCGTTTCCGTGCAGTCTTCAGCATTAAGCGTCTTCCCAATTTCTTCGCTTAGGAACGCTGCGGCTTCATCTCTGAAGGTTAAAACATCTTCTTCGCTTATGTCGGCTGTCGTTAAGCCTAAGCGTTTGCGAATCTGGTCTGTTGTAACCGAAGCCATAAGCGATTCCAATAGAAAGAAGCGTTTGAAGAGGCTAAAAAGGAAATCTGAAACAAAATTTTAATTAAAAAGTTATTTAACGCCCTCTTCTCTGAAATTTATTTGGTTTTTTGATTATTTTGTTTTAATTAATTCTTTAGAGTCGGTTGCGGGTTTTCTATACTTCTAACATTTGGAAAACTACGAATGAACATATGTAAGGAAAAACTAAAAAGCCAACATAGATGGAAATTATAACTTGATCTAAAATGACGGAAAGAAAAAAGGAACGCAGAATTATTAAAGAAGTAAAAATATCCCCACCTCCGGAACCAACCAGAAAAACAAAGCCTAAAGGAGTGAGGAGAGGAGAAGGCTAATTGGCGGAAGAGAAAGAGAAAAAAGAGAAGAAAGAAAAAGAATTAGAAGAATTAGCGAAGAAAAGCCCACCTGCGGAGCCTGAAAGAAAAAAGAGGAAGGAAGAAAAATAAACATGGGCTACAATTGGAGAGGCACCTTAACCGATTTTGCTTCTATCGCTGGTGTTCTTGCAGGTTTCTGTGTGACCTTTATAGCATTAATATTAGGCGGACCAGTTGCGGATATTAGAATATGTACAAGCGATGTTACTTTTGGTCAAGTAGCAGTTTTACTCTTTGGAATCTCAACTGGACTATTTGTTTGTGCGGCTGAACTTTTTTTATTAGCGAAGGAGCATGATGTATTTGGAATACCCGACTCGTATCGAAAATTATTGAAAGAAGACTGCGAACAGAAAAAGAAAGATTGGTCCGTCTTCGAAGATGAACAAACAAAACAATGTAGACATAATGAACGATTGGGTAGAAGATGTTATAACGCTGCTATTTTCATTTTATTCGGCGGATTATTCTTTGCCATAGCGCCATACAACCTTCTAATTGCCGTCGTAGTCTCTGGTTTCGGGATAACGCTCGAGACATGGCAAATAATAAGATAAGCCATTGAAGAAGTCTCTTCTGAATTTTAATTTATTCTTTTGGTTATGCAATTATCCAATAGCGTTTCTTACTGATTTTTATGTGACATTAAAAACGAGTTTAATGAAAGGAAAAATTCAGATTCATTTAAAATGGTCTTTTTTCGTCTTATTTTATTTGTGGTTATGGGCTGATGAGCAAGAAAGTGCTTAAACAGTTAAGCGAACTGCAGCTTGGCGACTTGATTGAGGTTACTTGGCTTGATGCTTCAAGGGGTAGACTGGAAACAGTTGAAGAGTTGCGGGAGGCTGGGGCTGCTGGAGCAGAAATTGACTTGCCTGTCACGAGTTATGGGGTTTACATTGGTTCTTTTGGAAAAAGAGCCAAACACATAGTTCTTGTGGCAAGCCAATGGCTTTTCGCTCAAGGCTATGGACAGATTGACTGCACAATAATTCCTGTAGGCACAGTTGAAAACATCAAGGTTTTGTTGCCTAAACTGATGGATGCGGAAAACGTGCAGATCTGTCAGCAAGCCTTCATTCACGGCAGAGCCAGACGCCTAATGCGGAGAATAACACTTTTGGGGAATGGGCATTGAGGAATCCTATTCGGGAGGCTTTAACGAAAACTATTCAAGTTAAACGCCGACAAGTTGAGGTTCCGCCGAGCAAGAAGTTGCTTTATGCTGTTTATTTTAGCCTTGGCATGGTTGGCTGTTTAACCGCTTTAGAGGCTGTGCATCTTGTTGTTTTGGGAAAATGGAATCCAGAAATTTTCACGGTTATTGCTGGGCTTGTCGGCAACATAACAGGCATTTTTCTATCGCAAAAAACGTAGGGGGGATAGGGGTAGGTAAAATGGCTAAATTTTCACGTCCATTTTTGCTGTCGAAGCGCATCGGCGAAATACAAGAGAAAGTCAAAGTTGACACTCAAAGGCTAAGGGAAAAACTGCTGCGAGAGCTTGAGCAAATCTTTAATGAAGCTGTTAAAATGGCGAGGGGCGAAGTTACTGTTCAAGGGAAAGAGCTAACAGTTAAGCAAAGGCAACTTTGGGCAAGGGTGGCAGCCTATACAGCCCAAGTTATGCAAAGCATAGCCAAAGGCTTTGATGAGCATGAAATTGACGAGCAGCTGAAAGAGTTAAGGCGGCTGGTTGATGAAGCAAAGGCAAAAGCAGGAACTGGCTACACTGCATGAAGAGCTTAAAGCCTTACAGCAAAAAATCCCAGATGACCCAGTTATTTTTATGAAGGATTTCTTAGGCTTCCAACCTACAGAATATCAGCTTGACTTGATTGACAAGTTTCAAAAACACCAGTTTGTTGCTGCAAGATGGTGCCGGCAAAGTGGGAAAAGCCACACAATAGCAGCCTTGCTACTGCATTATGCTATAACCCATCCAAACACAAGCATTGGCATAGTTGGACCAAGTTGGAGACAGACAAAACTTGTCATACGCCGAATAAACCAGTTCCTGCGCAAAATCCCGAAAGGCTATTACTACAAGCCTCAACACACCATAGTCCGCCTGAAAAACGGCAGCGTCATCGAGGCTTTTCCGAATAATCCTGAAACCATCAGGGGACCAACCCTTCACATAGTTTACGCAGACGAGTTCAACTTCATAGCGAATGATCAGGAGCTTTATGATGCGATTCTTTTCACGCTGGGCACAACCAACGGCAAATTCATATGCACAAGCACGCCTTGGAGCACAGACAGCATTTTCTGGCACATCTTCAACGACCCAGCCTATAGCGATTTCGCAAGAAGCCATGTAACGTGCGATCAAGCCTTGGAGCCAAATGGACCTTTAAAACGGGAAATTCTCGAGAAGATTAAACGGCAGTTGGAAGGTGACCCTTGGCGTTGGCGAAGGGAAATGCTTGCCGAGTGGGCTGAAGACGAAAGCGTATGGCTGTCGCAAGCGCTAATAACAAGCTGCATAGACCACGAGCTGGAATACATAAACTTTGAAGAAACAGCAAAAGGCGAGTTTTATGCGGGTCTCGACTTGGGTAAACACCAAGACTACAGTGTTCTTTCAGTTGTGAAAGTAGAAGATTCTTCTATAAAATTAATCCATATGCACCAATTCCCGTTAAAAACGCCCTACGCAAGCGTGATAGGCTATGTGAAGACCCTATGCGACCGCTGGAACAGAATCAACAAGGTGCTTGTGGACATGTCAGGCGTAGGCGACTACATTGTCGAAGACATGATTAATGCTGGAATAAAGATGACTGAGGGCGTTAAGTTCACGCAGGAAACAAAAGAGAAAATGGCTCAGTGGCTCAAACAATGCATGGTTGAAAAAAGACTCAAAATCCCCTATGACAGCGACTTAATAGCAGAACTAAACATTGAACGATTTGAGCTGACAAAAGAAGGAAAAATCAAATTCAGCCACAACGAAAGCACACACGACGACCGCTTCTGGAGCTTAGCCCTAAGCGCTTATGCAGCAAGAGAACCACCAAGAAAAGAACCAGCATTTACATTCAGTTAAAGCTTTAAAGTATTGATTTTCAATCGGTCTATGGCAACTTTTTCCACATATTTTTCAACGAATCCCATACCAACGTCTTATTGTAATATGAACAGTTTTTTGTTTGACAAGTATATGTTTCCCATTCTAAATCACTGGGGGCGTCTTTTAATGATTGACCTGGCGCCACATCCGCAATCTTCCCTTTAGAAACCTTTAGCAATGGTTTTCCACATTTAGGACACGTCTTTATAATCATTCTTTGATTCCTTCTGTGTTCTTTCTATTTCTATAACTTAAATATTTTTTGTTAATTTAAATTTATTAATGTACATACAAATATCGTTCAGTTTGATGCGGAGTTTATTCACATCTATGACTTCAGTAACGCCGTATTGCCAAGCGCCTTGATTAAACCTTACACCTGACACCCCAAATTCGTTGCACTTATCAGTAATTCGCAAGGCTATTACCCAATTTGGTGTCCTCTCTCCCAAATCTTTCCATAAACAGATTGCGTTTTCTTTTATCCATCTGTCAATTGGCTGCAGAAAGACTCTATGTTCGAAAGGAACTTTTGCCTCAATGTCTAAGATACAGACCATGTCCCGAAGAAGAAAAGAGGAAATTTTGTCCCCAATACCCTTGATATTGCGAAGAGTTAGAAAGGCATCGGTCATAGAACCTTGGATTTTATTGGCTAAATATCCAAAAGGATTATAGTCACATTTTGAAGAAACCTTAGCTAATTCTATAAAGCCTTTTATGACCCCTTCATTAACTCGTTTATTTGCACCCTTGCCCTGTTTTTTGCAAAGTGCCTCAAATTCTGACCAAAGCATTTCATGAGAGTCTTTCTTAATTATGAATGATGTGTAACTTCCTATGGATTTTACACAGTTATTTAATGCCTCGATTGCTATGTCTCCATATCCGGCTTGCTCTCCGCCTGCCCTTGCAAATCCATTATGCAAGAAATATTCCATACCCTTTTGCGCGTTTCCCAGCAGAGAAGGGGCTTCCTTAGGCGTCCGACGATGTTCTTTTTGATATTTATCAGCCCAGCTGTCCGCAAATAACTCCATTATGTATTTTTGATCGGTGAGATTCATAGTTTTCTCTTTAGAGTTTCATGTAAATAAAAATTGCACATCGCTTCTTGGTCTGATATGTTAAAGATTCAGTTGCAATTGAGATTAAGATAAAAGTCCGACAGAAAAATTGCACTAATTATCTCATAACATCTATATGCTCAGTTATGTTTTCGCCTATTTCCTTAAGATGTTTGGCTACTTCAACACCCTTGTTAGTAAGTTTATTTATTCTTCTTGGTGTTATGAATTGGCTTTCTATCAAGCCTTCTTCATATAGGGCGTTAATTGTTTCGCTACACCACTGTTCTGTTATGCCTACGCGCTTGGCAATTTCGCTATTTTGTAATGGTCCCTTCTCGAGTAGTGTAACAAGAATTTTCTGTTTGACTGTGAGGAACATGTCCATTCATGAATTATCTGCTTTTTTTAATGATAAACCATTCTGAAACTTTAATTTAAAATAGGGTTGAGGGCATTAGATAGTTGTTGGGTGTTGATTTGGGAAATGAAGAGGGTTCTGCGTTTGAGTTTGAGTTGAAGAGACCGAGGCTTTTGGCGACAGTGCTTTGGGGTTTAGGCATTGCCACATGGGCTTTGACTGTTTATGGCATGTTAATATGGCATGGTTGGATGGACAATGTTGAAGGTGGGCTTCTTGTGCTTGTGAGTTTTGTTTGTGGCTTAAACGCTATGGCTGTGGGCTTTCTCATAGATATGCATTCACTGGAATTCAAAGGAGTTAGAATTGGTCTTCGAAGGAGAAGACGGGAAAAGAAAGAGGGAAAATGAAGCGTTTAGGTTTGGGTTGGCTACGTTATGCCTGTGATTTCGCATATGGCTGTTGGTCTCTTGATGCGTGGAACTACGGCTTCGTAGACTTTGAAGTGGTGGTTCATGTCAACTGTTTGCATGTAGAAGGTTTTTAGGTCTTGGGCTACGCATAGGTCTGCGTTTTCTGTTCCGCTTTTGATTAGTATGGCGCTGTCTGCTCCGCCATCCGCTGCCTTAAGCTGGCTGCTTATGTAGATACTACCCTGAATCAGCTCCTTGATTTTCTCGATTTGGCTTATGCCAGTGTTCGTTATAAGCGTGTGAGCGTCCATGAAGGCGCTTGGCTGCACAATCAGATCGTATGGTGGCGGATAATACTTGTCAAGCAATTTCTTAGCTGCTGCACGAACATCGTTAAGTGCGTTAGGGCTTGTTGCCCATGCGCCGCCGCTTGCTTGCGTCTGCCTTCCTGTTGCGGTTGTTAATCCTTCTATGCCCAGCATGGGTTCGCCACTTATTTCGCCGTTAAGAATCAAGCGGTCTTCTTTTTGAGCCACAACGAGGGCTGCTGATTCTGCGTTTGCCGTGTCTAATGGTGTTCCAAAACGCCTTGAAGCTTCTAAGTCTCGCCAGTGTATGCGGAAATCCTTGTGCAGTATTGGCACTGTGAGGCTTTTCCGCGTATAGATGATTGTGTCTTCTGCTGGTGTTTCTCCGTACATGCTGATGTGCGCTTGGCTCATTTCTGATAGCTCGTCCCAGTCCACGGTCATGACGCCTACGCCTGCAAGCTGCTTAACTGGCAAGACACGACGTCCAACCAAGACTGGCTGGGCAGCTCTGACAACAGCCTCGTCAAGCTGTTTCCACTCCTCTTCACGCAATGGTGCCTGTGCTCTTCCAACAAGCGTTAACGGGTCCATCTCCTAAATCACCAACCTCACCATAATCGACTTGTCAGCAGCAGAGGCGTCAACACTTTCCTCTGCGTAGGCTACGATTGGTCCGTATGGCGGGATGCTTCCGATTTCAAGAAGGTCTGGTTGAGCAGCGTTTGAAGTCACGTTAGTGGCTCCAGACGGAACGCTTACGGATATGGTGGCCGCAGCCTTCAATTTCCCGTTTGCAGCACAAACCAGCGATGCACCTTTAACAACATTGTTTCCGCTCGCTAAAGTGGCTACCACAACCGCAGGCGCCTTCAAAACACGAACCGGATGCTTATCTGGAAAAGCATTTGCAATCGGATATCTCGGGTCTGCGTCCAAAACGCCTAAAGGCTTCTGTTCTCCGTCGCCTGCAAGCGTTACTTGGTGGTCTGCTGTGCCTTTCTTAACGAATAGTCCTGGCTTGCAGCTTGTGCCTTCAGTTATTAGCTCTTCAACGATGGGTGAGCCGCCAACCAAAATCTTGTTAGAAGGTTTAACAAACGGCATGGCACACTCACTCCTTCTTGTGGTATAGGCAGCCAACCGTCAGCCTGTTTTCATCTTCGCTTATGGTTGCTCCAGCACTGCGAACATTTTTCACCGTGCCTTTGACGCTGTCGATGCCTTTTTGAACAAGCCTCAACTGTGAGAGATCCAGCTTCTCCAGTTCATCTTTTGAAAGCGTAGTCTTTTCCAAAATGGATTTGATTGCAACTTCCCTTTCCTTTTCAACATAAGCAGTCAAAGTCTTCGTTGCCTCAGCCATAGTTGCCTTAAGCTTCTCGTTTTCAGCCTCAAGCTCTGTAATCCTCGCCCTTAATGCTTCAACATCTGCTGTTGGCTTTTCTTCACTCATTTTTTTATTCACGAGAATAGTCATTTACATTAGTCAATATGGGTTCAGCGGACTCCAGCAAACTGGACGTTTTATGGAGTTTGACGGTTCGGTTAACCAGAATTTTGATGGAGAAAAAGTTCAGCAAGCTGACCAATCTACAAAAAGCGAGTTCTAATTGAGTTTCAGTAAATCCCACCGTTCTCTGTATTTACTTTCTTCATCTCCACGAATAGGAAAAGAAAATGGAAAATCCTCACCTTTGCCACGGTCATACTTTATTTTTAATCCTCTTTCTTGGGCTATTTTTCTGACCGCACCAACAACTACCTTAAGTTCTTCTGCGATTCTCCACGCTGTTTTGCCTGATTTTATCAAATTCGCTATTACTTCTTTATCCTCATCTGACAACTTTTCATACTTCTTACTATTTTGCATATCTTGGAATTTCTGGTAAACATCTCTGGAAGGCACAACGTAATACTCAGGTTTTTCTTGATTACCCATGAGATTTACAAAAACATAAAAAAGATTGTCCCTAAACTCTGGTTTTCCAACAATCCAGAAATCATATTTACGACTATTAGTCTTTACTTGCAAATAAGCAGTTCTCGAAAAATCAATGTTAGAAACTATCAGATCAATACCTTTCGTATTTCTGGTTGTGGTTAAAGCAATGTAACCTCTTCGCGACAGCTCACCAGCCACAAAATAAACACCTGCCGCTCCAGAGATAGATGTTGGCTTGATTTCTTGCGACATCGTTTTAGCCACAAAGAACCTTACTTGGTCAAGATTTAAATTTGTTTCTTTATGTGCTTTTAG
>Ga0272448_1008661_pt1 | contig 10538 bp, 8 predicted proteins | sample YNPCB0191_FD_202220 | JGI IMG/M metagenome (GOLD analysis project Ga0272448, IMG submission 202220) | Hot spring sediment microbial communities from Yellowstone National Park, WY, United States - YNP-CB-019-1 | ecosystem: Environmental > Aquatic > Thermal springs > Hot (42-90C) > Sediment... | reverse complement strand
CGGCCACTTGGTCAAGGACTCCTTGTAGACTCCAGGCGAGACGACGACGGTGTCGCCCGGCTCTGCCTTCAGGAGTGCTGCTTGAATGGTCTTGTGCTCTGCGTCCGCCCCGACGCGGAGTATGCGGCCCTTTCCGCTCGCAACTCCGTCCGGGCGAGTCGCGACCGTCCCGAGGAGGCTATCGCCGGCCTGTCCTTTGGCATCGAGGAGCGTGGCACGCACCTCGTATGTCGTACCGGGTTCGAGGTAGAAAATGCTGCCGTGCAAGCGGTGTATCATCGGAGGCGCGTCCTCCCAGGCTGCCTGGGTCTCGTCCGCGGTCTCGTCCGCCGGCCCCTCTGAGTCGGCGAACCGGTTACCGTAGCAGAGCACCATGGGTAGTGCCGGCCTCCAGTCCGGCCTGCCTTGCTTGCGGTACTCGAGCTTGGCAGCTGTGATCTCGTCCGGGACGTCCGTGATCCGGACGCCGATGCAATGGATCGTCGGGTAGAGATCGAGTTTCAGTTCCGCCCCGACGGCGGCAGCACGCATGGAAACCATCACCGCGAGAGCTACGACCGCACGCTCCGCTCTCGGACCCGTGACTGCTGACGCACCGCAAGCTCGCCCCATCATCCTGTCCTCCATGGCCAATTGGCTCTACCCGATTATACCCTGCGGGGTGAGGCGCATGCAATCCCTCGCACGCACAAGGGTGCACGAACGGTCTTGCTGGGTGAGCCCGGCCCGAGGGCGCGGACGATCCGAACTGCCTACCTCCAGTCAGGCGCCAGATGAGGAAAAAAGGGCGACGAGATCGCTCCTGCGAACCCAGCGCCTGGCCCAAAGCCGGCCAGCGCGGCGCGCCATTGCCCGCCGTGCCTTCGGCACTGATGCTGGATCTAGAGTAATTGTGCCCAGTCCCTGCGGTGCTCACGCTCGGATTCGCTAGAGCCTCGCGTTTCATCACGGCTCTCTCGTCTGTCCCCGTGGCACTGAGGCTGGATCTTACGCCCCCGCTCCGAGTCGAGGCTATCCCGTCCCGGCTACTGACGGTCGTCTCTTTGGGACGGAGCAGGAGCTCCGAGGCCGGGCAAGAATCATGCCGGCCCCATGCGACAGCGTTCGTGCACCCAGCCGGTCGCCCTACTGCGGCCGCTCGTCCGGTCGGACGCGGTAGACGACGCAACTCCCCTGCCGATAAATCTCATCGAACCGGTCCGGGAAGGAGCGCAGGATCGGCAGCAGGGAGCGCGGGCCGCCGGCGACGGGAGCGTAGAGCAGGTAAGAGCCGTGCTTCTCGATCGCAGCCAGGACCTGGCGCGGGTCATCGGAGGGGATCGGCAAGACGCTCCGTCTCCCCGAAAGCAGGTACACCGGCGGCGAGGGGTCGCTGATGACGACCGCATCGGCGGGGACGTTCGCCGCAAGCCAGCGAATCCCCGAGATGAAATCGGCCGTCTCGCCGGAGTAGTACGGGAGGGCGCGTTCCTGGGCGATGATCCGTGCGTCGAGTGTCGCGTTTGCTGCCAGCAGGGCCATGACCGCGACGGCGAGCGCCATTCCGGCAAGCTTGTCCGAACCCTCGCGCCCGGCGACACGCGCAAGCAGCCGCAAGACCGTCCGCCCACCGGATAAGAGGTAGTAGAAGAACATTGGAACGATCGGCAGGAGGAATCGGTGGCCCGGCGTCGCAGGCCACAGGAGCAAGAGCACGCCGTAGGAGAGGAAGTAGAACTCGACCGGCCCGGGCCCGGGGGCGAGCGCGGCAATCAAGCCGACCAGCACGAGAGCAAGCAGTCCATAGAGCGGTGCGGCAGGCTGGGCCTGCTCGCCGGTGAGCAGGGCGAGGCAGATCGCGGAGTAGTTGACCGCGCCGTGCCAGAGCCGCCGAAGCCACGTCGCCGGCTCCAGCGGACGAATCTCCGGTGCTCCCGAGGTCGGGCGGAGGAACTCTCCGGCATATGTCTCTCCCTCCTTCAGATCGGGCGGGATCAGGTTCGCGACTGTCGCATTCCGAGCGGACCACGCGCCAACGCAAACCACCGTCGTGAACAGGACGGCGACGGCCTTGACGAGCTCCGACCGTTCTCTCCGCCGAAGAGCCGCGAAGCCGTAGAAGGCGATCGCGGCGACGAAAAGTGCAAGGCCGGCCGTCCGCGTGTAGAAGGCCGCGGCCAGGGACAGATGCAAGCCCAGCGTATGCCAGCTCGAGAAGCGGCTCCGCTTCTGGAGGAAGTAGAGGGCGAGGAGTACGAAGAACAGGAACGGGAGATCGGACTGGACGAAGCGGACCTTGTCGAGTACGGCGAAGGAGACACCGCTCAGGGCTGCAGTCGCCAGGCCGAGCCATCGTTCTCCGCTCTCGCGGAAAAGGAGATAGACGATTCCGACGGAAGCCACCGTGAAGGCGAGAACGGTCAGCCGCATGGCGAGGAAGCTCGTCCCGCAGGTTTCGATGACGGCGCTGAGGAGGAGCGGGAAGAGGGGCGGGTACTTGGTGTGCCCGAAGCCCATGTAGGCGTAGCCCTGGCCTGCGGCGAGGGACTTGGCGAGGCTTATGTAGATGGCGCTGTCCCAGCCGACGCGCCAGTACGGGTTGAGCGTCAGACAATAGAGGAGGACAACGAACAACAGGAGGACGCCGGCCAAAGCGTCCGGCAGTTTGCTCGGTCTGTCCGTGACGTTCGTGCCTGGCTCCCGCGTGAGGGTGAAGGCCGAAGGAGGAGACGCGCGCTCGGAGTTCAGCCTTTGCCCTTCACTCCGATGCCCCTGTCAAATCCGATAGCGCGTTCTACGCGAGCTGTCTCAGGTAGTCGCGGCCCTTGATCAGTCCCGTCTCCGGGGTGAAGGTCCAGTCCTCGTGCTCGATGGAGAGGACGCCCTCGTACTTGACCCCGCGGAGTCGTGCGATGTACTGACCCCACTGGATTCCGCCGTAGCCGGGGATACAGTACCGCCACCAGCCGCCGACCTGATTGCCGACGATCCGGAGCCGGTCCGCCTTGATCTCGGTGTCCTTTGCGTGGGTGTGGAAGATGCGGTTGCCGAACTCGTCCACAGCATAGAGGTAGTCAATCCCTTGCCAATAGAGGTGGGAGGGATCGAAGTTGAAGCCGAGGTTGTCGTATTCGCCGCAGTCGAGTGCGAGCTGCCAGAGCTCGAGGTTCTGGATCAGCGTGGGGTACCAGTTTTCCATGGCGATCTTGATCCCCGAGGCATCGGCGTACTTGAGCAGCGGCTTGAAGACCTGAGCGAAGTCCTCGCGGAGTGTCTGATCCTTCGACTTGCCCGGTACGGGCATGCCCGCCATCGTGCAGACGACCTTGACATTCAGCGCGGCCGCGGCGTCGAGGACCATCTTGAAGCGATCAACGGCCTTCGCACGCTCCGCAGTGTCCGGGAGCAAGAGGTTGGAGTAATGGGCCAGCGACGAGATCTCGATCCGTTTCTGCGCGAGGTTGGCTTTGATCCGGTCCGCCTCGCCCTTGTCGAGGACGCGCTCAGGGGGGAGGTGGTGGGTCGAGACTTCGAGAGCATCGAACTTCTGCTCGGATGCCCAGGCTACGATGCCGTCGAAACTTCTCTGTCCGAAGACGCTCGTCAGGAAACCTACTTTCACTATCGTACCTCCTGGGTCAAGAGTGTACCAGAAGCCGACGGGGTATGCAATCCCGACCGGGCGAAATGAACTTGCGCCAACGGCAGCAGCGGACGATCGAAAGGAGAGAGAGAAATGGGCAAGGTCGCAGTCGAGAGTCGCATCACGAGCTCGTTGGAGCGGGTGAAGTCGGTTCAGGCGGACGTGGTCGCGGGGCCGGGAACGACGATGCTGGCTTTGCCACAGAGATGGGGAGACTGACTGCTCGAGCCCGTGGCGCCTCCGTCTGTGTCCTCTGTGGTTGACAGGAGCTACCGTATCGGCGAGCCGGGCGGGACTTCCTTGTCGGGCATCAGAAGGACGGGGTCGCCCTTCTCGTCACAGGCAGCCAGGAGCATTCCCCGGCTCTCGACTCCCATGAGCTTCTTGGGTTCGAGATTCACGAGGACGACGATCTCGCGGTTGACAAGTTCTGCCGGGTTGTACTTTTTTGCGATCCCGGCGACGAGCTGTCGAGTTTCCGTACCGAGGTCAACCCGCAGCAGTACGAGCTTTTCGGAGTTGGGGATCTTCTGAGCCTCGAGGATACGCCCGATCTTGAGGACGATCTTCTGGAAGTCGGCGTAGGAAATGGCGGTCGGCATTGTGCTCACGGCGTCGGCTCCTCTCTCGTGGACGCTGGATGGACTTATGCGGTACGCAAGAGCCGGGGGTCACTTGCCCGGCTGCTCGGCAGGCGTCTTGTCCTTCTTGTCTTCCTTGGTCTCCTCCTTCTTTTCTGCCGGTTTCGCTTCCTCCTTGGTCTCCGGCTTCTTCGAGAGGTCGTCGAGCTTCTTCATCAGGTCGGAGACTTTGGACTTGTCGAGGACAAAGACTTCTTTCAGATCGGCCTTGCGCGCGTAGTACTTATCGTCCTTTTGTGCGCCGATGTGGAGGATGACGTCTTCTTTGTTCTTGACCTTGCAGGTGACGGTAAGCTGCGGCTTGTCAAGGCCGTACGGGACGAGGTCCTTCGCGTCGTACTCGGCATAGCGCTCGCACCTCAGGTAGTGGAGTGCGTCAACGACGTTCTTGATCTTCGTGGAGTCCGGCTCCCTGCCTGTGGGCTCGGTGATCTTCCAGTCGCCATCCTTTTTCTCGCAGACGATCCTCTGGTCGGGATACGTGAGGGTGAGCGAGGTCGCGTCGTCCGTGGTGAAGTCGGCAACTGTGCAGTCCCGGAGCTCCTTCAGAAGAGCGTCGTGTTCGCTGCTCGCGATGGTGAAGATGTACTTGCCATCGTACTTGCCCCCTTTGTCGCAAGCGTAGTAGCGGTTGTCCTTCTGCTTGGCGCCGACGAGCAAGGTCAACTCTTTCGTGACTTTCTTCTTCTCGCCCTTTTCCGTCTCCTCTTTTTCGACGGTGAGATAGACTTTGATGGCGGGCTTGTCGAGCGAGTAAGGCGCGAGGTCGGCTGTCTTGTCGGAGACGAACTCCTGCGCGTCGAGGCTGTCCAATTCGGACAGGATGTCGTCAACATTGGTCTTGTCCGCTTTGGCTGGGGCGGGAACCGGTGTGAGCAGGTTCCAGGTGTCGCCCTCCTTCTTGAGCGAGAAGACTCTCCCGTCTCGCTCGACGGTGAACTTCTTGACGTCCGAGGTCGAGAACTCGAAGATTTCCTTTGCCAGGAAAGCGAGGTAACCCTTCGAGAGCGGCTCCAGGCCTTCGGACTTGACGGTGAAGATGTACGACTCGTCTGCGCGTTTGGCGTAGCGGACCTTGTCGTCCTTCGCCTTGCCGAAGAGGATGGTCTTCTTCACGGCAGCGGTGGGTGTGGGCTTCTTGTCTTTGTCTTCTTTCTCGATCTTGCCCCCTTCTGTGAGTGTGACGGTGAGGGGCTTGTCGAGGCCGTACTCCGCGAGGTCGCCGGGTTTCTCGACCCAATCCTCGATCTCGATCTTGCCGAGCGTGGACAGGAGTTCGCGGGCTTCCTCCTTGTCTGCCGCCGACTGGACGGGCTTGATGAGCTTCCAGTCCTCGTCCTTGTTGTCCCGGTGGATCGCGAGCGAGGCGTCGCCCGAGGTGACGGCGATTTCGGTGATCTCGTTTTCTTCGAAGCGCTCGACTCTCTTGTCGCGGAACTCCTTGGGTTCCTTGTCAATTTTGGAGATGATTTCGTCCTTGATGGTATAGACGGAGCCGGTGCCGCGTGTGGTTGCGTAGAGGTTGGAGTCGGACTTCTTGCCTATGAGGATTTCGAGGGCCGCGTCCTTCGCTTCCTGCCAGAAGGCGAGCTTGTAGGCGGGTTTGTCGAGGCCGTATTCGGCGAAGTCTTTCACGCCGTCCTTGACGAATGACTCTTTTTTCAGATCGGCGACCTTGTCCACGATCTCTTTGAGCGTGTCCGGATTGGCGCGGTCGGCGATGGGCATGACGAGCAGCCACTTCTTGTCCTTCTTCTCGCAGAGTATGCTCTTGTCGCCCTTGGTCAGCTCGATCTTGGAGATTTTGTCGCGGTCAATGTCGGTGACCTTTTTGTCGCGGAAGTCGTTGATTTCCTTCGAGATGTCGGTGTAGAGCGATTTGCTTACGACGAAGACGCTCTTCGGGTTGTCGTCGGTATAGATGTAGACGTTGTCCTCCATACCGCCGGTGCCCATGGCCGGACCGCCGATCGCGACGGAGCGCGTCTCTTTGCCGGTCGAGAAGATCAGCTTGCCCCTCGGCTTGGTGAGGCCGTACTGGTCGAGGTTGACCGACTCGTTGGGCTTGGCCGTGATCGGCTCGCCGACCTTCTCCAGGAACTCGATGTCGGAGAGGATGGACTTGAGCGGCGATTCGTCGGCGCGGTCGGAGATCGGCGTATCGAGGAACCACTTGCCGTCTTTTTTCGAGAAGGCAAGCTCGGTGGAGTCACGCTGAATCTTGATGTTCGTGACGCTGTCCTGTTTGAAGTCCGGGAAGACCTTTTTCTCGTAAGTCTCGCGTTGTTCTGTCGTCTTCCCGTACTTGCTCTCGTAGTAAACGGCGACGATACCGACGATGCAGATAACGAGAAGGATCAGTGTAGTCCTGGGCTTCATCTTCTCCTCTCCTCCAGCAATAGTTGTCAGCTATCAGTTTTCGGTCGGATCCGTCCGATCAGTCGGAGTGCCTGTTGTCCTTTCTCATGTGCCATGACCTCCCGCAGGAGCCTACCGCTCAGCGTCTCCGTCTCCACCAGACGATTCCCCCCATCAACAGAGCGAGGTATGGGAGACCGACGACGCAGATCCAGAAGGTGGCCTTCTGCTGGTCGGCTGTGAGTGTGATCTTCGCGTCAACGATGGTTTTGGGCTCGATCCCGATCTCCGTCTCCTTGCCGGCGAGCCAACTGATGCTGTTGAGGAAGATATTCGCGTTGCCCGGCACGGCCTCCAGGAGGGCATTGGCGAGGAAGTCGGAGTCGCCGATCACCACCATCTTGGGGCCTTCTGGCTTGGGCATATCGGGTGGCGGCGGCATATACGGATTGGGAGGCGTAGGCGCCTTCGGCGAGACGACGACGGCGAGGGAGACCGGTCCTTTCACATCCTCGCCCTCGTTGTAGCCGTGCTTCTTCTCGTCCTTGCTGTCGAGACGGGTCTCGCCCCAGGAGTTCTCCGAAGTCTTGATCAGGCTGTCGACCGCGATTGTCGGGCGCGGCGGCTGGGGTGCCGGCCCCACCATGCACGCATAGACGAACATGGACGTGATCCGTTTCATCCCCTTCGTGATGGGATGGCTCTGATAGGAGCTGACGGGGACGCGAACGTCGGCTTGAGCGCCGCCGAAGAGCGTCTGCACCACTTCGGCGATCACGACGTCTCTCCGGACTTCCACTCCGTACTCGGCGAGGAGCGACTCCAGTCCGGACTCCTCCGCTCCTTCGGTCTGGATTGTCGGGTCCAGGCAAATGAAGACCGGCTTGTTCTCGTTGATGTATCCCCTGATCCGTTCGATCTCTTCGGGTTGATAGCGTTTCTGCGGGCCGGCGATCACCAGGAGGTCGCAATCGGCCGGGATCGGCGCCGAGACACCCTTGCGCGGATCGAACGTCAGCGTCTTCGTAGCATAGTTATTCCGCTTCAGCTCATCCCTGAGCGAGGAGAGGCCGACTTCCTGGTCGTAGTCCTCCGGCGACTTCTCCCCGTGTCCCGTCAGGAAATAAACTGTCTGCTGCTTCGGGTTGGAGACATCCTGGACGGCGGAGGTGAACGCCTCTTCGCCTTTGAACTTCGGTGCCTCACGCCCCTGTCCGTACATGCTGAAGTCGTACTTGAGGAGGTCGCCGCGTGAGACCACCTTGATCCGGTCGCCCGACTCGAAGACGGTCGAGCCGAGTTCGAGCGTCTCCTGTTTGGTCCGTTTGGCGAACTCCTGAACCTTCAGGCGATCCTTGAGCGGGTTCACGTGGACGACCGTGACGCGCCCCGGATTCTCGAGTTTGTACCGGTCCAGGAGATTCTCGACCATGCCGAAGAGCGGGTCCCCGGGCTGGAAGAACGTGGTTATGATCAGCTTCTGCTTCAGGCCCCTCAAGATGCTCTGGGTCTTGTCGCACAGGGCGAATCGGGAGACCTTGGTCATGTCGAACCGTTTGTGGTGCCGGGAGCCGAACCAGTTGACGATCCCCACGATCACGATCGAGAGGATGATCATGGCGACGACGTTCATACCGATCAGTCCCCGACGGGACGTGATCGTGATGACGAAGAGGATGCCGTTCACGAGGAGCGATAGAACCAGGACGATCCCGGCGATGATGACCGGGGTAAGATACCTCGGCTCCGTCACGTAGCGGTTGGCTCCCTTCGTGATGAGGACGATCACGATCGTGCCCAGGGCGGCGATCCCGACGACGACACTCATCACCCGCCAGTTGAAGATACCAGACGCGGCCAAAAGCACGCCTCCGGCAACCAAGGGTGCCAACACCCACGCCCCGGACCAGCTATTGGCCACGTAGAAGGCAATGAGCGCCACGAAGACCAGCGTCAGACCGAGCAGGCCCAGGACGACTGAAAGGGTCTCCCACAGCAAGGCTCGTCGGTTGTCCACGGCTTACCTCCACTTCCGGGTTTCCAGCACCCGGACGCTAAGAAAGAGGAAGAGCACGGTCAGGCTGACATAGTAAACTATGTCCGTCGTATCCATGTCGCCTTTGATGAAGTTGTTGAGATGCTCGAACATACCCATGTACTGCAGGGCCGGCCTGAGCACGTCGCCGGCGACCATCCCGAAGTATCCCAGCGCCCACAGGATCAGGATGACGACGAACGACACAATGGCCGCGACGATCTGATCCCTCGTCAGACAGGAGATAAAGAGGCCGAGCGAGATGAGCAGAGCGCCGAAAAGCAAAAGGCCGATGTAACCCGAGATGATCGGACCTATGTCTGGGCTGGCAAAGTATTTCAGTATCCCCGCGTACACCAGCGTAGGCAGGAGCAGGCAGACATAGAATCCGAACGCTCCGAGGAACTTGGAGAAGATGACCTGGAAGTCGGTCACAGGGGCGGTCATGAGCGGCTCGATCGTGCCGGAGCGAAGCTCCTCGGCCACGAGCCGCATGGTGATCATCGGGCAGATGAGCATCAGGATAAAGCCGATCGGGTAGAAGACGACCCGCATGGATGCCTCCGCACCCTCCTGACCGGCCAGCTCTCGCCAGAAGAAGATGCCTGAAACGGCCAGGAAGACCGTCAGGGCCACGTAGGCGATTGGGGAAAGGAAGTAAGCTCCCAGCTCCTTCCGAGTCAAGGTCAACACTTTCTTCATTTGCTCTCCTCCTGGGTGGTCGCCTCGACGAACATCTCCTCCAGAGTCTGGCTTCGCGAGCTCATCTCACGAAGCTCCCAGCCCTTCGCCGCGAGGAGTGCAACGACGTCCTTGCGGATGTCTTTGCCCCTGGAGTCGACCGTGGCGGTGGAGACTCCCTCGGAGTCCGATACCTTGACGTCCTTGACCCCCTCGACCCCCTGTAGTACCTCCTTGAGGGCAGCCGGGGGAGCCGTACACTGGACGAGTAGCGTGCTCCGCTGGCGGAGGCTGCTCATGTCTGCGTCCTTGACGACCCGCCCCCGGTTTACGATGATGAATCGTTCGCAAACCATCTCGACTTCGGGGAGGATGTGAGTCGAGAGCAGGATCGTACGCGTCTTGCCCAATTCCTTGATAAGAGCCCGAATCTCTCGGATCTGGATGGGGTCGAGGCCGACCTCTGGCTCGTCGAGGATCATGATCTTCGGGTCGTGTACGAGGCAGTCGGCGATGCCGACTCGCTGGCGGTAGCCTTTGGACAGCGTCCCGATCACCTGGTTCTCGACACTGCGGAGTCCGCACTTCTCGATGACGTCCTCGACTCGATTGCGTCGAGCCGAGCGGGGCACATCCTTGAGCTTGGCCCGGAAGTTCAGGTACTCTCTGGTCCGCATCTCACCGTAGAGCGGCACGTTCTCCGGCAGATAGCCGATCCTGCGTCGGACTTCGAGACCTTGGGTGAAGCAGTCGAACCCGGCCACCTTTGCCGTGCCGCTCGTCGCCGGCAGGAAGCAGGTGAGGATTCGCATCGTCGTAGTCTTGCCCGCTCCGTTCGGGCCGAGGAACCCAACGATCTCCCCTTCGCCGACGCGAAAAGAGACGTCGTTCACGGCGACAAACTCTCCGTACCGCTTGGTGAGGTGCTCAACTTCGATCATTCTTCCCGATCCTCCTTGCGCGGAAAGAGGGACGGGTTCCCACGGCGGACGAGCGCCGTGCGAACCTGTCCCCCCCGCTCGTGTGTCGCTACCCGGACCGTAGCATTTCCGACTCGATCAATACGGCGGGGGCGCGGCGGGCGGTTCCTCTTCCTTCGGTATCTCGCTGATCAGGGCCGCCGTCGTCAGGAGCAGCCCGGCTACCGAGGAGGCGTTCTGGAGAGCCAGACGGACGACCTTCGTCGGGTCCACCACCCCGG
>Ga0272448_1008660_pt1 | contig 10538 bp, 8 predicted proteins | sample YNPCB0191_FD_202220 | JGI IMG/M metagenome (GOLD analysis project Ga0272448, IMG submission 202220) | Hot spring sediment microbial communities from Yellowstone National Park, WY, United States - YNP-CB-019-1 | ecosystem: Environmental > Aquatic > Thermal springs > Hot (42-90C) > Sediment... | reverse complement strand
CATGGGCTTTTGCTGGTTTGCCAAAGTTTTTGGTGCCTGGCCCGTAATTGTTATCGGTCGGCGAGACGAACCAGAAGAACGAATGATAAAAGCAGGTGCTGATGCCTATATTAACAACTGCCGGCAGAATATGATTCAAAAAGTGAAAGAACTTACTGCTAACCAGGGTGTAGATTTTGTAATAGATACTGCCGGTGACCCTGAACTTCTTACAGAATCTTCTTCTCTTTTATCCGTCAGAGGAAAGATTGCTCCCTACGCCAGCAGTCTTTCATCCAGGTATGTTCTCGACAGAACAAAAGGCCCTGGTTACTGGTCTTTCCAGCTGGCTGGACCAGATGAACCTTCTGCTCATCAATACTTGCTTGATGCTGTCAGACTGGGACTGGTAAAGTTAAGAAATTTCTATTCTTTCAGACTGCCGCTGGAAAAAATCAGTGAAGGTTTCAGGATGATGGAAAGAAAAGAAGCGTTCAAAATTGTCTTTGAAATGGAGGAAAAATGATAGCGAAAGCAGTTGTTTTTCCGAAAGCAAATGCTTTTGAAGTCCGGGAACTGGAACTGGAAGAACCAGAAGAGACAGATGTGGTAGTAAAAACATTAGTCAGTGCCATCTCTCCAGGTACAGAAAGATGGGTTTTACGGGGGAAACATATTGGTAGTGTATTTCCCTGTTCTCCTGGCTATCAGCGCATCGGTGTGGTGGAAGAGTGTGGTTCAGAAGTAAAAGGGCTGGCACCAGGAGACATAGTTTATGGTGCTGCCTGTCGCTGGAAAGGTGAAGTACGCTCTATGTGGGGAGCGCATATAGAAAGGGCTGTGGCTGACTGGAGAAATTTTACCTATCTTTCTTCTTCCTGGCTGAGCCGTTCGGAACTGGAGACATTAGCCTTTGGAATTGTGGCAGGAGTGGGTACAAAGGGTATACGTTTTCTGGAGGTAAGGGAAGGGCAGACAATTGTCATTATCGGTGCTGGTTTTATTGGGTTGTGTGCTGCTCAGCTGGCTGTATATCTTGGTGCCAGACCATTACTGGTAGAAGTAGATGAAAGGCGGCGACAGTTTGCTGCGTCTTTGGGTCTGAAATCTGTCAGCCCTGAGGATGCACGGCTGGAAGAAGTGATGAAAGAGTTTTCCCCTTCAGGTGTGGATATGCTTTACGATACTGTAGGCAATGCTGAAACCACTGACCGTCTGGTGAAGTCTGTCAGACATCAGGGGAAGGTATTGTTGCAGGCACAGTATTTTGATAAGGAAAAGTGTGCCCTGGATCTGGACCAGATTAAAATCAGGGAACTGACTGTGAAGACAACCTGCGGAGTGAGAAAGGACGATCTTCAGGAGACCTTCTCCTATATCCGGCGTCGGATTATAAACATTGCAGCAATGATTACCCATCGGTTTGAATCCGAAGAAGTTCTTAAAGGTTTTCAGGTTCTCCATACCAATCAACCATTTAATCTGGGAATTGTCTTTCGCTGGGATAAGAGGGTGTAGTAGGTACTGTGCCCGAAACAAAAAATTACTTGAAAGTAGCAGGGAGTTGTCCAGAGAGAGCCATCCATCTTGATTTTCACACCATGCCTCGTATCCAAGATATAGGAAAAGAATTCAATGCCCGGGAATTTGCCGCTACTTTAAGTCAGGCTGGTGTGGACTATATCACTGTTTTTGCCAGGTGTAACCTTGGTTTTGCTTACTATCCTACCAGTGTCGGTACAGTTTACCCTGGACTGAAAAAAGACCTTCTCGGGGCCATGGTAAAAGCCTGTCACCGTCGGGGTATCAGGGTGGCTGCTTACATCAATGCCGGACTGGACCACGAGCATGCTCTCAGGCACAGGGAATGGGTACGGGTTAGTAAAGATGGCAGGGTATATCAACTGCAGAATATGGGACACTGGTTTCGGACGATGTGCCTGAATACTGGTTACCGGAAGCACCTTCTGGATATGTGTGAGGAAATCCTAAAACGTTATCCAGTGGATGGTCTTTTCCTGGACTGTTTCAGTATTTTGCCTTGTTATGGCGTGGAATGCCTAGAAGGGATGAAGAAGGCAGGTCTTGATTATCAGGATGAAAACCAGGCTACAGAGTTTTGCTGGCAGGTAACTGAAATTTTTGTGGAGGAAGTCAGAAAGATGGTGAAAAAGTTTCGTCCTGGCATTAATCTTTATTTCAATGGTCTACCGTACCGGTGGCAGCCAACACATCTGGAGCTGGAAATTCTGCCTTCTGGAGGATGGGGTTATGACGCTTTACCTTTTCAGGCTCGTTATGCCAGAAAGTTAGGAAAACCATTTTTTGTCATGACCGGTCGTTTTCATAAATCCTGGGGTGACTTTGGTGGTCTGAGGCCAGAACAATCTTTACTCTTTGACTGTTTACTTTCTCTGGCGCATGGCGGGAGTTGCTCTGTAGGTGACCATTTACACCCGCGAGGAAAACTTGATTCCTCTGTTTATGACCTCATCAGCAGGGTCTACGGAGAAGTAAAAAAATATCAGCCCTGGACAGAAGGTGCCAGAGCTGTAACTGATTTTATTCTTCTGGAACCAGAACTGAAAAGATTCCCCGGCAACAGAAAGTCCTTTGAGCATGTCTCCGGTTTTACCAGGATGCTGAGAGAGCTTCATTACCATTTTGATATTGGAGATGATTTGACAGACATTTCCAGTTACCAGGGTGTTATCCTTCCTGATACGGCAATTGTAGACGGAGATTTGAAGGCAAGATTAAAACAGTATCTGAAAAAGGGTGGCTGGATTATCAGTTCTGGTTATTCAGGACTCAATCCTGAGAAAACGGATTTTGCGTTAGAGGAATTTGGTTTGACTTACCTTGGTCCGGAGTCTTTCCATCCAGCATTTTTTACTCCGGAAAAAGAAATAGCAAATGGTATTCCAGAAATGCCTGTAGCTATCTATGAACCAGGTATAGCCGTGGAAGCTAAAACCGGAACAGAAATTTTGGCTCATCTCTGGAAACCATACTTCAACTATGGAAAATGGGATTTTTTCCATGAATACCTCTATACCCCACCGGAAAAAGATACCGGCAGACCTGCCCTGAGTCGTTGCGGAAATGTTTACCATTTTAGTTTTCCTCTGGGCCTGGGTTACCACCTGAGCGCTGTGCTTGCTTACCGGACTCTTCTGGACAATTGTTTGCACAGATTGCTGCGGAAACCATTAACTAAACTGGAAAACTGTCCTTCTTTTGTCCAGGTAGGTGTGACCGAGCAGCCAGGAAGGAAAATGGTACATTTGCTTACCTGGTTACCGGAACTTCGTGGTCGCAATCTTCAGGTGGTGGAAGAACCTATGGTGGTGCAGAATATTGTTCTCTCCTTACGGACAGAGGAAGTGAAAATTAAAGAAGTTTACTCAGCGCCAGGATACAATGTCATCCCCTTTGAAACCAGAGACGATTATGTGGTGGTCCATCTTGATGAAGTGAAAGGTTATAGCCTGGTTGTTTTTGAGGAATAAGCCTGTCGGTGAAAAAGAAAGGAGAGTATGTTTATTGACATTCATGTACACACGAGAACAAAACTGATACCGGGAGTACAGGAGTATGCCACTCCGGAAAAGTTGCTTGAACGGTACGAAAAAATAGGGATAGAAAAGGCAGTGATTTTACCAGGAGGAGTAAACCCGGAATGTGCTTCAGTTCCCCAGTCTGTCCTGGAGCTACTTGAGATTTGCAAGAAGTTTCCCGGTCGTTTTATTCCTTTCTGTAATGTTGACCCCAGAGCTCTGACTAATTCGGAAAATGCGCCCCTGGATAAGCTTCTTGGTTACTACAAACAGCAGGGTTACAAAGGAGTAGGGGAGGTATCCTGTAACCTACCTTTCCTTCATCCTCTGGTACAGAATCTTTTCCAGCACGTAGAAAAAGTGGGGTTGCCTTTGACCTTTCATCTAGCTCCGCAGATTGGAGGGACATATGGTTTATACGATGATGTTGGCCTTCCGCAACTGGAGAGAGCGCTACAGCTTTTTCCGAAACTGATTTTTCTTGGCCATTCTCAACCTTTCTGGGCAGAAATCAGTCGCTTGGAAACGCCGGCTGACCGCTATGGTTATCCGCAATATCCTGTGAAAGAAGAAGGGGTTGTCCCCAAACTGTTAAGGCGCTATCCCAACCTGATGGGAGATTTATCTGCAGGTAGCGGATATAATGCCTTAGCGAGGGACCCTGATTATGCTGTGAAATTTTTGACTGAATTTCAGGACAGGCTGTTTTTTGGAACCGATATCTGTGCTCCGCAGACACCGACTCCTCTGGTTGACTTTCTTCTAAAACTGCGGCAGGAAGGGAAAATCACAGAAGAAGTTTTCCAGAAAGTAGCCAGACTGAATGCTAGAAAGTTACTGGGTCTGCAGGACTGATTCTTTGTTTCAGGCATTACTGGCGAAGCTCTTTTCCTGTGTTTTGCCCCCAGCTTTCCCTGAGAATTGATTATGGCACCAGGACTAAACTTGACAGCAACGAGAAACATGGTAAAATAATATTATAGAATTATAGAAATACGCCGGAGAACATGGATTGGGAAATTAAAATTGATAAGTATAGCCCTGAACCTCTGTATCAACAGGTAAGGAAGGTTCTGGAAAGAGAAATTGGTCGTCTGGCGGCTACCAGGGAGGAAAGGCTGCCACCTACTGCCTGGATAGCGGAAAAATTGGGGGTCAGCACCCTGACTGTAGATTTGGCAATGGAAGAGCTGGTATCCAGAGGTATTCTGTATCGTCGTCCCAGGCTGGGAACTTTTATTAGAGCCAGAAAAAGCAAGCAAAACTTTACCATAGGGTTAATCACTCTGCAGAGGTGGTACAATCCTGACCTGGGTTCTTGTGAGGAAGGCAGTCTCCTTTTCAGTGATTATGTCCATGGTGTGAAAGAGGAGATTGCTCTGATTGGTGGTATTCTGAAATTCTGTCCTTTCCCTTTAGGAAATAAAAGTGAGACTATCAAGTGGCCCAATAATGGAATCAATGGTTTCATAGTCTTTGAGCAAATCTCAGCAGAAATTTCGGGAATCCTTCGTGAGCTAAGCTGCCCTTATGTTATTTTGAATCCGCTTTTTGCGGGTGTCCCTGGTGAAAATACGGTGAGCGCGGATGATGAAGGGGGTGTCTACAAGGGAGTGAAACATCTTCTGGATTGCGGCTATCAAAAAGTCATCTATTGTGGAAGCGGACTGGAAGAAAGAAATCAAAGGAAACTTGCTGGCTACAGAAGAGCCTTATTGGAGAAGAAAATTGTTTACCACCCTGATTTAGTCCTGAGCGATTGTCCAGTGTACCAGGCAGGAAGTTCTGTACTGAAAGTTCTGGAGAAAGTGGGAATCCCATGTGGTATTCTGGTTGTTAATGATACCAGGTGCCATGTGGTCGCGGAAGCAGTGCAGAAAAAGGGCTACAAGGTTCCTGAAGAAGTAGGACTGGTAAGTTTTGATGATACAATCATCGCCAGCTGTCATGTTCCAGCCCTGACTGCTGTGAGAAAACCAAGATATCAAATGGGGAAAAAATCTGTGGAGCTACTAACCGCTATACTGAAAAAAGAACTTGAGCCACCGGTGAATTGTGTGCTGGAAACAACACTCATTGTTAGAGAATCCACAGCAGATATAAAGGGGAAAAACAGGAAAGGAGGGAAGCAAAATGTTTATGTTAGGTCAAGGTAGGAAAAGTGGTTTTACTCTAATTGAACTTTTGGTGGTGGTAGCCATCATTGCTATTTTAGCCGCTTTGCTTTTGCCGGCTCTTTCCAAAGCGAGGGAAAAAGCCAGAGCAGCAATTTGTATGAACAATTTGAAGCAACTGGGAATTGGTTTTATGCTTTACGCACAGGATTACAGCGATTATTTCCCCGCGGCCTGGGATGGAGTTTACACCTGGTGCACCCATATCGCTCACTATCTGGAAGCCTCAGGAAAACCTTTTGACTGTCCTTCCAACCGGAATGATTCCCTGGAGTATTACACCGATTACCTGGGGATGCCGAAAAGCAGAAGGCTTATTGTCAGAAACTACATGGTCAATAGATACATGTTAGAAGATGATTATGCTAGAAGATACAAAATTTCCCGGGTAAAAAACCCTTCCCAGAAAATTTTGGTTTTAGATGGTACTACCTATCAGGGGTCCTGGGTAGACAAGGATACCCGCTGGAAACCTTTTCATTCCGGGGGTGAAAACATTCTCTTTGTTGATGGACATGTAACCTGGTGGAAACATGATGCCATTCCCTACCTGACACCAGACTGTTATTACTACTGGCATGTTGCCTGGTGAGGTAGGCTTTTAGAAAAACAAGGAGGGAGAAATGGTTCAGCAGAAAGTCCATGCAGGTTTTACTCTAATTGAACTTTTGGTGGTGGTAGCCATCATTGCTATTTTAGCCGCTTTGCTTTTGCCGGCTCTTTCCAAAGCGAGGGAAAAAGCCAGAACTATTACCTGCTTAAATAATCTGAAACAGATAGGTCAGCTTGCTCATATGTACGCAGTTGATTTCAGTGGTTTTATAGTGCCTACCTATCAGGACCCTGACACCTGGCACAACATTATTGCCAAATACTTTTTCCGGGGAAAAACTTTTTACAAAAAGGGAACTCTTTTTACCTGCCCCTCCAATCCCAGGCATTGGGAGGGTGGACTGGTATGGGCAAGTTATGTAATGAGTTGTAATTGCGCCTACCGGTACCCGAGAAATATTTACTGGACTTTACACAAGCTTGGTCAGGGATATGAGGACAAGATTCCTTATGTGATGGATGGATTCTGGTATCAGTTTGGCGATGACGGTTCTGATAGCTACATTATGAAATATTCCAGCATTCCTCATTCTGACGGCAGCAATTATCTTTTTGTGGACGGGCATGTTGAATGGCACGTCAGACTTGCTCCAACGCCTGTCAACACCTGGACAAAAAAGGATTTACCGCCCACCTGGAAACTCAATCGTTTTCACAGGATAGACTGGAATTAATAAGGGGAACATGAAAAAGTGGAAATGGTGTTTGACTAATCTGGTTTTACTTCTATGTATCTACAGTCACCTGAAGGCTGAGGAAGGAGAGATTGTTGTTTCTCTCAGAACGATGGAAGTTGGAAAATACAAAGTGGCGATAGAGCCGTCAGGAAGAATCAGGGAAGTACGCAGAGACAGCACTGTCCTTTTGGAAAGACTGGGATTGTTTGCTTACCCGGTTGGTTCTGGCAGACTCTCTCAGGGAGGAAATCCACCCGAATGCATAGAAAAAGTTACCAGTCCCACCAAACTTTTGCACGAGGGAGGAAAATTTATCGTCAGGAAAGAAGCGATTTTAGGAAACGAGAAATTTTCTGAAGGGGTGAAGTACAGGTACCAGGCTATATTTGACCCTGAGGGTAAAATAAGCATTGCTTATGAAGTGGAATATTTAGTAAGTGAAAAGTGGCGGGTTTATGCCGGAGAATTTATTTATCGGATTCCCCTGGTTTCTATTGCCGGCAAAGGGTGGATTGCAGAAATGAAAGACGGAGCAGTTAACAGTGGGACCAACCCTTGTATATTTACGGAAGAAAACAGAAAAGAGTGGGTACACATTGACAATGGCGCCAGACTTTTTTTGGAAACAGGGGTTGGACAGGTGGAGTTAATAGCGGAAGGAAAGTCGTATTTAAGAGGCGGGATAGAAGGAGATGGAACAGCAATCTATGTAATTTCTTTACCACGCGAGCCTCAACTTCCTGCAGGAACAAAACAGAGTCTTCAACTTACCATTGTTTTACCCACAAAATAACAAGAAAGGAGTCAGGATGAGAAAAGAAACTATCATTTTTTCTTGTTTTTTCCTCCTGGGTGTCGGTTTTCTCCATTGTCTGGAGATTAAATATGAAGACTTAAAAGGCGCTAAAAGAAAAACAGAAAATATATGGGAGATAGGTTTCGGTGGAGAAAACAACTGGTCAAGGATAAAAAGTGTTGTTGAGGAAATACAGGGGATAATTTATTACCGTACAGGGAAAGAAAATCTGGAGAAAATAAACCTACCCTTTTTAAATGTCAGCTATGATGTGAGAGTTTATGGCCAGCTGAAAGATGAAGCAGACCAAGCATGCACAGGATTATTAGACAGCAGCCAGTTAGATAAAGATAGGGATGGATACTTCTCGCCATCAGGAACAGGGAAAGAAGCGGCTGTTATTCCGGCGACCCATTTTGACATTGTTTTGCCACCCGGCAAAGGTTTCTATCTTTCCTTTATTTATCTGGCTAAGGAAGGACATAAAAGAGCAGAAATTCCGCTGGAATCCGGCTATTTCAACAAGAATAGAACATGCCGGCTGGCTTTCTTTAATGTAGGACCGGGTGTTTCCTGGTGGACAGCACAGGGTATCTACGTTATTCAGGCTACAAAGGAGAAAGGAATTGTAGTAGGTAGAATCTCAGATAGCAAGGATGTGGAAAAACTTTCACTTTTACCTGGAAGTCTCAAGATAACAACAGGTAAACCTTTTAATGTGGGCAAAACAGATAAACTTATCTGGCCGGGTCATCTCTATAACACTGCTACTGATTTTGATGCCTTTGAAATCAGCCGGTTGGGCAATCTGGTTCCCCTGTTTGTCGGAGGCAGTTTTGAGTGGCTCCCCTTATCTTTATGGGAGAAATACCCTGAAGCGACTGAAAAAATGAAGACCAAAGCTGCTCTGGCGCAGAAGGGTATAGACAACTTTCACAAGTATGGTGTTAAGGTAATTCTTGGTATTCCACCAGAAAAGTGTCTTCTCCCGTGGGAAATTATGGAAAAAGAATTTCCTCAGTTTTTACCTGAGAAACTGACTAAAGAAGGAAGATTTATTAAGGCAAAATTCAACGGCACGATAGATAGAGCCAATGAAGAAGCTATGAAGTTTTTAGAAAGGGAGTTTCCCCCTGTTTTAAAAAGGCTTTTCCGGGATGTGGATTACGCAGACTGTCAGGGAGAAGAAAGGCTATTTCAACCTTACAACTATCTGGAATACCCTTTTTACAGCCAGGCTGCTTTAGAGAGTTATAGGAAATTTGTTAATAATCCTTTAGCCAGATTTCCTACTGCCTCCACAGTTCCTGAAACAGAAAGAACCTTTAACAGACCAACTGCTCAGGACTGGAAGAACTACTTTGCCTGGAGAACCAGGGTGCATACTGATTTTTTCCTGACCTGGGCGAAATGTGAGTGGCTGGCTTTCAGTGATAACCCTGATTATCAGGGTGCAGAGGCTGAAGATGGAGTCAGCATTGTGGAGAAAAATGTACCCCACGGAATAGATTTTGAAAGGTTGTGTGCCTGTCCTTACATCTCGCTCTATGTAGCAGAATATCCCAAGAGTTCTGCTGACCCCCATTTCGTAGAGTGGAACAAATACGTCCGTCGGTACAGAAAAAAAATGTTCAATCTCTTTGATGACGTGCAACTGTTCTATGACACCTACACAAAGTACAGAGACACAGCGGAATATACGAAACACATCAGAGAAAATATGAAGAACATAAAAAAGACTTTGCTGAAACTTTTTGTCTCTGCTGGTGTAGATATTGACACAGATGGTTATGCTTGCTGCAGCCTTTCTTCTTTTAACCTTTTGACTTATCCCTCTTATGCGAATCGGTATGGTGGAACTGTGGAAAACGAAATCTGGCCGCTGTGGCAAGCCCTTATCAGAAAATACTATGGTTACGGTTACATAAGTCTGGAAGAAGCAGAAAGGAGAATCAAAGAGGTACAACAGCAGCAACTTTCTCTCCCCCAGAAGGAAGGGAATACCAGAAAGATTGAAATTGTTTTCAGAAAGGACATTATGATTGACGGAGAGGAAAAAGACTGGTTTTTCCCTGAGGAACAATTTATTGGCCAACTGGAGCAATCCTTTCTTAATCCCGGGAAATGGAAAGGAGAAAAAGATTTAAGTTGTTTTTTTTCTTTGGCTTATGATAGAGAACATCTTTATTTTGCTGCCAGGGTAAAGGATGATTTTTATTTCCCTGAAGAAAAACTTGTCCTGGGTGAGTATGGGGACGAGGTTAACCTTTATTTCAGTTTTGCTGACCCGGAAAGGGAAATACTGCAGATGGGATTAAATTGCTGGCAGTTACGATTTTGCCCTGGGAAGAGAGAAGTTTTTATTAAATCAATGGCTATTCCTGAAAGCAGAGTATTTACCAGGAAGACAGAAGATGGATATTTTCTGGAAAGCAGTATCCCTTTCTCCTTTTTTAAATTCAAACCGGAAAAGGGGAAAATAGTTTTTGCTGATGTCTCTGTGATAGATGCAGATTCTGAAGAAGGAGCAAAGTCCAACCTGGTATGGCATGCTAAGTGTAAACCCTGGTCCAATCCCCTTTGCTGGGCACAGGCCATCCTGAAGTAAAAATCTTTAAACTTTTTTCCCGCAAAATCAAATACCTTTTTACAAAAGAGCTTTCAGCCAATTTTGTCCAGTTAGACTGCAAGTATTTACAAAATTTCATATGTTAGAATTTTGGTTGAGATTTTGAAGCTT
>Ga0272448_1008659_pt1 | contig 10539 bp, 8 predicted proteins | sample YNPCB0191_FD_202220 | JGI IMG/M metagenome (GOLD analysis project Ga0272448, IMG submission 202220) | Hot spring sediment microbial communities from Yellowstone National Park, WY, United States - YNP-CB-019-1 | ecosystem: Environmental > Aquatic > Thermal springs > Hot (42-90C) > Sediment... | reverse complement strand
TGGTGTCGTTGATCCGGATGCCCGCGCCCGTCGGATTCAGGACGGCCTGAATGGATGCGCCGGCCGCGGCTGCCGCCTGGTTGATCGCATCGAGCACATCCTGGACCGTGACGGCGCCGCTGACGCTTACGTCGACGGTCGTACCATCCATGCTCGTGATGCGGAAATCCGGCTTGCCGGCCGTGGCACGCACACCCTTGCCGTGATTCAAACCCGAGAGCAGGCCGGTGGCGTGCAGACTGAGGATCCCGAGCGCATCGCCCGTGGTTCCCCCCTGCTCGGTAACCCGCATCTCCGTGCCGCTGACGAGGTTGATCACATCGATGCCGGTGGCACTCCCGTTGATGACGGCCTTTGCCCCGACACCGGCCGTGTTGATCGCGTTGAGAATATCCTGAAGCGTCCGGGCGGTGCTCAGGTCCACTACGGCGGACAAGGCCCCGTTGGTAATCCGGATCGGACCCAGCGGGACCCCCGCGCCCCCGTTCAAGGTCTCCACCGGCGTAGTCCCCGTGAGGCGTGCGTGGAGGTTGTCGCCGGCAATCACGCCGCCCGCGTCGGACCGGAGGATCCCCAGGTCCGCCGCGACGGTCCCGTTGCCGGACTCGCGCACCTCGATGGCGCCGGCGCCTCCGGTATCAAGGCGCAGGCCCGTACCGGCCAGGCTCGCCAGGTCGCCCGATCCGCCGGCCGCCTGCCAGGCGTTGTTGATGAGGTCGACCACGTTGCCGAGCGTGTCCGCACCGGTAAGGTCAACCGTAAAGGCGGTGGCGCCGCCGTCGACAAGCACCTGCAACTGGCTGCAACGCACGCCGAGGGAGGTGGCGCCCTTGAGATCGACCAGCCGCGTCTCCCGCCGCACGGCCGGCTCCAGGTTCTGATAGCCGGCGATGCGCCCGCCGGCCATGTGGAAAAGTGTGTCGCCCGTGAGGTTGATTACCGCGTTCTCGGGGCCGCCGATGTCCGTGCCGAGGTCCGTCGTATCCCCGACGTACGCCACGCCGCCGTACTGCCGCGCAAACGGGGGCGACGTCGTGTTCTTGCCGCCGAAGAGATACACGCCGTTGTACGTCCGGTTCCCCACGCTGATGAGCTGATCGATGATCGAACTGATGATCTCCGCCTGCGACGCCCGTTCGTCCGCCAGGACCACCGAACCGACCATGCTGCTGGCAATCGTCTTGGCCTGGGTGAGCAGATCGCTCACCTCGCTCATCCCGTTGTCCGTGGCCGTGAGGAACGCATCGGCGTGCCGGGCGTTCGCGAGGATCTGGTCCTGCCGCTCCAGAAGCTCGCTGAGGTCCAGCGCGCGGGAAGCGGCCACCGGATCCTCGCTCGGGGCGTTGAGCCGGTTGCCGCTGGCCATCCGGTTCTGCTCGGCGAAGAGCGCCATGGTGTTCCGCCGCAGCGAGTCGAGCACCGACAGCGTCTGCAGGTTGTTGCTCACCCGGGAGAAGTTGATCGTATTGATCGCCATGCGTCCGCCAATCCGTTTTCCCGTTCACCCGCCGCCCGGCGCCTCGCGCCGGAACGGCCCTGCCGGTTCGCCGGTTACTTCAGCAGGGCCAGCATCTCGTCGATCAGGTTGTTCACCACGCTCACGTATCGCGCGGCGCCCTGGAAGCCGCGTTCAAACTTCACGAGCTGAATCGCCTCCTCGTCGAGGCTCACGCCGCTGATGCTCTCCCGCTGGGCCTGCAGCGACGTCAGGATCGAGTCCGCCGCCTGCTGGCCCGCCCGCGCCGCGTTGCCGTTCACGGCGATCTTTCCGGCCACGAAGTTGTAGAAGTCCACGATGCTCCGCCCGTTCAACGAGGCGGCCGCCGCCGTTCCCACCCGCGCGAGCGCATCCGCGTTCGTGCCGTCCCCCGGCAGGTTCGACCGCGCCGCCGCCAGCAGGGTGGCATCCGACGCGACGACCGGGTTCAGCGCGATGTCGTTCGCGGCTGCGCCCGTGAAGAACGTGTTGATTCCCAGCGCGGCCAGCACATTCGAGCTGTCCTCGCCGAAAGTCACTTCGTATCCGTTATCCGCCGTGATCCGGAGCCGCCGGTCCGCGGTGACCGAGGCGGTGAGGTTGTCGGTATTCGCGTTGATCGTTGCGGCGAGCGAAGTGAGCGTTGTGTCCGCCCCGATGCCGTCCAGATCGACAGGGATCGTCGCCGTCACGCCGGTGCCGGTGCTCACGTTGCGCACCGTGATCTGGAAGCTGCCGTTCTTCGGCTTCAGGGCAAGCGCGGCCGCATCGCTGTTCAGCGCCGCATCGGCATCCAGGACGCTGAACGTGCCCGTCACGTCCGTCAGGCCGCAAAGGCCCTGCCCCTGGGAGTGAACCTTGTTGACTTCCTGGATGAGGGCCGCCGCCAGCGTGTCGAGGTCCTTCAGGTGGCCGAGGCTGAAGGTGTCGCGCGACTCCGCGAACCCTTCGAGCCGGCCGCCCAGCACCCGGATGGGGCCGCCGTCGTCCGCGAACACGGGGATGACCCGCTCGATGCCGTCGCGGTTCTCCGTTTCCGTGGTGAGCCCGCGGCACGTCCCCCCCTGGACGAGGAGCTCGTTGCCGATGTAGACATTTACCGCGCCCGTATCCTGCGGCTCCGACTGGATGCGGACGATCTCGCTCAGTTCGCGGAGCTTGGCGTCCCGCTGATCGCGGAGGGCGCCCGCCATTCCGCGCTGGCGCGTCTCCGCGTCGACGATCTGCTGGTTGAGACTCGCAATGTCGCGCGCGATGCCGTCGGCCTGGCGCGTGACGTCCGTGATGCCCTGGTTCAGCTCCTCCACGAGCGAGAGCACGTCCGTCCGCTGGCGCCGAATCTCGTCCACCAGCGACTGGCCCGCGGTGATCACCATGCCGCGCGCGCTCACGTCGTGCGCGTTGTTCTGAAGCGACGAGAAGGCGCCGAAGAACTTCTCCAGCAGGGTGGAAAGGTCCTGATCCGTCATCTCGTTCAGCACGGTCTCGAGCCGGCCGAGCGCCTGCCGCTCGACCGCGGCCGAGCTCTGGTCGCCCAGACCCACCCGGATCCGGCTCTCGAGGGCCTCGTCGATGTTCCGCTTGAGCGCCACCAGGGCCACGCCCGCGCCCGCCTGAAAACCCTCCGGCGTAACCCCGCCCATCAGCGGGCTCAGCACGGGCGTCTGGCGCGTGTACTCCGGACTGCTGGCGTTGCTGACATTGTTGCCCACCGCCAGCAACGCGCTCTGGTAGCTCATCAGAGCGCTCTTGCCGATCTGCAATGCCGATGTGATCAGGCCCATGTGTCCGTCGTCCCGCTCGTCCGGCCCGCCGTCGGACCGGCGTCCGGGCGCGTCGCCCGCGTTATCCCACCGCCTCGAAAACGGCCATCCCCGGCCGCGTCTCCGCCCGGCCCGTCCAGGAATACACCCCCTGCACGCCGTTCGTTCGGGCCATCACCTGGTATACCTGTCGAAAATGCTTCAGCATCTCCTGCGAAACGATCGCGGCCACGCGGTTCCGCTCCGCCGTCTCCACGACGGTCTCCCGCAGTGCCGCGCCGGCCGCCAGAAGCCGGCTTCGCAGCGGCTCCGCCGCGAGCTCCGCCAGCTCGCGGATCGTCATCGCCCGCGCCCGCGCCGCCGGCAGACCGTTCGCTTCGCCGATCAGTTGCAGGATCTGCCTGCGAAGCCCCTCCTGCTCGCGAATCCGCTGCGCGAGGAACTCCTCGCGCGCCGTCGCGGCATGAATCGCGTCCGTGTCGGCCTTCCGCATCGCATCGAGCTTCTGCTGCACCACGAAGCCCAGCTCCCCGTGGAGGCGCTTCAGTTCGCCCAGCACCGTCGCCACCTGCGCCATCCGTTGTTCGTTCGTCGCCGCCATGCTCACACCTGACCCGCGGGTCGTTCGGTTTCCGCGCTGCTCGCGCCGGCCTCCCTACACCAGTTTCTTCATCCGCCGATACAGAGCCTCGTTGATGCCGAGCCTGGCGTTATGGCTCATCCGCTTCGCCAGCGTGTCGTGCAGTTGCGCGGTGAAGACCTCCTCCCCGCGCCCCCCGTGACCGAATGCGCCCTTCAGCTTGCTGTTCCGCATCGCCTTGAACACCTCGCCGAAGAACAGCGTGCCGACCACTTCGTCCACCGTGTTCTTCAGCGCCGCCTGCTTCGCCGTCGGCTTTGCGCTGACCGCCGCGCCCGAGGCGCCCACCGTACTGACCGGGGCAATAGCCATGAATCCGTCGATCCTCTGATCCGTCAGTCCGTCCGTATCCCTGCCCGCCCTTCGCCGCTCCCTCGCTTCCTCCCTTCGCCGCTCTCCCCCGCTCCGCACCGTCTTCATTCCTCCACGATCAGCTTCGCATGGAGCTTGCCCATCCGGCTCAGTTCCTCGATGATGTGGACCCGGTCCGCCGCCGGAAGCTTCAGGCTGTTCAACGCATCCACCAGGTCCTGCAGTCTCGTCCCTCCCCGGCGCGAGGGGTCGAGAGGCGCAAACTGCCTCTCGGTAACCTGCGGGTTGTCCGCGGTCGGTTTCGGCTCCGGCACCGTCGTCGTGATCGTCATGCCCTTGTAGGTAATCACCACCGGCGAGATCTGAACGTCCCCGCTGATGATCACCGAACCTGCCTCGCGATTCACGATCACGCGCGCCTCCGACGGCGGCATGAGCAGGTCGAGCGTCTCGATCCGCGCCAGGAAGGGGGCCGGGTTGCGCCGCGCCGTCTCCGGCACACGGACGAGCACGTTGTTCCGGTCCACGGCCATGGCGATGTTCCCCGCCATGCCGTCCGCGGGCCGGACCGCGTTCGGCGCATCGGGATCGGCGGCATCGTCGTTGATCATCTGGGCCATGATGTTGGCCAGCGCCCAGCTCGCGTGCGCTTCCTGGATGACGAGGGTGACGTACGGCTCGTCCGGGCGCACCCATTCGAGCAGCCCTTTCGCTACGGCCTCGCCGCCCTGTCGTGCCTTGCGGTAATGCTCCAGATCACGGCCCAGCGCCACGTAGTTGTGGATGATGCTTGATTCGATCGTCGCCCCCTGGCGGATGATCGCCGTCGTCGGCCGCTTCGGATCGGGCACCACCAGCGGTCCCGATGCAAACGCCAGCACATCCGGCCCCGCCCAATTCGCATCCGGCCGCGCCGAGAGCAGGCTGGCCGACAGCAGCGGCGTCAGAACCAGCCGCCCCTGCGAAAGCGCCTTCGCCGCCCCGACGGAGCTGATCTGGACGTCGATCCGGTCGCCCTCGCGCACGCCGTTCTCCGGCAGTGTCGCTTCCACCATCACGATCGCGACGTTCTTGGCGTTCTTCAGCTCTTGCGCGATGCCCACCGGATTCGCGAGCCGACCGAGCAAGCGGCTCAGCGGCCGCATCGCCGGCATGAAGTCGCCTCCGTCGCCCGTCCCCGGGAGGCCCACCACGAGACCCATCCCCATGATTTTGTTGGGGAATTCGCCCTGGAACCGGGCCACGTCGCCGATCTTCACGGCGGATGCCGACGATGCCGCGATCAGAACCGCCGCGAGAACCAGCGGCCACCGCCCGATGCCGGGCCGGTCGTCGGCTTTCTGTCGCGTCTTCATGTTCGTCGTCACAGCCATCGTTCGCTGCACCCCGGCTTGTCAGAACGGCCTCAGGAAGTCCACCAGCCTCGGAATCCATCCGCGGCGTGTCGTGTCGCGTACGGCCCCGGTCTGCACCTCGTTGATATTCAGGTCATGAATCTGCGTACTGAGGATCGTGTTGTCGGGCGAGATGTCGGCGGCACGGCAGGTGCCCGTGAGCGTCAGGGTGAGTTCCTCCTCGTCGTGTTTCTCGTGCTTCTTCGCCTCGATCACGACGATGCCGTTCGGCTTGACGTCCACGATCTGGCCGGTAATCCGTGTGGTGAAGGCGTCCTGTCGCTGGTCCTGGGCGGTGCCCTGAAACTTGTTGTCCCAGTTGAGCACGGCAGAGGGTGTCCCGTGCACGGTGAAGTCCTGGCGCCCGAGCTGAGGACCGGGGTAGAACTTGAGCCACTGCTTGAGGTCGCCGGCGACGTTCCACTTCTTCTCGTTGTTCGCGGTGGCGTTGCTCTGGTAGTTCTTCGACTCGCGGACGATGATCGTGATGAGGTCGTGCGGCCGGATGGGGCGCGGCCGCTCGATGGCGACCCCGATGAGCGAGCGCTGTTCGATCAGGTGCGTACTGAGCGGCACCACGTCCACTCGGCGACCGGCGGCCCAGACACCGTCCTCCGCCGGCGGCGGACTCGACTGAAACGCATACCCGTCGGCGGGCGGCGCACCACGGGCGGCACTCGCCTGATACAGCGACGAACTCTGCGCACCTGCAAGGCCCGGCCACCCCAACCACGCCGCCGCGATCAGCACACCGAAAATGGCTCGTCCGTTCATGGATGACTCACTCCCGATGAACCGGGCGCCGCCGGGGAGGCATGCGAGGCGGCGCGGCGGCCGATCTCCGCCGTCTGAGGCCCGGTCACGGCCGCCAGAAACACCTCGCCCGTCGACTCGTTCTTCACGTCGATCATCTCTCCATATGTGCCCGCCCGCAGCGCCTTGCCCGCACTCTTGATCACCAGATCGCCCTGCCGCACCCACACCGTGACGATGTCGCCCCGCTTCACGAGCGGCCGCGCGCGGATGTCACGTGCGGTCAGCATGGCCCCGTTCTCGATGTACCGGTTGGCCTCCTGGCCGATCACGGATTGCAGATCGCTGATGCCGACGTCGGCCAGCCGCGAAAACCGTCGCTCCGCAAGGGCCAGGTGCTTGGCCTGAATGATCTCGCCGCGGTTGATCGCAGAGCGCGCAACGACGACCGTCCGGACCAGCGCGACTTCCGCAACAACGGGAATGGTCTCGACGAGCTTGCCGCCCTCGAATACGTCCGCCTCGAGCGACACCAGCCCCAGCACGTCGTTGCCGCGCTGCCGGATGCGGAATTCGTACGCCGGCGACGAGAGGGCCATTGCCCGCTGCACGGCCGGGCTGAAGCGGATTTCCGGCGTCCCCCCCTGGTCGGCGAGTCGCGCGGCCAGGTACTGTTCCAGCGCGGCCCCGAGCGTCCCCGCCTCCGCCGGGCGGTTTGACCCGCGAGAGGCCGAACCGTCCGCGGAAGCACCCTCGCGAACCGGCCGGGTGGCCGCACCGCGACCGTTCGCCGCCCGGCCCGCCGGCCGTGTCGTCGCGTCCGCATCGGCCGGGTGAACAATCTGGCAACGGGACGATCCGCGAAGGATCACGCGTGCCGGGGAAATACCTGCCCGGGCCAGCGCCGCCGCGACATCCTCCAGCGTGATTACCGTCGAAGAGCCGGCCGGCGGCGTAACGGCCACCTCGCAGGCGCGAAGCATCCGCACGGTCGCTTCGTCTCCCGGCACGATCCGGCCGACGTCATCGAGCGTGGTCCGTTCCGACGTGACGACCGCGGTAGGCCAGAGTTGCACGGTCACGGGGGCCGTCGCCCCGCCGTCCGCCGCGCCGGACTCGCCCGCGCGCGCCCCGGCGGCACCGCAGAGAGCCGCCGCGAACACCGTCGCGAACCGCGCGCGCCGCGCGGCGAGACGTCCGACCCTTCCCCGGGAAGGGATCGTACGGCCGCCTCTTCGTCCGTGTCCCGCGTGTTGGCAATCCTTGCACATCATGGCTGCGTCCTGCGCCGCGCGTTATCCGTGGTTGACGAGTCTGCTAGAACCTCCGCAGATTGGCGACGACCTGAAGCGTCTGGTCGGCGCTCTGAATCGACTGCGAATTCAGCTCAAAGGCCCGCTGCGTGAAGATCAGGTCCACCAGTTCACGCACCGGGTCCACGTTGCTCTGTTCGAGGTTTCCCTGAATGATCTCGCCGAGGGCGTCCTGCTGCGGGTTGCCCGTTACGGGCGGACCCGAGGCATCCGTCTCCAGGAACAGGTTCTTGCCGATCTGAAGCAACCCGCCCGGGTTTACGAAACGCGCCAGTTGGATCTGGCCGACCTGGGCCAGTTGCGGGTTGCCCTGCTGACGCACGAACACCTGACCGTCCGCGCCGATGGTCGGGTCGCCGATCATGTCCGTGGGCAGTTGAATCGGCGGCTCGAGCCGCGAGCCCTCGCTGTTCGCCAGAACCAGTTGCCCGTCCTGGTTCACGACGAAGTTGCCGGCCCGCGTGTACGCCGTAACTTCCTGCCCCCCGTACGTCGTCTTCACCTGGAAGAATCCCTGTCCGCCGATCGACAAATCCAGCGGCCGGTCGGTCTGAACGGGGTTGCCCGGCTGGAAGTTGAGCTGCGTACCCGAGACCTGGGTACCAAGACCGACCTGGATCCCGTACGGGATCTTCTCCTGCAGCGCGTTCATGCTGCCCGGCTGCCGCCGGGTTTCGTAGAGCAAGTCCTCGAAGTTGACCCGGCTCTTCTTGAAGCCGACGGTGTCGATGTTCGCGAGATTGTTGGCGACGACGTTGAGCTTCGTGTCCATCGCCTTCATCCCGCTCGCGGCCGCATATAGGGCACTGATCGCCATCGTCCAACGTTCCCTGCGTATTCCTGTGCGTTTCCGGCCGGCGGGCCCTCCGGAGCCCGATCCTCCCGCTCGATCCGACCGATCTCGTCGTCCGTTCTCCCGCTATGGCCTCGTTGCCCGCCCGGGGCCTTTCATCGCCCCGACCCGGTCATGCCAGCTTCGCAATATCATTCGCCGCACGCCCCAGCATCGTGTCCTGCATCGAAATCATCGTGGCGTTCATCTGGTACGCACGGGCCGCCTCGATCATCCCGACCATCGTGGTCGTCGGGTCAACTGTGGATGCCTCCACCGCGCCCGCCAGCACGCTCGCCGACGCCGGCCTGGCCTGCGCGCCCGCCGCCGCCTCCAGGAGGTTCGAGCCCGTCTTCCGCAGGGCCGTCCTGTCCGCGAAATCCACGATGCCCAGCCTTCCCACCGGCGATCCGCCCGCCAGCACCGTCCCGTCCTGTGCCAACCGCACGTTGCCAATCTGCTCCGGCGGCACCTGGATCGGCTGGCCCGCGTCGTTCAGCACGGGCCGCTCGCCCGAAACCGTCACGAGATTGCCTTGCGCATCCACGGCGAATCGCCCGTCCCGCGTATAACGAACGCCGGCGGCGTCGCGAACAGTGAAGAATCCCTCGCCCTGCAGCGCCGCATCGAGGGGCCGGTCCGTCGGGACGATCGAACCCTGCTCGAAGCACGTGTACGTCGGCGCGACGAACGTCCCGCCGCTCATCCTGTCCAGAGTCGGGTCGGACATCGTCGGGTCGCCCAGCGCCTCGCGCGACGCCACTGCACGCTCCGTAAACACGGCGAGGTCCCGCTTGAACCCGACCGTCTCCACGTTCGCGAGGTTGTTCGCGATGACGTCCTGGCGATACTGGTTCGCCTGAAGTCCCGCCGCCGAAAGCCACAACCCGTACACCATCGATTCGCACGCCTGTTACGTCTGCTCGCTCGCCGCCCGGCGGATTCCCTGCGACTCACGAGCCGCTCGTCGCCGACCGGCCAAACGTCTGATCTGGTTTCATGACGGAAGCGACAAGCGACCGCTCGGCCCAACGCGACTCCGCGTCGCCAGACTGCGCGATACATTTGGCTCGTTCCGCAAGATGGACGGCCGCCGCAATCCGAGCCGCCCGCGCGATGCGCGCCCCCAGATCGGTCCAGTCTGCCGGCCCCGTCCCGCAATCCATTGCCTGACGCTCGTTGGCCATGATCCTCTCGGCGACGTTCCTGTCGTCCGGCCGCGTCGTCCTGACACGCGCCGACCGCTTTGCCCTGCCTCGCGTGCGGCCGTCTCCTACGAACCGCCGGATGCAGGGTCCATGCGGCCGACGGCCCGGAGCATGTTCGATGCCAGAGCCTGCGCAATGCCTCAAAGAGCCGAGACGAAGTGCCACGACTAACAACGTAACCTGTTGTAGACGAGATAGTTACGAAACGACGATGAACGTGCTGATTTCCCAGGGCGTCAGCCAAGCCCACTGATCCCATACGCAGCTTTTGCTCGCCGTGCGCAAAAGCTGCTTGGCGGCGGGAATATGCCGATCGTTATCGTTTCGTCCCCCCCAAACGAGTCATGGTTGGCTCGCCGCCGCAGTGGCGGCCAAGATGTGCCGGGAGCGGACATCCCTTGACCCAATATGGGAAAACTCTGCAAGGGCTGCCGTTTACTTGGTCAGGAACTCGGCAAAGCTATAGTGGAAGGTCCTATAATAATCGTGTTCCAGGCCCACAGATCCAGATCGTTACCTTGTCGGAAGCGCCATCGTGTCATCGCGCGGCCGTTAGCCACCTGTGGCCGCATGCCTTGCAATACCAGCGCGGCGAGTCGTCGCAGATGCAGCATCCGCCCAGAACCACCTCGCCGCGGGCCGCCGCTGCGAGCAGCTCCGAGCCCGGAAGGCCGTAGGCGATCCGCGCCACGTCCGAGGAACCGCATTGGGGACACGACCGCACCCGTCTGCCATGACTGGTCACGAGTCCATCACCCCCGCAGTGCTTCGTCGGGCGTCGCCGCCCGTGCGCGGATGCGGTCGTACGCGCGACAAAAAGGACAATACCTCTCCACCGCCCGCATGA
>Ga0272448_1008658_pt1 | contig 10540 bp, 10 predicted proteins | sample YNPCB0191_FD_202220 | JGI IMG/M metagenome (GOLD analysis project Ga0272448, IMG submission 202220) | Hot spring sediment microbial communities from Yellowstone National Park, WY, United States - YNP-CB-019-1 | ecosystem: Environmental > Aquatic > Thermal springs > Hot (42-90C) > Sediment... | reverse complement strand
CAGAGGGCTTGTCTCTAGGGTTATCTGGAGAAGCCTTGGAATGAGACTGGGGGCAGAGAAGGAGGGGGAAGTCAATGGACGGCAGGGAAAAGATAAGAGGGATAATAGCGGCAGTGGTCACACCTTTCACGGAAAAGGACGAGCTGGATGAGGCCGCATTGCGCAGGGTTGTGGATTATATCCTGGGAGGCGGAGTCCACGGTCTCTTCCCTGTGGGAAGCCAGGGAGAATTCTATGCCCTCTCCGAGGAGGAAAAAAGGAGAGTTGTGGAAATAGTCTTGGAGCAGGCCCAAGGCCGAGCCTTTGTCATGCCCAATACGGGTGCCATAACCACCAGGGACTCCATAAGGCTGAGCCAAATGGCTGAGGCCCTTGGAGCTGATTGCGTCTCAGTCATAACCCCTTTTTTTGTAAACCCATCTCAGGAGGAGCTTTACGAGCACTTCAAGGCCATCTGCCGGTCGGTGAAGATCCCTGTGCTCGCTTACAACAATCCGGATCGCACAGGGGGAGTGGCCCTCAAGGTGGAGACCATGTCGAGGCTCGCGAGGGAATGTCCCAATTTCGTCGGGGTGAAGGATAGCTCCGGGGATCTCACCATATTCTCGGAGATGATCAGGCTTTGCCCTCCAGGCTTCAAGGCGATCATGGGGAGAGATACCCTGATCTTCGCCGCCCTCGTCCATGGGGGAGCTGGGGCAATAGCCGCAACCGCAAACGTCGCGCCTCGCCTGGTCGTGGAGATCTACGAGGCTTTCACATCGGGTGACCTGGAGAGGGCCAAAAATGCCCAGATGGCCCTCGCACCACTGCGGATGGCCTTCGGCCTGGGAACCTTTCCGGTGGTCGTGAAAGAGGCCCTGGAAATCATGGGGATTGCTCCTGGGAGGTGCAGAGGTCCGGTAGGGCCTTTGTCGGAAACTGCCAGAGAAAGATTGAGGGAGATCCTCGGGCAAATGGGGCTTCTCCATCGAAGACAATGAAGGCCTCGGAAGAATTCGAGGCCTTCGATTCTTCACCAGTGATTTCCGCGCGCGAGCAGGATTCAGGGGCCAGGAAGTGGGTGGTCTTTTTTCTATGCGCGTCTCTTTTCATATGCTCCCAGTTTCACAGGGTATCGAACGCCGTTATAGCCCTGGACTTGAGCCGGGACTTGGGGATTTCCGCTGAAAGCCTGGGGGCCTTGACTGCCGCCTTCTTTTATTCCTTCGCTGCCATGCAGATCCCCCTCGCCATGTTCCTCGACAGAGTGGGAGGAAGAGCATCCATGGGTTTTTTATCCCTTCTGGGAAGCGCCGGAGTAGTGGGATTTTCTTTGGCGGGAAGCATGGAAGAGGCCTTTCTGGCCAGAATCCTCGTTGGGGTCGGAATGGCTGGAAATCTCATGGGGTCTTTGAAGCTCATTTCCAACTGGTTTCCGCCAGAGCAATTCGCGACACTCTCAGGGGTCCTCATGGCTCTGGGAACCCTGGGGAACATGCTGGCCGCCACTCCCCTTGCCTTGCTCAACGAAGCTGCAGGATGGAGAAACGGTATCAGGATCACAGGCCTCGTCACCGCGGCCCTTGCTGTGGCCTTTCTTCTTCTGGTGAGAGAAGCTCCAGCCCATATCCGGATGCAGGGAAGAGGGGAGGGCATTTCTCTCTTTGCGGAGGTCCGCCATCTCCTGCGTCTCAAGGAGTACTGGCTCATATCCCAGGGAACTTTTTTCAGGTATGGAACCTTTGTCGCAATCCAAGGCCTTTGGGCAGGCCCCTATCTCCTGGAAGTCTTGAAGGTTCCGCCCATTGTGGCGGGAAATCTGCTTCTCATGTTGAATCTGGGGGTGGTCATAGGCTCACCATTGGGGGGTCTTCTTTCCGACAGGCTCATTGGGTCCAGAAAAAAGGTGGTTCTCATGGGCCTCGCGGGTATGGGATTTTGCCTCCTTGCCCTCGCAATGGGATGGTGTGGCGCAGGGACTTTTTGCGTGGGAGCGTTCTTTTTGGCACTCGGAGTGGCTTCATCCTTTGGGCAAGTCATGTACGCCCACATAAAGGAAATGCTTCCCAGCAGCATGACTGGCATGGCCCTCACGGGCATAAATCTCTTCACCATGCTTGGAGCTGCTGCGTTTTTACAGGGTATGGGGTGGGTCGTGGACAGATGGGCCACTGGTCCCGGGCCCAGCGCTCAGGGCTACCACACAGCGTTCTTTGTTGCCTTTGGAGGAGTGATGCTGGGACTGATCCTCTACAGTTTCACCAGGGACGCCCCCCGGCATTGAAGGCACCAAAGAAGAAAGGTGGAGTCGCCCCCTTGGATTTCATCCGCGAGGGCCAGATAGTTCAAAGGAGATCGTGGATAAACTCGAGGGATTCGAGGACCTCTTTTCTAGTTGCAGAACTCCTTATCTCGAACACCTTGATGGGGGCTGTCCTGAGGTGCTCTCTCAAAGCCCGGAAATCCACTTCTCCCTGTCCGGGGGGATAATGGTCCTCGAGCTCCTTGACGTCGTGGAGATGGACTCCCAGCATCTGTGAGCCATATCTTTCCAGGAGTTCCCTCTGGTAGAGAATGCCTAGTTTTTCCTGCACGTGGGCATGGCCCGTGTCGTGCCAATAGCGCAGGTTCCCTCCTGAAAATGTCTCGAGGATGAAGCCTATTTCCCAAAGATCGGGGATTTCGTGAAAATGGAGCCTGTTTTCGATCCCCAGGAGAATATCCCTCTTTTCAGCCTCCTTGTTTATGCTCTCGAGACTGAATAGGACCGCATCGAGATTTTTTTGCCTCTTGCGATTTCTCACCTCCCTGAGTTCCGAAATGTACCTCTGGCCCTCCTCGGCCCAGGATAGGCCCTTCTTGGAGTTCTCCTCCAACTTGTCGGTGGGATCCTCCATATCGACCTTTCCCAGATGGATCACCACCGCCTTCGCTTCGAGATCGTGGGCATGCTGGATAGTGGAGATTGCGAGTTTTACTGCCTCGGCCCTCTCGTCCTTGTCCGTGGAGGAGAGGCTCACTGGGTCGGCCACAGGAGGGCCCTTGAGAAAGGACTGAGGCCTTGGAAAAACATGGTGGACGCTCAGCACCTGGGCTCCTCCTTTGAGGGCGGGCCTCATCTGAGCCAGAGCCTCTTTCGTGATTCTGTAGTCGAGCTCCAGTTTCTCGAAGCCCATATCCAGGGCCTCGAGGGGGATGGAATCCCCCCTTGCCTCTTTTCCCTCCCACCAACAAGTGGAAATCCCGAACATGTTCAGCCCCTCACTCCCCCATTATCTGGACCACTATGTCCCTCTTCCTTGGCCGAGTGTCGAAATCTACCAATATTATTTGCTGCCATGTGCCCAAAGTTAATCTCCCTTCAACAAAGGGAATTGTCAAAGAAGGCCCAACAAGTGCAGCCCTGACATGAGAATGCCCATTGTCGTCACCCCATCGAAGGTGGTGCCTGTAAATGCCATCCTTGGGAGCTATTCTCTCCAAGGCGTCCTGGAGATCCCTGACGGCACCGGGCTCGAATTCCAAAGTAGTGAGTGCTGCAGTGCTTCCGACCACAAAAAGGGTCACAGTCCCCGTCGTGAGGCCGGATCGGCTCACTGACTCCTGGACATCTTGGGTCAGATCCAGCGTATCCCCGTACCCCCGCGTATCCACTTGAATTCTCTTGCAGACGACCATCTTTGCGCCTTTCCCGTCCCCTTCTTCCTCCAAGTGGAACTGAAGAACCGTTAATCTCCTCGATTTCTAAAAGATAACATCCAGGCCATCCACGTTGAAGATGGACCCGGACCCTTTGGCTGGTCCCTTATACGGGCAAGTCGCCTGCTTCTTTATGAGCGCGAGATGATGCATTTCCCAGTTGGAGTGTCCCGATTCGCCGAGTAAGGTACCTTGCTGGGGCTGAGCTTTTGGGAGGCCGTGCCTGAGGGCCATTTGCCTGGCAGAGTAAGTGGCTCGGATAGTGCCGGGCTGGGATTTTGTTGGAAGGGTGCAATAGTTGCGGCCCCACCTTGTGGGGGAGGAAATCCCAGGCATCGCCCGGGCGGGGAGGGCGGCCAGGGAGCCCTCGTGTTTCGGTCGCAATGGCTCGGGGAACCGAGGCCTTTTAATGGGGGCGTGCGGAGCCCACCCCTTTGCGAAATGGCCAAGCGATGCGGAGAGCGCCTTCCCGGGGGCAAGCCGAGCGATGGCGCCAGGGGGGGGGTTCTCGGAGGGGCGCACTCCGTGCGCCCGCACAGCAAGGCTAAACGAGTGCCGAGGCATTCCATTCCCACCAGATGCGTGCGCGAAAGGCCGGGACCCTAACGGGGTAAATCCTCCTTGAAGCCAATGCCCTCATTGTGGGCGTGCAGAGCCCGCCCCTCCGCGGGGGGCGGAGCTAGGCATGGGTCCCCTAGCGGGGTAGGGGACGTTGACGATCCCAATGGTGCTTGTGGCGGAGGGACGCGCTCCGCGCGTCCGCGAAGACCGGCCTGACGCGAGCCGAGGCATAACATAATCATAGGGGGCAAAGGAACGCGTGGTGGCCTAATGGGGCGATCCCCCGGTGGAGGCAAGGCTCCGCTAGCGGGCGTGCGGAGCCCGCCCCTCCCCGGACTGGCCGAGCGCGAGGTAAGTCGCCTAGCGGGGAAAGTCCGGAGATGACGCGAGGGGTGGTTTTGTCGGAGGGACGCGGTCTCCGCGTCCGCGAATACGGGTCGGACGCAAGCCGGGGCATTCCATTTCCACCCCTTGATGAGGCAAGAGGCCGGTTGGCCTACCGGGCATATGCCTCGGTCAAGCCCGCGCCTTCCTTAACGGGCGTGCGGAGCCCGCCCCTCCAGAAGGCGTCCACCCCATATAACGAGCCTTACGGGGCAAGCTGCGCCATGACGGAAGGGTCCGTTTTTCGGGGGGAGGCACTCTGTGCGTCCGTATTTAGGAACCCAACTTGGGCTGGGGAATGCCGTTCCTCGCAAAGGAGACGCCGAGGGCCCTTGGCCTACCGGGGACATGCCTGGGACGAGCCTAAGCCAAAGCACCTTCTGGCCGCAAAGGGCCTCGTGGCATATCGGCCCCCGATCAGGCGTCTTGGAGCTCTAGGCCATAGATGCCATCCAGGCAAACCTTGCAATAGACGAGCTGACCTTCTGGTTTTGCACCGCATCGAGGGCACGGATGAAGGTCGGGGTCCGAGCACGCTGCCCTCTCGCCACAATCTTCGCAATGCCAATACCCTTCTGAATATATCCACCTGTGTTCCTTGCATCTCGGCATCGGGGATTCACTCCTCTCCCAGGTAGACCTTCCTCACCATCTCGTTTTCCGCCAGGTTCTCGGCCGAGTCCATCAAGACCACCGTCCCTGTCTGGAGAACATACCCCCTCTTCGCTACTTCCAGCGCCATTCTGGCATTCTGTTCCACAAGGAGTATGGTGGTGCCATCGGCATTGAGTCTCACGATTGTCTCGAATATCCCCTCCACAAGAACTGGCGCCAGGCCCATGGATGGTTCATCCAGGAGAAGCACCTTGGGTTCGCCCATGAGGGCCCTTCCGATCGCGAGCATCTGCTGCTCTCCCCCGCTCAATGTCCCCGCCACCTGCCTTCTTCTCTCCTTAAGCCTCGGAAAAAGCTCGAATACCCGCTCCAGGTTCTCTTTCTTGCTCTTGGAGTCCTTCTTCAGGAAGGCCCCCATTTCGAGATTTTCCATGACCGTCAATTGGCTGAAGATCCTTCTTCCTTCTGGCACCTGGATGACTCCCTTTGCCACTATCTCATGGGGAGGAAGCTCGGTGAGCTCCTCTCCCTCGAATCTCACGCTTCCGGTCCTGGGTCTCACAAGGCCGCTTATGGTCTTGAGGAGAGTGCTCTTTCCGGCTCCGTTCGCTCCAATTATAGTCACTATCTCACCTTTCTCCAGGTCAATGGAAACGTCCTTCAGGGCATGAATGTGGCCGTAATAAGAGTTTATTTCCCTCACCACCAAAGTCTTGGTCACTCGGTCCTCTCCACGCCTATCTCGAGCTTAGAAGATTCAAGCAACCCCTGCCCTCTTCCTTCCCAGATATGCCTCTATGACCCGCAGGTCCTTCTGGATCTGGCTCGGAGGGCCCTCGGCTATCTTCTGTCCGTAGTCGAGGACAGTCACGATCTCGGATATCCCCATCACCACCTTCATCTGATGCTCGATGAGAAGGATTGTTATTCCCAGCTGATCCCTCAAGTTCCTTATGAAGTCCGTCATCTCTTGGGTTTCCTTTGGGTTCATGCCGGCTGTGGGCTCATCGAGAAGGAGAAGTCTGGGTTTCGTTGCCAAGGCCCTTGCCACTTCGAGCCGCCTCTGTTCTCCATAAGGGAGGTTTTTGGCGAGGACGTCTCCCTTTCCCCCGAGCTGCACGAATCTGAGAAGCCTTTTGGCCTCCTCCACTGCCTGCCTCTCCTCCTTCTTGATAGAGGGAAGCCCAAGCACTATGCCGAAAAATCCCGCCTTCAAATGACAGTGGAAACCCACCAATACGTTTTCCAACGCGGTGAGGTTGGGAAAAAGCCTTATATTCTGGTAAGTCCTTGCTACCCCCAACTGAACTATCCTGTCCGGCAACAACCCAACGAGGGAGTGACCATCGAGGACAATGGAGCCCGCTTCGGGCTTGTAGAATCCCGTGATGCAATTGAATAGGGTGGTCTTGCCGGCCCCGTTTGGGCCGATGACGCTGTGGATGCTCTCCTTTTTCACCTCGAGATCCAGGTCCTGGAGAGCCACCAAGCCCCCAAATCTCTTGGTCACCTTCCTGCACTCAAGGAGCTTCATGCCCTCGCTCCTCGGAAAACCTCATTTCATGGGTTGCGGAATCGAAATGGAGCTCCCTTTTTCTCACGGCTTCGGGCCAGAGCCCCTCTGGTTTGAGGAGCATCATGGCGACCAGAGCAGCCCCATACACCAGAAGCCTATATTCTGCAAACTCCCTGAGGAGCTCCGGAAGTCCCACCAGAGCAGCTGCCCCCACTATTACCCCGGGGATGCTCCCCATCCCACCCACTATTATGAGACAGAGGATGTTTATGGAGATCATGACATTGAAGCTATGGGGATACACCGAGCCCAGCTTTGTCGCGAAGATCGCCCCGCTCAGGGCCGAGAAAGCCGCCCCGGTTGCGAAGGCCAGAAGCTTCATGGCCACGAGATTGATCCCCATTGCCTGGGCCACATCTTCATCCTCCCTGATCGCCATCCAGGCCCTACCGATGCGGCTGTCCCTGAGGCGCCAGGAGATCACCCCGACCAGGGCGCATCCTGCCAGGATGAGGTAGTAGAGCTCCTGAGGAGTTGCGAACTCGAAGCCCCCAATACTTGCCTTGGGGATCTTCCCGATACCCTGAGCCCCGCCCAGCCAGGGTCTCAGAAAGTCGGAGAGGACGAGGATCCTTATTATCTCGCCGAAACCCAAGGTGGCTATCGCAAGATAGTCTCCCCTCATCTTCAAGACTGGTATCCCGAGGAGAACTCCTGATACCACCCCCAGTGCTATGGCTACAGGCAAGGCCTCCCAGAAAGTCAGATTGAAGAATCCGAGCTCAGGGGATGTGAGCACAGCAACTGTGTAAGACCCTATGGCGAAGAAGGCCACGTAACCCAGATCCAGCAAGCCTGCGAACCCAACAACTATGTTGAGTCCCAATCCCAAAAGCACGTATAGCCCCACGACCGTGAGGACCTCGCTCAAAAAAAGCCCGAGAATCTGGGGCAAGACCAGAAGTATCGCCAGAACCAGTGCGACCCACCCCACCCTGAGGGCCTTTCTCGTTGCGGGATTGAGGCCCTGCATCGCTTCACGAAATCTCTCCCCTTTGCCTCTCCAGAAGAGAGTCCCGAGGGCAACTGCTACCATTGTCCCCAGCGCACCTTCCACCGTGAGGCCATTTGCCTCGAATACCAGCTCGGAGAAGTCGGCTACGGGTCCCCAAGCTGCCAGAAGGGGCCGAACGAGATCCTGAAGCACCCCCAGGGTCACAACCCATCCCACAGCATTGATAGCTGCCTTTCGATACTTTTGGGGAAAGACGGCCATGGCTCCCCCCCAGGCTGCGGATCCGCATCCCAGGAGAACCAAGATCCCTATGCCCCAGTTCCCCTGCCCCAAGGTGAGAAGCTCGAAGAGAACTGGAGAGGCATTTATGAAGACCCGCCTCAAGGGGATGAGATTCCCCACCACCACAAGAAGACACAAAACGGCCCCTGCTATTCCTCCTGCCCCCACAGCCCCCAGAAACGCCAAACCGCTCCTGGATTCCCTGGCCACGAGATACCCAGCGAGGACCCCAATGCCCAGGAGGAGGGCATGGCCTATGGAGATGATATCGGCTACTATGTACCTCTGGCCGAATGCCTCTACCATCCCTATGAGGCTCACGAGGACCGCCACGCCTCCTGCTACAAGGCCACTTTTGATTACCCTCTTTCCCCTCCTGACCTTTCTCCTCGCCAACTCCTCATCCCCCATCAGGCCTTCTTCACTGCAAGCCTCTCACCCAATATCCCTGTTGGCCTGAAGATCAATACCAGAACCAGCATCGTGAACGCTATTGCATCCTTGAGCTGATATGGCGCCACAATTCCCAGACCATCGAGAAAGAGACTGGGCCCCAGAGACTCTATGAACCCCAAGAAGATACCGCCCAGCATGGCGCCGGGGATGTTTCCTATACCACCAAGGACAGCAGCTGTGAAAGCTTTTATCCCAGGGATGAACCCCATGAAGAAATGAACCTGCTTGAACATGAGAGCATAGAGAACTCCCGCAGCTCCCGCTGCCATACCTCCGATGATGAAGGTGATGGAGATCATCCTGTCCACATCTATGCCCATGAGGGCCGCTGTCTCCTTGTCCTCCGATACTGCCCTCAATGCCTTGCCGGTTTTGGTCTTTTGGACGAAGAGGTAGAGGGCCATCATCATCACAGCGGCTGCCACGATTATCACTACCTGGAAACCTAGGATCCTCAAGCCCAGGATCTCCCAGTGGCGCTCGAGGGGCTTTATCACTGGATAGGCCTGGAAACCCGAGCCATAGAGTCCTCTGAAGGTATATTGGAGGAAGAAGGAGGCCCCTATTGCCGTGATCAGGGGGACGAGCCTGGGAGCGGTCCTTAGGGGTCTATAGGCGATTCTCTCCAAAAGGTAGGCCACGAATGTCGATGTGGTCATTGAGACCAGGAGAACCACCAACATGCTCAATAGGGGATGTGAATCCAAAAGGCCGCTTGTGTGGAAGAAGGCCGCCACAAAGTAGGCCGTGTAGGGGCCACTCATGAAGACCTCGCTGTGGGCGAAGTTGATCATCCTCAGGACCCCATAGACCATGGTGTACCCCAGTGCTATCAGGGCATAGATGCTTCCCTGGGCGAGACCGAATATGGTGAAGTCGAGCCAGTGCCTGGCACTGTACTTGCCGGATGAGAGGGTGGACCATGAGCCTATCACTATCAGGGCCAACAGGATCCCACCTATGGACCACATTATGAGATCCGTTGGAGTCAATTTTTCCCGGAAACTGGTCTTCACGGCTCTTCCAAAAAAAGCAGCTGGGGTCTACCTATGCCGACCCCAGCTGCGCCATTTCCGCAGGCTCAATACGGCTTCCAGAAGGGCTTGTCCGGCATCACGAGCTTCTTAACATTCTCCTCAGTTGTCTGGTACACGGCTATGCGTGGGTCTGCACAATCTCCATACTGATCGCAGGAGAGGGTCCCAGTCAGCCCTTTGAAATTCTTCGTGGCGTAGAGGGCATCTCTCAGGGCCTTTCTGCCGATGTAGAGAGTTCCGTCAGGCCCCTTCTTGGCAACCTTCTCTATGGCCGCGAAGATCATCATCGCCGCATCGTAGGCGTGAGCATGGAAGGGTGCTATGGGTTTCTCTCCGTACTTTTTCTGGTGCTTGGCCAAGAAATCCTTGTATCCTTCCGCAAAGGCCGAGAAATCGGGACTCGAATGGAACATCCCTATTGCTGCTTCTCCCGCTGCCTTGTAGAAGTCAGGAGAGAAGGTCCCGTCTGCGCTCATCAAGTAGACCTTCTCCAGACCTGCTATCTCCTTCGCTTGCCTTGTTATATGGCCGCCAGCAGCTATGAAGATCGGGTAATAGATGAACTCGGGGTTACCAGTTGCGATCCTCGTGAGAACGGGCCTCATGTCCGTGTCCGTTGGGGATACTGCCTCTTGGGCAGTGATGGTTCCACCCAGTTTCTTGAAGGTCTCAGCGAAAACTGCCTGAAGTTGCTCTGCATAGACGCTCCCATCATGAATGGTCGCTGCCCTTTTGACCCCGAGCTTCTTTATGGCGAACTCTGCCGCCACAGCTCCCTGGACTTTGTCATTGTGAGCGGTGCGCAGGTAACCGTCGTACTCGGGCCCCCTCTTGGGATCCGTGAGGTAGGGGGCAGTGTTGGAAGGGGACACCGTGGGGATTCCAGCCTTCCAGAGAATGGGAGCTCCCGGTCTGGCCTCGCTGGAGCAATTGGAACCGATAGCTGCCACTATCGTGGGATCAGAGGCGAGCTTTGTAGCCGCAGCTTGGCCC
>Ga0272448_1008654_pt1 | contig 10545 bp, 9 predicted proteins | sample YNPCB0191_FD_202220 | JGI IMG/M metagenome (GOLD analysis project Ga0272448, IMG submission 202220) | Hot spring sediment microbial communities from Yellowstone National Park, WY, United States - YNP-CB-019-1 | ecosystem: Environmental > Aquatic > Thermal springs > Hot (42-90C) > Sediment... | reverse complement strand
GTGGACCCGCTGGAACACCACCGGCACCTCTCCCGTCGGCCCGTTGCGCTGCTTGCCGATGATCAACTTGGTCTCGAGGCCGTGCCGGTCCGCCTCGGCTTCCGCCTCTTCTGCCGTACGTTTCTCGCGAAAGATGAAGATGACCACATCTGCATCCTGCTCGATGGAACCCGACTCGCGCAGGTCGGAAAGCTGCGGCCGCTGTCCGGGCCGCTGCTCGGGGGCGCGGCTCAACTGGGAGAGCGCCACCACGGGTACGCGCAGTTCCTTGGCAATGCTCTTGAGGCTGCGGGAAATGAAGCTGACCTCCTGCGTGCGGTTCTCAAAGCGGCCATGCCCGGTCACTAGTTGCAGGTAATCGACGATCAGTAGGTCGAGTCCCCTCTCAGCTTTCAGGCGCCGGGCTTTGGCGCGAATCTGCATGATGCTCAGCGCCGGAGTGTCGTCAATGAACAGCGGCGCTTCGGCCAGGCGGCCCAGGGCCTGCGTCAGCTTGTTCCAGTCCTCGCGGCTGGAAAAGCCAGTGCGCAGCTTGTGGCTGTCGATGCGCGCCTCGGAGCAGAGCAGCCGGATGAGGAGCGATTCCTTGCTCATCTCGAGCGAAAACACGCCGACCACGCTCCCTTTCTTAGCGGCGTGCGCCGCGATGTTGAGCGCCAAGGCCGTCTTGCCCAGGGAGGGCCGGGAAGCCACGATGATCAATTCACCGGGCTGAAGGCCGGAGGTGAGGTTGTCGAGATCCACGAAGCCGGTCTCCACACCCGTCACTCGCTGGCCACGGTCGAAGAGCACGTCGATGGTGCCGAAGCTCGACTTGACAATGTCCCGCACGCCCAGAAATCCGGACTTCACCTTCTGCTCGGCAATTTCGAAGACCTGGCTTTGCGCGAGATCGATCAGGGTTTCGGGATCGTCCGTGGCTTCTAGGCAGCGGGCAATCACATTGTTAGAGGCATTGATGAGCCGCCGGACCAGCGCCTTCTCCCGGACGATGCGCGAATACTCTGCCACGCTGGCGGTGCTCCCTATCGGCACGCCGTCGGTCAGTGCCGCGAGGTAGCTGGCCCCGCCCACTTTCTCCAGCAGCCCCTCTTTCCCCAACTCCTCAGATAAGGTCACCAGGTCGATGGTGCGGCTCTTCTCGAAAAGCTCCAGCATCTTCTCGAAGGTTAGGCGGTGGGCTTCGGAAAAGAAGTCGTCCTTGCTGAGGGTTTCCAGAGCGATGTTCAGTGCTCCGTTGTCCAGCAGGATGGAACCTAGCACGGCACGTTCGGCTTCCAGGTTGTGGGGGAAAGCTCGTTCGCTGACCGCGCTCGTGGTGGGCATGGCACCTGCATAATCATCTTATGTGTGCCACTGTCTCAAGTCAAATCTTGCTCATCGCTGTGGAATTCCTGTAGAAAACCCAAGAAACCTGTGAAAGGCGGTGGAAAACTCTCCGCCCAGCGGGAGGGGTGGGGCACAGGTCATCGGCCCCCGGACTGAGGGAAGAAGCTACAGGAAAGTAGCAGCGGGGACGCGTCTGGCTGGTGGTTGCCAACGTCAGCGGACAATTCCGCGGCCTAAGTGAGCATTACTGCTTCGCCGGTTGTTCTACTTGCGGCTCGATCTTCACCTTGACGGTTGCGCTAACTTCGCGGTGCAGCCGAATAGGGACGTCGTATTCGCCCAGGAGCTTCAACGGCGGATCGAGCTGAATCTTGCGTTTGTCGATCTTGAAGCCCTGGGCAGCGAGACCCTCGGCCACGTCCATGGCGGTGACGGAGCCAAACAGTTGAGCCTGCTCGCCAGCCTTGCGCGTGAACACAAGACTAACATCTGCCAGCAGCTTCGCCAAATCTTCCGCGTCCGCCTTCTCGCGGGCGGTCAGCTTGAGGAATTGTACGCGCTGCTGTTCCACCCATTTCCGATTCTGGGGGGTGGCGCGGACGGCGAGCTTCTTGGGGAGTAAGTAGTTGCGGCCGTAGCCATCGGCCACATTCACGATCTGGCCGCGGGTTCCCAGCTTGTCCACATCGTGCAGGAGAATGACTTCCATTGGTAAGCTCCCTATGACAATTCTATTGTGCTGCCTGGCGCCAGAGGCCCGGGCTGAGGCGAACGGCCAGCTAGAAGGCCGCAGCAAAGGGCAGCAGGGCGATATTCCGGGCGCGCTTGATGGCCACGGTCAGCGCCCGCTGATGGACTGAGCACGTGCCGGTGAGCCGGCGAGGCAGGATCTTGCCTCGTTCTGACACGAACTGGCCAATCAATTTCACGTCCTTGAAATCGATCACGTCAATTTTCTCGGTACAGAACTTGCACACCTTGCGGCGGCGAAAGTACTGCTTGCGGCCGGTCAACCCCGTCGCGTCTTTCTTGGCGGCCCGCTCCGTCGGGCCGGCGCCCGCTTTTGCTTCTGCCATATTGGTTGCTCCTTCATCCCTGCGTTAGGTCCGCCGGCGTGGCCGGAACAGCCGCCGCCTTTGCCCGCGGCCGTCGGGCTTCTTGCTTGGCCCGCAGCGCCTTGAATTTCTCCGCACGCCTCAGCTCCTCGTCCACGCGCACGGTAAGAAACTTGAGGACTGAGTCAGTCACCTTCAGCCGGCGTTCAAATTCCTTCACCGTTTCTCCACTGCCTTCCAGGTTGAAGAGGACGTAGAAACCTTCGCGGCATCCTGCCACACGATACGCCAGGCGGCGACGCCCCATCTTCTCCGTCTTCTCCAGCTTACCCCCTGTGCCCGTCACCACGCCTTCCATCTGGGTGATGAGCTTATCCACATCTTCTTCGGGGACATCCGGCTTGACCACGAAAATGATCTCGTATTTGCGCATGCATCCTCACGACTGGGGCGAGGAGATCCGCTGGTTGTAGCGGTTCATCGCCTGGGATATACCTTCCTTCAAAATGACCCTCACGGCTTCGCTTGCCTGCTCGAGCATGGCGGCAACTGTTTCCAGATCGGCCTGGCGGAACGGGCCCAGCACATAGGAAGCCAGGTCGTCGACCACGCGTTCCGGCTTCACTCCCATGCGCACGCGCGCGAACTGGTCGGAGTTGAGCGCGCCGATGATAGACTTCAGGCCGTTGTGATTACCGGCACTGCCTCGTGCCCGGATGCGTAGCTGCCCCAAGGGCAGGTCCACGTCATCCACAAGCACCAGCAGGTTCCGCACCGGCAGTTCATACTGCTCGAGCAACCGAGCCACGGCCATGCCGCTCAGATTCATGAAGGTCTGCGGCTTGGCCAATACGACCGGCTGCCCTTCCAGCTCGGTGGCTGCCGTCAACGCCCCGGCCTCACGGTGCGCGATCTCCACCCCGCAGCGCTCGGCTAACTGATCCACCGCCATGAATCCCAGATTGTGCGGCGTCAGATGGTACTGGTAGCCCGGGTTGCCGAGACCCACAATGAGCTTCACGCCTCACCGTCCGCCGCCCCCAAAGCTGGCCCACGGCTAGCCAGCTTATGACTCTTTCTCTTTCTTACCTTCGGCGGGTTTCGCTTCGCCCTCTTCCTCCCCCTTGCCCTTGCGGATCACTTCGGGTTCGGCCGGCGCCGCCTCGACGGCCTCGAGGGCCGGTTTCTCCTCTTCCGCCTTCAATGCCACGACGTGCGCCACCACTCGCGCCGGATCGGTCAGAACCCTCACCTTTTCTCCGACGGGTAGGTCAGCCACGCGCAGGTTGCGCCCGATGGTCAGCTCCGTCACATCCAGCGTAATGTGCTCCGGGATGTTATCCGGCAGGCACTCCACCTCGACCTCGCGCAGCACGAACTCGAAAATACCCCCCTGGACCTTCACCCCCTTGGCCTCGCCCGTGATGTGAATAGGAACCTTGAGCCTCAACCTTGCGTCGCGGGCTATCCGCACCAGGTCCACGTGCAGCAGGTCGCCGTGCAGAGGGTCCACCTGCCAATCACGCAGCATCACCCGCGCCGGCGCTTTGCCCCGGATCTCTAGGGTGAAGATGGCGTTGTGGCCGGACTCCGAACGGAGGATTTCCCAGATCTTCCGCGGGTCAACCGTGAGCGGAATAGCCGGCCCCCCACCTCCGTACACCACGGCCGGAATACGGCCCGCATGCCGTAACCGTCGGGCCGCGTTCTTGCCGAACTCCTCGCGGGGCTCAGCCTCGACGTTCCAAACTTGGGTCATACCTTCTCACTCCTCATAACCTTGGTTGCTGCCGATCGGGACTTAGATAAAGAGCTTGCTTACCGATGTCTCCTCGTGGATGGAGCGGATGGCGTCGGCTAGCAACTTCCCCACACTCAGCACTTTGATGCGGGAACATTTCTCTCCCTCGGGCGAAAGGGGAATGGAATTGGTAGTCACCACCTGCTCCAGACGCGAGTCACGGATCTTGCTAATGGCGTCGCCGGCAAAGACGCCGTGCGTGCAGCAGGCGTAAACCTTCTCGGCCCCCTTATCGAGCAAGGCGTTCGCGCCGCGCAGCAAGGTTCCTGCGGTGTCGATCATGTCATCGATGATGAGACAAGTCTTGCTGGTTACATCGCCGATGACGTTCATCATTTCCACCACGTGCGCGTCTTCCCGCCGTTTGTCAATAATCGCCAGAGGGACCCGCAGTCTCTTAGCGAAAGCTCGCGCCCGTTCCACACCTCCGGTATCCGGAGACACCACGACTAGATTGCGCAGCCGCAGCTTGCGGAAGTAGTCCACCGTCACCGGCGTGGCGTAGAGATGATCGACGGGGATGTTGAAATAGCCTTGGATCTGGCCGGCGTGCAAATCCAGGGCCAAGACGCGGTCAGCGCCGGCCGAAGTCAGTAGGTCCGCCACTAGCTTGGAGGAGATAGGGACCCGTGGCCGGTCCTTCCGGTCCTGCCGCGCGTAACCGTAATACGGTATCACCGCCGTGGTCCTCTCCGCGGAGGCGCGCCGGAAGGCATCGAGCAGAATTAGCAGTTCCATCAGGTTGTCGTTCACCGGGCGGCAGGTCGGCTGGATGATAAATACGTCCGCGCCGCGCACATTCTCCTGAATTTGCACCCGAACCTCGCCGTCCGGGAAGCGTCCTACAAAAGCTTGGCCCAGGGGCACGCCCAGGCACTCGCAAATCTCGCGGGCTAGCCCTGGGTGAGCATTTCCCGAGAACACCTTGAGCGGATGCCGATTCTTCTCCATCATGGTCGCGCCCTCACCGTGCGGCTTCGCTCTTCCCTCTGTGTGGCTGGGAGGCCTGGATTCGAACCAGGGTTCCATGCTCCAAAGGCATGTGTCCTACCACTGGACGACCTCCCAGAAAACAGTCACAAGTGGCGAGTGACAAGCAACTACCGCCGCGCATGCACTTACCCGTCACGGCACGAACAGCCGGCGCTGATATTCCCGCCGGGAAAGCGTCCGCGTCCGAAACGCCCGCCATCCTACAGGAACTGTTCGCAAGGCACCAGCCAGTTGTTGGGCGGAGTCAAACAGGGCAAAAACGGCTGAACCGCTGCCCGTCAGGGAGGCGATTTCGGCTCCGGCCCGGATGAGCTGGCGTTTCAACCGTGCCAGCTCTGGCCACCTTGCGAAGACGACTCGCTCGAAGTCGTTTTCGGCCGGCTCCCCCTTGTCCGGGGGAAAAGGTGACCGCGCGCCCAGAAGTTCCATCTTATGGCTGGGGCGAGGTTTTGTCAATCGCCGCAAATGGCGCCCCACCTCGCGATAGGCTTCGGCCGTGGAAATCCCGAAGCCCGGGAACACGATGAGGCAGTGCCGGCGCGGGAAGTCGGGCAGCGGAAAAACTTCCTCCCCGCGCCCGATACCCAGGGCCCGCCCGCCCCAGAGGAAAAAGGGAACATCAGAACCAAGTTGGGCGGCCAGCCGAAAGCGTTGGGCGGGTTTGATTCGGTCGCCGGTCAGGCGTTCCAATCCCAGCAGCGCAGCCACGGCATCGCTGCTGGCGCCGCCCAGGCCCGCCCCCGCCGGGATCTGCTTCCTTACTCGCACGTGAATGGCGCCGCGAAATCCCCGCGCGCGCCTCCAGATTTCGCAGGCCTGATATACCAGGTTGTCGCGTCCGGAGGGAACAGCCGGGTCGTCGCACTCGAGGCTGATCCCCCTGCGCAATGGGGCGAGGGAAATCTCCAGACGGTCGCAGAGCGCCACGGTTTGATATACGGTGCGGATCTCGTGGTAACCGTCGGGCCGCTTCCCGAGGATCTTCAGGCCGAGGTTGATTTTGGCAAAGGCGCGGACGCGGAGGTTTGGCTTCAAGGTAGCTCGGACAGCAATCGCACCCGGGCCAGGCGCACGGCCCGGCGGCTCAGTGCCGGGGGGATTTCTCCTTGGCTGAATGAAGCTTGAGTTCGTCGAGCAGTTTTTGCAGCTTGGCGGCCTGCTCGGCGTCGAACTCGCTGCTCAAGGCGGTGGGCCACTCTTTGAGGGCGCGCTCCCAGGCCTCCTGCGCCTGACGCTTCTTGCCCATCTGCAAATAGACATGACCCAGGTGCTCCTGAATTGTCGGGTCGCTCGAGATGCGCTGCGCCGCCTTCTCCAGATGCGACTCCGCCAAGTCCAGGCGCTTCATCTTGAAGTACGCCCATCCCAGACTGTCTAGGTAAGCCCCATTGTTCGGCTCCAGTTCTAGCGCCTTCTGGATGTACTTCACTGATTCTTCCAGGCGGACGCCCCGATCCGCGAGCATATAGCCCAGGTAGTTGGCCGCGGCGGCGTTCAGAGGATTGGCCGCTAACACCTTCTTGAACTGCTCTTCCGCTAGGTCGTACTTCTTCTGCCGCTCGTAAATCGAGCCCAGCATGAAGTAAGGATACTCCTGGTCGTCCGGCTTCGAACTCAGAGCCAAGGCTTGGCGAGCCGCGGCTTCCGCTTCCGGGAAACGCTTGGCCTGGGAAAGGATCTGCGCCATAGTCAGATGAACTTCCCGGTCCGCGGGCGTGTTATTGAGTAGGGCCCGCAGTTGCTCCATGGCCTCCTCCAGACGTCCGCGTTCACCCAGCAGCGAGGCGCGGAGTAGGCGCAGCGGCCGATCTTGGGGGAACTTCTGGACTGCTGCGTCGGCTTCTTCCAGAGCCTTATCCAGCTGCCGGCTCAGGCGTAGGGTCTCAACAGTCAACGACGCGCTGCGCGGGGCATGTTCCTTACCCAGGGCGGCCACTTGCTGGAACGCCTCCAGGGCCTGGCTGTACTTCTCTTGGGAGCGATAGATCAACCCCAGACGCTCCAGGAACACCGCCCGGTTGCTGGCCTCTCCGACCGTGTATTGTCCCCCCGGCCTTTCGGATTGCTTGATCAACCCCTGCAGAATCTGAAGGGCCTTCTCTTCGTTGCCCACCAAGTCCTCGAGCAAAACTTGTTGGTAGGGGACTTCGAGGCTATCAGGCATAAGGTTGCGGGCGCGCTCCAATTCCTGCCGCGCTTGTTCAAACCGCCCTTCCTGCCGGTCGAGTTGCGCCAAGCGCAGGCAGGTGGGACCGTCGTCCGGGTCGGCTTGGAGGATCTTCAGGAGTTCCGTCCGCGCCGCAGCCATCTTCCCCGCTTCCATCAGGGCTTCTGCATAGGCCCGGCGAATCTCCTGATTCTCTGCATCCAGGGCCACAGCTTTTTCATAGGTAGCCACCGCTCTGTCGAGGTCGCGTACCTGCATGTAGGCGTAGGCCAGCGTCGCCAAGAGCCCCGCGTCCCTCTCGTTCTCCGGGATTTCCTGGAGCAAGGCAATCGCCTGCTCGTAATCGCCCTGGTCAAAGTAGAGCTGCGCCAGGCTGGCGCGCGCGCTCCTGGAATCCGGGTTGGTGTTAATGACCCGTTTGAGGACTTCCTCCGCCTTGTCGCGCTGGTTACTCAGCCGGTAAAGACGCCCTAGCACCAGAAAATTCTCGCTCTCCGTGGGCAACAAGCGGGCGAGGGCTTCGAAATGCTCGATAGCCTTGCGCAGACTTTCCTTGGCAACCTTGTCGGGTTGGGCGTCGCCCAGGTTGCGCCAGTAGAGATTGGCCAGCAGGCGGTGGGCGTCAACTTGGTCGGGATTGATCTTGAGAACGTCCTCGGCATCACGGACGGCGTCGGCGATGCGGCCCATGCGCCAGTATAGCTCTGCCAGCTCCACCCGCAGGAACAGCGACTCCGGATCAGCCTCCATCGCCTTCTTGTACTCCGCGATCGCCCGGTCGATATAGTCCCCACGGTTGTTGATTCCTGCCAGCTCGCGGTACCGACGGGCCAGCATGTAATGGTAGTAGGCTTGGGCGTGGTCTGGCGCGGCGGGCTTCGTCGCTTCTTGCGCGCCCTCAGGCGCAGCCGCCAGCAGTGGACTCTGGGCAAGCACCCAGGCCATCACCCCAAACAAAAAAAGGCTCATCCCCGCCGCGATTTTCTTGCCCCAAGTCCGCATGGTTTTCTCTGCCCTGTACCCCCCAGCCAAAAGTATGGCACAGGGGTCACACCCTGTCAAAGCACCCGCTGCCCCCGGCAGCGGCGCCGTTCGCCTCGGCCAGCTCCGCGTTCCTGGCCCCAAGTCCTAATTCGCGCACTTCACCGCGGCCTTACCGGGGAACTCCGCGGCGTCGCCCAATTCTTCTTCGATGCGCAGCAACTGGTTGTACTTGGCGATGCGGTCGGAACGGCTGGCGGAGCCAGTCTTGATCTGCCCCGTCCCCATGCCTACGGTGAAGTCGGCAAGGAAAGCGTCTTCGGTTTCGCCCGAGCGATGCGAGATAACGGCCGTCCAGCCATGGCGGCGGGCCATTTCGATAGCCTTGATCGTTTCGGTGACGGTGCCAATCTGGTTCAGCTTAATGAGCACGGAATTGGCCGTGTTTTCCTCGATACCGCGGGCGATCCGATCCGTGTTGGTAACGAAGATATCGTCGCCCACGATCTGAATCTTGCTGCCCAGCTCCCTCGTTAGTAATCGCCAGCCCTCCCAGTCGTCCTGCGCCAAACCGTCCTCCAGCGAGATGATGGGGTACTGCCGCACCCAATCGGCGTAGAGCTTGACCATTTCTTCGGCAGACTTCTTCGACTTGTCGGACTTGAAGAAGACGTACTTGCCCTCTTGGTATAGCTCACTCGCCGCCGGATCCAGGGTCAGCGCGATATCGTGCCCGGGCGAGAAGCCGGCTTTCTCAATCGCTTCCAGGATCAGTTCCACGGCCTCGACGTTCGATTTCAGTGCCGGGGCAAATCCGCCCTCATCGCCCACGGAAGTGTTGTAACCGCGGCCTTTCAGAACCTTCTTGAGGGTGTGAAACGTTTCCACGCCCATGCGCAGCGCCTGGGAAAAGCTCTCCGCGCCCAGCGGCATAATCATGAACTCCTGAAAGTCCACAGTGTTGTCGGCGTGCACACCGCCGTTCAGGATATTCATCATGGGCACGGGCAGCCGGCGCGCCGCGAGTCCTCCCAGATAGCGATAGAGGGGCAGCCGCGCCGAGCGCGCCGCCGCGCGACAGACCGCCATCGAAACCGCCAGGATGGCATTGGCTCCCAGGTTGCCCTTGTTCGGCGTGCCGTCAAGTTCGATCAACCGGGCGTCGATCTGCGCCTGCTCGCTTGCCTCGCGCCCGCCCAGCTCCCGGGCAATGACCGTGTTGATGTTCTCCACCGCCTGTAGCACACCTTTGCCCAAGTAGCGGCGTTTGTCGCCATCGCGTAATTCGAGCGCCTCGTGCTCGCCCGTCGAGGCCCCCGAGGGGACAGCGGCGCGGCCAAACGCGCCGTCGCGCAGGTGCACGTCCGCTTCTACCGTAGGATTCCCGCGGGAATCCAGAATCTCTCGCCCTACAACCAGATCAATTTCAGCCATAGAATCAATCCTCAAAGTGAATTTGAATGGCTCATTCTAACATGCGCCCCGCCGTAGAATACCCCCAACCTTGCCTGGCCTGCTCGGGTACGCAACCCCGGAGGCTCGCCCCGCGCTTATCCGGACAGCACGAGATCCTTCGCCGATCGCGCCTGCAGGGCCGCCAATTCTGCCTCGATTCCGCGCAGGAACTGAAGGCGGGAGAGTTGCTGCTGCGCCGCGGAAGAGCTCTCCGCATGCGCGTGCGCGCGGATTGCCGCTGCGCGTTGCAGCGCTTGACGCACCGAGGCCCGGGTGCGCTCCACGTGCCGGTCCAACGCGCGAAGGTACTCCGTAACGCTTTGTTCCAGGCGATCTCCCAGGTCGGCCTTCAGCCTGCCCGCGTTCCGGTACAACTCCTCTTGGGCCGTCTGTCCCATCCGGTTAGCAAGATAGCGCACAAACAGTCTTCCCGGTAGCAAGAAAGGGAACTGTCCCAGTCCCCAACTGACGATCTCGTCCACTTTGATGCGGAAAGTTGAATAGGTGGTCAGCCGCTCAGGCAGGGAGGCAGCTACCCAAGTGAAGCCGAACTGTTCGGCGGCCACGCGTTGAATCTGCTCCACGGTGTTTGCGGCCTCCGCAGAAAATCGGGCGGTGAGCGCCTCGAATTCCTCACCCACCGCCTTCTCTTCTTCCATCTTCCAGTCTTCTAAGATTTCGGCGATCCTGCGGCGAAGCTCCTGATCTACAATAGCCACCAGTTCACCCTTGGAGGCGCGGGAGTGTTGCTGGACTGCCGTTCT
>Ga0272448_1008653_pt1 | contig 10545 bp, 8 predicted proteins | sample YNPCB0191_FD_202220 | JGI IMG/M metagenome (GOLD analysis project Ga0272448, IMG submission 202220) | Hot spring sediment microbial communities from Yellowstone National Park, WY, United States - YNP-CB-019-1 | ecosystem: Environmental > Aquatic > Thermal springs > Hot (42-90C) > Sediment... | reverse complement strand
TTTGATCGCAAGCGATTCGCCTTCTGCAATGACAAGACGCCAATGGTCTTGTACGCAAATGAGCGAAAGGAGCGTCACCGCGCCGGGCTTGTACGCAAACTCGAATCCCGCGCCGCGACCATGCAGACCTTCGTAATAAATGCTCGACTTGATCGTGACGCTGTCTGCCATCGCCGGATTGCCGTGTCCATCGTGCGAGAGAATCACGGCGTTGCGATCAAAGTCAATCACGTACGGCTCGATGAACGTCGCCGCGCCGGTCAGTTGTTGCAACGCGAGCATCGCGGTGGCGTGAACAAAATCACCTTCGGTTGTCGTCGGAATCCCCAGTTCGCACAGACGTCCGGTGCCGTACGAGGCGATGATGCCGACGCGCGGCATATTGAGCCAGATGTAATCGAACGAGGCGAGTGCGTCCATCTTTTTTTCGCGCGCAACCTGTTCGAGGGCGAGGGCAAGCCGGCACGATCGCTCGAACGATGGCGCGTCCATTTCGATTTTGTAGCGTGCCGATTCGCTCTTGACCAACGCCTTCACTTGCGCGTCAGAGATTTTTTCCATCGCCGTCGCCACAGTTTCCGGTTCGATGGGCCAACACACGGGACCGACGTGTCGCCGCAGCGAAAGTTGATCCGCCATCATGTCCGTCGCGCCTTCGAACGTGCCGGCAATCGTACCGATGCGCGCGGTTTTCAGGCGACGCACCACGCCGGCAGCGGCAATCCAGTCCGCAATTTTCTGCAACCCGGCTTGATCCTCGATGTGACTCGTTACCGTCCAGAATTTTTTACCGATGCGCGTCAGCGCGCTCGTCATTTCCGGCACGCCCGCGAAACCGGAGTTGACCATGATGAGATCGAAATCAGCATTCTCCGGCAAAAAGCGAATCTGCTGTGTGTTCCACACGACGACAGGCACGTGTGTGTCAAGAAACACGCGGGTGGGGATGAGACCTTTGGTGTACGCCGGCTGTGCGGCGATAATCAAATCCACGCCCGCCGCGTTAAACATCTGCGCCGCTTCAGCCGCTTGGTATTCCTCTTCAACTAATTTCGGAACAACCACATCCGCGTATCGTCCAACAATCCCTGCAATACGCTCCACAAATTTTTGCGCCTCGGGTCGCATGTGCGCAGTCTTGTTGTAATCATCTTCGAGCAACGCCGTAACGAGTACGCCAACTTTGGGTTTGATAGCCATATGCTCCTCCACTCACGCAACACGTAATCCGTGTTGCGTGTCTCGTTTAGTTTCTGCCAAGAATTTCCACCGTGCGCGCATTGTGTCTCACGCGCAACACATTCAACGTCGCGTCAAAATTCCATGCCGGTTCATCGCGCAACGTATCAGCCTCGTGCAACGTGACGCCATCGGCAAGCACGCGCACCGGCTCGAACGTCAGTCGCAATACCTCGCTTGCCTCCACATCGAACGTACGATAACGAATGTAGAGTGGCGCGTACTCGATAGATTGCACCACCGACGACGAACGCAAAAGATGATCGCTGTCACGCGGCGCCGTTTCCGGCATTGCCGCCATGCCATCAATGAAATGCGGCACATAATCGAAGTAGCCGTCGGTGAACCAGCATTGGTTGTAATAATCCGGACGATCAATGCCGACGGCCACGGTGCCATCGCCGTTCGCCATATACGTCGCCCAATTGAATGAACGAAGCGCGCGTTCGCGATAACTGGCATCGCCAGAAATTTCTGCCCACAGTGCGCACAGCGACGCATACCGCGCCGTATGACTGCCCATCACGTGCCAGCAAAATTTCTGTTCGTGAATGGGAATCGCGGTGTAGAAGGACGGCGCACCCAAATTCTCGCGCACCCATTCGATCAAACGCGGCACGTCGTCGCGCCAGTTGGGGAGGCGCTCACGATTCTGCAAAATGTAGCGCGCGGTTTCGAGCGGCGAGAGTTGATCGCGATTCGCATTTTCCGGGTCAAGGCGAATGTCCTCGAAATATCCCTTCCACACATTCGTCTGCATTGGGAATTGTCGAATCCAATTCCACGCCGCGTCGCGCGCCGGGATGTATTTCGCATCCCCCAGCCGAATCAACTCATCGAACAAGCGCACTGCTTGAACTATATCGCTCGTATATTCTTCAATCGCCCGCCCGTCGCGCGCATCCACGCGAAACGGCAGCGGTGAATGTGTTGCATCGCCCGCGCGCATCTTTGCGACGAGGACATTCGCGCAGTTTCGCGCGGCATCGAGATAGCGCGTTTCCTCCGTCAGTTCGTAAAAATCTACATACGCGCGCGCCACTTGCGCAATTTTATCCGGCTCGGTGGCATATTCGCCGTCCGCGCGCGCACCGAAATAAATCCCGGTGCCCGGATGCGCCGAAGCGTACGGCACGCCGCCCCACGCGAAATGCATCGGCGTATGATAGGCGATCAGCCGGTCGAGCATCGTGCGCGTGATGCCGATCAATTCACAATCGCCAGAGTACGGATAGTATTTCAACAGCGTTGTCGTCGCCCACGCGAATTTACCGGCGGGATTATCGGGCCACATCGTTGGGCGGAGCGGATCAGTCCAGAAACACGAGTACTGCAAGTACCACGGCAAATCGTTGCGCGGATCACGCGGACAATGTTTGATGAAATTCATCGCGAGCCAAACCACGCGATCATAACTCGCCCACGGTTCGAGCCGTTCATGTTCATTCAGCACGATTTCGTGGTTGTTAAGGTAGATCATACACCGAACAATCGCTCGTACACAGCGAGGTATCGCGCGAACGCCTCGTCGTATCTCGCATGCGTGGCAATGTTCGATTCGATTCTTCCGCGCAAACGTACCATCGCCACACACGCCGCGTCAAGATTTTTGTGCGCGCCGCACGCCACAGATGCCAGGATCGCATCGCCTAGCACGGCGGTATCCTCTTGCTCCAGCGTCATGACAGGCACACCCAGCACATCGGCTTTGATCTGCAACCACAAGGGACTCTTGGCGCCACCACCGGTCGAACGCACCTCGCGCACATTCACCCCCAGCGATTGCATCACGTCGAGATTGCGTTTGAGCATGAACGCAATGGATTCCATAATCGCACGCACAAAGTGCGCCTTGGTATGGCGCAACGTAAATCCATAAAATACGCCGCGCGCCTCCGGGTTGTATTCGGGGCTGAACGCGCCGGCAAGATGCGGTAACATTGTTAGCCCCTCGCAACCCGGCTCAATCGTCTGGGCGAGTTCGCCGAGCAAATCGTACGCGTCGCGATTCTGCTCGCGCGCCGCGCGCATTTCTTCTTGCGCAAACTGATCACGGAACCAACGCAGAACCATCCCGCCCGTGTTGCAAACCGGCACAAAGAGAAAAGCATCACGCACCGCGTGAACATAGACGGGCAAGCGTCCGGTCGGATCGAGATTTGGCGCAGGGATGGTGGCTTGAATCGCGAGCGCGGCACCGGTCGTTTCCGAGATTACGCCGGGATGAAGATTGCCTGCGCCTACCGCGCCCGCCGCTTGATCCATCCCACATGCTACGACGCGCAGGTTGGGTGATAACCCCAATTCGTTCGCCGCGTCAGGGCGCAAGGTGCCAACAATTTCGCCCGGCAGAACCGGCGTGGATAATTGTGCCGGGTGGATGCCAATGAAATCAAGCATCTCGTCCCACCATGTGCCGCGCCGAATGTCCCATAGCATCGAAGTACACGCCACCGCGCCATCCGTTGCGAATCGGCCGGTCAAACAATGCAGGAGAAAATCTTCGACGAGAATAAATTTGTGCGCGCGTTTGAAAATTGCCGGCTCGTTTTGCTTTAGCCACAAAATTTTGCACGCCGTCCATGTCGGTACGATTTCCGGATCGCCGGTAATTTCGTACACGCTTTTCAAATCAAATCGTTCCGCGATCTGCCGCGCTTGATCGCTTGCGCGGTTGTCGAGCCAGACGAGCGCGCGGCGTACTGCGCGACCATTTGCATCCACCGCTATCGTCGTTTCGCCTTGCGATGAAACACCGATGCCGATGATTTCATCGCGCGGCGTGTTTGCTTTTGACAACGCGCGACGGACGGCATTCACGCAGGCACGCCAATATTCTTCCGGATCAATTTCGGCTTGATCGGCAACAGGTGTAACGAGCGAATACTCTTCGTTGACCAGCGCGTGGGTGTTGCCACGTTCGTCGAACAAGCCCGCTTTCAATGAAGTTGTGCCCGCATCAATTCCGAGGAAAAGCATGTTATCCATATTGCGTGTTGCGCGCTGCGTAAAACGGAATACGCAACGCGGAACGCGCCTCATTCGCTTAACTTTTTCGCCACATTATCCGGATCCTTGCCGGCTTTGACCACTTCTTTGAGCGCATCGAGAAAACGCTTGGGGTCGCGCGCCTGTACCACGTTGCGCCCAAAGACCACGCCACGCGCACCAGCGCGAATCTCGTTTGCCGCGAGGTGCAACGCGTCAATTTCGCGCGGGGTCTTGCGCGCACCCAACCCCAAAATCGGCACCGGCGTTGCCGCCACAATCTTGTCGAAATCCTTGCCCGTGTAAAAGGTCTTGATTGCATCCGCGCCCAGTTCTGCCGCGATGCGGCAACCAATCGCCACCTGCTCATGCAATTGTTCCGGCGCAAGGTCTTCCGCACCCGCCGGATAAAACTCGCCGATAAGCGGAATCCCGGCAGCGCGTTTTTCGGTGATGTGTTTTGCCAACACCGCAATGTTGTCCGCATCCATCCGCTCATCGCCGGTATGGAGCGAAAAGCCAGCCAGCGCAATGTCCGCGCCAAGCGCGAGCGCATCGTGCGCGGAAATCATTGGCACGCTGTGCGCCGTTCCATAGTTCCACTGTGTCGCGTACTGCGTGCCCCAATTCAATCGAACGATCAGCGCGGGCGCACCGCGTTGGGCAAACACATCTACACAATGTGCCGGCATCCCCGGCGACATCAAAATCGCATCGGCGTCCACCACCAATTGCGCCACACGCGGCAAATCCATCAAGCCGGGTAGAGGACCGTTGTACAGTCCGTGATCTACTGCCACAATCACGGCATTGCCCGAAGAGAATAATCGCTTGAGTCGAATCTGTTCGCCAGTCATCATAACCTCAGTGGTTCGTGGTCGGTGGTTCGTGAGCAGTAGTCATTCGACGGTTCTAACCGCTACCCACTCTCCACTGCTCACGGATTTGCCATCACTTGACACGCTTCAGGATCGAATGTGAGCCACACGCGTTGGTTGTGCGCCAGCACGGCTCGATTTGCCGCAATCACATCGGCGACGACGCGCGTTCCATTCACATCCACCGCGACACGCGTGATCGGACCCAGGAAGGTAATCGTTTGAACGGTGCCAGTCAGAACATTGGGCTGATGGGAATCGGGGGCGGTAGCGTGAAGCGCGATGCTCTCGGGACGCACTAACACGACCACCCGGCTGGACGCACCCAGATGGGATGGAACCGGCACTTGCAACAAGACGTCGCCAAAGCGGACTTGGGCGCGATCAACCACCTCGCCATTCAGTTGATTCGCTGTACCGATGAAGGCGGCAACAAACCGGGTCTTGGGTTGGCGATAAATCTCTTCAGGACTGCCCTCTTGCTCGATGAGACCTTGATTCATAACGACCACGCGATCGGAAATCGAAAGTGCTTCTTCTTGATCGTGCGTAACGTACACCGTGGTAATCCCCAGACCGAGTTGAATCCGGCGAATCTCACCCCGCAACGCAACGCGCACGACCGCATCGAGTGCAGACAAGGGTTCGTCGAGCAACAAGACGCGTGGGCGGATCGCCAGCGCCCGCGCGAGCGCGATGCGTTGTTGTTGCCCGCCAGAGAGCTGATGGGGATACCGTTTGCCTGCGCCAGGGAGTCGCACGAGTGCAAGCATCTCGCGCACCCATTCTTCAATTTCTGCTTTGGGATGCCCGGTAACCTCTAGCCCGAATGCCACGTTATCGCGCACAGTCATATTGGGAAAAAGCGCGTACGCCTGAAAGACCATCCCCGTACCGCGTTTGTTTGGCGGGACTGATGTGATGTCTTCCCCGTCGAGCGTAATGGTTCCTGTATCGGGCATCTCAAAGCCGGCGATCATCCGGAGCGTTGTCGTCTTGCCACAACCCGAGGGACCCAACAAGGAAACAAACTCGCCTTTTTCCACAGCCAGATTGAAATCCTTGACGGCAGCCACAGTGCCAAAAAATTTGGAAACATTTTTCAGTTCGAGATAAGCCATCTCCATTCCCCTTTTAGCGTGCCCCGAGGGCTTCTTCCATGGGTTTACGCCCGCGCCCGCTGACCCATAAAATCGCCAGCGAGGCGATCCACGCGACGGTGAACGATATAACAGAAAGCGCGGCGGCGACCCGGCCATCTTGTTTGGTAAACTCGACCAGCAGAATCGGAAAGGTTTTGAAACTCGCTCCTGTGATAAGATTCGCCAAAGTAAATTCTGCAAAGACGGTCGCAAAGACCAGGAGTGAGCCACTGAGAATGCCGGGCAAGATATTCGGCGCGATCACGCGGACGAGGATTTGTAAAGTGTTTGCGCCCAGGTTCAAGGCTGACTCAGTCAACGTATGCACGTCAATCGCCATCAGACTATTCGATACGGGGCGATACATAAACGGCATCGAGAAAATCACGCAACCGCTGATCAGTAAAAGCGGTGAGCGTGCCAGCGGCGCAAAGTTATACACGCGAATCAACGCCAATGCCAAAACAACCGCCGGGATTCCAAAGGGCAGGATCATTAACATATCGAGCAGCGGTTTGGCAGAAGGCAAGCGCGTATGCACCCAATACGTCGTCGGAACGATGAACAACAATCCGGCGATCACGGCGGAGAACGAAACGATGAACGAATTGGTGAGCGTGATACTAAAGTACGGATGCTCGAAGGCGATCTGGTACCATTCGAGCGTGTACCCTTCTGGCAGAATCGAAGCATCCCATTTGGTAGCAACTGAGAAAACGTACGTCGCAATAATTGGGATCAACATATACGTGACGAATAGTCCGATGAGCAAGATTTGAAAAATCGAATGGCGTTGTCTCATTGCGTCACCTTCGTCATTTCGCCCATCGTCGCGCCCGATTGTTCGCGACGTGATAAATCGCAATACACACGCTCATGATGAGGAGCGAGATCACTGCCATCGCATTGCCAGCCCCTGGATCGTGCAGCACTTCGCCGGTCACGGTGAACGCAATCTGAATTGTAATGAGCGTGATGTTCGATCCACCCAGCGTCCACGCGGTTGCGTATGCCCCAAACGCATTTGCAAACAGCAACACCACCCCGGCGATCAGGGAGGGGGTGAGGATGGGTAGTCCGATGCGTCGCCAGTACTGCAGCGAAGTGGCGCCGAGATTATGCGCCGATTCCCACCACTCGCGGCGCAAGCCGGCAAAGGCGGGAATGATCAACAGAATCATCAAGGGGAGTTGAAAGTAGAGGTACGCGAGGATGAGACCCGAGTACGAGTAAATGCTAAACGCCGGATAGAGTTTCAATCCCAAGTACTGTTCAAAAGCCAGCGTGATGACGCCGTTCGATCCCAGGATCACGATGAAGGCAAACGCAAGCGGTGCGCCCGCAAAATTGGTAGTGACATCGGAAAGGGCAAGCAGGATTTCGCGGAGGCGCGTCGAGCGCAATTGAAAAATCGCATACCCGATGAGGAGTCCCAGGATCGCACCGAGGATCGCTGTGATGGCTGAAATCTGAATGCTGTTCCAAAACGAGCGGATGTAAATCGGTGCACTAATCTTTTCGTAATTGCTCAACGAGAAGGCGCCCTGCTTGTCCGTAAAACTGCCGAGGAATAACACCAAGACCGGGATAATTTCAAAGACAAGACAGAACGCCAGAAAAGGGATAAGGCCTGCCCAAGCGGATAGATTTTTGCGTGGATGACGGACGGAGGACATTCCTCACTAATCTCCTTGGCTTTGATTATCGCACCAAATGTTTTGATTGTCAACGGTTTTTGTTCTGAATTACGTCTATTGACACAAAAAAATGTGAATGATATAATACAAATCAGAACATCTAGTCCCACAATGAGTTAAAGATGCCGCTAACTGCTCATCAACGCCGATTGAAAATCGCCCAGCAAGTTCAGAATCAAGGATCAGTGCGCGTTGCTGAATTGATGCGCGCCTTTCGCGTGACAGATACCTCGATCCGACGCGATCTCGAAATCCTCGAGTCGCAAGGCCGTCTACGACGCATTCACGGCGGTGCCGTCGCGGTCGGCCGGTCCCAAGCCCCCCAATCGTTTCAAGTCAAATTGCGCGAGCATCCACAAGAAAAAGCGCGGATTGGCGCGGCGGCGGCTCAACTCGTGTGCGCCGGTGAAAGCATCATCCTCGATTCAGGCACAACGGTTCTCGAAGTAGCATTGCATTTGCCCAAGCATTTGTCTGGGCCCACGCCCTTGACCGTGGTCACCAATTCGCAGCCCGTCGTCGCCGAGTTGCAAAATTGGAATGCGATTCACGTGAATTTGCTCGGCGGCATTTTACTCCCGGATTTTCAAGCGACCGTTGGACCACAAACGATTGCCAACCTGCGCCGCATTCAAGTGGATAAAGCCTTCCTCGGTTGCGATGGTTTATCCCTGTCGCACGGCTTGACCACACCACATATGCTCATTGCCGAAGTGGGCCGCGTCATGGCAGAGGTCGCGCACCAAGTGATTGCGGTGGCTGATTCAAGTAAACTGGGCCGTGTCGGCTTTACGCCGATTGTGCCGTTGAACCAAGTTCAGAAATTAATTACCGATTCGGGTGCCCCCGCCGCTCTGCTCGACGAAATCCGTGCCGCCGGCATCGAAGTGATTGTTGTGTGACTCAAGCCCCAAGGAGAAGGCAACGTGACTCAACTTCCGGACGTTACTCAATTTATCAAGACGATCCGCGCCCATATCGGCGCGGAAAAATTTTTTCAACCCGGCAAAACCATCTACCTCAGCCGTGCCCCCGGCCGCCTGGACCTGATGGGCGGCAACGACGACTATACCGGGGGCTTGGTCTTTGAGACAACCATCCGCGAAGCCACACGCGTCGCTGTCCAGCTGCGCGATGACGACCGCATTCGTTTGTTCAATCCCCAGATGCGTGAACAGGGGTGGCACGAACTCGTCGAGTGTTCATTAGCGGCTCTAGCCACCGATACCGGGTTGCGATCGTTGGAAGAGGTGCGTGCCTTCGTCAACGCCGATGTCAAGCAACAATGGATCGCGTACGTCATTGGGGCGTTGTATCTTTTGAAAAAAGAATTTCCCTCGCGCGTTACGCACGGCGTTTCCATCTGGCTCGAATCAGAGGTGCCGCTGGGCAAAGGAGTGAGTTCGTCTGCCGCACTCGAAGTTGCAGCGATGAAAGCCCTTGGCGCGGCGTTTGGGATTCGAATTGAAGGAGTGCAATTGGCACTGTGGACGCAATGGGTGGAGAATGCAATCGCGCAATCGGCGAGCGGAGTGATGGATCAGATCACCGTCGTGCTAGGGGATCAGCATCATTTCGTTCCATTGATTTGCCAGCCGTGCCAACCCGAACCGCTCGTCCGCCTTCCGGCACCACTGCGCATCTGGGGCGTGGATTCCGGCGTGCGTCATTCCGTCGCCGGCATCGAATACGAAACCGCGCGCGCGGCAACGTTTATGGGCTATGCCATGCTGTGCGATTGGGAGAAATTGCCCGTCACGTACGATGATAGCGGCGCCTTGCCACGCTACACCGACTCGCGCTGGAATGGTTATCTGGCAAACCTCGATCTGGCGACGTATCGCGCGCGGTACGATCAGCGATTGCCGGAGCAACTGCGCGGCGCAGATTTTTGGGCGCGCTATCCAACCCATTTCGATCCGTTCACGCCGGTTCGACCGGACGTCGTTTACCCGGTGCACGCCTGCGTGCGCTACGCCGTTGAAGAAAATTACCGCGTGCAGCTCTTCGTCGAATTGCTGACCAACAAACGGGAGCCGCTGACGCCGCGAACATTGTCATTACTTGGTGAGTTGATGTACGAGGCACATCAAGGATACACCGAATGTGGCTTGGGTTCGGAGGCGACGGATTTGATCGTGAATCTCGCTCGCGCCGAAGGTCGGCAGAACGATTTGTACGGAGCAAAAATTACCGGGGGTGGCGCGGGGGGCACGGTCGCAATTCTGGGCACGACAAGCACCAAATCTGAGGAGGCATTTCAGCGTGTCGTGGCACGTTTCCGCGAAAAGGTCGGACACCCACCGTACATTTTCGAAGGGTCGTCGGCGGGTGCAGACAAGTTCGGTGTCTTGGAGCTGATTGACTGATAAATTTATTGAGTTTCGCATAAGTAATGGGACACTTGCTATTTCCAAGGCAGGTCGGATGCATAAATGCATGACCACAACAGATTCTGTGAACGAGACAGGCGGCGCTTGGTGCTTAACAGCATCGTGCTGAGTTCATCGAGCTCTTCAGGGGCGCTATTAGCCAAAGCCGCGTCGGATTGACACCAGACGTATTCAGCCGGATTGAGTTCAGGGGCATACCCAGGAAACT
>Ga0272448_1008652_pt1 | contig 10545 bp, 7 predicted proteins | sample YNPCB0191_FD_202220 | JGI IMG/M metagenome (GOLD analysis project Ga0272448, IMG submission 202220) | Hot spring sediment microbial communities from Yellowstone National Park, WY, United States - YNP-CB-019-1 | ecosystem: Environmental > Aquatic > Thermal springs > Hot (42-90C) > Sediment... | reverse complement strand
AATCTAGGTAATATAGATAGATAAACATCGACCTTCAGGGGGTCTTCTTTCCTACATCCTTTGGCCTGAGGAGTCCAAACTGATGCGACGTGTGAGTCCTGCAACGGTAACGTTTGGGGTATTGGCCATTTTGTTTGGGTTGGGCACGGCGTATGGGGTCCGGCAATATTTGAAGGTGCCTGCGCCGCAGCCCAGCCCACTGGCAGCCCGACCGCAGATGGCCGACGTGGTGGTAGCTGCGGTGAACCTGCCCGCCTACACCCGGATTCAAGAGCAGTGGATTAAGGTGGTCCAAATTCCGGCCGATCGGCTCCCGAAAGGGGCGATCCAGACCACGGGGCGTGCTCTGTTCCGGGTGGTCAAACAGACGGTGTTGGCCGACCAGCCGCTGTTGGAAGAGAACCTGTACGGTGTGGGCGAACTGCCGAAGCTGGCCGACCGACTTCCGCCGGGACACCGAGCGGTCACCCTGCCGATCGGCGGACCGGCCGCTCTGAGCGGCATGATCCAGCCGGAAAGCCGCATCGACATTCTTCTGACTTACCAGGACAACACGCTTCCGGGCCACGATGGGCCGGTAACGATGACGCTTTTGCGGAACGTGCTGGTGTTGGCGACCAGTGTGGCGGCGTTTCCGCTGGCCGAGGACAGGAGAAATAATGTTCAGGATATTACCGTGGCGGTTACTCCCGAAGAGGCCAACCGGTTGATTTTGGCGCAGAAATACGGGACGCTCAGTGCGGTATTGTGCGGGGGGCAACAGGGGGGGCCTGCCCAGGCGGCCGGAGCGGAGGAAAAGCATCTGGTGGATCGGTATGCTTTGTTAGGCATTGAGCCGCCAAAACCCGAACAGCCGGAACCGTTGCCGCCGGAACCGGTGGTGGTGGAACATCGTGTGGAAGTGTGGCGAGGGGCAAGTCGTGGAGAAGTGGTCTTTGGCGAGGAACAGATTTTGGAGGCGCTGAATGCCACGGCGGTATCCGAGGGTCGGGAGCCGATGAAGGCATTGCCGATTAGCCTGCCGTCGGGTTCTGTGGGGCAACCGATCCAGACCCGCAAACCGTGCAAAAGTTGCGGCAAACGGTCGGGGGGGAATTCAGGGGCCGGTACGGGTGCTTCCCAAGGGGCTGCTCGAGAGGTGATGAATGCGATCCGAGCGGCGGAGGAGTCGGCCCGGCAAGGAACTTCGAATGCTTCGCAACCTACCCCCGCCCCGGCCAAACCGGCTTCGGATCAGGGGGCAGCTTGGCAGGGGTTAGGCCATTCCGCGGAAGTGTACGTCGAAGCCATTCAGACCGGCCAATAAGGGGTACGGGAGGTAAATAAAAAAATGTCCATATTTGCTCCCCCTAGCCCAGGAGGGATCATGATGAAACTTGGTTTTACGAGGGGACGCGGCGTCTCGGCTGATCCGCTCGGACCCTCTGCCCATTTGACGCCCGAACAACTCGAAGCGGAATTCCAAAAACTTAAGACGCGGATCCATCGTGAACTGATTGAGTCGTTAGACTTGTCGAAACTGGCCACGATGGAAGAGGCTAGGCTCCGGACCCATGTCCGCAACCTGGCCGAGGCACTGCTCCGGTCGCAACCCAGCTTAGCCGCCGGCATCGACGAGGATCGGCTTCTGGAAGAACTCATGGCCGAAAGCTTCGGCCTGGGGCCGCTGGAACCCTACATGCAAGACCCGGATGTAACGGACATCTTGGTGAATGGTCCACGGGAGGTGTATGTAGAACGGCTTGGCCGATTGCAACTGACCAATACGGTCTTCGCCGACGAAGAACACCTCATGCAGATCATCCAGCGGGTGGTGGCCCGAGTGGGCCGAAGAATCGACGAACAGGCGCCGATGGTCGATGCCCGGCTTCCGGATGGCTCGCGGATCAATGCCATTATTCCTCCGTTGGCCCTCAATGGGCCGGTGCTTTCGATTCGGCGGTTTGGCATCCAGCCGCTGGGCCTGCGGGACCTGGTGCGTTTTGGTTCGATCTGTCCGGTGATGATTCAGGTTTTGTCGGCCGCGGTGGAAGGTCGCATCAACCTGATGATTTCCGGCGGGGCCGGTTCCGGGAAAACCACCTTGCTGAACAACCTCTCTCGGTTCATCCCGGATGACGAACGTATTGTTACGATTGAAGATTCCGCGGAACTGAAACTCCAACGCCGTCACGTCGTCAGCCTGGAGACCCGGCAAGCCAACGCCGAAGGCGCCGGCGAAGTCCGGCCCAGGGACCTGGTGCGTAACGCCCTGCGTATGCGGCCTGACCGCATCATCCTCGGCGAAGTCCGCGGGGCCGAAGCCCTCGACATGCTCCAGGCCATGAACACCGGCCACGAAGGCTCCATGACCACCATCCACGCCAACGACACCCAGGATGCCCTCAGCCGACTGGAAGTCATGGTTAGCATGGCCGGCGAAGAAATCCCGGTGCCGGTCGTTCGCCGGTATATCGCTTCGGCCATTACGATTGTCGTGCATTTAGCCCGACTCAAAGGCGGTGTGCGCCGGGTCATGCGGATTTCGGAAATCCTCGGCATAGAAAACGGCGAATATCAGTTGCAGGAGCTCTTTGGCTTCCGGCAGCAGGGCGTGGATAACGAAGGCAGGGCCAAAGGATTCTTTTATGCCACCGGCAATGTGCCTCGGTTGTTGAGCCGATTGGAAGAGCAGGGTATCCAGGTGGATCCGAAATTGTTCCACCAGCGAACTCTAGAACCGGGCGATCCGAACGGCGGTGGGAACTGGGAGGACAAAGCGTGAGCGTAACGCTGGTCAGTGTATTGGTGGCAGTGGCAGTAGCCAGCCTGCTTTTGGCAGTCGGGCTGTTGATTCGGGATATACGATTCCGGCCCATGGCGTCGGATGGCGACGAGGCCTTGGCCCAGCAGATTCAAGAGATTCTGGAGGCCCGAGCGGCCGCTCAGCAACCCAGCAATCGCCTCGACCAATGGTTCTATGAGTTGGTCGATCATGCTGGCAGCCCGGTCGATCCCCAGACGGCCACTGCGTTGGTGGCCGGCGGAGCGATTGTCGGCTGCGCAGCCCCGCTGCTTTTGTTGGAAAGTCTTTTGGGTGCGGCGGTGGGTGCGGTGGTAGGTGCGGGCCTGCCGGTCCTATGGTGGATGATTCGTCGGGAACGTCGGCTTCGGGCCATCCAACGCGTCATGCCGGAAACGATGGAAATGATTGCCGATGCCATTCGGGCCGGCGAAACCCTGGAACAAGCGACCGAACTGGCCGGTCAGCAAGCCTCCAGCCCTTTAAAAGAAGAATTCGCCCATGCGGCCAAACAGCTCCAATTGGGCCAAACCCCGACCGCAGTGATGACCCGGATGGCTCGCCGGGTCCCGCTGCCGGAGTTTAAGATTTTTGCCACCGCGGTCATGGTGCATCGACAAACGGGCGGCAATCTGGCCCTATTGGCCGACCGACTCGCCCGGAGTGCACGAGACCGAGCCGAACTGGCCGGCCACTTGCGGGCTGTTACTGCCGGCAGTCGTCTGTCCATCCTTGGAATTATCTTAGGAGTGATCATCGCCCTGTTTATTTTAGGCGGCATCCGGCCGGAATACCTTCGGGGATTTTTGGAACATCCTCTAGGACCGACGATCCTGACGATCTCGGCCGCTTTCCAAATTGTCGGCCTGCTGTGGGTCTGGCGGATCATGAAAGTGCCGTATTAAGGCTCAAAAAGAGAACCTGGGAGAGATGGCTGGAGAGTAAGAAACCGGCATCGTCTCGTTGCAGGCCCTGAACCTCCAGGATCACGAGCTTGGAGCCAGGGGCAAGGGGGTATCTGGAAAACGCTTTTTCTGCCGCTTGGAATCAGAGAAGAGAACATGAATCCGATCACACAAAGAATCTACGAGTGGTTTGGAGGACGAATCACGCCGGAAACAGCGGAATGGATGCTCCTGGCCGCAGTCTTTGTCCTGGCGACGGCGGTCTTTTGGATCGTGGGCCGGATGCTCTTCTTCCGATCTCGGCGGGTTGAAGAAGAAAGCCAGTCCGCCGAACCCCGAGGTCTGTTCGCCGCCTTAGCTCCCGCCCTGGCCGAACAAATCCCCGAATCGGAAAAAGAACGGCAAGAATTTGCCAAAATGCTTCGGCAAGCGGGGATGTATCAGGCACAGGCCCGGACCACCGTGTATGCCCTGCGATTTCTGTTTTTGATCGTTCCGATCATCGGAGCGGGCATTTGGGTGGTTTGGGCGAATGATCCGGCCGTAACCTGGCGGGTCGTGCCGGCCGGGGTAATTTTGGGGGCGGCTTTGTCGATTGTGCCCCGATTGTATGTGTGGCAGCGGCGTCGGCGCCGGTTGGCCCGCATCCGCCGGGGCCTGCCCGACACCATCGATATGCTCAGCATGTGCATCAGCGGCGGCATGGGACTGAGCGAAAGCCTCGAACATGTTTGCAGCCAACTGAGTCCCTATCCCGAATTGGCCCGAGAATTGGCCATCCTCCGCCGTCAAGCCGAGGTCAGCAGCCTAAAATATGCCCTGGCCGATTTCATCGAGCGGGTTGATCTGCCCGAAGCCCGACAATTGGCCACCCTGCTCCTGCGAGGCGCCCGATTGGGCACCCAATTGGCCGGTTCGCTCAACCAACAGGCCGACCATCTGCGCGTAGCCCGTCGGCAATTGGCTACCACCGCCGCCAACAAAACCCCGATCAAATTGGTCTTCCCGCTGCTGTTCTGCTTGGCGCCGTCGGCTCTGTTGCTGCTGCTTTCGCCGGCGGCCTTCGATCTATATGACTATCTGCATCCAAAACCGGAAGCCGCGGCCACCGCCCAACCGGGTGAAGCCTTCGGTACACGAGCGATCTTCCGCACCTTGGACCAATTGGATCAAAAACCCCAACCTTTGATTATCGAAGGACGCACAACTATCCCAGAACCGGTCCCATAATCCTCCTTCGGATACGGGATACGCCTGGCAACAACCACAAACTCCGATCGTCTCCAAAACAGATTGCCCCACTCAGCAGAGCCTTATCGGCGGAGTGGGGTTTTTATTTGGAATACTTTAGCCGAAGGAAGCAACCCGCCTCTGCCCGGCCGTCGAGAGGCCGGCTCCAGAGCGAAGCGAAGCCGTCTGAGGGGTGTCACTGCCGCCAGAACGGCAGTCCCAAAAGTATCCCAAAGTTCCCGCTTGCCCAGCAGGAACACAGTAGCAGACACAAAACAGCCTGGATTCCTGCTTGCGCAGGAAGGATACATGCGGCGCAGGAAGGGCAGAAAGTAACCCTGGCACAGGAGGGACGCCCACAAACAAGGGGACTTCGAAGGACCCCTTGAGTAAGGATACAGCGTTTACCGGCCTAGAGGCTGATAGGCGCTGACGGCCCGGATCGGTCGAATCGTGATCCTTTCGGAGACGTTTTTCTCCTCTTCCGGCGTTTGAAGGATGTCTTCTCCTTTGGGCGGCATTTTCAGCGGCGGGAACCGATAGGGACTGACATATTGGGTCATGGTAGGCTGGCTATACATGCCCGGCCAATGATACGTGTATTGGGGCGGTACAGGATATTTATAACTGCCGGAACATCCGCAGTTAAACTGGCCGTAACTGGCCCACTTGTCCAGCAGCTTCCCATAGGGCCGAATTCGCCTGCATTCCACCATACCTGCCTCGTCTTCGCAAACCGATTCCCCAGAGAACTCGCCGGAACCAGGATTGGCCTCTGCCTGGTTCATCGGAATAGGCGAAAGGGCCGCTGGGGGACTGGCTGGTTTAGATGGCTCGGCCCCCAAGCCAGCCACCTGCCAAACCATGATCCCCGAAAGAAAGAATAAAAGACGCATCAGTTGTCTCCTTGGCCTAAACAGGGGGGCCCACATACGCCCCCGCCATCGGTTCGTTTACCCCCACCGAACCAAGCGGAAGCCCACCAGGACGGTACTATAAGAATTATCGGCAATTTAGGAAGAAAAACCACAATAAGAAAAAATAGTAACGATAAAATAAACTGGATAAAATAGGAAAAACGCAACCCTTTAGCTTGACTGTATCTACCGGAAGTAATTACCACAATCTGTTGGGTTTGAGCCGATTCTTACCCCCTACAAGTTGTGGGGGCTTGGCCGGGTAGATACAGTCAAATTAGCCGGATGAAGCAACTCGCCTTTCCCGCCGCGGGAGAGGCCGGCCCCACGTGTCATTCCCGCGCAAGCGGGAATCCAGTATTCCGCCTCTCCCCTGGCCGTCGAGAGGCCGGCCTGCACAGCAGGCCGGGTGAGGGATGTCACTGCCGCGAAAGCGGCAGTCCAGAAAGTAGGAGAACTCCGTATTGCCTGGATGCCCGCTTGCGCGGGCACAAGCCTGGACTGCTGCGTACGCAGGAATGACATCCTGCGTACGCGGGGAGGACACATCACCCCCCCATTCGGCTCACATATTACGAACTTTTTTGTTACAGTTCCCAGCCGGCGCGGTATTGTCGGCGGACTAAGGCGTTGAGTTCCGGCAGGTTGGTGCATTCCATTTTGGCCGAGTCCCAGAGGACCTTTTTGCCGGGACCGGCTTTGATCGCCAAACAACCCAGCAGGACCATTTCGGTCAATGGGCCGGCAACGTCGAAGTGGGAGCTGGGCTGATACCCTTCTTTGCAAGCCCGGAGAAAGTCGGCCACATGCACACCCAGACCGGGCCGATCCGAGGGCTTCACCCGCGGGAGTTTTTTGGGCGGCGGCGGAAACGCCTTGTGGGCCTCTTCGGGAATAAGCCGAGGGCTGCCCACGTAGTTGCCGCAGTGCAAAATCCCCTTTTCACCTACAAAGATAATGCCGCCGGTTTTGAGCTGTCGGCCGTATTTCTTTTCCAGTTCCAAGACGATCGGCGGCCGATTCTGTTTTTCCGCGTCTTCCTCATGGGCGGTCGATTCCGTCGTCCCGAAATAGCCGTCGTACCAATGGACTTTCACCGGCGGCTTGTCCCCCCGGGCCGGGAAGTTCCATCGGATGACGTTCCGCAGAGGAAATCGCTCCTCCGACCCGCCGAATTGCTCCAGACATTCCACGCTTTCCGGCGCCCCGAGTTGCAAAGCGGTGAAGGGGCCGTCCAGGTTATGGCACCCCCAATCGCCCACCGACCCATCGCCGAATTCCCACCAGGATCGCCACTGCTGAGGATGGAGATCATCGTGGTAATCGCGGTATCGGGCCGGGCCGATCCATTCGTCCCAATGGAGCCCTGGAGGAACCGGTTTGGACGGCGGTCTGCCGCCGGTACCGCCCCGGCCGGTGGGCGCCCAACTGTAGGTTTCCAGCACGTTGCCAATCGCCCCGGCTTCCAGATACTCGCAGAGCCGTCGCAGACCCTCGCCGCTATGGCCTTGATTGCCCATTTGGGTAACCACCTTGGCTTGCCGGGCCGCCTCCATCAAACGACGAACTTCCTCGATCGAATGGGCCAACGGCTTTTCGACATAGACATGTTTTCCCAGCCGGATCGCACGCATGGCCGCCGGCGCATGATGATGATCTGGCGTTGCCACAAACACGACATCGATCTCCCGATCCATCTGGTCAAACATCTTGCGATAGTCGGTAAACTGCCGGACGGCGGAGACCTTTGTCTCGGGCCAGTTTTGCTGGATGGCCTTCATCGTCTGGGCCATATGGTTGTCATCCACATCCACCAGGGCGACCAGTTGCTCGCTGACCGCGCCGGCCACGCTCACCATGCCCTGATTCGCACAGCCGATGACGGCCGTATGGAGTTTGCTGTTGGGCGATGGATCGGCCAAAAAAGCCGGCGCCGGAAACGCCCGGAACCCCGCTGCCGCTCCAGCTACGCCTGTCAGATAACCCACAAATCTACGTCGAGAAATTCGATTGGCCATAGGAGTTGTCCTCAGAAGAAAATCGTCCCTATGCTACCAGAAAACGGATATAATCCATTCTATTCTCCCATAAGAGGAATCTACAACCCTCAAGGGCAGAAGACCTCAGGAAGGGGAAGCAGCTCGCTTTTCCAGGAGCAGTTCCAGGTAGCTGCGGCGTTCCGATTGGTGGAGGCTGAGCCGATCGGCCAAGGCCAATAGGGTCGATCTCGCGGAATCCAAACCAGCCGGGGCGCTCACCAGTTCCAACTCGATAAACGAACCCAATTCGGCCACTTCGTCCAGGGAAATCTCTACCCGGTGTCCTTGCCAGGCCAGAAAGGCTTTTCGACGCAACTTACGGACCTCGGCCACAGGCCAAAACCCCAATGCCTGGAGCATCTCGTCCCAGGCAGCAAAGGTCTCTGAGCCTTCGGGTAAGGGAAGGTCGATTTCCCGGCGGGTTTTGGTGGTCGGATCGATTTTGGGGCCTTTGTAGGTGAGAAAACACTGGCCGCCCTTCTGACGGATGCGGAGGGCCTCATCGGTTTGAGCGAAGTTGCGGGCCGGATGGGCGTAATAAAGGTCCCTCTCCTCTTGGGCCGAGGCAAACTCCGCTCCCAAGCTCGCCAAGCGAGTCGCCACGGCATCTACATCCTGGACGGGAAACTTCAGTTCCACCTCCATCCGCATGGGGAAACCTCCTTCGAGGGTGTTTTTCTGGGTAACATTTTAGCCGAATGAAGATGCCTTTGGAGGGACCTGCTTGTCAGGTCCGGTGTTTGCCTCTCCCCCGGCCGTCGAGAGGCCGGCCAGGCGTCAGCCTGGCCGGGGAGGGGGAAACCATCGGGCCTGCTAAGCACGCCCCTCCATTCGGCTAAAATGTTACTTTGCGGATTCTTCTAGAGCTAAGGCACCTGTATGGGCCGATTGCCTCTCCCCTTAGTCAAACAGTTCTGGTTGGCACTCGGCTGGGCGGCGTCGGCCTGCAGGCCGATGTTCCAGGAAGGCGAGCAGTTGCTTCTGGACATCGGCCAAAAACGGCGAGGGTTCCATCGGACGCTGTTGGCCCTGCCCAAAGCGGCGTCGGGCATGGGTTAGGATCAAATGTTCCTTGGCCCGCGTCATGCCGACAAACAGAAGCCGCCGTTCCTCGGCCAATCGGGCTGGCTCTTCTTCCGCCGAAAACCGCAGCGGAATCACGCCATCTTCACAGCCCACAATAAACACCACGGGAAACTCTAGCCCCTTGGCCGCATGAAGCGTTAGCAGCGAAATCCGCTCCGCCCGGTTATCCCACAGGTCCGTTTCGGTAGTCATGGCGGCCTCGGCTAAAAAAGAAGCAAGATCATCCGGCCACTTCTCCGCTAGGCGCTGCAGGAGGGAGCGGAGGGCCAGGCCAAGGGTCTCTTCGGCCTGCGGGGAATCGCCGTCGGTGGGCACCTGCTGGAAGGTTTCCAACACCGCCTGAAGACGCTCCGGCAAACCGACGGGTTGCCCCGCCGCGCGGGAAAGCTCCAAAAGCACTTTTTGCACGGCCGGATTCTCTGCCAATGGCCGATGTGAACAGACCTGAAAAGGCATCCCAGATCGCTGGAAGGCTTCGACCAATGGTTCGGCCTGGACTTCGGTCCGGTACAGCACGGCAATATCGGAAAAACTCAGTTCTGCCCGAGTTTGGCCTTGGCTACGGCGGCTGTCTAAGGAAAAAAATGTGGGGCCGCCCAAAAGCTGTTCGATCCGATGGACCACCAATTCCGCCTCGGCCCGCTCGGTCGGGCAGGTGTGGATTTCCACATGGGGAATCCTGCCCGGCTCGGCTTCCAGGCGTCGATCGGGAACCAAACTGGCCGGGGCGATCATCTGCCCGGCCGCCTCCACAATCACCTGACTGGACCGGTAATTCCGCACGAGCACGAATCGCCGGGCCGTGGGATAATCCCTCAAAAAGCGTTCAAAAAACCCCACATCCGCACCCCGAAACCCGTAAATGGCTTGATCGGGATCGCCGATCACACAAAGATTTCCCTCCGGCGGCGCAAAGGCCCGAAGCAAATCATACTGGGCCGCATCGATATCCTGAAATTCATCCACCGATACATAGCGAAACCGTCTTTGGCACTCTGTCCGCCAAACCGGATCAGACCGTAAAATCTCTAGCGGCAGAAGCACCAGATCATCGAAATCCAACCAACCGCGACGGGCCATCTCGGCCTGATACCCCCGAAGGGCCTCTTGCAATTTTGGGTCTTTAGCGGCCAAATCGGAAGATCGCTTGGCAAGGGAAATTTTTTTCAGAATTCGATCCGCCTGGGCCGCCGACAGGTTCAAGAGGCGCTGTAAAAGTTCCCGCCGCTGCGGCTCAGAAGCCACACATAACCGGTTCCAGTTTGCGCCGAATCGTTCGACCCGTTGGGCCGAAAAAGATTCTTGCCCTTCGGAAGCCGACAACCGCTGGCTATATTCCCTCACCAACTGCCAGCCGAAGGCATGAAAGGTCATCACCGGGATTCGCTCCGCCTGCTGAGGGATGAGCTGATGGAGGCGGTTTTGCATTTCGGCGGCGGCCCGTCGGCTGAAGGTGATGGCCAAACAAGCTTCCGGTTGGACGCCATGCTCGGCCACCAGATACGCGATCCGGTGGGTCAGCGTGCGGGTTTTCCCTGTGCCGGGACCGGCCAAGATCAGCACCGGCCCCTGGACGCACTCGGCCG
>Ga0272448_1008650_pt1 | contig 10548 bp, 8 predicted proteins | sample YNPCB0191_FD_202220 | JGI IMG/M metagenome (GOLD analysis project Ga0272448, IMG submission 202220) | Hot spring sediment microbial communities from Yellowstone National Park, WY, United States - YNP-CB-019-1 | ecosystem: Environmental > Aquatic > Thermal springs > Hot (42-90C) > Sediment... | reverse complement strand
CCTCGAACTGGACCCCAAATATGCGCTGCGAACCCGATGAAAGTGTCGAGCGATCCGTTAGTTTGCGATCGCTGCGCAGGTTTTCCAGTACAGTAGTATGGCGATGAACAGATGACGGGGCTCTGTTTTGCATGGCGCAAATGTCAACGACAAGCTAGCTTACAGCCCCATGCAAAAGCACTTCTCCTCGGCGCAGAACAACTCGGATGCGCAATTGTCCAAGCGCGTTCGCGATTTGATTTCGTGGTACGGCGGCGGATACAACCCGGACTTGGTCGCCGAAATCATCGAAAACGGACTCAAACTGTTGCGCGAAGTCGAAAACCGAGGCGACGTCAAGGTCATCCAAACCACTGTTCGAGAACTCCGACAATCATTCCGCACTTTTGCACCATACAGGCACCGTCGCAAAGTGACAATTTTCGGGTCTGCAAGGCTCGAACCGGATCGCCCCGAATACAAACAGGCGGTTGAATTCGGTCGAAGAATCGCCGAAGCAGGTTTCATGGTAATAACAGGCGCGGGCGCCGGGATCATGCAGGCCGGCCACGAAGGCGCAGGTGCTGAAAACAGTTTCGGCGTAAACATCCGGCTTCCGTGGGAACAAGCCCCAAACCCGGTCATCTCGAGCAACCCAAAACTGATCACGTTCAAGTACTTTTTCACTCGAAAACTGACGTTCATAAGGCATTCCGATGCCATTGCGCTGTTCCCGGGCGGATTCGGCACGCTCGATGAGGGATACGAAGCGTTGACTTTGATGCAAACAGGAAAGAGCCAGATCGTGCCGTTGGTTCTGATCGATCGCCCGGGCGGAACTTACTGGAAAACATGGGACAAACACGTGCGCGAGCATCTCTTGCGCAACGAACTCATCTCCCCGGAAGACCTGAATCTTTATCAATTGACCGACAGCCCCGATCAAGCTGTCAGATGGATTACGCGGTTCTATCGCAATTACCACTCGAGCCGATATGTTCAAGACAAACTCGTTATCCGACTCCAACACGTGCCTTCGCCATCAGCACTGAAAGCGCTGAACGAAGACTTCGAAGACATCATCGCCGGCGCACCCATGGAGGTTATCGAGCCAACGCCGGAAGAACGCGAAGACGACGACTACGTCCAACTGCCACGCATTGCGTTCGGTTTTGACAAGAAGTCGTTTGGCCGCTTGAGAGAGCTTATCGACAGACTGAACTGCCTCTGACTCAGCGCGGCGCGGCACAGCGGTATTCCTGCAACCAGCGCGATGGTTACGCCTTGAGTGTTTGGTCGCGGCTGCGCCGCGCTGAGAGGTATGCTGACCCGGCAAATCTCACACGATCTGCCCGCCAACGCCGTTCAGGGGCGGTTTCATTGAATAACCCGCAAATAACGCCCCATCCAGTACGGCAGAAGAAACTCGTCTCCTGCAAGTTCACGCTGTCCGCCGTCACCGCCGTCGAGTTCGAACGGGTTGCCGTTCCATCTCATGACTGGACGTTCGTCCGGAGGAAGAAGTTGCTCTGTGGTTTGCCGGCGGAAGTTGGCCGGCAGCCGGATCAAATCTTTTCTATGGGAATTTTCGATCGTCCAACTGGTCAGGTCCAATGGGAACGTCTGCAAGGTCCAAATCGCGCCTTCAACGTCAAAGAAAGGCGCACCGGTTGTTGAATAGATGAAATTCCAGAGCGGGTTCCGTTCGACTTTTTCGATCTCCCAATGGTCGCGTACTGCGGCGATGTAGCGGCGACGCAAATCGTCGTTGAAAGCGTATCGGACCAGGACCCAATAGGTCACAAAAGCCAGCTCATCATCTGAATGGTTCCATTCATCGCCCATTGTGATGCCCTGGAATGTGAAATTCGGAGTGAACCTGATGTTTGCCATGCTGCTGATTATGTTCTCCAGATAGCCATGTCGCTCCAACAACTCGAACGCGCGTGTCCGGTACTCGGGTTTTTGTGTCAGGTGCCATGCGAACTGCAAAAAGGCTATTATCTCGGTGCTGTTCAATCTCCGATCGAAAATTGTGGGAGGGAAACGATTGACGTATTCCGGGTTCCACCTGCCCCACAGTGTGGGCCGCCCGTCTCTGTCCACGAGGTACAGGTTGTGGCGCAGAATATGGGTCATGATCCTGTCGTAAGCGTTTGCTATGCGTTGACGTTCGGAAGGGGTTCGGGCTGCCGTCTCGTAAAGGACTGCATAGCCGAACGTGTGGCCTGTGATCTCGTCGCTGCTTGTCGTTCCTTTCCATTCCCAACCCTGTTCTGGCGACGAATGCCAGCGTTCAGGGTCTGAAAACTTGAATCCGGTCCGCTCGAATGTCCGTGAAGGGAACCCGTCAAGGCCGTTGATTGTCTGAAGCCGTTCGAGCGCCTCGAATGTTTCCCATGCATTTGCGCGCGCTTCTTCATCGCCGGTGACGGCGTAACGAAACGCCTGACTGGCCATGTAATAACTGCTCCATGTCCCGTCGTTGTCGGTGTCAATCATCTCGCCGCTTGTTGGATCGCCGGGACGGGTCAGCCGCAGTTCAGAGCAGAAACCGTATCTGATGTGGCGTTGGCGGATTTTTCGGTCATAATAAGCCGCTTTCTCGGCCAGAGTGGTGGGGCGATATTCAATTCTGTTAATCCCGACCGGCGTTAGCACAAACACACCGCCGTCTTTCGACACTGCGAGGTCCAACACGCGGTCGTCGTTGAGCCAACGTTTCGACGCATAGTAGCGGAACCACTTTGGACCGGTTTGGAGAACCAGACCGCGCGTTGTCCCGAACCACAATCCGTTTGTCACTGGCGCGAATGCGGTGATCTCGACCCACGGCAGCTTGTCCTGGAGCGGCAGAGTAACAGTGCCGTTCTGCAAGTTCACCGCGTAGTAGCCGCGTTTTGTCCCAACCAACATTTCGCCCGGACGAAAACCAAGAGCGGTAATATCACGTCCGGTGTGGAAGGTTTCGATCTTCTGCCCGACGACTCGATAGACAGTGTCGTTTGCCAGAACATAGAATCGATCACCCCACGCATAGAGCTGCTCGTTGGTCCGGCCAACAGCAAACGGCAAAAGCGTCATCTGTGTTCCGCGCAAGATGGCGAGATTGGTCTGACCGGCGAGAAGTGTCGTTCCATCCGACGTGAGCGCGGCGTGTCTGTAAACACCGGCGGGCAATTCAACGAGGGGCTTGCCCGCTGATTCATTCGACAACAACCGGTCTTCGAACAGGTAGTACAACCGACCGGCGCGAAGAGAGATGTCCGAAGCCTTCTTTCCAGCCAATGGCCGATAACTCTTGTCAATCGCAACGCGGGTGTCGAAGTTCCTCGCAACACCGCGATCGGTCAAAATGTACACTACCCCGTCCCGATCAAGGCACATCTTCTGAAATGCAGCGCCTTCGAGTTCGGCCTCGGTTGTGAACCGGACGGTAACCGGCTGCCGAAACGGCATGTCAGGCACCGGCCCGGCAGCCGAGCATTCTGCCGCCGTCATCAGTCCTGTCACACAAACAATCAGATCAAATGTTCCCAGTCGCATACGCCGTTCAGATAATCCGCCACCTTGTGCCGCCAAATCAAGTCTGCGGCCTGGTTGCAGCTCGAATCAACGTTCGCCCCGGGTGTGCGACCATCTTGGCCGCAGACCTAACGCAGCTTATTATTTAATTTGTCTCCGATATGGACTTGAGTAATCCTATGTCCCAACAATCAGCATGTTGGTAGTTTGTGATCTCAAATGCACTGAGTACCATCGGCCCGGTCACCCCGAACGGCCCGAGCGCATCACCCGTACTGAAACCCACCTCCGCACACAAACCTGTCTGAAAATCGAATGGGCCGAACCGGCGCAGGTCTCCGAGGAACAATTACTACGCGCTCATTCTGAGCAGCATTTGAACCGCCTCGATGAACCGTCCGATTTCGATTACGACACACCCGCACTTCCCAATATCAAAGCCCACGCCATCCGGAGCGTAGGCGGGGCTTTGCGCGCCATGGACGTTTCACTCTCAAGCAAACCGGCGTTCAGTCTGATGCGGCCACCCGGCCACCACGCGACCGTCGAGCGCGCGATGGGATTCTGCTATCTCAACTCGATTGCCGTCGCAGTACTAGAAGCCATGGCGAGAGGTATCAAGAAGGTGGCCGTGTTCGATTTCGACGTTCACCACGGCAACGGCACCGAAGACATTCTTGTGGACGTCAACAACTGCGCGTATTTCTCGGTTCATCAGTACCCGGCCTACCCCGGCACAGGAACAAGTTCTTACTCGAATGTGCACAATTATCCCGTCCCCCCATACGCTCCGCGCGACATCTACCGCGGCGCATTATCCGCGGCCCTCGAAGATCTCAAACATTACGGGCCGGCACTCATAGGCGTATCCGCCGGATTCGACCCCTACTGCCGCGATCCCTTGAGCGCTGCGTCTCTCGAGAAAGAGGACTTTCACTGGCTCGGCGAATCGCTCCGGGCCTTCGGCGTGCCGGTTTTTTCCATTCTCGAGGGCGGTTACAGCGAGGATTTGCCGGATTTGATCCTTGCCTATCTGGCAGGCCTGGCGGGCCAATGACCGCGCCAGCGCCGATGCCGACCTGCAAGTCATGAACAAAAAACGCGAGACTGAATCTCGGGTTTTCATGGTGTTGCACGCCGGGTGCGGTTTGCTCTGCGTGCTGGCGAGTGTTGGGTTGGGTTGGCGACCGGAATTGGAACTGCATTGGGGCTGGGCCAGAAAACCACTCGTCGCAATTGGCCTGATTTTTTTGCTTTCCGGCATCCTGATCCGTAGAACCCATGCGGCGCGGATAACATCGCGTCTCTGCGTAGGATGGTCGAGTCTTCTAATCGCGGTTGCGATTGGAGAAACCGCTTTCAGGGTTGCGCGCTACGATTTTCGACGGCAAGAAGCCCGCTGGCACTGCTGCCCGCCGTATTATCGGCAACCGATGCTTCCAACAGGCAAGGTCTTCTTTCGACGGGCCGGCCCGGAACAATGGTGCGGGCCCGTCATAAAAACGTACCTCGAGTTTGCCGGCTGCGATCCAACCCCTTATGCATCGGAAGAACCCATCACGGTCAAGTACGATCGTTTTGGTTTCCGCAACGAAATTGAATTGCGTGACTGGGACGTTGCCGTCGCAGGCGATTCGTTCACCGAGTTGGGGCACCTGCCTTACGACCAATTGTTCACCACCATCCTCGGTCGCAGATTGAATCTGCGCGTGCTGAACCTTGGCGTCGGAAACACAGGACCGCTGACGCAGCTCAGTTACCTCGAAGATTACGCCAAAGCGCCAAGCCTCAAACACGTCCTCATTGTGTTCTTCGAGGGAAACGACATCGGCGATTTGAACAGGGAATACATGGCGCTGCTGGAGTTTGAAGCGACAGGCAAACGGCCCGTCCGACAGTTCCGCAAACAAACTTCAATGCTTCGCGCGCTCGGCGAACAAATCCGTAAAATTCGATACCCGGTTGTTCCCGCCGGCCCGCCGGTCGATGCAGTTTTTCCGGGAAAGACCGGAGTTGTGCAAGTGACACTTGGCCTGCTTCCACCCACGCAGGCAGAACTGTCCGAATTAACCCGTGACGCGCTTCTACGGTTTGCTCACGACTACTCTGAGTTCGCCCGCAAAACCGGCGTTCAACCGTGGCTCGTGTACATGCCCTGCAAAGCGAGCGTGTTGTCGGGTCAAATGCAGCCCACTGAGCAAGCCCCGGACAGTGTCCGCACTTTCAAATCGACAGACCTGCCTGTTCTTGTGGCAGAATTATGTGCCAGGCATGGGATCAGGTTCGTGGACCTTACACCCTCGTTCCGAGAGGAAACCCGCAGAACCGGAGAGCTGCTGTTCAATGCGCTTTACGACACTCACCTGAATGTCCGCGGATCGGCATTCGTTGCCGAACAGCTCGTAAAGCAACTCGATTTGGGCGATGAAAAGCCCGCTGCACAGCCGGGACGTGATTGAATATCGAGGCCTTGCCAAAAAGGATCAAATAGCCGATACTCGGTTGCTTTCGCGAGCCAGTTTAGCTCAGTGGTAGAGCAACGGTTTTGTAAACCGTAGGTCGTCGGTTCGAATCCGACAACTGGCTCCAGTCAACCTTGCCCAAGGGGCGGCCGGTCCGGTTGCAAATGAACTTTCCGGTCAGGCCGAGCCGCAACAGGGATAATCAAATGTCCAACAAGACCGTAAAGAGCCAGTACGCAAGAGCCGGCGTTGACTACTCGAAGATCGAGCCGTTCAAAATGGCAATGGTAAACGCCGGCAAACGCACTCTTGCGTTCCCGAACAAACGCGGGGTGTACGTCGAACCCGCAACACTGGGCGCACACGGCGTGGCATATCGCTACGTGCGGTCCACACCACATCTCTGGTGCGCAACACAGGAGGGACTGGGCAACAAAAACTGGATCGCCGAATGGATGTACCAGCACGCCGGAACCGGAAAAACCTACTACGAGGGAATCGGCATCGACACAGCCCTGATGGCAGCCAACGACGTAATCTGTCAGGGCGCATTGCCCGTCATTTACACGGACGAAGTCGCCGCCGGCGACAGTGAATGGTTCATGGACGAGAAACGGAGCAACGACCTCGCTGAAAGCTTTTATCAGGCCTGCAAAACATGTGGCATGGCACTTCCGGCGGGTGAATCGCCCGCACTCCGCTACCTTGTCAAAGCCGAACCGCCTGTGCGCAGCGCTCCATCGCTCTCAGGCTGTGTGATCGGAATAATTGCGCCTCCGGAGAAAATGGTGACCGGCGAAAACCTGGCCGTGGGCGATCGCATCATCGGCGTAACATCGTCGGGACTCCACGCCAACGGGGTTTCACTGGTGATACATCAGGCTTTGAAACTCAAAGACAAGTTTTTGCACCAGCTTCCAAACGGTCGAACTCTCGGTGAAGAAGCGCTTATTCCGACCCGTTCGTATGTCGGGCTGGTGGAAGCTCTTCAGGAAAGCGGTGTTGAGATTCACGGGCTCCTTGCCGGGACGGGCGGTGGCCTTGCCAAAATTGCCTACGCAAAAAAGCCATTCACATACCGCGTCAAACGCTGGGTCAGCGAAATACCGCCGCTGTTCCAGTTCATGCGTGAGATCGGCGTGAGCCTCGAGGATTGCCTCACGACCTTCAACTGGGGAATTGGATTCTACGTATTCGTACCAGAAAAAGAGGTGGACCGAACCATCGAGACCGGTCAAAAGACCGGGTACGAACTTCTTGAACTTGGCCAGGTCGAGCAGGGCGAACGTCGCGTAATCTTCGAGCCGGAAAAAATCACGCTCGCCGCGATAAAGTAGATGCTTTGCGCAACACAGCGCAACCGCGCAACACTTCAACCAAGGTTGCTGTCTTTCAGTTTTTTTTGTTTTTCCTGGTAGATTTCGGGCGGCGCGAGCCTGTTGACTTTGCGCGCGGCGATGCGGTCGGGGGCCGTCCTTTCGGTGCGGTCTTGCGATGGATGATATCCCGCATGCGCTCGAGCCCTTGATCCATTTGCGCGGCTGCTTCGGCAATGCCGCGTTCGGTGCAGTTGATGACCTCGGCCAACAACTCACAACCCTTCCGAATACGGTCAGTATATGAACCTTCTTTCAGCTCGACCCCGCGTTCTTTCAGGAACTCGCTCATGTGCTCGAACAACTCATTCTTCTTGATTGTCTTCATAGCTTTTCATGCGGCTGTCCCGGACAGTCTGCCCGGTTGCCTCAAACAGACCGGATTTTCAATGCCGGCGGCTGAAAAAACTTCAGCCGCCGGTTCCAACTTTTAACTTCTGTGTGCGACGATGCCATCCCTGCGCCTGCGTCGCGATTCATGGGGTCAGCCTAACAAGGCTCTGCATCAGACGCCATTACATGTTCACCGGCACATTGTAAGTGACCGGTCAAAATAGCGACGGATGTAAATTCTTTGACCGAAGAGCAAATCTGCAGGTTGCCGGATGCTGATCCGTTCCTCGGACTGAAAGGCGTGATCGCCGCGCGATAAAGGCGTTGGCTCTGGTGCGACGATAGCAAGAATCCTCAGTTTTCTGCCGAGTGAAGGCCGCCGGTGCCCGACCTGAACTCGATGTTAGCCAGGCCTGGTCTGCCAGGAATCTCCATGGTGCAGTTCCAAAGACAAGCGCCGCAATGAATGCACTTGTCCCGATCAAACACAGGCACGCCTTCCGGACCCGGCGCGATCGCTTGGCCGCTGCACATCTCGATGCACACCTTTCTTTCGCATTGCTTGCACAACGCCGGTTGTCTGAAAACAACGTGATCGGCATACCCGGTCGGTGCTTGGACCTTGCCTCCAAGCAGCAACGCGTCCTGATGCGACACCAACAGTTGACCATCGAATTGAATCTGCGGCCAGCCAAGCTTGTCCATGATCGCATCGTGCAGAGGCACGCCGTCAGTGCGACATTTTTCTCGAATCCGGGCCAATTCATCGGAACTTATCCGGCCCTGGCAGTACTGCTCCAATGTGAGCACCTGTTTTGATTGCGGGATTGGACTTGTTTTCAATGCGAGCCGCCCGTTGGTGAGCCCCGCCATTGCCATTCCAACAAGCCCGCGCACAAAGCCACGTCTGAAACCATCCCGCGCATGCTCGGCAATGGCCGTTTCACGGTCGATCCAGCTTTCACGTCGGCGCCGAACGTAGGTCCGTTCGAGGTTTTCCCGCGTGAAAGGTTGTTTTGACTCGAGCAACTCGACAACCGCATCGGCCAGCATGGTCCCCGTTGCCCATGCCTCGTCAACGCCAGACCCGGTAAGAACGTTCGTGCTCCCGCTGCTTTCGCCAATCCGCACCCAGCCATTTCCGACAAGGTAAGGTTCACCGGCACGACCCGATTCAGCTATTGTTTTTGCGCCCCAGGACCGCATTTTGCCGCCGGCGATATGCCGCCACAAATAAGGGTGCAACATCCAATGCTGCATGTACCGGTAAGCCGTCCGGACCGGGCTGCCGAACCATGACGGCACAAAGATGCCTAGCGACGCTACGTTGTCCGGATGCACGTACATGAAACCGAAAATCTCAGGTTCAGGGAAACCCATCGTGTGGATAACGGTTCCGGGTTTCAGCGGTGACCCCGCAGGCAGATCAATCACAACTTTCATGCCCACAGCCCAATCTGAGGCTCGATGACCCGGCGGCATGCCGAACCGTTCATCGAGTTGTTGTCCAGCCCGCCCTGTGGGACCATCGCCGACGACCGTCAAAGCCGACCGTATCTCCATCCCGGGCGTGTAACCCTCCGCAGGGTTGCCATGCTTGTCCACACCCTGATCAACAAGCCGCACACCGACCACTCTGTCCCCCTCGAAGACAAGGTCGGCCACGGGCGAGCCCGGCCAAACCTGGGCGACGCCAATGCTCATAATTTGTGCGCCAATCCACTGCATGAATTGGCCCAGTGAAAACACCATGCCGCCTTTCTTGTGTAGAAACGCCGGAGCCCATGGCAGTTCAAAGGCGCCGTCCCTGAGCAGTCCAATGGCGCCAAAAAGCCTGAGCACCCCGTCGGCAACTTGAATTCCAACCGACCGCCTGCTTGCTCCGACGGGATCGAGCAGATACACGATTTTATCGTCGGTTACGTTTGCGGCCATGGGTATGCCGGCGGCTTCGAGGTCGGGAAACGTCTCGCGCAGTGCGCGCGCTCGAGTTACGAGACCCGAAACGCCGAATCCGATGTCGTCTGCCCGCTCGTAGCAGATTATCTGCAGAGGCTGGCCCGGCACCACGGAACTTTCGAAACGAAACGTGCCATCTTCGCGCACGATCTTCTTCGAGAGCGCGGCGAGAAATCCGGCGGATGCAGGGCCAAACCCGACGCAGACTATGTCAGCGTCGAGCCTTGCTCGATCTGACGTCACAATCTGTTCTGCGGTACTGTTGTCGTGGAACACTTCCGGAGCCATTGCAAATTCTCCGATCGTTCAATACTTTGCCTTTCAAACGATTCGATCCCCGATCCCGAGTTCTTCCCTGCGGGCGATGAAGTCGGACGGGACAGCGCGATGCGGTACAGTGCAGTCCCTGCGACAAACGCCAGTCTCGAGCCGTAACGATTCGGCTGCGTCTGCTTTGCGGTTCATTGCAGCGTTGGTTTTTGACATTTGATCCCGGCCTTCAGAAGCGGTAAACGGCGCGACATAGTGTTCCATGCAGCCGTTGACGTCAACTGCGCGATCATTTCAGTGTCACGGGCCTGTCACTTCATTTCGTGACCTCTTGGCCCTGAAGTCGCTCAGCGCGGCGCAGCCGCAACCGAATGATCGCGGCGAGATAAATGCGCTCGTTCCAAGCTTGGCGCTCCGTCGCGCCGCGCTGAAAGGGGCGACTCCGTCGCCCAACGGGGGGAGAGATGCATGTCGGATCAGCGGCCGAACAATTCGAAGACAGAGGTCACGAAGGATCTGCTGATCCGCAGTATCCGCGCAGATCATCCAATATCATACTCCAAAGACCGCGCTCTGGTGACAAACTGAGCAAACTCGCAGTCTGAAAATCTTCGCAAATATGATCGAGTTCGCAATATGAGTAT
>Ga0272448_1008649_pt1 | contig 10550 bp, 8 predicted proteins | sample YNPCB0191_FD_202220 | JGI IMG/M metagenome (GOLD analysis project Ga0272448, IMG submission 202220) | Hot spring sediment microbial communities from Yellowstone National Park, WY, United States - YNP-CB-019-1 | ecosystem: Environmental > Aquatic > Thermal springs > Hot (42-90C) > Sediment... | reverse complement strand
GACATCGCCCTTAACTAACTCACCCCGGCGCACAGCCATGAGCGTCGCCGCTTTCATGGTTATGCGGCCTTTAGCCACGGCTTCGCGACGCGTCACTGGCTTCTGGCCCACGTCAACCATATGGACAACCCCGGCGGCTGATACTTCCTGACTCTTCACCCTACCCTCCAAGCTTGGTCATCGGTCTCTGCAAAACAAGGTCCTGGTCAAGCCGGTGCTTTCGCGGCTTGCTTTTGATAGCTTCCCGCATGACCCGCTTCAAGGTTTCGCCATCGGCCCCGCTGCGCAAATGCCGCCGCAGGTCAATCTCATCATCGCTGAGCAGACAGGGCCGCAGCTTTCCGTCAGCGGTAAGTCGCAGGCGGTTGCAGGAAAAGCAAAAATGGTCGCTAACCGGGCTGATGAAGCCGATAGTGCCTGAGGCGCCGACAAAACGGTAATATCTTGCCGGCCCGTTGCCGGCAACTGAAGCCGCGGCTTCCAGTTCACCAAGCTGACCTAAGCGCCCCCGAACCTCGCTGATGGGAAAAAACTTACCCCTCACACCCTCATCGCCAACAAACGGCATCAATTCAATGAACCGGACGTGCCAGCCTTCGGTCACCGTCAGGCGGGCAAAGCGCTCAATCTCATCGTCATTGATACCCCCCATCACCACCACGTTGACCTTGACCGGGGTCAACCCGACCTCTTGCGCCGCTTCAATTCCCCGGAACACCGCACCGAGGTCACCGCCCCGGGTCACGTTCTTGTATTTCTCCGCATCCAAGGAATCCAGACTGATGTTGACACGTCTCAGTCCGGCATCTTTAAGCGACCGGGCAAGTTCCCCAAGATATACTCCGTTGGTGGTAAGGGAAATATCATCAATCCCGGGGACAGTCTTGATCATGGCCACCAGCTTCGGCAGACCTTCCCTCACCAGCGGCTCGCCACCGGTCAGGCGGATCTTGCTGATACCAAGCTCCGCCGCCACCCGTACAATTCTGGTAATCTCCTCATAAGATAGCAGGCCGCCACGCGGGAAAAGGGCTATCCCCTGGGGAGGCATACAGTAGACACATCTCAAATTGCACCGGTCGGTGACCGAGATGCGCAGGTAGTTTATCGGACGGTTGAACAGGTCATGTGGTCCTGGCATCTCTGGCTTCCTTCAACATACGCTCGATTAGCGGCAGGGCCGCCACCGCCGCCTTACCACGGTGGCTGACACGGTTCTTCAATTCCATGGGCAGCTCCGCCATCGTTCTGCCATACTCCGGAAAATAAAACACCGGGTCATAGCCAAAGCCGCCATCACCCTTCGGCTCGAAAGTAATGATACCATCGCAAAAGCCTTCAGCAAAACCAACCCTGCCATCCGGGGAGGCCACGGCAATGACGCACCGGAACCGTGCGGTACGTTTCTCCCACGGTACGTCACGCAGCCCGCTAAGGAGCTTGGCAATTCGAGCATGGTCACTGGCGTCTTCCCCGGCATAGCGAGCCGAGTGAACACCCGGCTCACCGCCAAGGGCATCCACCTCAAGCCCGGAATCGTCGGCCAGCGTCACCAGACCGCTGGTCAGAGCGAAGGCAAGCGCCTTGAGCCGGGCATTTTCCGTATAGGTCTTCCCGTTCTCAGCGACCTCCAGGTCCAGCTTGAGGTCGGCCGGAGTAACCAGCTCGAAAAGAGAACCGGGGAAGAGGTGATGGAACTCGCACACCTTCCCCCGGTTCGATGTGGCCAGCAACAACTTCACGAGTCTTTGGGCAGCTTGGTGAACCTGTGCTTGAGCTTCTTGGTCACCTGAGGCATGGTAGTGTACTCCATCTCATCAAGCGGCAGGCGGTGCGGCTCGAACGGACCCATCCGCCGCAGATAGTTGGCAATGTCGTTGGCCTGACGGCGGGCATCGTCAAAAGCCGGGTCGTCAAACAGGTCCCTCGGTCCGACCAGCCTGCCTGAGGAGAGCTGGAAACCAGCACAGACAACACGCGGCGGGCCGTCGAAGCGGCTGGGGTTACTCTCGTGCACCGCCACCGGCATCAACGGACCATGATGGGAACCACGCATCCAGCCGTTGACAATGTGGGGCGAAGCGAACGGCTCGACAATCTCCCCGACGGCCGGGAACTGGCCCTGGGAGCGCACGATCAACACCGGATCGTCTTTACCCACATAGCGACCGGCCAGCGCAAACAACTTCTGTGTGGAGCAGGTAGCGGCGATTTCGCCGCTGGGACGGTGATACACCGACTTGACCGAGTAGCGGCTCGGCGCACCAAGAAAGACCAGCATGTCGTAAATCTCTTCGGGTGCGTTGAAGGTGATACCCAGGTGCTCCTTAACGTCATGTATTTCGAAGGTAAAGCCCTCGTGCATGTTCTCAGCTATAACCAGACCGATGGTGTTGAAAGGGTCGGCGAACATCTTATACAGAGGCAGGTTCCAGGCACCGGCGGCGGTCTTATCAGCCATAAAAATAATTATGGTCTCCGCCTCGCGCTCTTCAAACTCCATCTCCGCACAGCCTGGTCCCATACCCCTGACATTCCCCGAAAAGGCGGTCGCCAGCAGGTCCTGCCCGGCACCGTGAAGTTTCAGCTTCTTAGCGACCGCGGTACACTCAACAAACGTGTCCCAGGCCAATTTGTGAATGCGCCGGTCATTGATTCCCCGGTCGTGTGTCATAATAAGCTGGACATCGTCACCGCACCGCGTAACATGATAGTCGATGAGCAAGCCGCTCTTTTTTGCCCGCGCCAGAGTCTCATCCGCCTTACCCAGCAGTTCCGGGTGACATCCGGAGTGCCCGACATATCCGCCAATATCTGCCTTAATGACACTTACGGTATCGCGCATGGCGTCTCCTCATTGAGTATTGCCTGATGCAGAGGCCTGAGTTGTAATCTAAGTACACGTAATGTCACGAGTAACGTCGGGGAAACTGTATCAGAAATTACGTACAACCGTCAACTACCAGTATCATCGGTGTCTCATTGACACATACGTTCAGCGTGGCATAGAATACCGCACCTTGAAAAGCACCGGTTATCACAAATTCATACTGCCTAACGGCCTCCGCCTCACCGTGTATCCGATGCCCCACCTGCGCTCCATCTCCATGCTGGTATTTGTCGGGGCTGGTTCACGCTACGAATCCGATGATGAAGCCGGCGTTTCGCATTTTATCGAGCATCTGTACTTTAAAGGCACCAAGCGCCGTCCCACCTCAAAAGAAATATCCGAAACCATCGAGTCAATCGGCGGCATTATCAACGCCGGGACTGACAAGGAGCTGACCTCTTACTGGTGCAAGGTTGCCGACCAGCATTTCCCTGTGGCCATCGACCTCATCTCTGACCTCCTGCATAATTCTAGGCTTGACCCGGCCGATATCGAGAAGGAGCGGCAAATCATCATCGAGGAAATCAACATGAGCCGCGACCTCCCGCAGTTCAAAGTTGACCTGCTGGTTGATGAGTCAATCTGGAAGGGACAGGCGATGGGCCGCGACGTAGCGGGAAGCAAGGAAAGCGTCAGCACCATTACCAGGGAGCAGATGCTGACTTACATCGCCCGCCGCTATGTGGCCAATAACGCCGTCGTCAGCATCACCGGCAACATTTCTGTGGAGAAAGCTACAGAGAGTGTCGTTGAAGCCTTCCGATGGTGGAAGGCGGGTGATATTCCGGAGACCACTCCCACCATCCACAACCAGACCGCTAAGAGGGTCGTCCTGGAAACAAAGACCAGCGAGCAGTCACACATCTGCCTCGGTGTGCCCGCTGTCTCTATCCTCGACCCCGACCGCTTCCCGGTTGGCCTGCTCAGCGTTATCCTTGGCGAAGGCATGAGCAGCCGCCTCTTCTTGGAAATCAGAGAGAAACTGGGACTCGCCTATGACATACGCAGTTATACCACTCAGCACCTCGATACCGGTTCCATGATTGTTTACGCCGGCGTCGACCCCAGAAAAACGACCACGGCCATCGCCGCCATCGTGGAGCAACTGGCGCTCACCAAGAACGGCGTCGCGGAGCAAGAGCTGACCAAAGCCAAAGAGCTGGCCAAGGGTAGGCTGCTGCTCCGGATGGAGGATAGCCGTAATGTGGCCGCCTGGATGGGTGCTCAAGAACTCCTTACCAACCGCATCATGACCCTCGATGAAGTCATCAACGGAATCGACGCTGTCACCACTGACGACATCAAAAGGGTCGCCAACCAACTCTTCGTCACGGACAAACTCAATCTGGCCGTGGTAGGTCCTATTAAGAACCGCTCAACCCTGTCGCGGCTCCTGAGCCTGTGAAGCAAAAAGAGAGGCCGCCTCGAGGCGGCCTCTCTTAATTCGACCGGATTCAGTTTAGTACTCTGGCGGCATCGGCGGGGCCGCTTCCTTCTTTTCCGGAATGTCCGCAACCAGCGCCTCAGTGGTCAGAATCATGTTGGCAATGCTGGAAGCATTCTCCAGGGCCGTCCTAGTCACCTTCAGTGGATCGATAATGCCCTTTTCCACCATGTTGCCGAACTCGTCCTTAGCGGCATCATAGCCAACACCTGCAGGACTCTTCTTGACCGCCTCGACGATGACCGAGCCCTCCTTACCAGCATTGGTGGCAATCCACCGTAGAGGTTCTTCAAGAGCCTTCTTGAGGATGGCAACCCCGGTTGCCTCATCACCCTCAACCTTCATGTTGTCCAGAACCGATATGGCATTGAGAACCGCCACACCACCACCCGGCAGGATACCTTCCTCAACTGCGGCGCGGGTGGCTGACAGAGCATCCTCAACACGATGCTTCTTCTCCTTGAGTTCAACTTCGGTAGCCGCGCCGACTTTAATGACAGCAACACCGCCAGCCAGCTTGGCCAGCCGCTCCTGGAGCTTTTCCTTATCGTAATCAGAGGTGGTCTCTTCAATCTGGGCCTTTATCTGCTTGATGCGGCCCTTAATAGCATCTTCGGAGCCTTTACCCTCGACGATGGTGGTATCATCCTTATCAGCGACCACCTTGCGGGCCCGTCCGAGATCGGCTACCGTGACCGAATCGAGCTTGCGGCCCACCTCCTCCGAGATGACCTTGCCACCAGTCAAGATGGCAATGTCCTGAAGCATTTCCTTGCGGCGGTCTCCAAAGCCCGGCGCCTTAACTGCCAGAACGTTCAGAGTGCCACGTAGCTTGTTAACCACCAGAGTCGCCAGCGCCTCACCCTCGACATCCTCAGCAATCAGGAGCAGGTTTTTCGAAACCTGAAGAATCTTCTCCAGTGCCGGCAGAATGTCAGAAATGGCGGAAATCTTCTTGTCGGTAATCAGGATATAGGGGTCCTCGATCTCGCTCTCCATCCGTTCCGCATTGGTAATGAAGTAAGGGCTGATGTAGCCGCGATCAAACTTCATACCCTCAACAAACTCAGTCTCATAGTTCAGCCCCTTGGATTCCTCGACGGTGATGACGCCGTCTTTACCGACCTTCTCCATGACATCGGCAATCAGCTTTCCGATTTCGGCATCATGGGCAGAAAGTGTGGCCACCTGAGCCACCTGGTCCTTGGTGCTGATTGGAATGGCCCTCTTCTTGAGTTCGGCGACCATGGCCGCCACAGCTTTCTCGATACCGCGCTTCAGGGACATCGGGTTGGCACCGGCGGCGATATTCTTGAAGCCCTCGGTAACAATCGCCTGGGCCAATACCGTCGAGGTGCTGGTGCCGTCGCCGCACTTGTCATTAGTCTTGGTGGCCGCTTCTTTGAGAAGCTGAGCGCCCATATTCTCGAACGGGTCCTTAAGCTCGATTTCCTTGGCAATGGAAACGCCATCGTTGATAACGGTAGGTGGCCCGAACTTCTTGTCCAGGGCTACCGGCCGTCCTTTCGGGCCCAGAGTGACCTTAACTGAATTGGCCAAAGCGTCAATGCCGCGCTTCAGGGCCTGTCTGGCGTCTTCACCATAAATAATCTGTTTCGCCATGTATCTACCTCCTTAATCATTAAACCTTTTTTGCCAGAATGTCGCTCTCACGCAGGATGATCAGCTCTTCGCCGTCGAGTTTAAACTCGGTGCCGGCATACTTAGAATAGACAACGATGTCCTTCTCCTTGACATCGAGCGGGATACGCTTACCATCCTCCGTCACCCGCCCCGGTCCTACAGCGATGATCTCGCCTTCCTGGGGCTTCTCCTTGGCGGTGTCCGGCAGCACAATACCGCTCTTTGTGACTTCTTCCTTGGGCATGGGCCTTATCACCACCCTGTCGCCCAGAGGTTGCAGCTTGGCTGTCGCCTTGGTCATAAATGTACCTCCTGTCTCAAAATATTTAGCACTCTTTAGCAGAGACTGCTAAGTGCGCAAATAATATCACGCGTGCTGCATCCCTGCAAGTCGACTCACGCTCATCCAAGTGCCGTCTTTCCGATTGTTGGGCATCTAGAGTCGATAGAACATCACCATTCAGCCTCAAAGTCTCATTTACGTGTAGACAAGTGCCACTTATTTTCCACTTTCATCATAAGTCTCCATCGTCGCCACTGCCGAATCCATATTGAATTGGTACACTTTACCGTGTAGAATTGTCCACGTCATGAGAAAAAAGTGTGATCGTCCAGCATGGAACGCGGCTTCGATACGCGCTCTGCGCCAGCATCTCAAGTTGTCCCAGGCTGAGATGGCCCGGCAACTGGGTGCCCGCCAGCAGACAATCAGCGAATGGGAGACCGGGAAATACCGGCCGCGCGGGACATCATCGACGCTGCTGTCAATGGTAGCCGAGCGCGCCAGTTTCCGTTACAAGACCAGCTCCAAACAAAGCTGACCGTCTTCAAAACAAAATGAGGCGACTTCAGGGTTAAATGCGTGTCACGCCTACACGGAAACGGATAGCCACAGTAGTGCGAGACCAGCTATTGAACGAAGAGACTCTTGCTCGGGCCTGGCTGTCCGGTGCCTGGCGGCGTATCGAGCCTGTTGATACCGTCATCGAAGTTATCTACCCAGGCCGGAGAAAACGCTCCAGCGGTCCCGACTTTGTCGATGCCGTCGTCAACATCGCTGGTCGGAGACTTACCGGAGCCATCGAAATCCACCTTGACGCCGGCAGCTGGCATACCCATCAACATCACCTCGACCCGGCTTATAACGACACTATCCTACATGTCGTCCTTAATGCCCGCCCGAATTCACCTACGGTCACAGCCGAAGGGAGAATTGTTCCTCAAGTCATTCTCCCATTACCGGCACTCGCCAGCAAGGCCACGACCGAGCACTTCAACTTCCCCTGCCGAAACGGCAAGAATATCCTCAGCGTAATCAAGTGGGGTGGCATGGCGCGTTTCGAATTCAAGTCCCGCCTTTTTCTAGCCAACCTGCGTCTCCAGCCACCGGACGAGGTAATCTACTGCGGTATCGCCTCTGCCCTGGGCTATATGGAGAACCAGACACCGATGAGAGCCTTGGCTGAAGCGATGACGCTGGCCACCATCAGAAACAGCGGACTTGACCGGCGGCCAGATCTCCTCGAAGCGCTGATGCTACGAAACGCCGGCCTCCTCACCGAGTTGTCGGCATCGACAGATCCTGAAGCATACCGCCTGTGGCGACTTCTGCCCAACGCAATAAATATGCCGGCCATGAGCCGCGGCCAATGGCACTTCGCCCGCGTCCGGCCAGCCAACTCACCGCCACGGCGGCTGGCTGCTCTCACTCACCTCATCAACCGGCATCGCACCGCATGGTTGTGTGCAGGGTTGCTGGAACCACTGCACTCGGACGAATCCACATTGACCACATTACGAACGATTGAGAAGAACCTTATTGTCACTGCCAACGACTACTGGTCAGTCCATTCCGACTTCGGCCGGCCACTGCCACGGCCATACGCCCTGCTCGGAGCAGAGCGGGCTTCGGCCATCGCCGCCAACGTCATTCTGCCATTCGCCCACGCCCTCGGTCGGATTACCGGTAACATACGCCTCAGCAGAACGGCTCTGAAGACCTATGAGGCATACCCGGCCATAGGCGGCAATGAAATAACCAGCTACATGTCACAGATGCTGTCGCTCCCGGTCAAAACTGTCCGCCAGGAGCAGGGCATGATTCATCTCTACCGCAACTGGTGCCGGGACAAACGGTGTCCGGAGTGTCCGGCCGCCAGCCGGAGACCCGGGCGCGGATACTGATATTTCAACGTGGGCCAGTTATTCTGACTCTCGTTTAGTGTTTATGAACCTATTGCCAGACTCGGAACCACATCGAGATTAAGGTCGTCGGTCCGGCCAGATTGGAAGCGGTAGTAGCCGCACGACGCGACCATAGCGGCGTTATCGGTGCACAGGCTCAGCGGCGGGATGAATACCGGCACCTGCGATTTATCAATAAGATATCGGCGCAGGAGCTTGTTGGCGGCAACGCCGCCACAAACCACGATATTCCGTACCCCAAGCCGTTCAGCCGCCTCAACCGTTTTCACCACCAGGACTTCAGCCACGGCTTCCTGAAAACTGGCGGCCGCATCAGCCACCGCCGGGTCACCAGGCTTAATGCCGCGTTCTCGCACCAGATGAAAAAGCCCGGTCTTGAGGCCGCTGAAACTGAAATCATCGGTACCCTTAAGCCAGGCCCGCGGCAGTGCCAGTGAAGCACTGCCTCTATGGGCCGCCCTCTCAATAGCCGGGCCACCGGGATAACCGACGCCGAGAATCCGCGCCGCTTTGTCGAAGGCTTCACCGGCGGCATCATCCCTGGTCCTACCGAGGCGTTGAAACTGGCCATGACCGTTCATCAGCACCAGGTCGCTGTGACCGCCGGAAACAATCAGGCACAAAGCTGGAAAGGCCGGGGGATCGCCCTCGACCAGCCAGTTGGCGTAGACATGACTTTCGAGGTGGTTCACCCCGACCAGCGGCAAACGGCGGGCCGCGGCAATCGCCTTGGCGGCGTTAACACCGACAAGTAAAGAGCCTGCAAGCCCAGGCCCGTTGGTCACCGCCACGGCGCTGATATCACGCCATCCCACACCGGCCGAAACCATGGCCTGCTCAATTACCGGCACGATCGTAAGCAGGTGCTGTCGCGAAGCTACTTCCGGAACCACACCACCGTAACGCGCATGAATCTCTACCTGGGAGGCGACTACGTTCGACAGTACCCGGCGGCCATCGGCGACAACCGAAGCGGCAGTCTCATCGCAGGACGTTTCGATACCAAGTATATTCACCGGCGGCATTATAGCATAGGCCCGGATGATGCCTGCCGGAGACGCTGGCATGGTTTTCAGGCGGCTTTGACACTCTCAAAACGAACTGCTAATCTTGGCAAAGCCCAATTCCCGGAGGTTTCTATGACCCAGGACGCGCGCAAGGTCACTATGGAGAAGCTCGTTTCGCTGTGCAAGCGGCGCGGCTTCGTTTTTCCCAGCAGTGAAATCTACGGGGGCCTCGGCTCGTGCTGGGATTACGGCCCACTCGGTACCGAACTCAAGCGCAATATCAAAGAAGCGTGGTGGCAAACAATGGTCCGCGAGCGTGATGATGTCGTTGGACTTGACGCCGCCATCATGATGCACCCCCGCGTCTGGGAAGCCAGCGGCCACGTCTCCGGTTTCACCGACCCGCTGGTAGAATGCAAGAACTGCCACTCCCGTTATAAGGCTACTGATCTCACCACTGAGACCTGCACCATCTGCGGCGGACCACTCACCGAGCCCCGCATGTTCAACCTTATGTTCAAGACATTCATGGGGCCCGTCGAGGAGGCCGCCGCTGTGGTTTACCTCCGCCCCGAGACGGCCCAGGGCATCTTCGTCAACTTCGATAACGTTATTACCACCACCAGAAAAAAACTGCCCCTGGGCATCGCCCAGCAAGGTAAGTCCTTCCGCAACGAAATTACACCCGGTAACTTTATCTTCCGCACCCGTGAATTCGAGCAGATGGAGTGCGAGTTTTTCGTCAAGCCAGGCACTGACGAACAGTGGTTCAAGTACTGGGTTGAGGAGCGCTTCAACTGGTACGTAAGGTTCGGTATCAAGAAGGAAAACCTGCGTCTGACGCCGCATCCCAAGGAAGACCTTGCACACTATGCCAAGGCCTGTACCGATATAGAGTATCGTTTCCCTATGGGCTGGTCCGAGCTTGAGGGTATCGCCAACCGCACCGACTTTGACCTGAAAGCACACTCCGCGTTCAGCGGCAAAGACCTCTCCTATTATGACGACGTGACTAACGAACGCTACGTGCCTTATGTAATTGAACCTTCGGCCGGGACCGACCGCTCTGCTCTGGCCTTCCTCATTGACGCATACGACGAAGATATCGTCCAGAACGAGACCAGGGTGGTTTTGCGCCTTCACCCGGCCATCGCCCCGGTCAAAGTAGCCGTCCTGCCGCTCAGCCGTAACGAAAAACTGGCGCCGCTCTCACGCGAGATATACAACCATCTGCGCCATCGCTTCATGACGCAGTTCGACGACGCCCAGAGCATCGGCCGCCGTTACCGCCGCCAAGATGAAATTGGCACACCATTATGTGTCACTATCGACTTCCAATCGCTAGAAGACAAGCAGGTAA
>Ga0272448_1008648_pt1 | contig 10551 bp, 11 predicted proteins | sample YNPCB0191_FD_202220 | JGI IMG/M metagenome (GOLD analysis project Ga0272448, IMG submission 202220) | Hot spring sediment microbial communities from Yellowstone National Park, WY, United States - YNP-CB-019-1 | ecosystem: Environmental > Aquatic > Thermal springs > Hot (42-90C) > Sediment... | reverse complement strand
CAACGCCGATTAATGCCGCCAGCAGCACTTGGATATATCTTCTACCCATCACGTGTGTTTCTCCCTGTGTGTGTTGAACCGGAATCGAGACATCGCATGTACTCTGGTGAATCCCAAGCCGAGTACACTAACGCCGCCCGCCGCGCCCACCGCGCCCACCGCCACTCATGCTGCTGCGACCACGGCTGCTCACTTGGCTTGCGCGGGCGCCACCCGACATGCTGCCGAACGAACCGCCGCTATTGCGAGTTGGACCTCGTCCGACGCCGGCCTGACCGCCCACGCCAGCACGGCTGACGCCGCCTGCGCCGCGCGGATCTCCCGCACCACGGGGGTCACGCGCTCCGCGCGGATCTGCTATACCGCGCGCATCATTCGCCCCGCGCGGGTCGGCTGCGCCGCGCGGGTCATACCGACCGCGTGGATCGGCTACGCCGCGCGGGTCGGCTGCGCCGCGCGGATCTCCCGCACCACGAGGGTCACGCGCTCCGCGCGGGTCTGCTACGCCGCGCGGGTCATACCGACCGCGTGGATCGTACACACCACGCGGATCGTATGCGCCGCGTGGGTTGTAAGGTGCTGCCGGACGGGCGTACGTGCCGTAGGGAACCGGGTACGGGCCGTGAACCACGTAACCTCCGTGCCAGTCGCAGTCGTCGTCTGCCAACAGGGCCCCGACCAGCACGCCCGCGCCGAATCCGATCGCGGCCGCAGCCGTGTAATTCGGGCTCGTCTGGTTGGCGACGACTACCTCGGGGTTGTACGTGGGCACATACACGACTTGGGGGTTTGCCGGAACAATGATGACCGCTGCCTGCTCAACGACGACCTTCTGCTTTTCATTGGTCTGCAGGCTCCCATTGGCCATCGCCGTCGTCCGCACCTCCTGGATCGCCTTCATCACGTCGGCTTGTTGCGCGAGGACGGCCTTCCCGAGGTTGTCGGTCCACTCCAGGTTCTCGTCCATGCGGTACAACACGTCGGGGAACTGCAGCAGCACGAACACGCTCGTGTTCCACTTCGCATCCGGCTTCGGTTCGGCCTTGCCGTTGTTCCTGCGCAGAAACCGCGCGGCCGCGACAACGTCCAGGCCCGCGGTAGACGCCGGCAAGACATGAGCGAGGAGCGCATCCGGATAAAGTGCGATCGGTGCCACGAGCGTTTGGAGCTCAGCCGCGCTCAGCTTGACCGGCACCTGTGCCGCCGTGTCGCCCGCCGCGGGCGCCTGGGCAAAGGTGCCCTGCGGCGCACCAAGCGCGATGGCAGCCAGCATGATCGCAATGGTGCACAATTGTAGTCTTTTCATGATTTGCTCCTTAGGACAGCGTTGAGTTTGCTGGCCATGGCGCCGATAAAGAGGTTGTCGTCGATATAGAGCTTTTTTTCGCTCCAGCAAAGCAGCCATGAACTTGGCTCGACGGACGATCTGGGGGTATCCTGGTTCAGCCTGATACGGAGAACCAGCCTTCTTGAGTTACCCCTGCCCGGGAGAACGTCTCCCGGATTGAACGCTGTTTCCGGTCCGCTGGCTCGCGGCCGCGACGCGAGGGATTTATTGCGTGGGTGCCAATCCCGAAGGCGAGGGAAAAGATGGGCAGCACGAGCTTGGCTGCCGCCCACCCTTCGGTCTTGGCCCCTGGGTCGGCGCTCGGGTCGGTTCCCACCGGAGCCCTATCCTCCGCCCAGGTCGCCCTTCAGGATACCACTTGGCACCCGCACAAGCAATCCTCTTGCGGCCGGGCTCAGGCCACGGGTGTTCTTCTCCTTTCCACGGCTGCGTAGATAACAACCATGGTCAGGCCAGAACGCCACTTTTGCTATATGGGCCGTTCACAAAGGGTTTGGTTGCGGCCAAAGGCCGCTTGGGGCGCACCCAAGATACCTCGACATCACCGTCGCGTCAAGAGAGTAGCCGCAATACGCTTATTTGTATGGAGTTATGATTCTTCCTGGAAACGTCCCCGGCAGGACTCGAACCTGCAACCTTTGGCTCCGGAGGGAAACCAACGGGTTTCACGTAAGACCTTGTCATAAAAGGCGTTACAGTGGACTTTTGGACCTCGGTGGCGCCTACGGATGTCGTCACGAGCGGTCATCAGTCGCCTTCACTGGTCAGTCTGCCTACGCCCCGGTCCCCCCCAAAAACCTTTGATTCGGCCGCCGGGGATGATGAGCCGGGGAGCAAACCGACCGCGCGAGCGCGATCGCCGTTGTCTCCGCGATCCGCAAGCTTCGTTGAGACCGCTGGCCGCATCCGGGACCGGTGCTTGTCGCCACGCCGCACGCGCATGGTTCCATGTCGTTCGCCTTTCGTTCGTGCATCCTCCTCGATCCTCGTGATCTTCCACGCACCATTCCGTCCAAGTCGCGCCCGGATGACGGTTGATCGTCCCTCCAACCGGATCTGCAACGTTTTGTCGTTCACCCAGCGGAGGCTTCCGCCGGAGCGGTGAGGAATCCTGCAAACGCGCCGTGCCCCGATGTAGACCCCGGTGGGCACATACCGGTCCCAGCAACCATGCGACGGATCACGGAAGTACGCAACCCTCGAAGTAGATCGGTTCCAGGCGAACGTGTGACCTTTGAAGAAGCGAGCTGTGCCGCTTTCCATGTTGACTTCGACACCCGCGCTGAGGGATGGGTTGACATGACAATCCAGGAAGACCCGGCCCTTACGCAGCACAACGCCGTTCGTGATGGCCGTCACTGCTGACACTTCCTTGCCCTTGACGGTCGCCCGCCGGGCCAACACGCCATCGGGCTGTGTCTCCAGGACGACGAGTGAGTCATCCGAACCATGAAAGTCTTGATATGCGAAGAAGACCTTGTTCCGTGATGAAAACGTTATGTGATGACATTCATTCGCGAGCGTGGTCGAGCGACCTCCCGTAGCGAGCATCAGTTTGCCGTCGGCCCGGAAGACGCGTTCTTTCGAGGTTGCCTCTTCCGCCAGCAGAACGCCGGTTGCCGTCAACACGAGAGCCATAACCACCTCACGAGAAACCCGCGAAGCCGAATCCGTTGCCATTCCATTCCTCTGATTGTTCCCGCCAGATCCGCGTACGCTACCGGCCATACATGATCTTCGTGATGCCGTCCACGCAGCACGCGTACGGCTCGTAACCTTGGTCCCCGTTTCGCCGAACGATCACACGCCCCGTCCGGTTCAACATCGGTAGTCCGGCTTTCGAGATGTATGTGAACTCGTAGACAAGACCAACCAGGTCAGAAGACGGAACCGTCGTTGACATCTTGGGCGCCAGCTCAGAGCTGCGCACGAAGCCCTGGTAGTTCCCCTGGGACGCCCTCTGCAATTCCACGTCATGACGAGCCTGTGCCCGTTGGCGTTCCTCGTCCGGGGTAACGCAGCCGTCAAGCGGGATGTAGTACAAGCCGCCGAACTTCCCTTCGACGAGACCGCTGCTTTGCTTGAGCGCCTCCACGACGATCTCGGCGACGGCCCTCGGCCCGCTTCCTTCCTGTTCCCGCTTGGCCACCTGTTCCTGAAAACGGCGTTCAAGTTCGGTTGCACGCTCCTTCGCTTCCGCAGCATCCTGCCTCGCACGCTCCCTCGCCGTCGCGGCATCCTGCGCCGCGAGCCGGGCCGCCTTCACGTCGATGACGCTTGTCTGTCCCATCGCCGACGCATCGGGCAGTTTCCGCGTCGCGGTGTTTGTGGGATCGAACACGCCGTAGAGCCGGTCATCCTCAAGCACGGTACGCAGCTTCGTCATGGCGTCTCCGCCGAGCGTTGCCCATATCTCCGTGCCTTTCAGCAGGAGGTCCGGCGCCTTGGATTGAGATACTCGTTCCTGAATCTGTTCGAGGGCGGCATCTCTATCTTGCCCCCGCGCGGTAATCACGCCCCCTTTGCCTCTCAACGTGACAACCGCCGATGCATCCGCCTCCACGTTCTTCAGGTACGCATCGGAGCCGGTGGCCTTGATCCAGAGCAGCGCGATATTCTTCACCGACACGTTCGTGACGCGCAGCTCAACCACGGGGAACACGGTCATGCTCGCCACAGAGGACTGGTTGCCTCCCCTCGGCGTATGTGTCCCTGTTTGCCGAGAGCCCCTGCGACCCAGTTTCGCTCGCGTATCCGCCTTGCCACGGGGCGATGCCGGGCCGTCGTCCACCAACATGTCCTTCCGAAGAACCTCACACTTGATGATGCGCTCGACGGCCGCCGCAGGCTTGGACGCCGCCGTCTTCGCGTCCGGTTTGTCGCCGTCGATCCTGGCTATCTCGGATTGTTTGATCACCCGCAGGCGCCCCCCGTCGGCAGGGACGACGGATACCGATTCCGCCGTCCTCATGGTAATGCGTCCCGTGACGCCCGTACCGTCCTTGAGTATGATCTGGTCAGATCCGACAACGCCCTCCGTCAGGACAAACAAGATGACCGGCGTGATATACCGACACGACCGAACCTGTTGCTCTTGCACAATAATGCCTCGTTTCTTATGCGAACTCGCCGACTGCCCCTTCCAACGTCATGGTACGCTGGAGTACGCATATTCCAGCACACGACCGTCTATGGTCACGACACGCACATCATCTTCCCTTGTATACGCCAGCTTATGAGGTTCCCACACAACAGACACAGCCAGTCGTCCTTCGGCAAACAACTCCTTCATGCTGCGCTGGTCGCCCTCAGAGGCATTGATGGGCAGCCAGGCGGCAATCAGATATCCCGAGATGACGTTGTCTCTCCCCATGCTGGTTAGCGAGTCGATCTCGGCATAGATGCCGAACTCCTGAAGCTTCGGATTGTACCTTACATCATGGATTCGGAGAGAAGTATCTGCAAACGCAAGCCGTGGGCCTCGCACCACAGAACCGCTCGCGCATGACAGCTTGCACCGCCACGGTCGGACGGGCAAGTCCTCAAACACTTCCCTCGACATAGGTTGAGGAGGAAGGCTGCGCAGTGCGTCCTGAAGGTTGGCAGCCGCGAGGATCTGTGCTGCCGTACCGCCTTTCCGTAGGCTCTCTCGTGTAAGCTCGTGTCCCGGGGCCGCTTGTATTGGCTCGGCGCCTGCTTGGGCTTCTGGTAAGGCATCACCGGAGGTGCGCTGCTGGTGGGCATCAAGAGAACGCGCCTCCCCGCCCCCTTCTTCCGAGAAGGTGAGCTTCAGCACACGAGCCAAGACGGCAGCCACGTGTACGGCCTCCTTCTCGCCATACCCCACATCGACAGGCTCCCAGACGACGCTAACGTCCAGCTTCCCGGCATTGAAGAGAGCTACCATCTGTTTCTGAGCCGCATCGGAGGCGTTGATCGGAAAATGCGCAGACAGGATGTGACCACGCATTGGGCCACCTCTCCCTTGGGTCATAATACTGTCAAGGGTCGCTGCCACGGTGAATGACCTCCTTGCCGAGTTCCAACCCACGGACTCAATCTGGAGGGAGGCGTCAGCGAACGCCACTCCCGGTCCGCGGCCACGCACTTCCGTCACGCACGACAGGCGACACCGCCACGGTCGCTTCGGCAATGCCTGTCTTGCGAACGGCATGTTCATGACGTCTTTCAGTGGCATGTGCTCTTCGGCTACCGATCGCGCCACAACGAGTAGGGCGCTGCCGAGAGCACCCCTAAGTTCCTGCTTTGTCAGTTCGTGTGCTGTTTCCAAGGCATCAGCGGCCGCGCGCCGCTCCTGGGCGGCAGCAGCGTCACGAAGCCGCTCTTGTTCTCGTGCTTTCTTGGCTGCATCCTCTGCTGCCATCTCGCGCGCCAGGCGTTCGCGTTCTCTCCGTGCGTCGGCCTCCTGACGACGGCTGGCCTCCTGCTGCTCTCTCACGACTTGTTGTTGCCGTGGTTCGCCTTCCACTCGCTCGGCCTGGCGTTGTTGCCTGGCCGCTGCCTCCTGCCGCAGGCGGTCGGCCTCGCGACGCTTGGCTTGCTCTCGTTCTCTCTGGTCGCGATCCTTCCTGGCCGTAGTGAGGTCCGCCATCGCCCGCTTCACATTCGTCGAGAGTCTTACGTAAATGGGCTCGGGCAAGGTGGGACGATGAACCTTGAGGTCCTCTGTCGCGTTCTTCAGGGAGGCCAATGCAGACGAGTAATCAAATCGGTCGCCCGAGGTGCAGTCACGGGCGTCTGTCAGGCACCGTTGAACCGACTCCTGCACGGAGCGGATGTATCGTTCGCGCTTTTCCGCCCTGTCTTTGACGTATAGCCAATACGGCACGCCGAGCAGGAGAGCGATGGTAGGACCGACGGCACCCAGCAAGGGAAGTGATCTTCTCATGGGATTCACGTTCTTCGTCGCACGACCCGATTCAAGGGACGCGATGCTACGGATTACCGTAGTGCGCCGTTCGCGGGTCCTGCACGTTCTCTGTGTTGTCACGTTCCACCATCTCGCACGAATATTCGCCGACACTCCACAGCACGACGATCAGCAGAAGGACCGCAGCCCTTACGATGATCTTCGGGTTTCCCAGAAGCACGGCGCCCAGGATCAGAACCAGCAACCCAATGATCATGCACGCCATTCAGGTCGCCTCCGTCACGATCAGCGAACGTCGTACATACTCCGGTAGGCGCTGGGCAGCTTCATGTTGGCGACCCTCCACTTTCGCTCATACGGAAGACTCAAGAGCCCTTGCTTTGAGATCATGATGCCAACGATCTCGGGCCAGTCCGAGAACATCAGGTGTCTCTTCGCCATCTCGTCACACATCGACACCGTCAGCACATAGGCGAGCTGGAGTTGTACGTCGCTCGTCGTCTGCTCGAAGAACTGGCGCTCGGATGCATCGGAGAGTTCAAGACTAAGCAAGAGCGTTCTCTCGCTCGCGTTGAAGTACAGGGTACAGCTCTTGACGCCTTCGCCCGACCTTCGCAGGTTGTCGGCAATGGTTTGACCGATGCTCCAGGAATGTCGGTCGAGTTCCTCGGCGACTTGCCTTAGTCTTGGGTCTTGCTGTCTCTCCACGGGCGTGACAGTCTGCTGTTGACGCGGGTGCGCTGCGTCACCCTGCCACCATATCCAACATCCTCGGATAGGCACGTAGATAAGCACCATAGCGAGGCAGGCCCCGAAACACTTGGTCATCCAGGACCCAAACCCCATCACCAACGACGTATACCCGCACTCAAAACCTGCGGGCTTCGAACCAGCCGACCCGACCGACGACGACCGAGGGCGTTCCACAGCCTTGCATGTGCCGATTTCATCTTCCGACTCAAGGTCATAGCCACACTCACACGCCGTCATCGTGACGGGGGAGAGCTTGCCGCATCGCGGGCACGGCCAAGTGGCGGCTTCGCCGGCGCCGAGAGCCCTGCTCGCGGGGGGAGTCCTATGCACGTCGCTTTCGGGCGCCGCCGGCGTGCGGAGCAGCATGATTGCGCCGCACCGTGGGCACCTGCCCCTCCTACCGGCCGTGCCACCCGGCGTCGTGAGCCGGGCGTGGCAAGAAACGCACTTAAACGAGATCGCCATGCGCTGCCCTCGGCGCAAATACGCCGCAACCCACACCACGTCGCGTTGGTCCGCAGGCGCCTATTCAGGAACTCTGCCGGTTCCTCTACACATCGGGCACACGATGGATGTCACGATCGGCCCGTGTTGAGCCCGCCTAATAAGTGCGGCCACTGACAAGTTGGCATCAGGGCCAGGGATACCCCGCAGCCCGCCGCACATGGGGCACACCTTGGTCGCTTTCGGCAGCGCCGCCTGAATCGCCGTATCGACACGAGGAGCCTCCCTAGCGCGGGCCAACACCCCTTCGGCGTCGCTCACCACTGAGTCGATCTCGTTGATGGACGCCGCCACCCATTCCTTTGCCCGCCACGACTTCAGCATCGCATAGCCCTTCCGATATTCGGCGGCGAGGGCCTTGTGATACAACACTTTCTGCCTCTTTAGTTGTAGGTCAAGGCTGCTGCCCGGAGTGGAGCCGTCACCAAGGGGCTTCACCGACAGTAATTTGCTGTGAACCGGCAAGACCGTTTCCTCCCACATGCGAATATCGGAATTCATCTGCTCCAGTAGCTGCGCTACATATATGCGAATATCGCCATGCCGCAGGAAGTGACTAGCAGTAGAAAGGTCCAAGTATGGCGCCGGTTGCTCGGTTACAGGAGGCAGAACGTTATCGAAGGTATATAGACTACTGAGGAGGTTGTACACAACCCAGCCTTCAAGGTTGTTGTCGTTGCCCCATCTTGCGTAGACTCCATCATAGCTCTTCTTATGTGAGTGGTTAGGCGCGCTGGGTAAGACTCGCGGATGCTCTCTTTCCACATTAAAGTATTGGCGATCTGTGCAACGGAGCAGAGCGAGAAACGCCATATCGTGTGCGATGTTGTCGATCTGTTCGATCAGCCTAGGCCGCATGCCTTTCTTTGAGACCAGTCGCCAGTCACGCGCTGCACGCTCGCGCAAGTCTCTGCATAGCGGGTCTTCGCCCCTGGCAAGGCGAAGCCGCGCCTCAAGTTCGTTCGGCTGTGCGGCCCGGCGGTACACCTCGTCTCTGGCATCCCAGGCTTCATGAGACATGGCACCGTACTCCCGCCGATATTCCGCCCCCTCGCGTATGGGTGTAATGTATCTCCCTTGGTACGTGTGTTTACCATCCAGAATGGCTTCTCTGGCCGTGGTAACAATGCGTCTTGAAATGCAGTCCTCGGCGAACGCATCCATCTCGCGTCTGGCGCGATCCTTCAATGAGTCCGCAATCTCAAGGCTATCGATGCCGGCCAGTGCGTCCTGTACCGCGCGGGCGTCCTGCGCTGAAAGGCCCTTCTCCAGCTTCAACGCGACCGGCTGCATCGCCGCGTGTAGACGCTCTAGTTCTTGTTGTGCTTGCTTCTCGATCACACGCTTGCGGTCGGACAGAATACGATCGCGGTCCTCGGGGGTCATCAAATGCCCCTCGAACACCTCCCATCCCTTCGCCACCTTATCGTTGTAGTCGCGACGGGCGGCGTCCAGTGCTCGCGAAGCCTCGTCTAGCCGCGCGCGCAGCACACGCGCCCGAGAGAGGGTTGAGCGGTCTACTTGCTTACGGGCGTCGTCAATGCTCTGCCGACCCTTCTCGAAGTTGTAGGCATCGGCGCTGGTACGCGCCTCTTGTAAGCGGGCGCCGACGGCGGCTTCCAACTCGTTGAACAACCGGTTTTGCTTGGCGGACAAGGATAGGTGGATAGCGAGCAAGCTGCCGACGAGCAACACGATCACCCCGACCGATACCGGCAGGAAGATCTTTAATAAGGCTTTGCCGCTGGGGAGATTCGGAGTCGCAGGTGTTGGGAGGTGCCCTGCTGACGAAGCGGCGCGAGGGTCGTGCGGCGACGCGGGCGCAGGGACCGGCTCAGCTTCGGCAAACGCCGCGAGAAGATCAGGGCCACCAGCTGGGTCGATCGTTTCCGCAGGTTCGAATCGTGGGATATTCAGGCCGCTGCCACACGTTTTGCACTTTGCGGTCCGGCCGGCATGGCGGGCGGGGACGCGGATTGCTGCGTTGCACGCCGGACAGGCGAATCGAATGAAGTCTGCTTGGCCAGCGCCGGTTGCCATTGGTCACCTCCGTTGATTCTCCCGAACGACCGACACGCGCGGGTCACCGCTAGCCAGGGGCTCTGGATCGACGGCGCTTCCGTTCGTGGCACCGGCGTCCCTCTGACCGCCGGCCATCGGCTTCGTTGCCGTTTGGCCCCGCACATCCTCGATCTTGATGAATAGACCGAGCAATACCATCGCCGCGCAGATCTGACCGAAAAACCTAATTCCATCCGATCCGCCCGGTGGGGATGCCATTTGTCACCTCTTCGATCTGCCGACCGCCCGGGCGATGACCACCTTCAAGGGCACGCCCGCGCGATCAACGTTGTCGTTCTCGCAGACCTGGCCGGGGCAGATGGCGGTGAGAATTGACGCAAAAGAAAAGGGAATGCCGCCTGCCCATGCCTTGTTGGAGGGTCGCCAAACCCTTCATACGAACACGGGGTAGGACGACACTCCCAAGCGGGAGTGCGTCCAGAACCCGTGCGCCTCGTATGAGAACCGGGTTGCCCCGGTTGGCGATTTCCAGAATGGGCGCCCAAGTCTGTAACGCTGATTACCGATCAGCTATGTTCGTTTGCGCGATACGTCACTCCATGCTGGTTGCCGTGCCCACCGGCCACGAGCCTTGAGCTCGGCGCAACCGTTCAGACCCCATCGGTCTGATCTGCCGGTAGTCTACTCCCCCCCATTCAAAAACGCAAGGACAATTTAACGTTCTTCTAGGCTTGATGGCGTTTTTCGTAACCATCGTCGGATAAATCGGTTATGGACGTCCCTGTGCTGGCGCCTGCCCCCGTGTGTCCTCAGTGTGCTCAATTCGCCAGGCTGGTAACGCTGTTGCTGGCCCGGATTTCCCCCCACTTCAGGCCCAAGTCGCTCAACTTCAGGCCGAAGTCCGCGAACTCCGAGCGCGGCTCAACACTCACTCCGGCAACTCCTCGCTCCCGCCCTCGGCGAACCCGCCGTCGGCACCGAAGTTTCCGCCGAAGCCGCCCACGGGGCGCAAACCCGGCGGGCAACCGGGACA
>Ga0272448_1008642_pt1 | contig 10555 bp, 10 predicted proteins | sample YNPCB0191_FD_202220 | JGI IMG/M metagenome (GOLD analysis project Ga0272448, IMG submission 202220) | Hot spring sediment microbial communities from Yellowstone National Park, WY, United States - YNP-CB-019-1 | ecosystem: Environmental > Aquatic > Thermal springs > Hot (42-90C) > Sediment... | reverse complement strand
ACTTGGGACTGGCCCTGCCGAAACGGCCCAAGATCCTCCCAAATGTAGTGCCGAAAATCGCCCCCCAAAAGTCATAAGTGCCTGCAAATCAAGCCAACCATTCCTCTGACTGACGAACTTGGGTTAGGCGAAACGCCGTTTTTCTTCCGGCGTCGGCGCGTCGGGCGCCGCTGCGACAGGAACGGATGCGCCGCTGCGAAGTTCCTCCGGCTCGGCGCTGACCGGTTTGGTGGCCTTGGTTTTCTTGCGTTCGCGTCCGAAGATCATGGTCTTGAAGGTTTTCAGGAGGATGAAGGCGTCCAGAAAGAACGACATGTGTTTGATGTAATAGAGGTCGTATTGGAGCTTGCGTCGCGTGTCTTCGATGCTGGAGGCATACGGAGCCATCACCTGCGCCCAACCGGTGATGCCCGGCGGAACCAGCAGACGCTCTGCGTAGAAGGGGATTTTTTCGCTGAGCTTCTTGACAAACACCGGGCGTTCAGGACGAGGACCGACCAGACTCATCTCGCCGCGAAGAACATTGATGAGTTGCGGGATTTCGTCAATCCGGGTTTTCCGGAGCCATTTGCCCACGGGCGTGATGCGCGGGTCATTGTCCATCGCCCAGACCGGGCCGGTTTCGCTTTCCGCATTGGCGATCATGGTGCGGAATTTGTACAGGGTGAACGGAACACTGTCGCGGCCCAGACGTTCTTGGCGGTACAAGATCGGCCCCGGAGAAGTCAATTTGATGAGCAACGCAGCCAGCCCCGCCAACGGCGCGGTGATGATCAGCCCCAACAGGGAGACGACCACATCGGTCAGGCGTTTGAGACGACGGATGTGAATGCGAGAGTTGTTCAACGCAGCCAGGAAAAGCCATTCATCATTGATGTAGGCCAGCGGGATTTCTTGAGCCAGCTCTTCGTAGAGCGTGACGAAATCCACAATCGCCAGTCCGCGATATCGGAATGCCCGAAGCCGCTTCAGCAGCTCTTTCTCCTCTTCCGCTGGGGTGGCGAGAATCAGCCGCTCGATGTCGTAGAGTTGAACGAACTTGTCCAAGGATTCCAACGTGCCCAACACCGGATACTCATCAATGAATTGCCCCACTCGGTCCCGCTCCGGCCCGCAGTGAATCAAGCCGAGAACCCGCAAGCCGAAATGCGGGTGACGGTGGATAAGTTCGATGGTCTTTCGCGCTTCGCCGTTGGTACCAATAATCAGACACCGCTGCGCAAGAAAACCTCGACGATTGGCGGCAATGAAAAAGAGCCGATTCGCCACGATCACCGCAAACATGAACACAGCGAATCCCAGGAAAATACCGCGTCCCAATGCCAGCGAAAACGTTGCATAAAACACGCTGGTCGTCAGCACCGATCCCAGCAACACCGCCAGCACGGCTGCGGTCAACATTCGGCCGGTGCGTTGGAGCGATTCGGTCTCATAGAGGCCACAAATGTAGAAGGAAAGGATATAAAGGCTCCATGCGGTGGAGATGGGCGACCAGTTTTTCTGAAGATAAACAAGCCCCTCGTCCGCGCCGAGACGCAAGGTCACTGCCACGACCATGGCCACAGCGGCGCACAACCCATCCACCACCGCCAGCATGATCTGCTTGCGGGGCCAACCACTGGAACGGGAAACAATCATGATACCTGCATCTGCGCAACCTTCACCGTGCGACGGGGTTCTGGCGTCTTGGCCCCAACCGTCGCTTCACACTACACCCGACCCGCGACCCAATGCAAGGGTTTATTGACCCGCGCACGCCCATCGTGTAAAAGTGCGCCTTGTCATGTCTTCCGAACACATCCATCCAACAGCGATTGTGGATTCTCGCGCACAAATCGGTCCCGATTGCGAAATCGGCCCCTATTGTGTCATCGGTCCCCACGTGCAATTGGGCAACGCCTGCCGGTTGCACTCCCACGTCATTCTGGAGGGGTTCACCAGCATTGGCCCGCGCTGCGAGTTTTATCCCTTCGCCTGCATTGGCCTGAAGACGCAAGACCTCAAGTGGAAAGGCGGACAGTGTCGGCTCGAAATCGGCTCCGACAACGTCTTTCGGGAACATGTTACGGTGCACACGGCCACGGCGGATGGCGGAGTCACACGCATCGGTTCGCACAACCATTTTCTCGCCTATTCGCACGTGGCCCATGATTGCATCGTCGGCAATCACGTTATCTTCAGCAACAACGGCACTCTGGCCGGTCACGTTATTGTCGAAGACCATGCGGTCATTGGGGGTCTGGCTGCCGTGCATCAATTCTGTCGCATCGGCGAGATGGCCATCATCGGCGGCTGCGCCAAAGTCGTGCAGGACATCCCGCCTTATATGATCGCCGACGGCAATCCCGCGGTCACCCGCGGAGTCAACAAGGTTGGCCTCCAACGCAATGGCGTCCCTGAACAGACCCAAAAAGCCCTGCGGGAGGCCTACAAAATTGTTTTCAGGTCGGGGTTGACAGTGAGCAACGCTTTGGATAAAGTGCGCTCGGAAGTTCCGCCCAGCAAAGAGATAGATCATTTCATCAATTTCTGTCGCACTTCTGAACGCGGAATAGCCCGATAATCCGTGTCGCGCGTTGTTTCGTAGCGATGCAGAAAACAAACGGGATTCCACCAGCATGGAAAAACTGGATTGATCAAATGACAGCCGAGAACGAACAACAACCGACGGTAGCCTCCGAGGCTGCTGCCACGCAACCCTCTGCCAACGCGGAGCCGCAAAAACCGCCGCCACCGCAGGAGTTGCCAGCCCGTGGCGTCCTTGAAGTGGGAGAGAAAGGGTTCGGATTCCTCCGAAACCCGGCCCGCAGTTTTCAGGTCAGCCCCAACGACATCTACGTGTCGCCGGACATGATCCGTCGCTATCGTCTGCGTCCCGGCATCGAAATCGAAGGGGTCGCGGTGCCACCACGCAGAGGCAGCCCGCAACTGGTCAAAATCCACACCATCAACGGAGAGCCGCCGGAAAAGTTCATGGAACTAAAAAGATTCGACGACCTCACCAGCATCAACCCCAATCAGCGCTACATTTTGGAAACCGTTCCCGACCGCATGACCACGCGGGTCGTGGACCTCATCGCACCCATCGGCAAGGGCACGCGCGGCCTCATCGTGGCGCCACCGCGCACGGGAAAAACCACGCTGCTCCACCACATCGCCGACGCCGTCCTGACCAACCACCCCGAAACTCATGTCATTGTTTTGTTGGTGGACGAACGCCCCGAAGAAACCACTGATTTTCGCCGTTCCATCAAGGGCGGTGAAGTGATCGCCTCCACCAACGACCAAACCATCGAGGACCACGTTCGCACGGCCCGCATCGCCATCGAACGGGCGCGGCGACTGGTCGAATACGGCAAGGATGTGTTTGTGGTGCTCGACTCCCTGACCCGATTGGCGCGCGCTTTCAACAACTACATCGGCTCGACGGGCCGCACCATGACCGGCGGCCTTGACGCGCGCGCGATGGAACAACCCCGACGCATTTTTGCCTCGGCCCGCAAAGCCGAAGAGGGCGGTTCCCTGACCATCATCGCCACCGCGCTGATCGAGACCGGTTCGCGCATGGACGAGCTGATCTTCCAGGAGTTCAAGGGCACCGGCAACTCCGAGCTGGTTCTGAGCCGCAAAATCGCCGAGCAACGCTACTGGCCGGCGGTGGACATCAACGCCAGCGGCACCCGGCGCGAGGAGCTGCTGCTCAGCCCCAAGGAATTGGAAGCCATCGCCCGAATGCGGCGCGCCCTCAGCGAACTGCCGCCAGAAGACGCTCTGCCGCGATTGCTGACGGGGCTGTCGAAGTTCAAAACCAACAAGGAGTTTCTCAAAGCCGTGGTCTGATGCGCCCGGCGAAAGGACGATCTATGAAACGGCAATTGCTGTGGCTGTTGGCCGCGATGGCCGTAACGGGCGAGCTGGGCGCTCAGCTCAATGTCCGATTGCAGGCGGAAAAGGATTTTTACCTCCTATATGAGGCCATTCCGCTGCTGGTGTCCCTGCAAAATCATTCCGGCCGAACACTCCACCTGGAAGGTTCCACCGAGGAGTCGTGGCTGACCTTTTCCGTCCACGACCAAAATGGCGGCATTGTCCGTCCTGCTGGTCGTGTCAATACTGCCGATACGGTTCTGATTCCCGCAGGCCAGACCATCCAACGGACCGTGGATATTCTCCCGCTGTTCGAACTGCGGTCGCGCGGCAGTTACAGCGTGCAAGCCCAGGTCAACGTCGGCGAGATTCGAGCCATTTCGGCGCCGATCAAGTTCACGATTCTGGAAGGTCGCGAGCTGTGGAGTCAAACCGTCGGCCTGCCGTCTGCCGACACCGGCAAAGACGAGTATCGCGTTTTCACCCTGTTGGCGCATCGCACCGACCGCGAGGATCGTCTTTACGTCAGCGTGAAAGATCATCCGCCGCGACTGGTTTACGGCGTGATTCCCATCGGCAGCTTTCTGCCCGTGCACACTCCGACCGCGCAAATTGACCGGGAAGCCCATCTCCACGTGCTCTTCCAAAACGCGCCGCGCTCCTTCGGTTACGTGGAGGTGGACCCACAGGCGCGAATTGTCCAGCGCGCCGCCTTTTCCGATTACATGTCCCGTCCGCGCTTGTTGAACGACCGCGGCGTCGTCACCGTGAGCGGCGGCGAACAAATCTATCCGAAGGTGGAACGAATCCTCAGCGAAGAAGAACTCAATCCCCCCACCCCGCCGCCGGCACCGGCAAAAAAGAAAAAGTCCTGGTGGCCCTTTGGCAGCAAGCAAGAAAAGCCAATGGGCGACGAGTTGCCGCGCACTAGGCCATAAACCGCCCTGCCGTTACAGGCTTCGCCGCTCAAATCTGCGGCGGCTCATGACCACCGTTTGAGCCTTCCACTGGCGGTTGTGTTGCTGCCAGCGAACCACGCAAAAATCTGTCCTGTGCAAATCGCGCTGGCATCGCCTTGCTCCTTCGTGATATGCAACCACTGATGAACCTGAGCCCTCGACTCGCGCCGTGGCTGGTCGCGGCGGTCGCGCTCGTCGTGCTCTTGCCGGGCACGGCGACGATTCCGCTCATTGACCGCGATGAACCGCGTTTCGCGCAGGCCACGCGCGAGATGATGGAGGGCGAACACGCCAACTGGATCGTTCCCTATTTCAATGGCGAGTATCGTTTCGACAAGCCGATCCTCATCTACTGGCTGATGCGCGCCTGCTACGCCGTGCTCGGCGTCAACGAGTTCAGCGCGCGATTGCCGTCGGTGATTTGCGCCGCGGCACTGGCGTTGTTCCTGCGGCAGGTGGGACGCCGGTGGTTTTCTGACGACGCCGGGCTGCTGGCCGCGTTGGGAGTATTGACGTGCGTGCAGATGCTGATTCACGGACGCAGCGCCGTGGCCGACATGCCGATGGTGTTGGCGCTGGCCGTCGCGCAGGTCGCCGCGTTTGAGTTGCTGCAAGGCGGCTCTGTTGTGTCTCCCGCTGCCCGGACGGCAGCCGCTACAACCAAGTTCTGGACACTGTATATCGCGCTCGGACTCGGGTTTCTGGCGAAGGGGCCGGTCGCGCTTGTCGTGCCGGCGCTGACGCTGCTGTTGTATCGCTTCGTGTTCTGGCGGCAGCCCGTGCCGTGGCGAAACTTGCGTTTGCTTTGGGGATTGCCGATCACGTTGCTGATCATCGCCGCGTGGGGTATTCCCGCCATCATCGCCACGCAAGGACTCTTTTACCAAATCGGAATCGGCAAGCATGTGGTCGAACGCGGCCACAAAACCTTCCAGGGACATGGCGGATTCATCTTCTATTATCTCGGCACGGCGTTTCTCAGTTTGTGTCCGTGGATTGCCTGCGCCGGGGAAGGCGCCGTTGTGGTGAAACGAAACTGGAACGCGAAAATCGCCTTTCTCGTCTCGTGGCTGGCGGCGACGTATTTGATCTTCAGCCTGTATGTGACAAAGCTGCCGCATTATGTGCTGCCGGCGTTCCCCGCGTTTTTCTTGTTGCTGGGATTACTGGCGCGAGCGGAGACGACGCCGCGTTGGGCGCGCATCTTTTTCTGGGTTGTTACGGGTCTTTTCGCGCTCGCGGGATTGGTTTTACTGCCGGTGTTGGGGCTGGTGATGTGGATGCTCGCGTTGCGTTTCAAGCGACTCCCGCTGGCGTTGGCCGGCCTTCTGGTCGTGGCTGTCGGCATGGCCTGGAGCGCAGCGAAATTGCGTTCCGTCTCAGCGACCGTCCAATTGTTGCCCGTCTTTCGTCAACTGCCAACCGAAGCCGCGTGCGCGGGCTTCCGTTTCGGCGAACCGAGTCTGGTGTTTTACTCCGACCGCCGCTGGAACATCTCGCTGGAGGCTGCGGAATTGTCGGCGTGGATGACCAACCGTGGCCCGCGGCTGGTCGTTTGCGCCGAGCGCGAGACCAAACTGAACGGTCGCGTCCGTGATTACTCTGGCGAAATTGCGTCTCTGCCGACCAACGGTTATCAGGTCGTCACGGTGGAAGGGATCAACACGGCCCGCGCCAGTTGGGTACGGTTGCGGGCGTTGTATCGTCCGTGATTCGGCGCGCCGCGCAGCCCAAAATCAGGCCGTTGAGGATGCCCAGCCACATCCCAAACCATACATCGCTCAGATGATGCGAGGTCAATGCAACCCGCGACCAGCCGACCAACGCCGCCAACGGCAAACAGGGCACGCCCACTGCCGGCATCGCCACCGCCAGCGTCGTCGCCACGGCAAACGCGCAGGTCGAGTGCGCCGACGGGAAACTTTTGTAACTGCGGCTCCACGTCGGTCCGCGAAGTCCATCGGCCATGCCCGTGCTCGGACGCGGTCGCCCGATCAGGCTGCTGAGCAAATGGGCCTGAAACCCTCCCGCGCTTCCCGCCAGCAGTGCAGCCAAAGCGACGGCCTGCCAGTTTCTCTTTCGCAGGAGCCAGCCGAGCATTCCCACAAGCACAATCAGCATCAGCCAGCCGCGCGGGAAGTCGCCCCAGAAACTGACGGTATTGGCAAAGTGTTTGTCGGCGACAATGAGGCGCTGCTCCCATCCAGCTTCCGTCGGCAACAACAACGCAACTCCCGCTCCCGCAACCAAAAGAACCAACAGCCACCACCGCCCGTTCGCGCGAAGCACAACCGCCGCCTGCCGCAACAGCTCGCGCAAAACCGTTCTCATGGCGGCGCGCCCGGAAACGGTTCGATGTGAACCGTGACATCATTCACGCGGGGCAAAGCGTCCTGCACGGCGTCCTTGACATGGTGCGCCACCTGATGCGCATCGCTGACCGACATCGCACCGTCCACTTCGACGTGCATTTCCAAAAGGTAGCCATAGCCCATTTTACGGCCGAAACATTTTTCCACGCCTTTCACCCCCGGCACGCTCGCCGCCGCGCGTCGGGCATCGCCAAGCAGATCATCCGCCGGCTCGGCTTCCATCAGTTCTCGGGCCAGCGGATGCAACAGACGCCAGCCGTTCCAGGCGATGATGACCGAGGCGAAAATCGCGGCCCATTCGTCGGCGCTCGCAAATCGAGGTCCGCCGACCAGCGAGATGCTGATTCCCAATGCCGCCGCCGCCGAGGTGACCGCGTCGCTGCGGTGATGCCATGCGTCCGTTTTCACGGCGTCGCTCTCGATTTCCATGCCGATGTCGCTGACGAACCGGAACAGGCCTTCTTTGACCAGCACCACCCCCAGCAGCACCAGCAACGTAAAAGGCGCGGGCGCTCCATGCGGCTGGATAATCTCCCGAATCGCCTGATACAGGATCACCACGGCGGCACCCAGCAACATCACCGCGACCGCCGTCGCTGCCAGTGTCTCGGCGCGTCCGTGGCCGTGGGGATGCTCCGCGTCCGCGGGGCGGTCGGCGACCACCATGCCCCGCCAGACAATCAGCGAACTGACCACGTCCAGCGCCGACTCGATGCCATCGGCGATCAATGCGTAGGAGCTTCCGAGGATCCCGGCGCCCAATTTGATCGCCACCAGCAAGCCGTTGACCAGCAATCCCGCGCCGGTCGCTCTCACACTGCGTTGGAGGCGGCTCGGTTTCACGCTTTCGCCAGCAGGGTGAGAATGGCTTTCTGGGCGTGAAGCCGGTTCTCGGCCTGGTCGAAGATGTCCTGCTGCCGGGCGTCGAGCAGTTCGGCGCTGATCTCCTTGCCGCGGTAGGCCGGCAGGCAGTGCATGACGAGCGCAGCGGGTTTGGCCCGCGCCGCCACGTCGGCATTGAGTTGATACGGCGCCAGCACGCGCAACCGATCCACCGATTCGCTCTCCTTGCCCATCGAAACCCACACGTCGGTGTAGAGCACGTCGGCATCCTTCGCGGCAGCCAGAATGTCTTCGGTCACGCGCACATCGCCGCCGGCTCGCTCCAGCAACGCCGCCCGCGGTTGATACCCGCGCGGCGCGGCGATGGTCAACGGCATTTTCATCTTGGCCGCCGCAAAAATCCACGAGCGCGCCACATTGCAATCGCCGTCGCCCACAAACGTGATCCGCTTGCCCTCCAGTGAACCGAGTTTTTCCTCGATGGTGAACAGGTCGGCCAGTATCTGGCAGGGATGTTCGTCGTCGGTGAGCGCGTTGATGACGGGAATGGTGCCACAGGCCGCGAATTCCTCCACATCCTCCTGCGCGAACGTGCGGATGATGACCCCACGCAGATAACGCGAGAGCACGCGCGCCGTGTCGGCCACCGTTTCGCCGCGACCCAACTGAATATCGTTGCCGGACAGATATAACGGCCAGCCGCCCAGTTCCCGAATGCCGACCTCGAAACTGACGCGCGTGCGGGTGCTCGCCTTGGTGAAGATCAGCCCCCAGCTTTGCCCCGCCAGCGGCAGATGTTTCGGCGGTTTGCCGCGCTCGGCTTTCATCGTGCGAGTCAGCCGTATCACTTCGCGGATTTCCTCCGCGCTGAGTTGTTCGATGCTCAACAGATGTTTCATGAGTCTCCCAGGGCTTGTTGGAATTTCGCCACGGCTTCGTCGGCTTCCGCCCGTGTGATGTTCAGCGGCGGCAGGAATCGGACCGTGTGGGTGCCCGCCGGTACCACCAACAGACCGCGAGCAGCCGCCTTGTTCACAAGCGCCCTGTTTTCCATCGCCGTGTCCACGGCGATCATCAATCCCAGTCCCCGCACCTCCTTTACGCCGGGCACCGTCCGCAGCCGCGACATCAGATGCGCGCCCAGCTCGCGGGCATTGGCCATGAGATTGTCCTTTTCGATTCTTTCGATCACTGACAACGCGACGGCACAGGCCAAGGGCGTGCCCCCAAAAGTCGAGGCATGAGAGCCGGGGCCGAGCAGGTCAGCGACCGGTTTCCGCGCCCAGATCGCGCCGATGGGAAAACCACCCGCAAGCCCTTTTGCCCACGACATGGCGTCCGGCCCTGCGTCCGGCGCAATCGCCCGCCAGGCGCAGAACTCGCCCGTCCGTCCGATCCCGCACTGCACTTCGTCATACATCAACAACAATCCGCGCTCGTCGCAGAGCCGCCGCAAGCCGCGCAGAAACTCCGGTTTCGCCGGCGTGATCCCGCTCTCACCCTGCACCGGTTCGATCAAAATCGCGGCTGTCTTCGGGCCAATGGCACCGGCGACGGCCTCCAGATCATTGAACGGCACGTGACGAAACCCATCCACCATCGGCTCAAAGCCTTTCTTGACCTTCTCCTGCCCCGTCGCCGAAATCCCCGCCAAGGTGCGTCCGTGAAAACTATTGGTGAACGTGAGAACCTCGTAGCGTCCCGTGTCATGCCCAAATTTTCGCGCCAGTTTGAACAGCGCCTCATTGGCTTCGCCGCCGGAGTTGCAAAAGAAACATTTTCCCTCGATGCCGACCAGCTCGACGAGTTTCTTCGCGAGCAATCCCTGCGGCTCGGTGTAGTAGAGATTCGAGCAGTGCACCAGAACGCTGGCCTGCTTCGCCAGCACATCGGCCAGCGCGGCGTGACCGAGCACATTGACCGCAATGCCGCCGCCGAAATCCAGATACTCCTTGCCGTCGGCATCCCATACGCGCGTCCCCTGCCCCCGCACAAACACGAGCGGATACCGCCCATACGTCGGCATGACGTACCGGTCAAACAAAGCAATAATCTTCTCCGACTGAGTCATAGATTAGCATCATGCGGACAGAACGCCCGCGTTGCAAGGATTTTGACGCCGTGTTAGAGGATTGTCTGTTGGAAAAAAGGACGCAAAAGGCGCGATCCAAACCCGGTCTGCCTGAGCGGCACGAAAGTCAAGCCGCCTTACGCCAGAAGCGGCAACTGACCAGCACGACCCAAAAACTCAAGAACCAAAACGAAATGTCATACTCAGGCAAAGTGCGCATACGTTGCCCCCTATTTCTACAAAGCGTGCATTGTATAGAGTTGACCCCTCATCCCCCGATTTTACCCTTCAGTAACGAACTTGGGCTAATTGCCCCTAACCCAAGTTCGTCAGTGAAGGGTAAAATGGGGAAAAGTTTGGCAGGGGAAGCAGCGTAAGTGTCTGGTACGCTGGTGGCGGATCACGGAAAGGCCCGTGTAGTGCAGAACAGCCCCTTGCGGACA